>Ga0307509_10007650_pt1 | contig 14042 bp, 20 predicted proteins | sample 10_EM_MG_FD_202245 | JGI IMG/M metagenome (GOLD analysis project Ga0307509, IMG submission 202245) | Populus trichocarpa ectomycorrhiza microbial communities from riparian zone in the Pacific Northwest, United States - 10_EM | ecosystem: Host-associated > Plants > Roots > Unclassified | place... | reverse complement strand
ACCCCCCCCCCCCCAAGAGTAGATAGCGATTTCATGAGTATTGATACGCCAGAGACGTACCTTATACCGGCGTGTAGCTAGCGTCGAGCCCAACGACGTCCAGGTGACGGATTCAAAATCGATTCAGCGGTTGTGGAGGAATCTGCCATCAAGTTCAGGATTAGTAGAGACAAAAGACCACTGTCAGAAGGGTGGGCGATCTCCATGAGTATTAATGCGATAGGGATGTACCTTATACCGGCGTGAAGCTGGCGTCGAGCCCAGAAGCCCCCTGGTGTCAGATTCAGGATCAGATGTGTAGTTGTAGTGGAGTATTATGCAGGATGCCTGGGAATATGGATGTTAAGGGTGATGATGAGAGAAGAGAATATTGAGGGTGATGATGAGAGAACAGTGTGTCGCGTCATGTGTGAGGCTAAGTGCCGAGAAACCATGAAGAACTATGCCAAGAAATACTCAGGGGTACCCCTGAAGGGAGCATCTCTCAGTGGTAAATCATGATGAGCAATGGTGTTGATGGACGAGTCTGGATGCACTGGAGGCAGAGTTGCTTTGACTAATATGTCAGGACGGAATGTGGTGTATTGGTTTGGCTCCAGATGCATGGAATTTGAGCGGGCGGTGTGAGGCAACTCAGGACGCACAGGACGCAGGGGACGCAGAGGACGCAACTCAGGACGCACAGGACGCAGGGGACGCAACTCAGGACGCACAGGACGCAGGGGACGCAGATTCAACGTCGCGTGTGTCAAGTCGCAACGGCGCCGTATCTGACGCAGGGTAATTTTTTGCTGATGTGAGGAAGGTTGGTTATTGAAGTAGAATGCCAAACGCTTAAACTTTAGGTGGATATCAGATTTAAGCCTTTGACATTCACCACTTCTCCGACCTTGTGCGAGCACCCTGTCCTACTCAGGGCTCTCCAAGGTCTACTGGACATCAGGGATTATCATGCCGGAAGTATCAGCCCAACTTGGGTATGCTTAACTCCGTCAATAGGATATGAGTTTCTGCAATGTATCTCCAATACAACTGCAGGTGGAAAAACTGTTCCTATCGAGGCCATGCCAGTGGCTCACTACCATGATAACAACCTGAGTCAATACTTAGGTGGTGGACTCACTGGCCCAGTGGTAGTTTCATCTATATAAGCTATGCAGTCCATCATGTAATCTTCGTGACTACTGAATACGATATTCAGACATACAAGCTACCCCGGTAAGATGTAGCCGATGGTTGGCTCAATAGGTGCTACCTATGACCAGCCTCACTGGACATGCTCTACCGTGATAAGACTCATACCACTAGAGTCCACTGACAACCCATAGTAATGCTACAAATCAAGAGGAGAAGGTTCCGGCTGGTTACTTAGGTAATTTTCTCGAAAGCAGGCTAGCCTCATGGAACGACCCAAGTACCTCTCAGAAGACTACCCTACTACCCGTAGGCAAAGATAGACTCCTAGGCGCCAAAGGGACCATTTAGGTGTGACCGCATATTTGGTGGTTACTCGTTTTTTTTTTTTTTTTGTTAAATCATATGTTCATTGTTTCTACGGTACGAGAAATGAGATGCATCTTTAATGATATGGTCAAAACAAAACCGAAAATCAAACTAACAATCAACAAAGGAAACAAACATAAACCGGTACCCCCAACGCGACGAATAATCGTCGCAAAGCAGCCGTAGCTAAAATAAAGGAAAGTATAAACAATCAACTAGTCTTGAGCCCCAGGGGCGGGGGGGGGTGGTAGAGGGAAAGAACGGGTTCGGGGGAGTGTGAAGAGAAGGAACAAGCGGAGGCATTCTGGGAGGGAAACCAGTGGCGGTGGTGCGAATGAACTCAGCCAGGGCAATGAGCAGCGGCTGGTCGGACCAGATTGGGGCCTCAGGGGCCAAGTCCGAGACCCCTTGGAGGAGGCGGGATCTCTGACAGGCGGACGAGGGGCAGGTGTTAGGCATACTGGAAGGCTTAGCCTTCCCTTAGTGAATAAAGACCTATAGTTACCCTACCTTAGGATTGTGAGTTCAAAAAGACAAGCCAACACCCCCCTCCCGCACCAGCGTTGGGACGGCGCTACACCGGCAGACGCCGCGGTAGTTGCGTCCCCTCACCAAAAACATGGTCATTGGAGCCCTCCTCGTAACCCTGGATACATCGCGGCCGTCCGTCCGACCAGATCCCGTTCGCAGGATATATGAGGGGAGACCTTTGGCGAGCTTATGCAAGTGGTTTGAGCCAAACCGGTCGACGTCGCATAAAGCGACTGAGCACTAAAGACGACAGTCGCGAAAGTGGTCACTAAGTAACGGGACGCTTTTACGGACAATGGTTAAGCAACATATTCTATACTCCACGCTCTCGCGATGAAAGTCGCAGAAGTGAATGGTGTTGTTGGATGAGGTAGTTTGAGAAATCAGGCATACCGGCACTCACACACGTCAATAGCATCTGTAGGATGCTGACAGAACTATACGATAAAGATATAACTATAAAGGGATAATGGCTATTGGAGCGATTATCGTGACAAGTCTATCTTATGCCTTGCACATGTCGGTTGCAGGATATATGCAATACTGAGAGGTTCAATAACAAAGCTGGCCCCTTTGTTGGTTCGATCATGGAGACCATTCTGCGTATGCAAATGGTAAGCAAGACTCCATGCCAACGAAGATGGATCGTAATCAATGGACTGATATGTGGGAGCACCGTCAGTTAATTTCATGGTGTTGCAATTCAGAAGTCGAAGTGAGATAACAGAATTGTCAGGGTCAAATAGTGTTCGCACTTTTAAGAAAAAGCTGGAGTTGTTAGTAGGTACTTAGTTAGTATGAGAACTAGATGTAGCCCGCGACCACCCAGACGTGGCATATAAATATTGAGGTGCCTCCCGAGCTATTTGAACATTATCAAGCAATGGAGAAGAGATCTTATCAATATAAGTTTTTACGCTAGAAAAATCTTTATCACTTTATCTACCTCTATTTTGAATCATTGAGCCTTCCTAGACAATCTCTGTCTACGATTAAGCTTATCGGCCTGAGTTATCTCGCAAGGCTTTGAGATAGGCTCCCGCCTAACAGCAGGACAGGATGGCATGCGCAAAGGTTTGTGGGGCCTGGGAGCACAGCGGGCAGGTCGGGTCGATATCAGGATTATCCCAAGAGGGGTGAGCCGAGAGGTAACTTTTACCAGAGCGCATCTGGTGGATCCTTCCCGCAAGGAATTTGCCCAGACCCATGAAGGGATGGGGCCGCGTTGAGGGCGGATAGGGGTAGTATTGAGGGGCTTGGGTTGCAGACAAGTCGGAAAGGAGGAGTTGTTTGGCTTGCAGTTTGAGGCGCGTGTACGATGGGACAACCCCCGCGACAGGGGGCAGGTAGTCCGTCAGGTGGAGGGAGATCGGCGGCAAAGTGACCACATCGTGGATGAGAGGGACGGCTGCGTGAGCCAAAGCGGCGATGGCATTGTGCCAGTACCTAAGATTCCTGGCCTTGTCTGCAGTGGAAGGTCAATCGAGATTGAAGACGAGATAAGGTTGGGAGGAAATCTCTCCACGCGCTATCAAAGAGGCACGATTGGGTGAGAAGGTGGGGACGGACTTAGGGAGGCGTGCTGAGGCAGGGTTACACACTACCCTGCCCGGCAAGGCCCACGCTGAACTCTCTAAGTAGGTAATTCGACATCTCTTCCATGCGCCTGACCTCTCTCCTGACCTCCCATGCCCTGAGTAAGTGCCTATGCCCCCGCTCAAAGCCATGGTGGTCTCCTCGTCTATCGTCCCTGAGAAGGGAGTACTACAAATTTGCAAGGATATCCCGTCTCGACCCAGCCCCCCTCAACTGGAGCAATGTGAAGAGCTCTAGGAGGACATACTTCAAGGCCATTGCCTCGGCCAAGACACACTCGTCGGACTTCTTATCCTCGGCCACTCTACACTCCCTCTGGACGGCCAAAAGGTTCACGTTTCGTCGCCCGCCACAAAGATTCCCTGATTTGCCAGCGGCCTCTGACCCAACCGAGGTAGCAGAGACGCTCCTTCACCACTTTTTTCCCCCCTAAACCCCCACCTCCCCCGCTCCTCTGCCTCACACACCACGAGGACTAGACTCCCCTCACCTTTGAGGAAATATCCAGAGCCCTTTCCAAGTCCACAAATACCTCCGCCCCTGGCCCCGACCACATCCCGTACTTGGTTTGGAAGTCCGTGCGTCGCCTCAAGCCCTCTCTTCTCCCCTCCCTCCTGGACCCCCAGCTGGCCCATGGTTTCCACCCCCCCTCCCTCAAAAAGGCACTTGGTATCGTCCTTGACAAACTGGGCAAGCCCTCCTATGACTGACCTTCCTCCTTCAGGGTCATCATCCTCCTCCTGACCCTCTCCAAAATCCTTGTGAGGGTGGTAACTTCCCGCCTCTCAGCCCAGGCGACGACCTGCTCCCTCATCCACTCCCTCCAATGTGGGTCCCTCCCCGGGAGATCCACTGCTGATGCCACCCTCGTCCTACAACACCATGTTGAATCCTTCCACCGCCTCCGCTACAAGGTCTCCACCCTCTTCCTTGATGTGCAGGGAGGCTTCGACAATGTGGAGTCTCCCTCACTCCTCTCTCTTCTCCGCAGAAAGGGGGTTAGCCCGTATTTGGTTCCGTGGGTCGGCTCTTTCCTCAGGGACCGTACCTGCCGCCTAACTTTCCAAGGGTCCCCCCACTCTTTCACTCCTCTCTCGGTAGGCATCCCTCAGGGCTCCCCCATCTCCCCACTTCTTTTCGTCATATATGTTTCTTCTCTCTATCTGGATATCCCTAGCTCGCTTATTGTCTCCTACGTTGACAATTTTGCTGTCACTATCGCCTCACCCTCCTACAGAACTAATGTTCGCCTCCTCTAGAAATCTTTCTCATCACTCAAGAGCAAGGCCTCCCCAATTAATATCTCCTTCTCCGTCCCAAAAACTGACTGATTCACTGGAGGACTGCCAGGAGCAATGAGCCGCCGTGCTCCCTCCTGGTGCAGCTTGAGGATTAGCTCTTCTACCCTTAGACCCGCCTGAAGTGGCTGGGCTTTATCTTCACCCCCTCCTTTGCCCCGAGATCCCACTTCTCTAGAAGGTACACCCTCGCTAATGCCGCACTAGCCACCATTTGCCGCCTCTCCTGTCTGGGGATGGGCCTTCTTCCCCACCTCTGTCTCCGCTTGGCACGCTCGCTCCTAGGCCTGATTCTCCTGTACGGGTTTGCTGTTTGGAGCCCCCCCCCAGCTATCATGAACCCAATGTCCGTCTTTTGGTGTCAGGTCTGTAGGTGGATCACCAACTGTTTTTCCACCACTAACACAACCTTTTTCCACAGGGAAGCCTGTCTCCACCCGCTGCCCACTCTGATATGCCACCAGCGTCGCCTGGCTGGCCTAAGGCTTGTTTGCTCCCCCCCGGATATAAACCCTGCCTCGGCACGCCTCCCTAAGTCCGTCCCCACCTTCTCACCCCACCGTGCCCCTCTGGTAGCGCGTTCAAAGATCACCTCTCAACCTTATCTCTTCTTCAATCTCGATTGGCATTCCACTATGGACAAGGCCAGGATTCCGAGGTACTGACACAATGCCATTACAGCTTTGGCTCAAACGGCCGCCCCTCTGATCCACGATGTGGTCACTTTGCCACCCATCTCCCTCCATCTAACGGACTACCTACCCCCTGTCCCTGGGGTTGTCCCATCATACGCGTGCCTCAAGCTGCGGGCCGAACAACTCCTCCTCTCCGATTGGTCTGCGACCCTAGCCCCCCGTACTACCCCTATCTGCCCTGAACGCGCCCCTATCTCTTTATGGGTTTGGGCAAGTTCATTGCGGGAAGGATCCACCAGATGCGCTCTGGAAAAGGTTACCTCGGGGCTCACCACTCATGGGATAATCCTGAAGCCGACACATCCTGCCCACTGTGCTCTGAAGCTCCGCAGACCTTCACGCATGCTGTCCTATCCGGCCCCTCGTCCGCTCGTCAGAGATGCTGCCTCCTCCAAGGTGTCTCGGACTTGGCCCCTGAGGCCCCGATCTGGTCCGACCAGCAGCTGGTCATTGCCCTGGCTGAGTTCATTCGCACTACCGCCACTGGTTTCCCTCCCGGAATGCCCCCGCTTGCTTCCTCCCTTCACACTCCCCCGAACCCGCTCTTTCCCTCTTCCACCTCACCCGCCCCTGGCCCTCGAGCCTAGTTGGTGGTCTATACTTTCCTTTATTTTAGCTACGGCTACTATGCGACGATTATCGGTCGCGTTGGGGGAACTGGTTATGTTTGTTTCTTTTGTTGATTGTTGTTTTGATTTTCAGTTTTGATTTGGCCTATCGTTAAAGATGCATGTCATTTCTTGTACCATAGAAACAATGAACATATGATTTAAAAATAAAAAAATAAAAAAAAAAGTAAAAACCAATAAAAAATAAAAAATAAAATAAAAAATAAAAAAATAAAAAAATAAAAAAATAAAAAAATAAAAAAATAAAAATAAAAAAATAAAAAAATTAAAAAATTAAAAAATTAAAAAATTAAAAAATTAAAAAATAAAAAAATAAAAAAATAAAAAAATTAAAAAAAAATAAAAATAAAAAAATAAAAAAATAAAAAAATAAAAAAAAGTAAAAAAAAGTAAAAAAAATAAAAAGATAAAAAAAAAAAAAAAAAGGTCACAGTAGTTAGAGCTCTTCACGCAACCATATAAGTACTTTCTTACAATATACCTGTACCTTTACCTCTCGGTAGTATGCAAGCAACCTAGCTCTCCGCGTCTGAGCAACCACGACTCTTGTAAGACAAGGACCCTCACCATCTCTGCCCAATAGGATATTGGTGTGAGATACGAAGACTATAAGATTGTCTAGAAAGAACGAAAAGAAGAGATCATAAGTTAATCTTGGAAAGAAGAACGCTCATCCATATTCGAACAAACAAGGACTATAAGATAGTTCAAAGATCCTGATGTGAGCAATTCGTTACCAATTTTTGCATAAAAAGCCACCACAGGGTAGGATTATTACAGCTGGGGGAACATTTGGGGTGCCAGCTCCTGCATTCTGTATGTAACGGGGCACCCTGTAGAGAGGTGAACACTAAGGTTGCGACCGCACCAAACACTCAAAGTAGAAGATAAAGATAAGGAAAAATAATTCAGAAGAATCAACGGTAAAACTTAATATAGTTAAGCTCGAAGCTTCACTCAATTTAAGTTCTCTTGAGGAAAAGTTGGTTGTCGAAGTAGAATGCCAAACGCTTAAACTTATCTAGATATCAGATTTAAGCCTTTGACATTCACAACTAGTTCTGACCTTGTGCGAGCACCCTGTCCTGCTCAGGGTTTGTCCAAGGTCTACCATCCATCAGGATTTATCCTGCCCGAAGTGTCGGACCAACTCGGGTACACTTAACTCCGTCAATAGGATATGAGTTTCTGCAATGCATCTCCAATACAACCGTAGGTGGAAAAACTCTTCCTATCAAAGTCATACCAGTGGCTAACTGTTATGACAACAACCGGAGTCAATACCTAGGTGGTGGACTCACTGGCCCAGTGGTAGTTTCATCTATACAAGCTATGCAGTCTATCATTTAATCTACGCGACTATCCAATGTGATAAATTGACATGCAAGCTCCCCTGGGGAGATGTAGCCGATGGTTGGCTAAGTGGGCGCTACCCATAGCCAGCCTCTCGGGACATACTCTACTGTGATAAGACTCATACCTCTGAAGTCCAATAACAACCCATAATAATGGTACAAATCAAGGGGAGAAGGTCCGGGCTGGTTCCTGAAGTATTTGTCTTGAAAGCACCCTGGCCTTCTGTGACTACCTGAGTACCACTAGGAAGACTACCCTAGTACCCGTAGGTTAGAATAGACTCCTAGGTGCCCGAGAGACCATATATAGGCGACCTCCATTTTGGCGGTTACCCATACTCCCCTTATATATCCTGCGAACGACATTCAGTCGGCCGGACAGCGACGACGTATATGGTGTCACGGCAGCCGCTCCAATGACCTCTTTTTGCTAGCAAACGAGCAACTATCCAGCCGTCTGCCTATGACGCGCCGTCCCAATGCTGGGGCCAGAGGGGGGTGTAAGCTAAACCCGCCCAAGTTTAATAGTATGTTTAGGCCACGCTTACACAGGCGTGGGGCCTCCCCATGCAGATGCGTGTATGCCAAAAAACATCTAAGAGCCCATAGAATGTGAGGCAATCGACCTCTGAGTTGTAGGATGACTTTGCTGGTGAAGGTAGGGTAACTTGGACTCCTCAGTAGGGTAACTGGGGTCCATGGGCATAATGACCAACTTCCCAAGGTAAGGTAACTTTGCCCTCTTATGCTATTAACCACTCCGGAAGTCCTCCAGTTGACCACAAAAGTCTTCTCGGAGGTCGGGGTAACCTTCCCATAATTCTCTTGACCTTATATGAATGTTCTCCCGAAAGGTTACCCTGCCTAATTGAGTACCCAAGGCTACTCAACCATTCCCTAGACTTTGACCTAGGTTAACCAGCTATTTGTATACGAGACCATACCACCTCTGGTTACCACTCGGTATACCATTTGGGCTAAGGTGGTAGTTATTGTAGCTACCTATCGTAGGGTCATTACATTGTACAGTTGTTGCAAGACCCTACTGGCTCCCAGAGAGGGGCATTCCCAGGAAATAATATGTTCAAAATGATCACCTTTACCGGAGAAACTCCTGGCACCTGCACAATCAGCTTATATTTCAAGTCGATATTATTAGTCAACTTCTTTTGATAGTCCTTAACCAGTTGTATGACTGCCTCATCTATCTCCTGTATATCAGGAAAGTCATTGGCTGCAGATGCAGTAGCGAGTTCACCGCAGGCGGGTCTCAAGTGCCAGAAGCCTGTGACAATTTGCTGGAATTCTCGTCCGGGAAGTGGTAAAGATCCGTCAGATAACCCCTGGCTAACATTTGATTCTTAACAGCGTCCCGCCATGCACCTTATATGGGGTCACCTTGGAGACCAACCGCAATGCCCATTGACCCCTTATCTTCATTGATTTTTCTTTTGTCCGATCGGCAAAATGAGATTTCTCCAAGAAGAGAATTAGCAGGAAGCTGGCCCGCAAGGAGGCATCAGTGTGTATTGCATGATGTTGATATTCTGTGCCATATCGAATATGTTTTCCAGTATATTGATTTGATAAATATGAGAGGCTAGAGATGTGTGTCTTGTTGATCTTGTTGAAGTTCTGAATGGCAGATGATGCTTGGTATGATGTCCCCCTGTGTTGATCTGTTCCCAATATATATAAAACACTATGATCTTTTAGGACAGTTGAAACATTCAAGTATTAGAATATTTAACAATTTATTAGGAACCCGAGATCTGATGCTCTATGACAGGACACCCTCATTATCTGATTCAAGTTGAACAAATGAAATGGAATAAAGACTCCTCTATTCAAACAAGATATTCTTGGTCTATATCAAGATCCTGCAACAAACAATCCAAGGCGGCCCCATGTGACCTTTACACAAAGCAATTCAAAATACTCAATCCAGTTTAGATCCTTCATGCCACTTGACACTATTTGCTATCCACACACATAGTTGACATCACCACCAATAGCCTTACTTGAAACTACACAAGGCTGAGATAATCTGAGAAATCTCACCCAATGCCTAACAAATGTCCATTCTGCCAACGGAAATACAGCCGGTCTTGTACATATGAGAAGCACGTGCGAAATGCACACTCAAATCTGGATAGAGTCTTAGCATCTACCATACAATATGCATCCTTACCCAGTACTAACGATGATAAAGGAAGCAACATATCGCACTACAAGGGGCCCCTCTGCCTAGATTCCAACTATGAATTGGATCCAGATCGCACAGGATGTGCGGATAGCGCATTGGATGACATCAGTCACAAGTCTCATACCAAGATATTCAATGAAACTGCTAGTCCATTACCTAGTAAACCGATGCTTTATGAAGAGGCTGGCGCATCTATAGGAAATGTCCAGGGTTTTGAGCAAGAACAAAGCAATCTGTGTCAGCCCCTATGGTTTTCATTTGGTACTGCGCACAGTTTCAACTAGCATCTTGGTTCCTTGAGGGTAAAGTACATAAGTTACAAATCAATCAATCCCTCTCAAGTGGTCTCAGTAATGCTTCTTCAGTCGGATATAGTTCTATGCATATGCTTGAGAACCTCCTCCACGCATTGGAGCCTCAATGTGCATATCTTCAATAGAATGAATGACAGGTTGAGGATAGCAAGACATTGTCATTCTTCTATCACAACGTTCTAGATTGCATCAGATATCTCCTGCGCCAGATCACCTATAGAGATGACTCCGTCTACCCGCAGCGCAGGGAATATGACATTAATAGAAAATGAATATATGCAGAAATGCACACAACTGACTGGTGGTGGGATCTTCAAGTACAGCCTCATAACACTTTTTAAGTAAACAATTACTTACTGGAACCAGGAGACACTTCTGCTAGGTGCGATACTTATTCCAATCATAGGCATGTCTGATCAGACAGATCTGACCAACTTCTCTGATGACAAGAAGGCGTGGCCTGTCTATATCACACTTGGCAATCTTCCGTCTGGCCAGCACAATGGCCCCTTATCAATAGCCATCCTGCTTCTTCCATTATTGCTCATTCCCCCAAAACTATCAAAGTCCTCCAAGGCAGATCAACACCAGACACAAATCAACACTGACATCCTGCGGGACGTATTCGAACTCATCTTTGCCCCTCTACAAGATCGAAAGCAAAATGGCATACCAATTGACTCTGCCGATAAGAAGGTTCAGTGGTGCTTCGCAATCTTGGCTGCCTGGATTTCAGACTACAAGTAAAATGTTGCACTGCACAGAATAAGATCTAATGTCTGTCCTAGATGCAAGAAGCCTGCAATTGAATTAGGCACCAAGAGCAAAGTCTTTTCAGTTAGAGATTACACAATATATCGCCTTTTCTACCAATGAAAACTGGATCACAGAAACCGACCACACCGACATCACGCCTTAGAGTCTTGGTATTAGATGTAACGACCCTAGGATAGGTAGCTACAATGACTATCACCTTAACCCAAATAGTATACCAAGTGGTAACCAAGGGTAGTATAGTCTCGTATACAAATAGGTGGTTAACATAGGACAAGGCCTAGGGAACAGTGGAGTAGCCTTGGGCACTCTATAAGGCAGGGTAACCTTTCAGGAGTAAGTTCGCATAAAGTCAAGGAATTTATGGGAACGTTACACCGACCTCCAAGACTACATTATATGTTGACAGGAAGTCCGAAGTGGTTAAAGGCATAAGAGGGCAAAGTTACCCTACCTTTGAAATTTGACCATTATGCCCATGGACCCCAGTTACCCTACTGAGGAGTCCAAGTTACCCTACCTTCACCAGCAAAGTCATCCTAGAACTTAGAGGTCAATTGCCTCACATTCTATCGGCTCCTAGATGTTCACAGGCAGACACGCATCTGCATAGAGAGGTCCGACGCCTGAGTAATGGTGGCCCGAACATGCTATTGAGCGTGGGCAGGTTTAGCTAACACCCCCCTCTGGCCCCCGCGTTGGGACGGCACGTTATAGGCAGAGGGCTACGTAGTGGCTCGTTTGCTAGTAAAAAAAGAGATGATTGGAGCAGTTGCCGTAACACAGGATAAGTCGTCGGTGTCCGTCTGACCAAATGTCGTTTGCAGAATATATAAGGGGAGTGTTTGTAACCGCCAAATATGGAGTTGCACATAAATGGTCCCTTGGGCATCTAGGAGTCTGTCTTAGCCTACAGGTAGTAGGGTAGTCTTCCTAGAGGTGCTTAGGTAGTTCAAGGAGGACAGGGTACTTTCGGGATAAATACCTAAGTAACTAGCTGGAACCTTCTCCCCTGGATTTGTAGCATTACTATGGGTTGTCAGTTGACTCTAGAGGTATGAGTCTTATCAGGGTAGAGTATGTCACGAGAGGCTGGCTATGGGTAGCTCCCCTTGAGCCAACCATCGGTTACATCTCACCAGGGGAGCTTGCATCTCTGATTGTAGAATAGTCCTGTAGATTAAATGATGGACTGCATAGCTTGTATAGACGAAACTACCACTGGGCCAGTGAGTCCACCACCTAGGTATTGACTCCGGTTGTTGTCATAACAGTTAGCCACAGTTATGACTTTGATAGGAAGAGTTTTCCCACATGCGGTTGTATTGGAGAGGCATTGCAGAAACTCATATCCTATTGACAGAGTTAAGCATACCCGAGCTGGTCTGATACTTCCTGCAGGATAATTCCTAATGGAGGGTAGAGCTTGGACAGCCCTGAGCAGGACAGGGTGCTCACACAAGGTCGGAGGAGTGGTGAATGTTAAAGGCTTAATTCTGATATCTAGTTAGGTTTAAGCGTTTGGCATTCTACTTCAACAACCAACTTTTCCTCAAGAGAACTAACTGAGTGAAACTTCAAGCTTAACTATATTAAGTTTTACCTTTTTGATTCTTTGTAAATTATTTACTCTATCTTTATCTTCTACTTGGAGTTTTAGTGCAGTCGCAACCTTAGAGTTCACCTCTCTATAGTGTGTCCCGTTACATTAGATTAGGCCAAAAAACCTTTTTTTTACCGGCTCAACCAGATTTCACCGTCTGATTTACACCAACCAGATATTCTCCATCCAGGTTATCTTGAGTTATTCAAGAACCTGATAGACTGGATACCGGGCTTCCTGAAACAGCACGGATGACTTAAGGCATTTGACGAAGTTTGAAAGGCATTAGTTACCACCTTACCCAGGATTTCTTGTACCCAAAAATGGCTTCTGCAAGGTGATTCAGTGGCAAGGGAAAGAGAGGCAGAATCTTGTGCCATATGTTCTGCGCGTTGTAGCTGTGGCCCTGCATCAGCCTAGGAGTGCCCAACTCATACCATTCTGGTGTGCTCTCAGATGCGTCATGGTGCTAGTCAATTTCAATATGATGGTGCAATATCAAAGCCACACAGCGGAAACAATCACCTATATGAGAGACTATCTGGACACATTTCACAAGATGAAGGATATCTTTTGAAAGTTTCAAGTAACTAAATGCATACACATGAAGATCAATGAGCAACGAAGACAGCTGCGACATGATTGGCCTAAGAGAAGGGAGCTCATCGCACCCTCAAAACTATGCCACATCTGCGATGCAGAAAGGCAAGAATAAACCGAGCCATATGTGAAGTGGGTCTTTTCTGAATCTCATCATAACTTCATCACGATACATTTGCTCAGTCACTTTTTATGATCACATACACCAGTTTGGCAATATTCCAATGTATTTAACCAAGTTTGGCGAGCTAGCACATAAGACCCAAATCAAGCATGAATAGCGGTAATCAAATAAAAACAATGTCTTATGACAAATTGTGCAGAGCTATAGTTGACAATACGGTATCCAAATAAGACCATTAAATCTAGAATCTCTACGACATGGCGGTTCAGATCTCACTTCAGACATGATAGAACATTTGGACACAACTAGGACCACAACAGAGCCAGACCTTCATAGGAGGATACTGAATGGACACTGGGACGATATTTCCAACATGGCGGATTTTAGTTGTGTTTTGTGAGTTTCCATTCAAATTATATATTGTGAATTGATCTAATACAGCCGGCATACATCAGCGAAAAAAACGATTTACGTCCGCCCTATGCGTCCCGTGCGCCCTGACCGTCCACCGGACGTTTTTTCTCATCCCATGCCCCTGGGGCCTCCCAACGCCCTTATCCCCCCTCCCATGCACCCAGCGCGCTTGTTGTGGCCGCCCTCCGTCCCGACACCCCCCTCATCCTTCCCCTCTTCTACTGCTCTCGTCTGACGGCATCCAGCGTACCCATCCCCAATTCCCAGCACCCAGACCACCTGCCCCCTACCTTCTCCCTCTGGCGACCTAAATCCGCCCCGTGGCATCTGAAATCGTCCGGCTCCTTTCGACGCGGATGCCCTCGAGCCACTTTTATCTTTTCCTACCGGCGCACCACTC
>Ga0307509_10007649_pt1 | contig 14042 bp, 17 predicted proteins | sample 10_EM_MG_FD_202245 | JGI IMG/M metagenome (GOLD analysis project Ga0307509, IMG submission 202245) | Populus trichocarpa ectomycorrhiza microbial communities from riparian zone in the Pacific Northwest, United States - 10_EM | ecosystem: Host-associated > Plants > Roots > Unclassified | place... | reverse complement strand
CAGTTTGAAGTTCGTGATGGTCAAATTGCTCCTCAGTCTCGACTTCTTGACCCCCTTCCAACGTTTGAGTCTCTGCTACATTCTGTGCCATATCTTCAAGGTGCTTTTCAAACTTTCTCACCTTCTGTTGAGCTTCGGCAATCTGTTCTGTAAGATGAGTCTCCTCTTGCAGGAGAACTGTTCCTGTTTTGCGACTTTTCGGTAATTTTCCTTCCTCTTCTAACTTTTCTGCTTCCCTTCTCTTCCTTGTACATTCAGCTAACTTTTGCTTTCTTATCACAACTAGATTCGTTGCATTTTCGTACTTTCTTCGTGTGCCTTCTCTTTGCTCACGGGATTGGGATTCGAAAAATCGAGCAATATCTTCCCGGTCAATCCATGCCTTTCCAGTCATTGGAATTCTGGTTCGTGTTGCTGTCTTCTTCCGTTGAACTTCAACTAACTGATTTCTCAGATTTTGAATCTGGCGATCCTTTTCCTCACCCTCTGTCAGTCCCCTTCTTGCACTCACAGCCAAATTACTAATGATTCTTTTCAGTCCCCAGTCAACAGGATCATTTCTCGGTAATGATATGAGGCCAATCAGCTCCTGGTTCTCAATCTCTGCTTTATTCAATGGAACCTTAAGACTATTGATTTCCTGTGCAGTAAAGGTCCTAAGATGCTGGGATCTTTCGGGAATTGGATGGGTTATTGCTGTCCCGGGAGTTATTGGGTAGGAATTGTGGTTTGGGGATCTGGGTCTTGAAGCTTGGATTTTGGAGATTATGATGTGGCAGTTGGGAGGAACAAGTCCTGTATGGAAAAATCCACTGCGGATATTGTCTGGTGTAAAGGCAGCTCGACGGGCAACCATCAATATCTCATAGAAATTCTCTTTCCATACTCCATACTCATGTCTTTCAAAACGTCGTGTAAGCTCTTTTTGATACTGATGTTTGTAAGGGCTAAATATACAAACATCCAGTGGCTGCAATTGATGAGTGGTATGTGGTGGAAGACAGTAGGGAATAATTTTATGTAGAATACAGAATTCAATAAATTCGGCGTTAACGTGACTGCTGTGGCCATAGAAAAATAATAGTCAAAATGCTCCTTCTGCTTTTTGTGCGCATAAACTCTCATGACCAAAGTTTCTTCTCAAAAACTCCTTTGCCATACTTGCATCGGTCCATCTATTATGTGAACGCCCAAACAAAATATCCTCTGGGATTCTCTTCACTCTTGTAAACCACTATGCAATAAATCCTTCTGCTTTAAGGATAATTGTAGGGTTAAGAGAAGTTCCATCAGTACCTACTCCTTCAATGACTGTGATAAATTCTCGTGTTCTATCTATTATAATATAAATAATTTATTAATTTTTTTGTTTTGTTCAATAATTTAAAATTAGTATATGAGAGAGAGAAACTAACTTTATGCACGATACTTTAATTCCCCATTTTCTCAAGGATCTCTTATCACTTCCAAAACTCTTTCTCTCTTTCTGACTGTCCTAAACCAGGCAGAAATCCTAACTCATCGATGTTATAGGTATTTTGAGGTTGTATATTGTACTCATGTACACTAGTTTCTAACTATATAAATATAAAATTAATATTAGCTTTTTATCTAATGAATAAACAAAATTGAAATTAGTATTATATTAAAATATTAGAATGATTTATGAAAAATGTGAAGAAAAAAAATAAACAAGAAGAAACAAAAAAAAAGTGATAAATTATAAAAGTAATACTAATACAGGAAGGAAAGATACTTCATTAAAGAAACTATTCATTAATTGAATATCATTTCCCCAGATATTTCGAATAAAATCCAACTGCATGATAAACTTTGTTTTCACATCCTCGTGCCTTTTCTTCAAAGCTTGTTCCCATCTCTTTCCCAGGACAATCCCCGGATATCTTTACTGTACAATACAGGTGGCAATCTCCCGTAATTGCCAGATTGTTGGAGGGAATCCTAGGCGACAGCAAAAGTAGCAGCGTTCAACTACTGCCTGCTCTTCCTCCAGTGTAAGCTTCTGCCTACGTTGGTCTTCCTCTTCATGGTTTCTCCTTCCCTGTCGGCGATGCATCACGGTACTAGGAGCAGCTCCCACCATTGCTGCTACAATGGTCAGACTTGGCGCATTTCGGGTCTCCACGATCTCAATCGCCATCTTTTCTTCCACTTAAAGTGGGATTTCTGGATTCATTCTGGTCAGAATTCAGGTATCGGATTGGAAAGAGCTAAAGAAAGGTCTGATGAACTGGGTGTGCTTTGGATGCTATGATACAATTCACTTTACTAACTATTTCACCCTACTAACCATTATAGGATGCCAAGTTTTGCCGCGCTGCGCTGAGGGTGCCGCCTCACTGAGCCCTCAGTCGGTTTATAGTATGAAGGAGGTTGGTAGAAGAAAATCACATGATTAAAACAGAGTGGGGCTTGCTCCAGAGTAGTGGTAAACTCATTGTGGATACGAGCACGGTATGGTTAGTGGACAAAATCAACCGCCTACACGCGATTGATGGCAACAGAACCCTCCATGTCATCCTGCTTGTTCAATACCACATAAAGAAATTTCTCTAGATCAAATATGAAATTCTGCTAAACATCCTACTGTATATCTACATCCTTAATTTATGTCTTGGGTTTTCATGATAGTGGAGTTGGCGATTCAATAAAATTCATTTCTATGAAATAGACACACCGTTGGCGAGGGAACGCTGTTGTTGCGGCTGGGGTTTTTCCTGTTCATTAATGAGCGGTTAATTTTGTCCAACAGACAATATCTGTACTAGGAGGTGAGCATTAGTGAGGCGAAAACATCCTCGATTGCTCGTACAACCAACTCCTAACCTCTTGTGACCTGTCACATTTGGCGGTTTGGCCTATCAGGATCCATGGTGGCCGTCTCACGATGGCTTCATGTCTCTATCTGAGGATCTTTTCAGCAGCTGGCTTAAGGTGTGTTGACGATTAGGCACGCTGTATTAACCTTTGTTTGCTTAAGCTTCTTGGGTGTCGTCTCTGGTCAGGCTGGATAGGAGAAAAGACTTCCTCGCTTAGTGCATTGGGGTCAGGACAGTAGGTCACTCTGTTTGTCATTGGGAATTCTCGGTCCGCGTTTTCCTTGGTAATTTGGGGTTTACGGCTTGTTTCTGTCAGGTGGGATAGATTCGCTGTTTTTTCACACTTTCTGACCCTTGAGGATTGAAGGCCGGCGTGCTGGATTTGCTTGAGGAGGCCTTAGCAAGTGGGCTAAACGAGGTGGAAGAGGCATTTGACAAGTGTTGGCTCCTATCGTGGGAAGGAAAAGAGGAGGTGGCTAGTGCAGTGGCGTCCCACTATAGGTCATGTGACTTGTAGGTGGTAGGCATCTAACTAGAGGTGGCTTGAGCAACCAGTGGTTTAGTGAGCCGGCACTAGAGTGGTGGAGCTGGCGAGAGAGGATTTTTGTTTCTTTTATTTTGGTATGGGCTAGTAACAGGTACACATCGACTCCACCGTGTATGCGTCTTACTCCACCACTCGCCGGAAGCTGTTGTCGACGAGATTTTTATTTTTTTTATTTTTTATAATCAAATGTATTTGTGTAAAGTACAAAGACAGCATCCTCCGTCTCCTCAACACACCCGGCGATTGAAATCTCAACACCACGAGATTATCACCACTATTCTTTTCTTCACCCCCTGTCATGAGCTTGCTCTAGAGGGTGGAGTCATACCTCCTCTATACTCCTCTCCCCTTAGGTTTATCCCTTTGGGCCTTCTTCACTCTGGGTAATGGATTTCTTCTTCTTTTGATGATGTTTCCTCTCCCAACCCCGCTTGTGCTCTGCCTCGCTTAGAGTATTTGCACGGTTGGCAACACTCTTCTCGACGCCCATGTTACAGACGGCCGGGTACACGGTTTGTAGTAAGAGAAAACATCTAAACAGGCCAGGGTCGATTTCTCTACTCTCTTTCTCTTTAAGAGGCTGCCTAGTCAAGACACGAACGCGTTTTCCGATAGTTTTTACGGCACAGAGTTGGGTCTACACCTCTTTCTCCTCCTCCTCACACGGTTGGATCGGCTGGCACCCTACTGCTTCTCCACTTTTTTGGCTGGTACCCACAACTACCTGGCTGGTATCAATAACTACTTCTTCACCTTTCGGACTATGACCACGGTCCCTCACGGCCTGCCTCTGGGGGGATGGTATTGCACTATTTCCTTCCTCTTTTTTGAGTGTGCGGCCAAAATAGATGGCCCGTTAGGCCTCCCCAGGACTTCGATTATGCCGAGCCTGGCCACCACCATGCTGTTTGCATGGGAACTCTGGGGTGGTTGCATTTTTGTTTGATTTTTCATTTTGCTTTTTGTCTGGATGAATGTGCCATGGGTTTTCCTGACTCTTCCTGCTTGTTTTTGATTTAATTCCTTTTGTCTATCTTCTTAGCTAGTCAAGGGTTTCTTGTCGGGGGCGAGATGTGGGGTTAGTTCCACACCAGAGGGACTTGGGGCGTTGGCTTTTTCCCAGTGGTATTGGAGGTTTTTTTATGCCATAGCATAAGCTGCATGCAAGATTTTGTACCTTAAAACAATAATCATATGATTGCAAAAAAAGAAAAAAAAAAGAAAAAAAAGAAGGTACAAAGACAGCATCCTCCATCTCCTCTACACACTCGGCGATGGAAATCTCAACACCACGAGATTATCGCCACTTTTCTTTTCTCCACCCCCCGCCATGAGCTTGCTCTAGGGGGTGGAGTCATACCTCCTCTACACTCCCCTTCCCGTAGGTTTATCCCTTTGGGCTTTCTTCACTGTGTGTTGATAGATTTCGTCTTCTTTTGATGATGTTTTCTCTCCCTACACCGCTTTTGCTCTGCCTCGCTTAGAGCATTTGCACGGTCAGCAACACTCACCTCGACGCCCATATTACAGACGGCCGGGAATACCGTTTGCAGTAAGAGAAAACATTCAACAGGCCACGGTCGATTTCTCTGTTCTCTCTTCTTTTTGAGAAACTGCCTAGTCAGACACGAACGCGGTTACCGATAGTTTCCACGGCATATAGTTGGGTCTACCCCTCCTTCTCCTCTGCTACTCACGGTCGGATCGGCTGGCACCCTACTGCTTCGCTCTCTGGCTGGCACCCTACTGCTTCTACACCCTGGGCCTCTGTTCCCTTCTGATCTCTGGGCTTGGGTGATTCTCATGGCTGCGTGCGTGGCTTTTGCCTGTGTTTGGGGTAGGGGTTTCATGCCTGCGGCCTCTGTTGCCTCCAGGTGACATGCATTCCCTCCCTGTTTCGTTTCTGGTGGGCCTACGGTCCCTACATCGGCCTGCCACACACTTCCGTTTGTGTTAGTTTCGGTTACCGATCTTTCTCTTGGTGGTCTTGTCTGCCCTTGGGTCCGGGACGTAAGAGCCCCAGGTAAATCTACCTCTTTGTGTGTGATCATTGGCTTATGGCATTGTCCTGCTGGCTCCATGGCCCCTGCCCTGCTGTGGCAGAATGGGGTCAGTCATTGGGCTATGGGTGGGTTGCTTATGGGTTTGGCTGGGATTTTTCTTCCTTGAGTTTGTTGAGGTTTCTGTACTTTCCTTGGTTGTTCACTGTTGGGGTGGGGAGTTTTCTTATGGGCTGCACGTCTGTGGAGGTTTTTTGGTTCGTGGTATTCAGGCCTGTACGCTCTTCTGTAGTTTCTACCCAGAGTACCTGACGCTTTGGTGTGGGGCAGGGTCAGAGGGCTTTAGCACAAGGGATGCGGGATGGACTGTAGGTGGAGGTTTTTCGTTTCTTAGAGCCCTCTGCATACAGGAGTTTGTACCTTAAACAATACTAAGATGATACTAACAAAAAAAAAAAGGTACAAAGACAGCATGAAGCTTTAACGCTATGGCCAACAAAAACTGTACCCTCCTCACCCCAGGAAACATCCAAACCCCCAAGTCCCTCTGGTATGAGACCAACTGCACATCTCGCCTATCGCCCAACCAAATCCTATGAACCTACTTGTACATCCGAAGGAAGTAGAACGGAAAGAAGCACGCAGGAAAGAGAGGAGAACCCTTAGTGACATTTACGAAAACCATAAGGTGAACAAAAGAAATAAATGAACCCCTGACAAAGGAAAATTACATCTGATAAGTGAGGTGTATCAGCCTGAGCTAGGAAGTGAGATTATGGACCTGCACACCGGAGTGATGCCGGCGGATGAAGCGGTGGCCGATGGCAGGATGGAACGTTGTATGAAGGTGACTCTGGTGAGGGGTCACCGGAGGGTGTGCCAAAGCGGCATTTGCGATGGCCAAAAGGACAGGCATAACCGAGGCGGGTTTTTATATAGCGACCGAAGATCAACCACGGAAAGGGGAGCAGTAAGGTGCCAGCGGAGGAGATTGAGAAAGGAAAAAAATGTAGCTGTAACCGAGCAATGGGACAAAGACCAAGAGAGTGGTTGAGAAAGGATAGGGAGGGGAAGGCGATCCAAATGCTTGAGACGACCGACTAGAGTAATAGCAGCCGATGCTTTTCCCCATGCGAAACGAGGATGAGATGCTGAAGTTACTAACCGAAGTGTTCCCCGACAGGACCACGTAGCCGAGACGGAAAGGTACTTCGCAAAGGGCTTGGAGAGGTCACCGCTGACCGTGAACGAAGAGAGCGAAATGCCGACTGTGCAAAACCTAAGTGAGGTGCAAAGGGAGTGCGGGGTATGGGGCGAGAACCGAACTTCATGAGTGGAGTCAACGATGAACGGGAACAAGAACCCTGTGATGGAGGGGGAAGACCCCAAAGGGTGAGGAGGGGGGATAGCATCACTCCCCTAGGCAGATGTCATGAAGGGGGAGGAGAGGGGGTAGTGGTGGATTCCACGATGATTTCCCTAGTGTTGAGATTTCAATCGCCGGAGGTGTAGGGGAGATGGTTCGTGGCTGTTGTCGACTATATTTTTTTTTGCTTTTTTTTTAATCTCGATTATTAATTGTTTCTATTGGGGCAAACGCACACCTGTGGTCATCCCACGGTTCTAGGTACAACGGACTTTCTGCCAAGCGTGGGCCACATAGTCCAAAACCTTGAACTACAGTCTATCCCGCCATCCACAAGCTAAAACCCTCTGACCCTGCCCGACAGAGAAACCCCCGCCCGGTACTATGGGTAGAAACTACAAGGAGATGAGAAAGCGGGCCTGAAAGCCACAAACCAAAAACCCCCGCGAAAGCCTAGCCTAAAAGAAAAAAATCCCCAACCGACAGTAGACACAACCAACAAAGAAAAGCAAACCCACTCCCCCAAATCAAACAACCTATAAGCTAAACCGTAGTAAAACCCCACCGGGCCCAGCTCCTGAGGGAATAGGGACTCCTGAATGATGGGTCTCGGGGACACAACGAGGAGAGGTAACTCCCGGGGGCATATAGCCCCGCCAGCCGAGGCTCAGGAAGAGCGATCGAGTTTGAGAGGATGCCACCTAAAGAAGGAAGGCTCGTGGCAGTCGGAGGAAGATCCGGTCGGCTATTGCGGGAAACAGGACCCGGAAAGAAGGTTTAAACATGCGCCCCTAGTTCTAGGACATTAGAAGGGAGCAGAGGTCTGTTGGTGGGCGTAGAGCCACGAGCAGTAGGGTGCCAGCCCCTCCAAACGTCGAGGAGGTGGAGGGCGGAGGGCTAACCGACACGAGAAGTACGAGGAAGGCCGACAGAAGCGGGGTCACGATGTTTCGAAAAGTCCGACCGTACCAGCAGAGCACAAAGGAGATAGTGCAATACAAGAGAGCAGTGCCACCGAGGACAACTACTTTACTGATCAACCGAGACTAAAGACTGACAGTTGACGAGTGAGGGGTTGCCGACCGCAGAGGGCTGCCTAAGCGAGCCCGATGCAGAGGGGGTGAAGGCAGACCCAATCAACCCCTAGGAACAAGCTCGCCAGGCCTGACCATCAGAAGGGAAAGGAAGAGGGAGGGGAGATGGCTTCACCCAGACAGAGACAATGTGGTGTGTCTGAGGAGAGGGGGGTGGATGGAAGTGACGCCGATTTCTCGTGGTGTTGAGATTTCAATCGCCGGAGGTGTAGCGGAGACGGAGGATTGCTGTTGTCGACGATATTTTCTTTTTTTTTCTTTTTTTTTCTTTTTTTTCTTTCTTTTTTTTCTTCTTTTTTTTCTTCTTTTTTTCTTTTTTTTTCTTTTTTTTAAATCATATGTTCATTGTTTCTACGGTACAAGAAATGACATGCATCTTTAACGATATGGCCAAAACAAAACCGAAAATCAAATTAACAATCAACAAAGGAAACAAACATAACCAGATCACCCAACGTGACCAATAAGCTTCGCAGACCAGCCGTAGCTAAAATCAAGGAAAGTATAAACCGCTTAACTAGTCTCGAGGGCCAGGGGCGGATAGGGTGGTAGACAGAAAAAGGGGGTGCGAGGGCGTGTGGAGGTAGTGAGCAAGCGGGGGCATCCCAGGGGGGAAGCCAGTGGCGGTGGTGCGGATCAACTCAGCCAGGGCAATGAGCAACTGCTGGTCGGACCAGATTGGGGCCTCAGGAGCCAAGTCTGAGACCCCTTGGAGGAGGCGGGATCTCTGACGAGCGGAGGAGGGGCAGGACAGGATGGTATGTTCGAAGGTCTGTGGGGCTTCAAAGCACAAGGGGCAGGACGTGTCGGCATCAGGGTTATCCCATGAGGGGTGAGCTGTGAGATAACCTTTCCCAGAACGCATCTGGTTTATCCTGCCCGCAACAAACCTGCCCAAGCCCATGAAGGGGTGGGGGCGTGTCGAGGGCGGGAAGGTGTAGTATGGGGGGGCTGGGGTGGCAGACCAGTCGGAGAGGAGGAGTTGTTTAGCCCTCAACTTGAGGCAAACATAGGAGGGGATAACCCCCGGGACTGAGGGCAGGTGGCCTGTTAAGTGGAGGGAGATGGGTGGCAACGTAGAGGTGTCATGCATAAGGGGGACGGCCGCGTTAGCCAAAGCCGTGATGGCGTTGGGTCTGTGCCTAGGGTTCCTTGTCTTGTCCGGGGCAGAGCACCAGTCGAGGTTGAAGAAGAGATAAGGTTGGGAGGTACTTTTCCCATGCCCTATCAAGGCTGCGCGGTGGGGCGAGAATGTAGAGACGGACTTAGGAAGGCGTGCTGTGGCGGGGCTTATCTCCGGGGGGGAGCAGATGAGTCTTAGGCCAGCAAGGCGGCGTTAGTGGCGCACCAAAACAGGCAGCGGGGGACGGCAGGCTTCCCTGTGTAGGCAGGTTAAGTGTGTGGAGGAGAAGCAGTTGGTGATCCACCTACAGACTCGGTGCCAAAAAATGGACATTGGGCCCATGATACACGGGGGAGGGTACCAGAAAGCGGTCCCATACAGAGGAATCGGGGCCAGGAGTGAACGCGCCAAGGAGAGGCAGAGGTAGGGTGGAAGGCCCATCCCGGGGGGGGAGAGGCGGCGAATCGTGGCCAGGGCAGCATTTGCAAGCGTGTACCTCCTGGAAAAGTGGAACCTTGGTGCGAAGGCAGGGGTGAAGATGAAGCCCAGCCACTTCAGGTGGGATTGTGGATAGAAGAGCTGATCCTCTAGCTGCACCGGGAGGGAGCACGGTGAATCATTGCTCCTGGCGGTCCTCCAGTGGATCAGTTCGGTCTTGGGAACGGAGAAGGAGATGTTAATTGGGGATGCCTTTCTCTTGAGCGCTGAGAAGCACTTCTGAAGGAGACGAACCTTGGTTCTGTAGGAGGGCGAGGCCACCGTAACAGCAAAGTCATCAAAGTAGGAAATGATAAGTGTCCTGGGGACTTCCAGGTGCAGGGTGGAGACGTATATGACAAACAGAAGTGGGGAGATGGGGGATCCTTGGGGGACCCCGACCGTGACGGGAGCAAAGAGGCGAGGGGATCCTTGGAACGTCAGGCGGCAGGTTCGATCCCTAAGGAAAGAGCCGACCAATTGGACCAGGTATGGGCTGACCCCCTTTCTGCGGAGGAGAGAGAGGAGTGAGGGAGATTCCACATTATCGAAGCCTCCTTGCACATCAAGGAAGAGAGTGGAGACTTTGTAGCGGAGGCGATGGATGGACTCAACATTATGTTGCAGGACAAGGACGGCATCGGCAGTGGATCTCCCAGGGAGGGACCCACACTGAAGAGGGTGAATGAGTGAGCATATGGTCGCTTGGGCCGAAAGGCGGGAGGCTACTACCCTTTCAAGGATCTTAGAGAGCATCCGAAGGAGGACGATAACCCTAAAGGAGGAGGGTGAGTCGTATGAGGGTTTACCCGGCTTGTCAAGGACAATACCAAGTGCTTTTTTGAGGGAGGGAGGGTGGAATCCGTGGGCTAGGAGGGGGTCCAAGAGGGAAGGAAGAAGGGAGGGTTTGATGCGGTGTACAGATTTCTACACAGAATATGGGATGTGGTCGGGGCCAGGGGCGGAGGTGTTGGAGGACTTGGAGAGGGCCCTAGATATCTCTTTGGAGGTGAGGGGGGTATAGTCCTCATTGCACTTGAGGCGGAGAAGAGGGGGAGATGGGGGTTTGGAGGGGAAGAAGTGGTCAAGGAGCGTTATGGCTACCGCGGCCGGGTCGGAGGCCCCTGGCAAGTCCGGGAACATTTGTGGTGGGCGACCGAATGCGAATCTTTTGGCCGTCCAGAGGGAATACGGAGTGGCCGAGGATAAAAAGTCCGACCAGTGTGTTCTTTTGGCCGAGGTGATGGCCTTAAAGTATGTTCTTCTCGAGCTCTTTACATTGCTCCAGTTGAGGGGGGACTGGTCGAGGCAGGATATCCTCGCAAACCTGTGATATTCTCTTCGCAGGGACGATAGGCGGGGGGACCACCATGGTTTCGAGCGGGGGCACGGCCGCTTGCTCGGGGCATGGGAGGTTAGAAGGGAGGTAAGGCGAGTAGAGGAGATGTCGAACCATCTGCTAAGTGAGTTGGGTGTCGGTCTCGCCGGGCATGGTAGTGTGGTGAAGGTATCCAGTGCTTGCCCTACCGCTTCTAGGTCAAGGAGGGCCCAGTGTGGAGTGGGGGGGGGGTAGCATGATCCCGGGTGGTTTTAGTGTTATCACACATGGAACGTGGTCTGAACCAGTGGAGGGGAGGGGGGTGTCCAATGAGGAGACGAGGGGGGAGAGGGCGGTATTCGCGAAAGCCAAGTCCAAAACAGAGGGTCGCGAAACGGTGTCAAACGGGAACCGAGTATATACCCTGGGGGTGTTGAGAAGAGGGTACGGGATGTCGAAAGCGGCATCAAAGTAGTGTGTAGAGATGATAAATTCTCTCTCAGATAGGGAGCGGCAGGGATCTGCTAACGGATGATGGAGGTTAAAATCACCTAAAACCAGGTGAGGGTAGGAAAGAAAAGGAAAAATCCGCTCAGGCGGTATAGAGCGGTATGGAGGACGATTTGTGCGAAGAAGGTACACCGAGGTGACCCTGAGGGAGCAGTGGGGGGATCCAAAAAGAGCCTCTGGAGAAAAAACATCAACTGAGAGCATCTCCGAGGATTCATGAAAAACAGTTGAGCAGGACAAGTGCTGGTTCAGGGTACGAGAAACATAAATGGCCACCCATGGGCGGCCAGGGGGAGGGGGGGCGAAGGACATAAATCCCGGGAATGTCGGCAGAACCGAACGCCTGGAGGGGGGGTCTTGAATGGCAACAAGCAAAGGAGGGTGAGGCAGTATGGTAAAGGTGTGAAAAAGTGAAAGAAAAACATCCCAGCTCCCAAGAAAGTTATGTTGAACGATGGGAAAGGACGGGAAGACAGAACTGCTGTCGGTACAACAGGTGAACATATTCTCCCTTAATGGGCAGAGCCCTCGGAGGAGTCGGAGTCTAGGGATTCATCACCGCTCTCTCTTGGGGCGAGATCGGTGACGGTGATGGTGCGTTGGGCCCTGTGCCTAGGTGGAGGAGCATCGCGGGGGAGTACAGAGGCACTCGGGGTTCGGGGAGTGGCACCTGGTGCTAGGCAAAGGACCGTCGAAGGGCCAGCCTGGTCCTCAGCGAGATCCATGCTGTCCTGTGTCTGTTGAGGTCGCACTTCTGGTGCCTCTGAAGTAGCCTTCGGGCGGGAGGGGCAATCTTTGCTGTGCGCAGAGTGCTCTTCTTGGCAGTTAGGACAGCATGCCACCGAGGATGGACAGCAGGCGAGGACAGGTTGGAGATTGCCACCCTTAGGGCAGGAAGGGTTAGGGCAGCGATGCTCGGCTTTGGTGTGGGCAAGCGAGCAGAAGGGACAGACTGGTAGTGTGCTGGGACAACGGGTAGGGATGTGGCCGAACTTCCAGCATTTCTTACATTGGGAATTCTTGGAGGAGGAGAACATCTGCTCCACTCGTCGGTTACAGGAGAAGAGGTTAATGGAGGGGAGGATGGCGAAAGCGTCGGGTAGGGCCACGGTGACGACCACGGATGTTGCAGATTTTTCATCGCAAGATTCCGGGTCCGGGTTAAGGTAACACGCTGAGAGAATGGAGACTCCCCTGGCATTGCGGATGGACTCATGAAGAGAGGGGAAGAGTTGAGCATCGTGTGAGGGGAGGAACGCAAGAGGGATGGAGTGAATCAAAAGCGGTGTTTCGTTTGGGGCAGGCTTGAAGAGATCCCAAGGGGAGTTGCCTACTGGAAAGGCCTTGTTCAACCTCGAGGTAAGGGGAGCAAAATAAGGGGCATAAGCGGAGGCGGGGGTGTGAAGGTCGGTACCGAGCAGTGACACTGAGCCTTTGTCGTTGACTATGCAGGTGAAGGAAAGGGGAAGAGAGCAGTTGGCTTCTCTGAGGACAGAGGCAGCGATGTCTGGGAAATGGGCTGCTATCTTGAGCGCTTCTGGGTGAGGTTCGAAGGTGGTTCTGGAGGCGAAGAATCTGCGGACAGCTTGGGGGAGAGGAGGGGCTGATTTTGTAAAAACCTCACCCGACGCAACCGCAATGGAGGAAGCTTAGACAGGATTTCTCGCCCGACGAGCCTTCTTTCCTTTAGCAGGGGGTGCGACAGCTTGAGCGTCGGTGGGGGTGGTCTTGGGGGACATGGTGGTGGGGGATCGCCAGTCGGGGTCCAGATGACCGGGGTCCAAGCGGGCCCGGGGGGTACTTCCCTTTGGTGAATTCCTCTGCTTCCCAGGTGTGGGGGTATTTCTTGGCAAACACCTCGGGGTTGCAGTAAAGTGTGGGAGGGGAAGTTGACATGTCGTATCTCGGGAGATCCGGGTCAGCTGCGGGGGAGGGCCAGACTCTATTAGGTTGTGGTGGGGGTGGAGCTGGAGGAGCTCTTTCTTTCCCTTTCTCTTGGCGAGCGAGGTTGGTGTTGCTGGAGGGGGCGGGGCGAGACCCACAAGAGGAGGGTGTGGCCTGTTGAGGAATTGCAGGGCACTGGGGGGGGGAAAAGGGTCTGAGCGGGTGACGGAAGATGGGAGGCAATGTCACAGAGAGATGCCTGGAGTGGGGTGAGGTTTGGGGGTTGCGGGGAGAAGTCCAGGTTGGCAACCTGAGAGGGTAGGTCGTGGATTTCAGCCAAGAGATTCTCAAGACCGGTTGCGATGTGAACGCTTGATTGAAGCGAGGTGCAAAGTAGAGGGAGGAGCATTTGCTCTCCGATAGAGAGGGTGGAGATGTTTGCTGGAGTAATGGGGGAAAAACCCGCAGCGGGGAGCCCTAGGTCGGCGGCAGTCTGGTGGAAAATCGAGACCAGATGGTGGAAGTTTCCTGTAGTTGGGATGGGAGAGAGAGGGACTGGGGTAGGGTTTCTCGAGGGGCCACCTTGGAGGGAGGCCATGTCCGTAGGTGAGGGTGGGGATGCGAGACCCAACAGTAAGGAGGAAAAGTGTGGGAGAGGAGATCGTGCGCAGAACGACGTGGTGTTGAGAAATGTAGGGGGGGGGAAAGAGGGGAGCGGAAGCGTGGCTGTTGTCGATGATATTGTTTTTTGCTTTTTTTTTTTTTAAATCATATGCATTTGTTTAAGGTACAAAGACAGCATCCTCCGTCTCCTCTACACACCCGGCGATTGAAATCTCAACACCACGAGATTATCACCACTTTTCTTTTCTCCACCCCCCGC
>Ga0307509_10007648_pt1 | contig 14042 bp, 13 predicted proteins | sample 10_EM_MG_FD_202245 | JGI IMG/M metagenome (GOLD analysis project Ga0307509, IMG submission 202245) | Populus trichocarpa ectomycorrhiza microbial communities from riparian zone in the Pacific Northwest, United States - 10_EM | ecosystem: Host-associated > Plants > Roots > Unclassified | place... | reverse complement strand
AACCAGCACTTGTCCTGCTCGACTGTTTTTCACGATTCCTCAGAGATGCTTTCGGTTGATGTTTTCTCTCCTGAAGGCCTGTTTGGATCCCCCCACCGTTCCCTCAGGGTCACCTCGGTGTACCTCCTTCGCACAAATCGTCCCCCCTATCGCTCCATATCGCCTGAGCGATTGTTTTCTTCTCTTCCCTACCCTCACCTGGTTTTAGGTGATTTTAACCTTCACCACCCGTTAGCAGATCCCTGTCGCTCCCTTTCCGAGAGGGAGTTCACCATCTCCACACGATATTTCGACGCCGCTTTTGACGCCCCATACCATCTTCTCAACACCCCCGGGGTCTACACTCGGTTCCCTTTCGACACCATTTCACAACCATCTGTTTTGGATCTAGCCTTTGCAAATACCGCCCTCTCGTCTTTCGTCTCTTCGTGGGACACCCCCCTCCCCTCCACTGGCTCCGACCACGTTCCGTGTGTAATAACACTAAGACCACCCGCGATCATGCTACCCCCCCCTACTCCACACTGGGCCCTCCTTGACCTAGATGCGGTAGGGAAGGCGCTGGATACCTTCACCACACTGCCCTGCCCAGCGAGGCCCACACCCAACTCCATGAGTAGGTGGTTTGACATCTCCTCCACCCGCCTTACCTCCCTCTTGACATCCCATGCCCCAAGCAAAGGCCCCTGCCCCCGCTCGAAGCCATGGTGGTCCCCTCGCCTGTCGTCTCTGAGAAGGGAATACCATAGATTTGCAAGGATATCCCGCCTCGACCCCTCCCCCCTCAACTGGAGCAACGTAAGGAGCTCGAGGAGAACATACTTTAAGGCCATTGCTTCGGCCAAGAGAGCACACTGGTCGGACTTCTTGTCCTTGGCCACCCCACGCTCCCTCTGGACGGCCAAGAGGTTCGCTTTTGGTCGCCCGCCACAGAGGTTCCCGGACCTTCCAGGGGCCTCCGATCCAGCCGAGGTAGCGGGAACGCTTCTCGACCACTTTTTTCCCCTGAAGCCCCCTCCTCCCCCACTCCTCCGCCTCAAACGCTATGAGGATTACACTCCCCTAACCTCCGAAGAAGTCTCCAGAGCCCTCTCCAAGTCCTCGAACACTTCCGCCCCTGGTCCCGACCACATCCCATACTCTGTGTGGAAGTCTGTACACCGGATCAAGCCCTCCCTCCTTCCCTCCCTCCTGGACCCCCTGCTAGCACACGGTTTTCACCCGCCCTCCCTCAAGAAAGCGCTTGGTATTGTCCTCGACAAACCGGGCAAGCCCTCATATGACTCGCCCTCCTCCTTTAGGGTTATCATCCTACTTTGCACGCTCTCCAAAATCCTGGAGAGAGTGGTAGCCTCCCGCCTTTCCGCCCAGGCGACGATATGCTCTCTCATCCATCCCCTTCAATGCGGTTCCCTCCCCGGGAGGTCCACCGCCGACGCCGCCCTTGTCTTACAGCACAACGTTGAGTCCTTCCACCGCCTCCGATACAAGGTTTCTACTCTCTTCCTCGATGTGAAGGGGGGTTTCGATAACGTAGAATCCCCCTCACTCCTCTCTCTCCTCCGCGGAAAGGGGGTCAGCCCGTACTTGGTCCAGTGGGTCGGCTCTTTCCTCAGGGACCGTACCTGCCGCTTGACGTTCCAAGGATCCCCCCGCCTTTTCACCCCCGTCTCTGTCGGGGTCCCTCAGGGATCCCCCATCTCCCCACTTCTGTTCGTCATATACGTCTCCTCCCTCCAGCTGGAAGCTCCCAGGTCCCTTATCATCTCCTACGTTGACGACTTTGCCATCACAGTGGCCTCGCCCTCGTACAGAACCAATGTTCGCCTCCTCCAGAAGTCCTTCTCGTTGCTCAAAACAAAGGCCTCCCCAATTAACATCTCCTTCTCCGTTCCCAAGACCGAACTGATCCACTGGAGGACCATCAGAAGCAGTGAGCCGCCATGCTCTCTCCCGGTACAGCTTGAGGGTCAGCGCTTCTATCCACAATCCCACCTTAAATGGCTAGGCTTCATCTTCACCCCCTCCTTTGACTCAAGGTCCCACTTCTCCAGGAGGTATTCACTTGCCAATGCTGCCCTGGCCACGATTCGTCGCCTCTCCCCTCCCGGGATGGGCCTCCCCCCCTACCTTTGTCTCTCGTTGGCGCGTTCGCTCCTTGCTCCGATTCTCCTGTATGGGTCCGCAATTTGGACCCCTCCACTATCCATCATGGGCCCGATGTCCGTTTTCTGGCATCGGGTCTGTAGATGGATCACCAACTGCTTTTATTCCACTAACCTAGCATGTTTGCACAGGGAGGCCTGTCTTCCCACGCTACCTGCTCTTATACGCCACCACCGCTGCCTTGCTGGCCTAAGGCTCGTCTGCTCCCTCCCGGAAATAAACCCGGCTACGGCACGCCTCCCTAAGTCCGTTCCCACCTTCTCCCCCCACCGTGCCTCCTCGCTGGCGCGTGGGAAGATCACCTCCCAGCCCTATCTCTTCTTCAACCTCGATTGGCGTACGGCTCCAGACAAGACCAAGAACCCGAGATACCGACATAATGCCATCACAGCTTTGGCTAACGAGGCATCCCCCCTAGTACACGACGCTGTTACGCTGCCACCCATCTCCCTCCACTTAACAGACTACCTACCCCCAATACCGGGGGTTGTTCCATCTTATACTCGCCTCAAGCAAAGGGCTAAACAGCTGCTCCTTTCCGACTGGTCCGCCACCCCGGCCCCCCCATACTATCCTTATCCGCCCTCAACGCGTCCCCACCCCTTCATGGGCTTGGGCAAGTTTGTTGCGGGTAGGATACACCAGATGCGTTCTGGGAAAAGCTATCTCGCGGCTCACCCCTCCTGGGACAATCCTGATGCCGACACGTCCTGCCCGTTATGCTCGGAGGCCCCGCAGACCTTCGAGCACGCCATCCGGTCCTGCCCCTCCTCCGCCCGTCAGAGATCTCGCCTCCTCCAAGGGGTCTCGGACTTGGCCCCCGAGGCCCCTGTCTGGTCCGACCAGCACCTGCTCATTGCGCTGGCTGAGTTCATCCGCACCACTGCTACCGGTTTCCCTCATGGGATGCCCCCTCTTGCTCCCTCCCTCCACAAGCTCCCCATAAATCCCCTTTTTACATCTACCGCCCCACCCGCCCCTGGCCCTCGAGACTAGTTAAGCGGTTTATACTTTCCTTGGTTTAGCTACGGCTGCTTTGCGACGTTTATTGGTCGCGTTGGGGGAATTGGTTATGATTCTTTCATTTGTTGATTGTTAGTTTGATTTTCGGTTTTGTTTTGGCCATATCGTTAAAGATGTATGTCATTTCTTATACCGTAGAAACAATGAACATATGATTTAAAAAAAAGAAAAAAAAAAAAAAAAAGAGGTCACAGTACTTAGATTTCGACGTCCCGTACCATCTTCTCAACACCCCCGGGGTTTACACCCGATTCCCATTTGACAGCACCTCGCGACCCACTGTCTTGGATCTGGCTTTCGCGAATACCGCCCTCTCCTCTCTCGTCTCATCATGGGACACCCCCCTCCCCTCCACTGGCTCGGACCACGTTCCATGTGTGGTAACGCTAAGACCACCCGCGGTTATGCTACCCCCCCTACTCCACACTGGGCCCTCCTTGACCTATACGCGGTAGGAAAGGCACTGGATATCTTCACCACACTACCTTGCCCGGCGAGGCCCACGCCCAACTCCCTGAGTAGATGGTTTGACATCTCCTCTACCCGCCTTACCTCCCTCCTTACCTCTCATGCCCCATGCAAGCGCCCGTGCCCCCGCTCGAAGCCATGGTGGTCCCCCCGCCTGTCATCCCTTAGAAGGGAGTATCACAGGTTCGCAAGGTTGTCCCGCCTTGATCCCTCCCCCCTCAACTGGAGCAATGTCAAGAGCTCGAGAAGAACTTATTTCAAGGCCATCGCCTCGGCCAAGGTAGCACACTGGTCGGACTTCCTGTTCTCGGCCACTCCACGCTCAGTCTGGACAGCCAAGAGATTCGCGTTCGGCAGACCACCACAAAGGTTCCCAGACCTGCCAGGGGCCTCCAACCCGGCCGAGGTAGCCGAAACGCTTCTGGACCACTTTTTTCCCTCCAAACCCCCTCCTCCGCCTCTCCTCCGCCTCACCCGCTATGAGGACTACACACCCCTCACCTCAGAGGAGGTATCCAGGGCCCTCTCCAAATCCTTGAACACCTCCGCCCCTGGCCCCGACCACATCCCGTACTCTGTGTGGAAGTCTGTACACCGCATCAAGCCCTCCCTTCTTCCTTCCTTCCTGGATCCCCTGCTAGCCCACGGTTTTCACCCTCCCTCCCTCAAAAAAGCACTCGGTATAGTCCTTGACAAGCCGGGCAAACCCTCATACGACTCACCCTCCTCTTTTAGGGTCATCGTCCTCCTCCGAACGCTCTCTAAGATCCTTGAGAGAGTGGTAGCCGCCCGCCTCTCGGCTCAGGCAACCATATGCTCCCTGATCCATCCCCTTCAGTGAGGCTCCCTCCCTGGAAGGTCCACCGCCGATGCCGCCCTCGTCCTACAACATAACGTTGAGTCCTTCCACCGCCTCCGGTACAGAGTCTCCACTCTCTTCCTTGATGTTAAGGGAGGCTTCGATAACGTGGAGTCCCCCTCTCTCCTCTATCTCCTCCGCAGAAAAGGGGTCAGCCCGTGCCTGGTCCAATGGACCGGCTCTGTCCTCAGGGACCGCACTTGTCGCCTGACGTTCCAAGGGTTCCCTCGCTCCTTCGCCCCCGTCTCAGTCGGGGTCCCTCAAGGATCCCCCATCTCCCCTCTTCTGTTCGTCATATTCGTCTCCTCCCTCCACCTGGAAGTCCCCAGGTCACTTATCATCTCCTACATCGACGACTTTGCTGTCACGGTAGCCTCGCCCTCCTATAGGACCAACGTTCGTCTCCTTCAGAAGTCCTTCTCAGCGCTCAAAAGGAAAGCTTCGCTGATCAACATCTCCTTCTCTGTTCCAAAAACTGAACTAATCTACTGGAGGACCACCAGGAGCAATGAGCCGCCGTGCTCCATCCCGGTGCAGCTGGAAGATCAGCTCTTCTATCCACAGTCCCGCCTGAAGTGGCTGGGCTTCATCTTCCCCCCCGCCTTTGACCCAAGGTCCCACTTCTCCAGGAGGTACACGCTTGCGAATGCCGCCCTGGCCACAATGCGCCGCCTCTCCCCCCCAGGGATGGGCCTTCCCCCCTACCTTTGTCTCTCCTTGGCGCGTTCGCTCCTTGCTCCAATCCTTCTGTATGGATCCACTGTCTGCAACCCTCCCCCGTCTATCATGGGCCCAATGTCTGTTTTCTGGCTTCGGGTCTGTAGGTGGATCACCAACTGCTTCTCCTCCACCAACCTAGCATGTTTGCACAGGGAAGCCTGTCTTCCCCCGCTACTTATACTTGTACGCCACCAACACCGCCTTGCTGGCCTAAGGCTCATCTGCTCCCCTCCAGAAATAAACCCTGCCACCGCACGTCTCCCTAAGTCCGTCCCCACCTTCTCGCCACACCGTGCCACCTTGATAGCCCGTGGGAAAATTCCCTCCCGGCCTTACCTCTTCTTTAACCTCGACTGGCGTTCTGCCCCGGACAAGTTAAAGAATCCGAGATATCGACACAACGCCATCACAGCCTTGGCCAACCCAGCCACCCCCCTTGTTCACGACGTAGCCACCCTGCCACCCATCTCCCTCCACTTGACGGACTATCTACTCCCGGTACCCGGGGTTGTCCCATCGTACGCACGCCTCAAATTAAGGGCTAAACAACTCCTCCTCTGTGACTGGTCCGCCACCCCAGCCCCCCCATACTACCCCTATCCGCCCTCAACGCGCCCCCATCCCTTCATGGGCTTGGGCAAGTTCGTTGCGGGCAGGATACACCAGATGCGTTCTGGAAAAAGCTACCTCGCGGCACACCCCTCATGGGAGGATCCTGATGCCGACACATCCTGCCCTTTATGCTCTGAGGCACCGCAGACCTTCAAGCATGCCATCCTGTCCTGCCCCTCCTCCGCCCGTCAGAGATCCCGCCTCCTCCAAGGGGTCCCAGACTTGGCTCCTGAGGCCCCAATCTGGTCCGACCAGCAGCTGCTCATTGCCCTGGCTGAGTTCATCCGCACCACCGCCACTGGTTTCCCTCCTGGGATGCCCCCGCTTGCTCCCTTCCTCCACACCTCCACCAACCCCCTCTTTCCCTCTACCCCCCTGCCCGCCCCTGGCCCTCGAGACTAGTTAAGCGGTTTTTATACTTTCATTTGTTTTAGCTACGGCTGCCTTCCGACGATTATTGGTCGCGTTGGGGGAAATGGTCACGGTTATTTCTTTTGTTGATTGTTACTTTGATTTTCGGTTTTGTTTTGGCCATATGGTTAAAGATGCATGTCATTTCTTGTACCGTAGAAACAATGAACATATGATTTAAAAAAAAAAAAGAAAAAAAAGAAAAAAAAGAAAAAAAGGTCACAGTACTTAGAGAATCCCCCTCACTCCTCTCTCTCCTCCGCAAAAAGGGGGTTAGCCCGTACTTGGTCCAATGGGTCGGCTCTTTCATCAGAGACCGCACCTGCCGCCTGACATTCCAAGGGTCCCCCCGCCCTTTTGCTCCCGTCACAGTTGGGGTCCCTCAAGGATCCCCCATCTCCCCCCTCCTTTTCGTCATCTACGTCTCCGCCCTCCACCTGAAGATTCCCAGATCACTGATTATCTCCTACGTCGACGACTTTGCCATCACAGTGGCCTCACCCTCCTACAGAACCAACGTTCGCCTCCTTCAGAAGTCCTTCTCGGCGCTTAAGAGAAAGGCCTCACCAATCAACATTTCCTTCTCCGTCCCGAAAACTGAGCTGATCCACTGGAGAACTGCCAGGAGCAATGAGCCACCGTGCTCCCTCCCGGTGCATCTGGAAAACCAACTCTTTTATCCACAATCCCACCTGAAGTGGGTGGGCTTCATCTTCACCCCCGCCTTTGACCCAAGGTCCTACTTCTCCAGGAGGTACACGTATGCAAATGCCGCCCGGGCCACAATCCGCCGCCTCTCCCCTCCCGGGATGGGCCTGGCACTGGACCACTGTCTCTCCTTGGCGCGTTCGGTCCTTGCTCCAATTCTCCTGTATGGGTCCGCGGTTTGGACCCCTTCACCATCCATCATGGGTCCGATGTCCGTTTTCTGGCATCGGGTCTGTAGGTGGATCACCAACTGCTTTTCCTCCACCAACCTAACATGTTTGCACAGGGAAGCCTGTCTTCCCCTGCTACCTGCTCTTGTACGCCACCAACGCCGCCTTGCTGGCCTAAGGCTCATATGCTCCCCTCCGGAAATAAACCCGGCCACGGCACGCCTCCCTAAGTCCGTTCCCACCTTCTCGCCCCACCGCACTGCATTGACGGCACGTGGGAAGATTACCTCCCAACCATATCTCTTCTTCAATCTCGACTGGCGTTCTGCTTCAGACAAGACCAAGAACCCAAGATACCGGCACAACGCCGTCACACCGGTGGCTAACGCGGCAGCCCCCCTAGTACAGGACGTTCACATGCTGCCACCCATCTCCGTCCACTTAACTGACTACCTGCTCCAGGTCCCGGGGATTGTTCCATCCTATGCCCGCCTCAAGTTAAGGGCGAAACAACTGCTCCTGTCCGACTGGTCTGCGACTCCAGCCCCCCCATAGCACCCCTATCCGCCGTCAACGCGTCCCCACCCCTTCATGGGCCTGGGCAAGTTTGTTGCAGGAAGGATACACCTGATGCGCTCTGGGAAAAGCTACCTCGCGGCCCACCCCTCATGGGATAACCCTGATGCTAACACGTCCTGCCCGTTCTGCTCGGAGGCCCTGCAAACCTTCGAACATGCCAGCCTGTCCTGCCCCTCCTCCGCCCGTCAGAGATCCCGCCTCCTCCAAGGGGTCTCGCACTTGGCCCCTGATGCCCCTATCTGGTCCGACCAGCAGCTGCTCATTGCGCTGGCTGAGTTGATCTGCACCACTGCCACCGGTTTCCCTCTGGGGATGCCCCCTCTTGCTCCTTCTCTACACGAACCCCCTACAAATCCTCTCATTACATCTACCACCCCACCCGCCCCTGGCCCTCGAGGCTAGTTAAGCGGTTTATACTTTCCTTGATCTTAGCTACGGCTGCTTTGCGACCATTATTGGTCGCGTTGGGGGTACTGGTTATGTTTGCTTTCTTTTGTTGATTGTTATATTTTGATTTGCGGTTTTGTTTTGGCCATATCGTTAAAGATGCATGTCATTTCTTGTACCGTAGAAACAATGAACATATGATTTAAAAAAAAAAGAAAAAAAAAGAAAAAAAGAAAAAAAGAAAAAAAAGAAAAAAAGGTCACAGTACTTAGACACGAACCATCTCCCCTACACCTCCGGCGATTGAAATCTCAACACCAGGGAAATCATCGTGGGATTCCACCACCACCCCCTCTCCTCCCCCTTGATGGCTTCAGCCTAGGGGAGTGATGCTACAACTCCTCCTCTGCCTCTGGGGTCTACCCCCTTCTCCACGGGGTTCTTGTTCCTGTTCATCGTTGACTCCCGCTCATGAAGTTCAGTTCTCACCCTTACCCCGCACTTCCTTTGCACCTCGCTTAGGTTTTGCACGGTCGGCATTCTGTCCTCTTCGCTCACGGTCGGCGCTGAGCTTTCCAAGCCCTTTGCGAAGTACCTTTCCATCTCGGTTATGTGGTCCTGTCGGGGAACGCTTCGGTTAGTAACTTCAGCACCTCGTTTTCGTTTCGCATTCGGAAAAGCATTGGCCGCGGTTACTCTAGTCGGTCATCTCAAGTGTTCGGAAGTCCTTCCTCCTCCCATCTCCCTTCCTCTACCTTCTTGGTTTTCGTCCCGTTGCTCGGTTACAGCTACTCCCATCCCCACTCTTCCCACCCCCTCAGCTGGCACCTTACTGGTTCCCCCCCCACGGTGGATCTTCGGTCGCTATACAAAAACCCGTCTCGGTTACGCCCGTCCTCCTGGCCGTCGCTAATGCCGCCCTGGCACACCTTCCAGCGACCTCTCACCAGGGTCGCCTCCATACACCGTTCTATCCTGCCATTGGGCACTGCATCGTCCCCCGGCACCGCTCCTGTGTGCAGGTCCATACTCTCACTTCCTAGCTCAGGCTGATACACGCCACTTATCAGACGTAAATTTCCTTTGTCAGGGGTTCATTTATCTCCTTTGTTCTTATACTTTGTAGATATCACTAAGGGTTCTCCTCTCCTTCCTGCTTGTTTCTTTCCTTTCCGCTTCCTTCGGGTGTACGTGTATGTTCATAGGATTTGGTTGGGCGATAGGCGAGATGAGTGGTTGGTCTCATACCAGAGGGACTTGGGGGTTTGGATGTTTCTTGAGGTGAGGAGGGCAGGGTTTTTGTCGGCCATATCGTTAAAGATGCATGCTGTCTTTGTACCTTAATAAAACAAACGCACTTGATTTAAAAAAAAAAGAAAAAGAAAAAAAAGGTCACAGTAGTTAGATCGCATTTCGTCACCCACCACAAAGGTTCCCGGACTTACCAGGAGCCTCCGATCCACCCGAGGTGGCGGAAACCCTTCTTGACCACTTTTTTCCCTCCAAACACGCACCTCCCCCACCCCTCCGCCTCATGCACTATGAGGACTACACCCCTCTCACCTCTGAAGAGATATCCAGGGCGCTGTCGAAATCCTCGAACAGCTCCGCCCCTGGCCCCGACCACATCCTGTACTCTGTGTGGAAATCTGTACACCGCGTCAAGCCCTCCCTTCTTCCCTCCCTCCTGGACTCCCTACTAGCCCATGGATTTCACCCTCCCTCCCTCAAGAAAGCACTTGGTATTGTCCTTGACAAGCTGGGTAAACCCTCATACGACTTACCCTCCTCCTTTAGGGTAATCATCCTCCTCCGAAGGCTCTCTAAGATCCTTGAGAGTGTGGTAGCTTCCCGCCTTTGAGCCCCAGCAGCGATATGCTTCCTCATCCACCCTCTTCAATGCGGGTCCCTCCCTGGCAGATGCACCGCCGATGCCGCCCTCGTCCTACAACACAATGTTGAGTGCTTCGACCGCCTCCGCTACCAAGTCTCCACTCTCTTCCTCGATGTGAAGGGGGGCTTCGATAACGTGGAGTCTCCCTCACTCCTCTCTCTCTTCCGCAGAAAGGGGGTCAGCCTGTACTTGGTCCAGTGGGTCGGCTCTTTCCTCAGAGACCGCACCTGCCACCTGACGTTTCAAGGGTCCCCCGGCCTCTTTGCTCCCGTCTCGGTCGGGGTCCCTCAAGGATCCCCATCTCCCCCCTTCTGTTGGTCATATACGTCTCCTCCCTCCACCTGGAAATCCCCAGGTTACTTATTGTCTCCTACGTCGACGACTTCGCCGTAACAGTAGCCTCACCCTCCTACAGAACCAATATCCGCCTTCTTCAAAAATCCTTCTCAGTGCTCAAGAGAAAGGCCTCGCCAATCAACATCTCCTTCTCCGTTCCGAAAACCGAACTGATCCACTGTAGGACCACCAGGAGCAATGAGCCGCTGTGCTCCCTCCTGGTGCAGCTGGAAGATCAGCCCTTCTATCCATAATCCCGCCTGAAGTGGTTGGGCTTCATCCTCACCCCCGCCTTTGACCCAAGACCCCACTTCTTCAGAAGGTACACACTTGCAAATGCCGCCCTGGCTACGATTCGCCGCCTCCCCCCCCCGGGATTGGCCATTCACCCTACCTATGTCTCTCCTTGGCGTGTTCGCTCCTTGCTCCGATTATCCTATATGGGTCCGCTGTCTGGAACCCTCCCCTGTCTATCATGGGCCCGATGTCCTTTTTCTGACATCAAGTCTGTAGGTGGATCACCAACTGTTTTTTCTCCCCCAACATAACATGTTTGCACAGGGAAGCCTGTCTTCCCCCGCTGCCAGTTCTTATACGCCACCAACGCCGCCTGGCTGGCCTGAGGCTCATCTGCTCCCCTCCTGAGATAAAGCCTACCTCAGCACGCCTCCCCAGGTCCGTTCCCACCTTCTCCCCCCACCGTGCCACCTTGATAGCGCGTGTGCAGATTACCTCCCAACCTTACCTGTTCTTCAACCTCAACTGGCGTTCTGCCCTGGACAAGGACAAGAACCCGAGGTACCGACACAACGCCATCACAGCTTTGGATAACACGGCCGTCCCCCTTGTACACGACGTCTCTACGTTGCCACCCATCTCCCTCCACTTGACAGACTACCTGCCCCCAATCCCGGGGGTGGTCCCATCCTATGCCCGCCTCAAGCTAAGGGCTAAACAACTCCTCCTTTCTCACTGGTCTTCCACCTCGGCCCCCCCATACTACCCCTACCCGCCCTCGACACGCCCCCACCCCTTCATGGGCCAGGGCAAATATGTTGCGGGGAGGATACACCAGATGCGCTCTGGGAGAAGTTATCTTGCGGCTCACCCCTCATGGGAGGATCCTGATGCTGAAACGTCCTGCCCGTTGTGCTCTGAGGCCCCACAGACCTTCAAACATGCAATCCTGTCCTGCCCCTCCTCCGCCCGTCAGAGATCCCACCTTCTGCAAGGGATCTCAGACTTGGCCCCCGAGGCCCCGATCTGGTCCGACCAACAGCTGCTCATTGCGCTGGCTGAGTTCATTCGCACCACTGCCACTGGCTTCCCTCCTGGGCTGCCCCCGCTTGCTCCCTCCCTCCACGCTTCTCCTGCAAACCCCCTCCTTCAATCCACCACCCTATCCGCCCCTGGCCCTCGAGACTAGTCAGGCGGTTTATACTTTCCTTGATATTTGCTACGGCTGCTTTGCGACGTTTATTGGTCGCGTAGGGGGAATTGGTTATGTTTATTTCTTTTGTTGATTGTTAGTTTGATTTTCGGTTTTGTTTTGGCCATATCGTTAAAGCTACATGTCATTTCTTGTACCGTAGAAACAATGAACATATGATTTAAAAAAAAAAAAAAATAAAAAAAAAAAAAAAAAAAAGAAAAAGGTCACAGTAGTTAGATCATGAAACCATCTCTCCTACACCTCCGGCGATTGAAATCTCAACATCAGGGAAATCATCGTGGGATCCACCACCACCCCCTTTCCTCCCCCTTGATGGCTCTTGCCTAGGAGAGCGATGCTACCACCCCTCCTCTCCCTTAGGGGTCTACCCCCTCCTCCACGGGGTGCTTGTTCCTGTTCATTGTTGACTCCGCTGATGAAGTTCGGTTCTCCCCTCTTACCCCGCACTTCCTTTGCACCTCGCTTAGGTTTTGCACATTCGGCATTTCGCTCGCTTCGTTCACGGTCGCACTGAGCATTCCAAGCCCTTTGCGAAATACCTTTCCGTCTCGGCTACGTGGTCCTGCCGGGGAACACTTCGGTTAGTAACTTCAGCATCTCGTCTTCGTTTTGCATTCGGAAAAGCATCGGCCGCGCTTACTCTAGTCGGTGGTCTCAAACGTTTGAATTGCCTTCCCCTCCTGGTCCTCTCTCCACCACCCTCTTGGTCTTCGTCCGGTTCCTCGGTTACAGCTACACCCTTTCCCCTCCCTCCACCTCCTCAGCTGGCACCTTACTGCTCCCTTTTCCGCGGTCGATCTTCGGTCGCTATACAAAAACCTGCCTCGGTTCCGCCCGTTCTCCATGCCCTAGCTAATGCCGTCTAGACACACCCTCCGGTGACCCCTCGCGGAGGGTCACCTCCATCCACCTTTTCATCCTGCCCTCAGGCACCGCTTCGTCCCCCGGCACCGCTCCGGTGTGCAGGTCCATACACTTACTTCCTAGCTCAGGCTGATACACGTCACTTGTCAGACTTAATTTCCCTTTGTCAGGGGTTCATTCATTTCCTTTGTTTTTATACTTTTTGTAGTAGATGTCGCTAAGGGTTCTCCTCTCCTTCCTGCTTGTTTCTTTCCTTTCTACTTCCTTCGGGTGTACGCATATGTTCGTAGGATTTGGTTGGGCGACAGGCGAGATGTGCGGTTGGTCTCATATCAGAGGGACTTGGGGGTTTGGATGTTTCCTGGGGTGAGCAGGGCATGGTTTTTGTTGGCCATAGCGTTAAAGCTGAATGCTGTCTTTGTATCTTTTTTTTTTTCTTTTTTTTTCTTCTTTTGTTTGAATCATGTGATTATTGATTTAGGTACAAAATCCTGCATGCAGCTCGCGCTATGGCATATAAAAAACCTTAATTCCAAAAACTAACAAAGGAAATAACAAAATTCAAACAACGCATGCACAAACTCTCCAAGCGGGATCATCAGAACCCTGTTGCATCGCCATCGATGACTAACAAAAGAAAAGAAAAGTAAAGTAAAGCCCTTCTTGTAATTCATAAGAAAAACACACATCAGTACTAAAAACCTCTCCGCCCCAACCTGCCTACTGCCGCAAACAAACAAAAGCAAAAGAAACCCATGAAAAAGTAAAGAAAATACCCCGAAGAAAACCTCAAGCAGGGGAGTTTGGAAGTAGCAATACCCAGAAGGCCGGAGCCAAGCTAGGGAGATAAGTGTTAAGCACTTTCTGAGCCGGAACCCGGCTCAGGAGTCACAGTACTGGCTCGAATGCGCAACATGGCTGGAGGAAAACCCGTGCGAGTAGCGTAGAGAGACTCAGCAAACCCTCTAAGGAGGAGAACCGAGAGCCAGAGGGGACCGTCAGGGCCAATGTCGTCCACACCTGAGAGATGGGTGAGGCGAGGGTGAGCCTTAGCCGGGCAATGGAGAATCGCGTGTTGGAAGGACTCATCGACTTCCTCACAGAAAGGGCAGAGGGTGCTGGAGTCCCTGTTCCTCCAGGATGTATGTGCGGCAAGGTAGCTGGCACCTGAACGCATCTGGTGTATGCGGCCACATATAAATCGAGGAAGGCCAGTGAAGGCATGGGGAGTGAGGCAGGCACCATAAGGGTAGTAAGAGGGCACTGGTGGACTTATATCCAGCCAGTCAGCGAGGAGTGATTGTATCAGAGGAGTTCTGAGAGCTTGGTAGGTGACGGAGGGTACCCTCGACAGCGGTTGGGCCACGAGATCGGTTGAGGCGAGCGGGAGGA
>Ga0307509_10007647_pt1 | contig 14043 bp, 14 predicted proteins | sample 10_EM_MG_FD_202245 | JGI IMG/M metagenome (GOLD analysis project Ga0307509, IMG submission 202245) | Populus trichocarpa ectomycorrhiza microbial communities from riparian zone in the Pacific Northwest, United States - 10_EM | ecosystem: Host-associated > Plants > Roots > Unclassified | place... | reverse complement strand
CCGAGGCCGAAGTTCCAGGTGGCGAACGAGCTTTGGTAGATGTGCACGGAGATCAGGTCCCCGGCCGGCGGCGCCGAGCCGCCGAACAGGATGTACGGGGTGCTGAAGTCGTTGAAGGTGTGCAGGAACATCACCAGGACCAGCACCTTGTTCACCGAGGACAGCAGCGGCAGCGTGATCATCTGCAACTGCCGCCACGGACCCGCCCCGTCGATGCTCGACGCCTCGTAGACCTCACCCGGTATCGCCTGCATACCGGCCATGAGGATCAGGAAGGCGAAGGGCCACATCCGCCAGATCGCGACGACGCACTCGGCCCAGAAGGCGTTGTGGCCGATCAGCCAGAACGGGTTGGAGTCGATCAACCCGAGCTGGCCGAGCAGGTGGTTGAGCATGCCGTTGTCGCGCTGGAAGATGAAACGCCAGGTGATGACCGCGGTGTACGCGGGCAGCGCGTACGGCACGAGGAACAGCGTCCGCAGCAACCCCCGGCCGCGGAAGGCGCGTTGCAGCGCCAGCGCCGCCGCCATGCCGACCAGCCAGGCCCCGGACAGCACCACGGCAGTGAAGCCGAGGGTGACGAAGAAGGACTGGGCCAGTGCCTTGCCGGTGGGGCCGTCGAAGTCCAGGACGATCCTGAAGTTCCCCAGGCCGGTGAAGGGCGCGTCCCACCAGTGGCTGATCTGATACTGCGTCACCCGCAGGCCGCTCATCGCCACACCGAGCACGATGGGCACGAAGTGGATCAGCAGTTCGAGGGCCAGGGCGGGGAGCAGGAAGGCGTACGGAATCCAGCGGCGGCCTCGCACCCGGAAGCGGCTGCCGCGCGCGGACTGTTTCGGTGTGTGCGGGGTTCCGGGGCTCTCGCGGGTCCCGGAAGGACTGATGACTGCCATCGTCCTGCTCCTAGCTGCCGGCTTCGAGCTTCTGGTCGGCCGCGGTCATCTCGCTCTTGATCCTGGCCTTGCCGGGCTGCTTTCCGGTCGCGGTCTGCGCGGCGAAGGAGCTCATCGCCTGGCCGACCAGGGTCTCGAACTGGGATTCCTCGGCGATCTGCGGAAGCGGTACGGCCCGGGAGTCGAGAGTCTGCCGGGCCACGGCCAGCGTCGGGGTGTCGAACGCCGGGTCCTTCGCGTCCGTGACCGAGGGCAGCGTCCCGTAGGTCTTGTTGAGGTACACCTGTTCCTTGGCGCTGGTCAGGAACTTCACGAACCGGGTGGAACCGTCGAGGTTCCCGGTGTTCTTGAAGACCGCCACATTGATGCCGCCGACGAACGAGCCGATGTCCTTGCCCCCCGCGACCGCCGGGTCCTGGGCCGGTACCGGGACGACGCCGTAGTCGGCCGGCGTCATCTTGTACTGGCCGAGCGTCTTGCCGGTCGACGACTGGGCGAGGATCATTCCGGCCTTGCCGGAGGCGAAGTTCTGCAGGAGGGCGACCTTGTCGGTCATCTCGGCGTCGGACGGGTTGACGATGCCGTCCTTGCCGATCCAGGACAGCCACTGGTCGATCCCGTCGACCATGCCCGTGTCGTCGAACTTCGGGGTGTGGCCGTCGAAGACCTCGGCTCCGTGCTGGGTGCCGAGGATGAACGCGAAGTGCGCGGCGAACGAGGACGAGGCGCCCTGCAACCCGAGGCCCCACTGGTCAGTCTTGCCGTCGCTGTTCGTGTCCTTGGTGAGCTTGCGCGCGTCGGCGACGAACTCGCTCCAGGTCTTCGGCGGCGAGGTGATGTCCGCGGCCTTGAACAGCTTCTTGCTGTAGAAGAGTTCGTAGGAACTGGTGTAGAGCGGCAGGCTCGCCGGGTCCTTGCCGGTGGCGCCCGTGGACTTCAGCGCGGCGGGCAGGAAGCGGGACTCGCCGCCGACCCTGGCCAGCAGTTCCTTGTCCCACGCGACGAATGCCCCGGTCGCCTGGAGCGACGCGGACCAGGTATTGCCGATGTTCAGTACGTCGGGGCCCTTGCCACTGGTCGTCGCCGCGAGGATGCGGTTGAGCAGGTCGGCGGAGGGGATGACCTCCAACTTGACCTTCACGCCGGTCTGTTGGGTGAACTTGTCGATCTCCGGCTGGAGGATCTTCCTGTCCGCGTCGAGGCTGGTGCTCTGGTTGGTCGCCCAGTAGGTGATGGTCTTGTCACCGGAGGCGGAGCTTGAGCCGCCGCCGCACGCTGTGACACCGGCGCCTGCCAGCATCGCCGCAGCCGCGAGCGCGACTGCACGGATTCTGCGCTGCATGGGGTTTTCCTCTCAAGGACGTACGAGAAGGACGTACGGGATCGCTTCGGGTGGTGCACGGGTTCGGTGCCGGCGTGCGGGGCCGGAGGGGTTCAGGCGGAGACGGACTGCGGGAGGGCTGCGGGCGCGGGCCGCTCGGCCCGGCTGGTGATGGCACGGGCTCCGGCGGCGAACGTCGACTGCTCGATGGCTTCCAGCACTTCGAGCACGTGCAGCGCGAACTCACCCGGGACGCGCAGCGGTTGACCGCGCAGGGACTCGACGAGGTCGTTCACGCCGTGGCCGCGGAAGGGGCCCGCTTCCGGGGCGCGGGTGGGCGCGATGACCGGGGGGAGTTCGGACCAGTCCGTGTCCGTACGGCGCTTGATGAGGACCGGGGCGTCGTGGCGGTTCGGGTCGGGGATGTTCAGGGTGCCCTCGGTGCCGTAGACCTCGATGTGGGGCAGTGTCATGTCCCAGATGTCGAAGCTGTACAGGGTGGAGACGATCGCGCCGGAAGCCGTGCGGAGGATGGCGGCGACGGTCGTGGGGACGCTGACCTCGACCTCGTCGACGACCCGGTCAGGGGTGGTCACGGTGATGCGGGGGCTCGGGATCGTGCTGGTGCCGACGACTTCGGCGACGGGTCCGAGCAGGTTGACCAGGGCGGCCACGTGGTAGGGGCCCCAGTCGAGGGTCGGGCCGCCGCCGGGCTGGAAGAAGAAGCCGGGGTCGGGGTGCTTGGCCTCGACCTTGGACGAGCGGACAAAGGACGTGGCGGCGAAGGGCGTGCCGATCAGGCCGCCGTCGATGGCCGCCCGTGCCGTCTGGCCCGCCGTGCCGAGGAAGGTGTCGGGGGCTCCGGCCAGGACGCGCCCGGCCGCCTTGGCCTGTGCCAGGTTCTCGCGGGCCAGGGTGACCGTCGCGGCGAGGGGTTTCTCGCTGTAGACGTGCTTGCCGGCGGCGAGCGCATCCCGGGTCACCTCCCAATGGGCCACGGGGGGCGTGATGTTGACGACGACGTCGACGTCCGGGTCCGCGTAGAGCTCGGCGGGCGTGCCGTACGCGGGGACGCCGTGCTGTTCGGCCTTGGCGCGGGCCCTGCCGACGTCGATGTCGGCGATCCTGATGACGGGCAGGTCGCCGTACCAGGCAAGTCCCCGGGCGTAGGCGTCGAAGACCATCCCGGCGCCGACGACGCCGATGCGTGCACGAGGGGTGGATCGGTTCACCGTGTCTCCCAGGTCGCGGTCGAGCGGAGCGGGTCCGCCGGTGGATGAGACCGGACGTGCGAGACACGATGGAAGGTAGTGGCGGCGGCGAGAGGCGGTAAAGGCCGCCGGTTCGCTGGGCGGACCGCCCGCCTCAGGTGGTGGCGCGCGGCCCCAGGAAGCGCCCGATCCCGGCCGGCGAGAGCAGGTGCTCGATGCCCAGCACCATCGCACCGACCATCGCCGCGTCCCGCCCCAACTCGCTGCGGGTGATGGACAGTTCGCGGGTGGCGAGGGGCAGGGCCTGCCGGTACACCACGCCCCGTACCGCGGAGAGCAGGTCGTCGCTGGCCTCGACGATCTCTCCGCCGACCACGACGTGCCGGGGGTTCAGCATGTGGATGCACAGGGCGATCACCTCGCCCAGCTCCACCCCGGCGGTGCGGGCAGCGTGCAGGGCGTCCGGCAGGCCGTCGCGCAGCCGTGCCAGGAAGTCCCGCATCGCAACACCGTCCTCCGTCACGTCGAGGGGCGGTTCACCGGCCGCCACCAGGCGCCGTGCGAGGGCAGCCGTGGACGCCACCGCCTCGACACAGCCGGCCTTTCCGCACCGGCACACCACGTCGTCGGCGCCGGGGACACGGATGTGCCCGATGTCTCCGGCCGCGCCGTCGGCGCCCCGGTGCAGCGTCCCGTCGGCGAGCACGAATCCGGCGCCGATGCCGGCACCGACGGTCACGAACAGCACGGGCAACTGCTCGGCCGGCACCGTCCGTGCCTCACCGAGCGCCATCAGATTGACGTCGTTGTCCACCAGGACGGGGCAGGCCAGCGCGCCCCCGAGCCGCTCGGCCACCGGGAAGCCGTCCCAGCCCGGCATGATCGGCGGGCGGACGGCCATGCCGCGTGCCACGTCCACCGGGCCCGGCAGTCCGACGACCAGGACGCGGGGCCGGTCCGCCGGGACCTTCGCCTGTTCGAGCAGGTCGGCGAACTGGTCGACCAGAAGGTTCACGGTGCGCTCCGGGCCCTCCGCCAGCGGCCAGGGGAAGGCCGTGTCGGCGAGCACCCGCTGGGTCAGGTCGGTCACCAGACAGCGCGTCGAGAAGGTGGTGAGGTCGGCGACGAGCACGACGCCCGCGTCCCCCGCGAGGCTGAGCCGCAGTGCCGGCCTGCCTCTTCCCCCGCCGCCGGCGTCCTCCCCGAGCAACAGGCCCGCGTCCACCAGATCCTGTACGTGCGTGTGGACCGAGGACCGCGAGAGCCCGGTGAGCCGGGACAGGTCCAGACGGTGGGACGCCTCACCGGCCGCGATCAGCCGGGCTATCTGGCTGCGCACCGCATCGGGGTGACGGCGCGAGCCGCTGCTCGGGGCCCCCAGTCGTGCTGCCACGGTTGCTCCCTTGATGAGGTCGACGGCACCAACAGACGATTAATATTCCAGAAACGACAATATTCAAAGGGCTTTCCTGACAGAACTCCGGCTCTTACTGTTGGTCGCGGATGAGACCGGAACAGCGAGTTCCCGTACGGCACGCGCCGAAAGGATCTTGCATGGCTGCCCCGACCGGGCACACCACACGCGTCACCGAAACCCCTCTACGACACCCCCGCATCCCGCGCCCACGGGTCGCCGTCCTCGGCGCGGGCATGATCGCGGGGGTCCACGTCCGCAGCGCCCGCGCGGCCGGCGCGGATGTGATGGGCATCCTGGCCTCCTCACCCGAGCGCAGCCGGGCGGTCGCACACGACTGGCAGATCGACGTCGGCTATCCGGACGTCGACGCCGTCCTGAGCGACGACCGTGTCGACGTGGTTCACATCTGCACGCCCAACCACCTCCACGTCGCCCAGGCGCGCGACGCGCTGCTCGCGGGCAAGCACGTCGTCTGCGAGAAGCCGATCGCCACCTCGGCGGCCGACGCCCGGCTGCTCGCCGACACCGCCATGGCCTCGGGGCGGATCGCCACCGTGCCGTTCGTCTACCGCTATCACCCCGTGGTCCGCGAACTGCGGGCCCGGGTCCTCGCCGGCGACTTCGGTCCCTGGCAGCTGCTGCACGGTTCGTATCTCCAGGACTGGCTGCTCTCACCGGCAAGCACCAGCTGGCGGGTGGACGCGGCGGCCGGCGGCCCGTCGAGGGCTTTCGCCGACATCGGCTCGCACTGGTTCGACCTCGTGGAGTGGGTGGCCGGGGTCAGGATCGCCGAGGTGCTGGCGGAGACCGCCACGACGGTGGCCGAACGGCCCGATGCCGGAGGCCCGTCGTTCTCCGGGAGCTCGCTCGCGTCCTCCGTGCGCGTCCCGGTCACCACGGAGGACGCGGTCGGCGTGCTCGGGCGGACGACGGACGGGGTCCTGGTGTCCGCGACCGTCTCGCAGGTCTCGGCCGGCCGCAAGAACCGGCTGTGGTTCGAACTCGACGGCGCGGACGCCAGCGCCGTCTTCGACCAGGAGCTGCCCGAGTCGCTGTGGCTCGGCTACGGCAACCGCACCGAGACGGTGGTCCGCGACCCTGCGTCCAACTCCCTTGAAGCGAACCGGCTCTCGCTCGTGCCCGCCGGACACGCGCAGGGTTACCTGGAGTGCTTCGAGAACTTCGTCAAGGACACCTACGCGGCTCTGCGCGGCGAGACTCCGGAAGGCCTGCCCACCATGCTCGACGGTGTCCGGTCCGCCCACCTCGTCGACGCGGTCCTGGCCTCGGCCGACCGACGCGCGTGGACCACGGTGCCCGGCTGACCGGCGTCGACGACCCGTGTCCCCGGCTGCCCTCCCCCAACCCTCTCACCGAAGGACCCGCGCCATGAAGCTCGGATTCCTGACCGCCTGCCTCCCCTCCTTGTCGCTCGACGACATCGCCGGCTGGGCCGCGGCCGAGGGCTACCAGACCCTCGAAGTCGCCGTGTGGCCCAGCACGGGCGGCCGCGACTTCGAGGCCTCCCATCTCCCCGTGGCGACCTTCTCGCAGGCCGACGAGGACGCGACCCGCGCACTGCTGCTCCGCACCGGGCTGGAGATCAGCTCCCTGGCCTACTACGAGAACAACCTGCACCCCGACCCCGCGACCCGGGAGGCGATCAGGACCCATCTCCGACACGTCATCGACGTGGCGGCACGGCTGGGCGTGGAGTCGGTCGGCACGTTCATCGGACGCGATCCGGGGCTCTCCGTCGTGGAGAACCTGCGCGAGGGCGAGAAGATCCTGCCCGAGCTGGTCGGTTACGCGGCGGATCGCGGCGTCAAGATCGTGATCGAGAACTGCGTGATGGAGGGCTGGCACCCCGACGGCTACCCGGGCAACCTCGCCTACTCCCCCGAGCTGTGGGAGTGGATGTTCGGGCTCGGCTTCTACCTCAACTGGGATCCCTCGCACCTCACTTGGATCGGCGTCGACCCCCTCACGACGATCGAGCCGTACATCGACCGGATCGTCCACACCCAGGCCAAGGACGTCGAACTCTTCCCCGCCAAGCGCGACCGGTTCGGCTTCTTCGGCACCGTGCACAAGGGCAACAACCCCTGGGAGATGGGCTGGTGGCGCTACCGGGTGCCCGGTCTGGGCGAGGTGGACTGGCGCCGTGTCGTCGACCGCTTCCACGAACTCGGCTACACCGGCACCGTCTCCGTGGAACACGAGGACCCCGTCTGGTCCGGAACCGAGGACAAGGTGAAGCAGGGCCTGCGCATCGCCCACCGGACGCTGCGGCCCCTCGTCGGTGAGCAGGCAGTCGTGGAACGAGACATCCCGGCCCCCTGAACCACCCGTGAGGCAGCCGGTCACGCTGAAGCAGCGGGTGGTCTCGACCTCGGCGACTGCGACCTCGGCACGTTCCTGGCCCGGCCGGACTGGTACGAACGCGCCGAGAGCGCCACCGCGGCCAGTACGACGACGTATCCGGTGGCCGACGCCGACCTCGCAGCCGTGGTGCCCCGCCCCTCCAAGGTGGCGTGCGTAGGACTCAACTACCGCAACCACATCAAGGAGATGGGCCGCGACCTGCCCGAACACCCCACGCTCTTCGCGAAGTTCGGCGACAGCCTGATCGGAGCGGGCGACGACATCGCCCGTCCGGAGGAGACCTCCCAGTTCGACTGGGAGGTGGAACTCGCGGTCGTCATCGGCAAACCCGTCCGCCGGGCCACACCGTCCACGGCCGTGGAGGCGATCGCGGGCTTCACCGCGCTCAACGACATCACCTGCCGCGACTGGCAGTTCCGCACCCGCGAATGGCTCCAGGGCAAGATGTGGGACTCCTCGACACCCGTCCGCCCCTACCTGGTGACGCCCGACGAACTGCCCGGCGGCGTACGCCCGGTACTCGACGTACGCCTGGAGGTGGACGGCGAGGTCATGCAGTCCGACTCCACCGGAGACCTGCTCTTCGATCCTGTCGCCCTCGTCGAGTACATCTCCACGATCGTGCGGCTCAACCCCGGGGACATCATCGCCACCGGCACTCCGGGCGGGGTCGGACACGCCCGCAAGCCCCCGCGTTTCCTGCTGGGCGGCGAGACCGTGCTGGCGGACGTCGAGGGGATAGGCCGCCTCCACAACCAGGTCGTCAAGGAGGGCCGGGCCCGATGAACCGATCCCTCGCGGACACGCGCCACTGGATGCGGGAAGGAACCGAACTCCTCGTCGACGCCACGACCCGACTCGACGAGGCAGCCTATGACGCGCCCTCGCTCCTGCCCGGCTGGTCGCGCAAGCACGTGGTGGCACATGTCGCCGCCAACACGGACGCCCTTGCCAACCTGGTCCACTGGGCCGCGACCGGCACGCCGACCCCGATGTACGCCTCCCCCGAGGAACGCGCGACCGGCATCAGAGAAGGCGGCCGACAACCCGGCACCCGCCTGACGGAATGGCTCCGCCTCTCCTCCGACGCCCTGGAGAAGGCGATGGACGAGTTGGACGACAACCAGTGGACGTCGCGCGTACTCACCGCACAGGGCCGTACCGTCGCGGCCACCGAGATCCCGTGGCTGCGCTCGCGGGAGGTGTGGGTGCACGCCGTCGACCTCGGCAGCGGAATCGACTTCACCGCCCTGCCCGCCGACTTCCTGACGGCGCTGTCCGACGACATCGTGACCAAACGCAGAGGTGCCCCAGGGCCTGAGGTCATCCTGCAGCCGACCGACATGGCCACTCGCTGGTATCTGCCCGCCGCACCCGACGAAGAAGGCGCGGCCGTCACGGCAACAGGACCGCTCACCCAGATCGCGGCCTACCTGGCGGGCCGACATCACGGCGCGACCACCGCCGAAGGAGTGGCAGTACCCGCACTGCCTGCCTGGTTGTAGACACCGGACCTCGCTGAACCTCCGGGGATAGCGGGCTGGACTCTCGAAAGGGATGTCGGACACGGCGGAAGAATGTGGAACTGGGCCGCGACGTCCGGCCCCCCACCGATGCCTCCCGGGTCGCGACCGGAGGAACAGCCTCCCCCGAAGCAGGGGTCGCCGGTCAGACAGCCATCGATCCGCGCGCGATCCCGGCTCCCGTCGATCCGACGGCAGCCGTGACGGCTCCCACCTCTACCCGCACCGACGGCACCACGAAACAAGAGACCTCGGCAACCATCCGCCACCACGTGACGGCCATGCTCGCCACATAGGACACGATCCCGGCCATCACCATCACCCCGAACGACACGGAACCGCGGTCGACTCGCGTATCACCAACCGGGACCCGACACGGATGAGCCGGCCGACGCCCTCCACGCCGGGATCGCCGTCGTCGGAGCGGCTGTCAATACGGCACAGGAGTTGCTCCGCAGCGAGTTCGCGAGCGGTTCCTTCTTCGAGGGCAGCCGACTGGCCGGTCACCGGGGTGGGTTGAGAACCCATCTTCAAACCGGTGAGAGGTCTGACCGAGATACGGGTCAAAGGGGCAACGGGATGGATAGCTGCCGTGGGGACGAGGTTTGTGACGGTTCTTGTGGGCCCTCGTCGTATTTCAGGGGGATACCCGCGCTGCTCTGCCAGCGGCAGAACAGCGGCCGGACCGGGCTCGACGATCACTACAGTCCCGTCTCATGACGACGATTACGACGCGTACGCTCGAGTACCCGGCCGACGGTCTGACGATGATCGGGCACCTCGCGCTCCCGGCCGGTGTCGACCGCCGGCCCGCGGTGCTGCTCGGACCAGAGGGCACGGGGCTCAGCGACGTCGAGCGTCGCCGGGCCGATGCTCTCGCCAAGCTGGGATATGTCGCGCTTGCCTTCGACCTCCACGGCGGGCGCTATTTGAACGACCCCGAGGAGATGCTGGCCCGCTGCCTGCCACTGCTCGCTGACCCCGACCGGATGCGGGGAATCGGCCACGCGGCACTCGACGAGTTACGCACCGAACCGCGGACCGACCCCGACCGGATCGCCGCCATCGGCTACGGCACCGGGGGCGCCATCGCGCTGGAACTCGGGCGCGACGGCGTCAGCCTGCGCGCGATCGGGACAGTCAACGCAACGACCACGGGCCGACCGGGCGAGGCAGCGCGCATCCGCTGCCCGGTGTGGGCCGGGGTCGGATCGGAAGACCCGATCATGCCGCCCGCGCAACGAAACGCGTTCACCGCTGAGATGCAGGCCGCGGGCGTCGACTGGCGCCTCGCGGTCTACGGCGGAGCCTTGCACGCCTTCCACCACCCGCCGGTCGACCACCCCGTGGTCCCCGGCGTCGGCTACCACCCACAGCACGCGCAGCGAGCCTGGCGCGACGTCGTCGACCTACTCGCCGAGTGCCTGCCCGTGACGGAGGACCTGGGGGCATGACCCAGGCAAACATGCGGGCACCAGGCTTGGTCGGCGTCATGCCTGGGACGCCTCAAGCAGCGTGGACGGGTTCAGCAGATCGGGGCACGGATGCGTTGGGCTGGACGGCGGGCCAGGTGAGCCTGCGGGTCATCAGCGTGATCGAGGCGAGCCCCGCCCGCGCCACCAACCTGCTCCGCGCCCTGCTCGTCCTGCCGAACCTCGAACTCGACCGCTGACAGACGATCAAGACCGAAGACAGCCGCCCACGACCAGCACGAGCACCCACGAACCCCGCCACACCAGCAGCCGCACCAGCGAAAACCAAGGCGGTGGATCTTCAGTGAGGATCCGACTGGACCTCGGTCAGTCGATGCCTTCGACGATGCGGAAGTCGCGCTCGACGCCGTCGGAGAGGGCGACCAGCGCCTCCTGGTAGGCCGCACTCTCGTGCGCCGCGACGGCCTGCTCGAAGCTGTCGAACTCGATCAGGACGGTGCGCTCGGCAATTCCGGCGTCATGCGCCACGACCCGACCGCCACGGACGAAGGTCCGACCGCCCCCGGCCTTGACGGCCGGAGCGGCCAGCTTGTTGTAAGCAGCCAGCTTCTCAGGGTCTGAAATGGTGCGGTAGACGCTGACCCAGTAGCCCTTGGGCATGGAACCTCCAGTGTTGAGACGAGTGCATCTGACTTACGAGTTGGTCTCGGACGAGCGGCGGCGGGCGAGAGCGAGGCTTGTCAGCGTCGTGATCGCCATGGCGCCGATGCCTACCAGCGCCGCGGTGGTGTAGGCGCTGTCGTCGGGGAAGAGGTGGCCGGGGCCGGTGCCCGCGGCGAGGATCAGGCCGCTGATGGCGCTGCCCAGGGAGTACCCGACGCTGCGGACGACGTAATTGAAGCTCATGGCGCTCGACGTCTCGCTCCTGGGGGTGGCGGCCAGGATGACGCAGGGCATCGCGGCCCAGAAGCCGCCGACGCCGAAGCCCAGCACGCCCATCGCCGCGAACAGTTCGGCCAGGTCCGACCGGGCCGCCGCGAACAGGGCGAACCCGCCGCCGACCACGACGGCGCTGCCAGGCCTGGAAGAGAACATCGACGCCACGATGAGACAGGAAGGGTGCCGGAGACGTCGGCGCAGAGGCAGCTGCCGGGGCGGTCACTCCTGGCCGATGAGGCCGGTCTCCCAGGCCCAGGCGGCGATCTCCACCCGATTCCGGGCGTCCAGCTTGGCCTGCACGTTCCCCAGGTGGGTCTTCACCGTACCCACCGTGATGGACAGTTCGGCGGCGATCTCCGCGTTGGTACGCCCTCGGGCCACCAGGCGTACGAGGTCCAGCTCGCGGGCCGACAGAGGGCTCGGCACAGTCCGGCGGTCGGACACCGGGGCGTTCAGCCGGCGCAGCAGCCGCACCGTGACGGAGGGGCTGACCAGTGCCTCGCCCGAGGCCGCCGCCCGGACGGCCTCCACCAGCAGGGCTGGACCGGAGTCCTTGATCAGGAACCCGCAGGCGCCGTCGCGCAGGGCGCGATGGACGTACGCGTCGTCGTCGAAGGTCGTGGCCACGACGACCTTCGGCGGGTCGACTGCGCCGGGACGGTTCAGCCGGCGGAGCGCTTCGAGGCCGTCGAGGCGGGGCATCCGGATGTCCATCAGCACCACGTCGGGGTGGTGCCGCTCGGCGAGTTCCACTGCCTGCAGGCCGTCCGCCGCTTCGGCTACGACCTCGATGTCGTCCTCGGCGGCCAGGATCATCGCGAATCCGGCGCGGACCATGGCCTGGTCGTCGGCGATCAGCACCCGGATGGTCAACGGGCTCCTCCGTCCGGGACACCGGCGGGCGGGGCGGGGACCGGAGCCGCCGGGAAGGTGGCCTCGACGCTCCAGCCACCGTCCGCGGCCGGGCCGGTCCGCATGCTGCCGCCGACCAGGTTCACCCGTTCGGCCAACCCTCGCAGCCCGAACCCGCCACCGGAGCGGTGGAGTTGCCTGCCGTCGTCACTGACCCGCACCATGACACCGGCGCCGTGCCGGACTGCGCTCACCCGTACCTCGGTGCAGCCCTGGGCGTGTTTGCGTACGTTGGTCAGCGCCTCCATCACCACCCGGTGGACGGTGCTGGTCACCTCCACCGGCAGGTCGTCGAACGGGCCCTCCAGTTCGAGCCGGGCCCGCACGCCGCCGACCGTCGAGAATCCCTCGACGAGCGAGCGCACCTCCGCCATCCCGGCCAGCGGCGCGAGGACCGGCTCCCCGTCGGCGTCCCGCAGCATCCCGACCATCTGCCGCATGGACGTCAGTGCCTCCGATCCGGCCCGTTCGATCCGCTCCAGGGCCGGTGGCACCAACTCCGGTCGCCGCTTCGCGATCACCAGGGCGCCCTGCGCCTGCACCACGATCCCCGTCACATGGTGGGCCACGAAGTCGTGCAGATCGCGGGCGAACTCGGCCCGCTGTTCAAGGCGCAGCATCGCCGCCCGTCGCCGCCAGCCGGCCATGACCAGCCGCCAGGCGACGCCGCCGCCCAGCACCGCCGTCGACCCCACAGCGAGGAGCAGGGCCACGATGACGCTGTTCTCCCGCACGGCAACCGCCAACGGCCGCAATACGATCGCCGCCCACAGCACCGGAGGGGTCACCCACACGACCCACCCGCGCCGCCCACGCAGGAGGACGAGCAACAACAGCCACAGCAGCGCGGCCGGTTCGGCGAACCCGTACGCCTCCGAGGCCACGGAATCAGGGGAGCTCCCCGGCCCGGCGCGCAGCAGGACCGAGACCGCCAGCGACGTCACCCCCGCCAGAGCGCCCAGCGCCGGCAGAGCCCTGGCCCCGAACCACGGCGACCCGGCGACAGCGGCCACCGCCCACACGGCACAAACCAGTTGGGCTGAGCGGATCCCGAATCCGGACGTGTCGATGCCCCGCGCCTGGTAGTCGAACCACAACGCCGAGCACACCAGGGCCGTCCACAGCAGCCACGCCGGCCACGCCGCCCAGGGCCACCGGGCACCCGCCGCCCGGCCGAAAGTCGTAGCGGACGGCACAAGATCTGACTTTCGCCGGATCCGGTGCTCCGGACCGCCGGGCAGAGTCGTCTCCGTCAGTCCGGTTGCACGATCCATCACACCCAGGAGCATGTCATGAGCGGGTTCACCTTCCGCATCGATTCCATCGAGGTGCTCGGGCCGCTCCTCGCCGCTTTCGCCGTACTCCTTGCCGTTCGTGCCACCCGTCAACGCCCGGGCTGGCACGGCAGGCCCGCGGTCACCCGGCTCGTGGCGGCCCTGTACGCGACGGGCGCCCTGCACTTCACCCTGTTCCCCGTCATCGTGGACCCGGACCAGAACCTCTCCCCCTGGACCAACCAGGTCCAGACGATCCCGCTCCAGGGCCTCCTGAGCATGGATGTCTCCTTCGCACTCAACGTGCTCCTGTTCCTGCCCTTCGGGATGCTGCTCCCCCTCATGACGCGCCGGGTACTCGGCGCGGGGCGGGTGGCCCTCCGTGCCCTGGCCGTCAGCGCCACGATCGAGCTCACCCAACTCGGTATGTACATCCTCTTCAGCAACGGCCGAGGGGCTGACGTCGACGACCTCATCACCAACACTCTCGGCGCCATTCTTGGCTGCCTCCTCCTCCGCCTCGCACTCCGCTCCACCACGTTCTCCGCTCTCACCCGCGGCTTCGCCCTCCCTGGCACCGCATTCGCCTCCCCCACCGCCGAGACCCAGCCCGCCCCGGCAACGCGTCAGGCACGGTGACGGACGGCGCCCAGAGCCCGACCACACAGACGCCCCGACACCACCAGCTGAAGGAGAATCTGGCGCACGGTACTCACCACGGGCAAACCTGCG
>Ga0307509_10007646_pt1 | contig 14043 bp, 10 predicted proteins | sample 10_EM_MG_FD_202245 | JGI IMG/M metagenome (GOLD analysis project Ga0307509, IMG submission 202245) | Populus trichocarpa ectomycorrhiza microbial communities from riparian zone in the Pacific Northwest, United States - 10_EM | ecosystem: Host-associated > Plants > Roots > Unclassified | place... | reverse complement strand
AAAACTACTATCACTTCCACGAACTTTCAAGTAGAAAGGTAAACAGCACAAGCTTCAATCAATTCAACTTCTCTAAACTAACCAAACCACCTAACCGCAAAAGAGAAACAAATTCCCGCCACAAGGTAATCCTAACTAACTCAAGCCCGCTTCCCTTTCACACAAACTGCAAACAAAACGGTTCCTCCGTTGTGCTGCTCTCACAATCCACTTCGTTGCGCTCGACCTTGCTGGTTGGAGAAAGAAGGAAGGAAAAAGATAGCGTGAGAGAAGAAAAACCTAACTAACACACCACCCCTGTCTGCCAAGCCCCAGACAGCCTCCCCCCTGCCAGAAGCGCAACAACCCTTAACTTCCGAGATCGTGACTAGCAATACATCAAGCCCAAGTTATCCGCAGATAAAAAAGCTATAAAATAAGAAAGCCAAATAAAAACGTAACAGTACCAACTCGAGCACAGCGCGCAAATGCGCACCGCCTCTCAGCCGCAAAAAAAGCCTCGCTCGCCAAAACCTAAAAACCCCAGATCCCGTCGCGCTGGAAACTACCTTGCTGATACACGTGTGCACAAGGGGATGGAGTGGGATCAGGGAGAAAAGGCAAAGAAGGTGTGTGACACAGGTGTGAGGCTTAACCCCTTTTCCAGGATGTTCGCAGGATGGAGCGAATTGAGGAGGCGGGCCCAAAAAAAATTTGCGTCCTAGAGGACACAGGTATGTGATGTCGCAGAGGGCGGAAGGGAGAGTAATCACAGAGAGCCACTCGATACTTAGTGCTGTTGCTGGATATGCTAACGAAGGAATAGAGATACCGGTACAGTACTCTCAATTTTCTGACGTTTGTAAACATGACTGCTATTATTGCATACGGGCAAAAAATCGACCAGAGCCTCAGGATTTTGGTGGCATGCAATAGCAACACCCTCTTGTCGCTCTGTGGAGATATTCCAGAATGCTGCCCATCCCGGCTGACTGCAGATGCAGTGATGGATCTTGGTAAGCTACTTAGATCCTTGCGTCCGCTCAAGCACTGTCGATTTGCATCTCGAATTTCATTTACCGGTAGTTTATCTGTAGACTCAGCACCTGTCTGAACAGTGGGTCTGCATCTCTGAGATGTGATATGCTTGCCAATCAGACTGGCATTGACTCCCCCAAAATTTAGAGCGAACCCAGTTTTCCGCGGTTCAGGAGAGGCTTAATAATAAGCGTTTACGATTTACAACCCCCCATCCATTGAGCTATTCTGAGAGTGCGTGATTTAGAATTTTACATAGAAATCGAGTAACTATGTTTGAAAAATACTTCCTGGCCCTCTCCACAGGTAGCGCACGAAGAATGAAACCGGGCAAAATTTGGAACTGACTGTTCACATCGTAATACCTTGAGCATCACTATCATCTCTACGAAGTCTACTGTTCTTGCATAGATGTGGGCAATTAGACTTAGAGATTCTGTGTGCCTGATGCTGTCCTCATGGGAAGGATGTATTTCGTGAGGAAACTTCTTGCAGCATTATCCTGTCGGGGACATTGTCCTATAATGCTCTTTACTAGCACAGAGAGTGGGTCAGTACTGTAGCGTATGGAACAGTGTTTACTGTTATAGCACTTTACAGATACCGTAGATAGTTTTATTATTAGCCCGTAGTAGTTAGTATGGTGGATGGGACGGGCTAGCTTGGGATTACATGATTTGCACAGGGGGTGAAGGTTTATAAGCGGCTGGAGTTAGATGGGGAACAACAACAGACACCAACGACAACCTCATGGCAAGAGGTATTTTCGGAACGCTATCGCGACTTCTCCCCCTTTTATCATCCGGAACTTCGGGACTCTATCTACTTCGTCTTTCTACTTCCCGCGGCATGAGCGGTGATTGCCCTTCCGGTAGTATTTTTGTTTTGTTTTTGTTTCTTTTCCGTTCGTGCTATCATTTCCACCGGCCGAAGTGATTTTGCCGCTATCTACACCTTCTGCTTGTGTGGCCCAGAATCGACCTTTCAGTAAGATATGATATAATGCTGAGCTAGACCTGCCCCCTTGAGCGAACCTGGGTCGTACGTGTTGCACGCTAAAAGGGATAAAAAGAGAAAAATGTTGGCAGGAGCCTGTACTGTACACCCTTCTCCAACTATCATACCGGAACCGATTCCCAATTCGATTCTCCCAAGTATTCCTGAATCCTGAGGTGAGTCTTATGCAGGGAACCGCTGAGAGAGGTGTAGCGAGCCTAGATAAACATAGGGAATGAATGAAACAAAGAGAGTAAAATGTATGTATACATTCTTGTGGATCGCTCACTTGAAAATGAGGGTAGAAAAACATAACAAACGCCAACGCCATCCAAGAACACGGAAGGAAAAAAACTCCCCAAAAAGAGTATCTACAATTTGAACAGAAACATTTCCAAGAGAATGAGGGTGGAGAAACAGGTGTACTCTTAGCATGACATCTCGTGAACGCGCATGTGCGGTGGCTGAGGAAGCTTCTTCCACAAGTTATCAACTGCAGATGGGCTGTATGGACTGAAAGGAGCGACTGGTGAGGGGGCGGCCTGGTTGGAAGTAGGAGCCGGGGTCCGTTTCGGGGAAGAGGGGGAGGAGTCTGCTCCTCCGTGGGGCATGTCGGCTGGCGGTGTGACGGCTCTCTCTGCCGATTCACAAACATCGGCTTTTGGAACGGTGGTGTAGTTCTCTTTATGTGGGGTGTAAGTGGTCGGATAAGTTAAGGTTGTGGTATCGAGTTTTGTGAAAAGTCTTTTGCTGTGGATGTATCCGCCATACTCATAGAATTCAGGAGGGATTAGTAGTATTTCGTTGGAATGGTCACCAAGGTCTGTGCCGGTAGGAAGGTCGAGCTTAGAATAACTCTCGCTACTCACGGTAGTAGTGATCTCCGCTTTTGGATATTCGGAGGAGGAGCGAGAGTCGGAATTCTGATGGGAATATTCAAAATCCTGAGAATGCTTCCTCGTCTGGTCCTTGTTCTTCTTGTTCTTCCTAACCCATCGGAAAAGGAACCCCAGAACGATAGCAATTAGTACTGCCCCTCCAACCGCTCCGCCAATGAGAAGGGGGCTGATAACGCCATCTGAACCATCAGCGTCTGAATTCTTGCCTTTATTGGTTGGCCACGACTCGGTGCCATTGGCGGGGCTAGTGAAAGCTTGGATGTTTTTCTCGGCGGAGAAGCTCGCTGGCGCGATCTGGAATTCGTCGGTTTCGTAGTTGACTGCTAGATAGACTGCTTTCAAAAACGCTCTGCCAAAGATGGCTGTGGAGCCAGTGTAGTTCACCATTGGCATGAACGCTTTGAAGGATGGTTTGGGGTTGCCAATATGGTCGTAGCCCTCATGCCAGACTTTGAAGAGTAAAGGTTAGCCTGGTAGCACACACGCCCGGTATCGGGTAGGGGTTCATACTTTGTTCCGGCAAAGTGATATTCAATTCGCGCGTATCCGCGGAATAGTCGGGTTTTGGAAGTCGGATGGTAATAGTGATATTGCCTAACTTTCTCTCCGAAGCGAGGGCTCCGTTATTCTGAACCGGGTCCTCCATAGAGTTCTTGATTTTTGCTACTATAGTTAGTCTCAAGATGTGTATATCGGAGGGGGGGCACTAACTAGCAAGAGCCGGAGGAAGATATATCCGAGGAACCGAAGAGTCAATTTCAACATCCAAATCATCATCCGTTGTCCCCAACAACTGAGCAGTTTCCGAGCCATGCATGCTGATGCCTGTGAGTTGAATCCTAGGCATTCCGCCAACCAATGGACCACGTATATAATCGTCACCCTTCTGCTTCGCAAAGTCATATCCACCAAGAACCAAGCCTCCAGGGTAGGATTTATGCTGAGATATGAATTAACATTTTTGATCACTATTTCTAGGAAATTTGATTCCAACCTGAGGATGGCCATCCCAATCTTGAAACTCCTTGACATCACTGCCAATCCACAAGGAGAACGCCTTTGCGCCAATCTTCCCTTCCTTCTTCAGCCGATCCAATAGCCCGCTGTCTCTTCCTAACCCCATGATGCCAAAACTTGCATTTGTAGCCTTTGCAAATCCCATCCCGAAGTTCTCGACTACCGAGCCTCCAACTTTGATGCTCGGTGCGACACCAGGGACTATGTCTGCATTGTAATCCCCCTCGCTGTTTTCAATGTGGACGACGGAGGAGTTCCCGGATGGCAAGCTGAGCTGGGCAGCACTCAGTAACTGGGCATCAGTACAAGCGTCGACTAAGCCCTTATTCCACCGATTCGCGTTCTTCCCAATGACCTCACAAGCGTTGGTGAGAGGTACCCAGCTGGCTGCATGCCGATTCGATGGGCATGCCCGAAAGGAATGTCCTGCTACCTTTGAGGTTTAGAGTCAGTGCGGTGTTCATAGCATATGGGTAATTCCAGAAGTACCTCTATCGGAGAGAGGTATAAGTCTGCTTTCGCTGACCTAGACGAAACGAGGTCTACATCAATTACATTCGGTGGAGCAGTATCTTCCCGCCTTAAAAGAAAACTAGTGACAAGAAGAGGGAGCTTCATGAATTGCTAGAAAGAAGGGAACCAAAAGAATGGCAATGAAGGGGCCCCTAGAAGCGAGTGGTGGATCAAGGTAAAAAAAAAGAGTGGTATCATATGACGGGGTGGGTGTATTATAAACCGTAGTAAGAGGATCCTATCCCCGACGACAGCCCATAAACATTCTGGGTAGTAAGGATTTCAAATTCTAGTCTCAAACAATATCAGTAGGATTTACCATGAGAAATTCCTAATACATTATTCAGAGACACAGTGCGGCGCAACCTTTTGACTTCCGTTCTGACTCTATGGGGAGAGTAGCCGAAATAGGAATCGCACCCCCAATATGCAGCACACCAGATCACCCGGAAAAGCTTGATATGGGTAGGGCAGGCCACATCGCGGCTGGGAAATTCTCTCGCAGGACGGCGGTCACTATAATTTCCAATATATAGTCGCTTTTGAGTGTTTGTTTACCGGCGAGTTAGATGCGGAAAAATACTAGGCACCATTACCGCTCCGGTGACATGTTGGTAGGGCCCTTCAGCGGAAAGGAAACGAGAGTTCTGATTGACCGCAGCAACTTGCTCTCGAGAGGCAAGAGCAGCGGCGGGGAAAAGCCTTTTTGCGGCGAGTCGAGGCGGGAGAGCCAAATAGGGGAAGATAAGCATAGCCGGATATAGGCTGATTCGAAAAAGGTACCCGATTTTAGTCAAGATCGACAGGAAACCCCATTGTAGCGGAGGAGTTCAGGGGAGATATGCCTTCAACCCGCAGGATTCATGATAGTTCCTCTTGATTTTACTCACTGTTCTTGTTGGGGGGGTACTCACAACCACCTCAGCTTCTTTTCAAAAGATACCAAAAGACTCTCGGGATAGGTCGAGTTGTTTAGTAAACCGCACCCAAACCTGGAAGATCGGCTATCGTGCAGAAGTCGTCAGGAGGCACGTTCGTAGTCCGATCCGACTAGCTATTCCTCACATGAAACCTGATTCACTTGCACCTCCGCTCTCGCGTTTCGCCTTACGAACTGACTTTCGTCCCCTATTACTCGTACTCCGCTCATAGTGTCGGATGCATGCCGACAAGGCAAGTGTAGCAAAAGAGTCTCGGGGGAGCCTGTTCTCTATTTCTATACGAATAAGAGTCACGCGATCTCCCTTGGACGCTCTACTCCTCCTCCTTCGAGTGCAGATCAAGCGAGATTAATATCTATATTCCAGCGGGACAAGTAAGAAGGTGTTATCTGGGGCAGGATTCAATAGAATCCCCCAAGCAGGGTTAAGATCTACCGAGTGACAATTAACCCTGCAAGGTCCTACTTGAGAGACTAAAAAAACTCCAACCGCTTGGGAGTGTGTGACATTTCCCTCGGACAGCGGATGCTCCTAGGTTGTGTTGATCTATGCTGGCTACGGTAATGCAGTATTTGAGGAGTTTCGGGGGACATCTCTCAATGCACGATAGCATGATATAGCAGGCCAATATTCATGGGTGGTCGGCCTTTCTTAGCAATCCTAGCTCGACATTCTTGTAACACCGGGAGTGCATAGGGGACACATTCCTGTGGTAAAGCTGCTAAACTCCTCTGCAGAAACTAGATTACTATTCTAGAAATCTGCCTCTTGTGGCTTTCATGCGTCTTCGGTCTTGTTGCAATGATGCGGGCAATATTTAGTGAGTACCGGTAGACGCAGCACTGCGCACTAAAGTTATATTTCCACCCTTGAGGTTCCTCGTTCCTGTAGGCGCGCAGTTTCTTCCTACTTTAAAAAAAGTAGATAGCTCAACTAAATAAATGCAGCTCTAAGGCTCCAAACGGAAAAGGCCTTTCTTGGCACGAGTACAAGGCTGGTTACCTATTGTGGATAACCCTAGGTGTGTCATGATTAGTATGCTACCTAGGATGCTAGCCTGCAGATTGACAGTTCGCTTCTTTGGGCGAGAATGGGGGCGAGATGTCTGCGGCGCCTAGGCCAGGCTCACCGGTGTGGGATAGGGCACTTGTATAGGGTAGTTTTAGCAGTCAGGAGGGCGTTCGAGTACGCACTAGAACCCTATGTTTGTAGATAGCTTGGCGTGCAGAATTCTCTGCACATAAGCCTCTCGTCTCTTTCTTAGTTTAGACAAGCGCAGCAACAACACACTTCCTCCACGGTAATTGGTTCTTCACTTCCACTCCATTGGGCCTAGCTTCCTGTGTGCTTCCCTGTCGGTTTATCGACTACGTTACACCGTAGCTACACCAGGTCAAGTTCATATCGCCAATCTCCCGGTATAGTGAGAAGGTCACGAACGCATTTTACCTTCACAAGCAGTCTCGGTCAGACCACCATCCAGTCAAGGGAATACGCGAGAACATCCCACAGTGGTGCTCTGAAACGGATTGGTGTAGTATCTGACTACTTGCCGTCTTGTGCCACCGTACTGTGTCTACGATCCGCTAAGGCTAAACCTACAGTACGAAAGTATTTGTCGCGATTGCGGTTCGTTTACACACTGGACTTCACATCCCCGCCTAGTAGTTCCCACTCGCAATTGAGCGACCCCGCACCCAACATCTTGGGCAAAGTCTTCGAACAGGAAAAGGTTGGAGCACAGAGATCAATAGAGTCCCAAAAAGCGTCTCCAAGAGTCGACACTGTATACTACAAGAAAGACGGCTACTGGTATTCAATACCGCGCCAGGTCTTCTCGAATCCTAGTGAAGAGGATATACGTCAGTTTAGATTGCCATTGGAGCGGGACTTCGTACCACCAACATTCTTCGATAATTTGTCGCCGCCGCTTCCCAGCAGCTTGAGTAGCCATTCGGAGTATTTCCAGTCCGCACCTCGAGTCATGGCGCCCCCGTCGATTGTGTTTACTGGAAATGATAAGGTTGGAGTGAGAGCCTTCATTAGTTGGATGGAATCGTGGTACGCAACCCAGGGAGAGGAATATGCAGATACAACGCTACAGGCAAAGAGATTGAGAGTGGCTCAAATCCATATCGCATGTCCGATCAAGTCTGAGGCAGGTCGTTTCTTGCGCCAGCTACCTGAAGAGGTTCGATGGGATGAGAAGAAGCTGAAGGAGGCCTTGATCGAGCAGTTTGAGGAGGTTGAGGCCGATGAAGATGCGCAGGAGGATATCTTGTCAATTATTAGTGGACTTGAACAAGGTGAACGTACAGTATTCGCTTATTCGCGCAAGGTTCTCAGGATCTTACGTGGGAAGCGGGCCAAAGTTCATCAGTTCGACAAGATCCTTATACGCTACTATATTGAGGGTCTTGCTAGCCAGCGATTACGGGAGATGGCTATCCTTAGTTTCCAGAAGCCAGAGTCCAACGAGATTCCGAGTAAGGTCGTGAAAGGTGTGATGAGGTTGGCGAAACAATTGAAGATGAAAGGATACAAGAATGGGGGTAGCAGCAGCGATACCGATAGCAGCGATGATGAAGGCTCGAATGACGAAGACGGTTATGGCAGCACATCCGATTCCGAGGACGATAGGACTTATAGGCATTCGAGGAAGTCTACCAAGAAAGCTAAGAAGTCTTACAAGCATTCTGGGAGGAAAAATGATAATACTAAGAAGAGGCATCATCAGGTCGAGGACGAGTCAATCAGGGATGAGATGAAACAATTGCGTGTGATGATACAGGACTTGATGAAGTCTCAGAACGCACCATCCGCGAGCATGGAATTGATTAATGCACGCCCGGATCCAAATATCATTCCCTTGGATAGTTATGCCCTGAACCGTACCTACGGTGGTTACCCTCAACAGGAGCGGTATGAGTACGCCCAGTTTAATCAAGGCCAGTCTACCAACCGTCAACCTCAGTATTCCAACAGGCGCAGCCAAGGTCGTCCACCGGCTACGACGGAGTACAATCGCACCATTGGAAGAGGCCAAGAGCCGGCACGTGTGGGTCCTACGCCATTTGAACCTTCTCAGAACTCCTATGCCGCACCTGGAGGAGGGAGTCCACAGGCACAGCCTATCATAGGGCCAAATGGCGTACTGTATTACCCTGCACGTAACTCAGTAGTATGCTACAATTGTGCTGAAGAGGGGCATATACGTCCGCATTGCCCTAAGCTTCGGCCATACAGTCAGCAATCAATGGTTCCCCAGGATGGAAGTCTTGCTCCTCAGCGTACGAGTGAACCATTACCACCACTACCACCACCACTACCTGCTAGAAGGTCAGATCAAGCGGTTAGTGTTGTTGAAATCGCACCAACTTCTTCTGCATTTGATGGCGTTCGAGTCCGTGAAGTGTCTGCAGCCGAAGTCGATGAACAGTTGATGAAGTTTGTTACAAAGGTCGCGGATGAAGACGAGGATAATGAAAGCGATGGTGACTTTTCTGATACTGAGGCACAAGTCATGGCGGGAGAACGTGCGCGACGATTTAGCGACCTACCACCAGAGTTCGATGGTGAGGAGGGGCCGGCAAGCCAGAGGCAGAGGACCGGCAATAGTGGTGAGGTAAACCCGGAAATCAGGCCTATCAAGCAGCCCGTATCTAAGACAAAGCGCAAACCTATCCGCATGATGGCAGGTAGGCAGAGATTTGATTTTGTTGGGGCATTCAGAGATGCTCCAGTACTCGGTTTGAATTGGGGTTCCTTTTTTGACCTAGCGCCAACTGTCAAAAAGGATATCTGTCGTTTGCTTGTCCAGGAACATGCAAAAGGAACTGAACGCGGGAAGGGCCCAAGGCGTGGCAAGAGAGTTTCGGTAGACGCAGCAACTCAGGATAACCTAGAAGATGGAGAGGTGCACGCGATAGCCACGGATCGAGATCTTGGGAATGTTACCAATTTCTATACCCATGGGACAATTAAAACACAGCAAGGGAGGTACTCTATTACCCACATCTTGGTTGATGCAGGTTCTGTCGTGAACTTGATGCCAATCAAATTGCTGAGAGCCATTGATGCGAACTTGAGGAAAGCAAATGGCATGGTTATACGTACAGCCACCAATGCATTGGCAAGGATCGCCTATTGTGCTGATTTGAGAATCACGGTAGCAGGGGTACCCTGTGACTTACGTGTTTATGCTCTTCCGGATGAGTATAGCCCTACCTATCCAATGCTCCTTAGTCGCAGGTGGCTACAGGCTGTCAAGGCCAAGGGTGACTATTCTACGGGACGTTACTATATCACAAGCGGTCGAGGAACCAAGGTCAAGATCCCTAGCGACGAGAAGTACAAGCGTATGGTTCGGGAAACTGAGCGTGGACGCCGTCCGCGGGTTCCAATTATTTTGAGGGATCGGGAAGCGGGCAGACACCAGTTATCTGTTGAAGTTGAGGAAGAGCTTGAGCTACAAGAAACTCAAGGCAATAGGTTCTTCGAGAGACTTATTCAACTAATTAACGAAGAAGCGGATGAACAAATGAAGGAGGAAGAAGACGATGGGGCCTACGAAAGTGGGACTTCCGAGAATTCGGAAAACTAACTATGCCAGTCAATGCAGTGAGCCGATTGGGTGGCACAGGAGATGAGTTAACAGTTATTAATTCTAAAGGTTTACAGTTTGAGGAGAAGAAATATATGAGGAGTAGAGACGGAAGTCTGAATGATGAGAGTGCTGATAACGATACTAGCAATAGTGCAGATGTCAGCGGAGATGTATCTAGTGAGGGCAGTGTTACAGGATTTGATCAGTTGGAGGTGGGCTTGTTTGGCCCGGATGAGATCTGTTTTTACGGAGAGGTAGGTGTGTGAAATGATAGTGGGATGGCCTCACAAATGGTGAATGCTCGGGAGGCGCGAGGAAGAGGAGGAAGTGCTGGGGAGATCATGTTTGATGAGGAGAAGGTGGGATTTCATGCGGGTGAGATGTGTATTGACAAGGCTGGAATTCCGGAAGTTCCAGAGGAGTATGACCGGAGCATAGCAGTTCTCACTGAGGAGAAACTATTTGGTAAGATTTTGCCATATCCGACTGACAGAAGACCTGCAGCATATAGAAGGGAGTTGAAGGGTCCGGAGGAAGAGGAGGCAGCTGGTATATGGTTTGCGACGAGGAAAATTTCATTGGGGCAGAAGCTCAACGAGAAGGAGAAAAAGAGAGCCATGCTTTTACTATACACATGGAAGGAGGTGTTTGCAAATGCATTGAGAGATATGCCTGTTACCGACCTTGTTCAGCATCAGATTCCAGTGTTGCCTGGATCTCAGCCCCGGCGTGCACGTGATAAAATCTACACAAAAGAGGAGATGGACTGGCTCGAGTTGAATATGCCAGAACTTGAGGGTGCAGGAATTATAGGGCGTGCGGAATCGCCTTGGTCACATCGCACCAAATTTGTGAGAAAGAAGGACGGAGGACTACGTATGGTACATGTTTTCTGTCCGATTAACGCAGTTACGATGGTTACCAGCTACCCCATGAAACGAATGGAGCCGGTAATAAATAATTTGATGCAAGCACGGTTTTCTATCTACTTCCAGGCCGATGCCGCAAACGGATTTTGGGCAGTAAGAATGAATCCTGCTCACGCCTATCGTACTGCCTTCTCGACATACAATGGCCAATGGCAATATCTACGAATGGGGCAAGGTCTAGCTGGTGCGCCGTTGACATATGCACGATTAAAGGATCTCTTTAGTGGAGCTATTCCGGCACCGAATCCTGAACCATGTCTCAACAGATGTTCAGCGGGAGCGTTTGAGTGTTTTGTGGATGACGATTTCGGGGCCCATACGAGCTTCGCCTCTTTATTTAATTTCCTTCACGATCACTACTTCCCTCGACTCCTATGGGCGCGAATCACTCTTAAAGATAGCAAGTCAGGCTTCTTTCTCGACAACATTAATCCATTAGGATATGAAAGCGATGGTAGCGGACTACGTCCTTCTATTGACAAAGTCAGAGCTATCCGAGAATACCCGAGGCCTACAAACCTTGCCGAGATCGAAGCGTTCCTTTTTATGACTATATTTCTACGTCAATGGATTCCTGGACGGGCAGAGCATGCCCGGTTGATCAAGACGGCTGTGCAATATAAGGGTGAGGTTGACGGTTCGAGTCCGGCTACGCCTAAGTTCAGCAAAAGAGATCGCCCAAGGAAAATAGAGTGTGGACTAAAGTGGGGGCCCAAGCAGGAGGCCTCATTCCAAGCTATCAAACAGGCTATTATCAAGAACGTAGTTTATGGAGGTGACGAGACTACTCAATATCATTTAATGACCGATGCGTCAATGCATGCAATCGGTGGTGTACTTGTTCAGCTACCAAACTGTGTGGCAGGCACAAACATATCTACAGCAACAAAGACGGACATGAAAGTAATTATGTTTATATCAAAACGACTTCTACCGGCAGAAACCCGATACTCCACTACGGAACGAGAAGCATTGGTTATCCTGAGGTGTTTAGAGGAAGTTCGCTGGTTGATAATCGGTTCACCGTTCCCCACGAAGGTCTACACAGACCACCAAGCACTCGTTATCCTACTACGTAAGGATGATGCTCACGGGAGAATAGTCCGGTGGCAAATTCGATTAGCGGAATACGACATAGAATACATACATATACCAGGGAAAGAGAACGTTCTGGCAGATGGTTTGAGCAGGATACGAGATGAGAGGGGGAAAGAGGAACTTGCAGAGGCGGGAAAAGCATCAGGTGAAGTAGCGGCTGTAGAGGAACAGAAAACGATAGCTGAGTGGAGCGAATGGCTCACAGATGAATGGTACCGTGAAATTACCTACTACAAGCTTTTCGGAGACTTTGACGGGTTTCGAGATCAAGACGGCCTGCCGTTGACAACGCATAAACGAAGACTCATTCACATGAGATCTAGATCTTACCGACTTATCGATGTAACTTCCGCCAATTCACTGGCTGTGGAACCGGAGAGTATTGTCGCAAAGCTACCAAACCGGCTCGTTTATGTGGAAAGGAATGGGAAGGAGGCGTTCTGTGTCCGGCGGAATCAAGTGCCTGCAATATTGCACTACCTCCACGATTGTCATGGTCACTTCGCCGCTGGAATACTATCCCGTACGCTCATTGGACGCTACTACTGGCCGACAAGGGGGAAGGACGTCCATGTTCATTGCGCAACATGCCCAAGCTGCCAATTAATCGGACCATTGAAGCCCTCTGTCACTCAAATGGCAATCGTACACCTCCAACCACTCGACATGCTTGGGTTTGATTTCGTGGGACGATTCCCTGACACACCCAGAGGAAACAAGTATATCGTTATCGGTGTGGATTATTTCACACGGTTTCTTTTCGCCCAGGCAGTTCCCGATAGTCAAGGAAAGTCTGCTGTATCTCTTCTGATGAGAGTCGTCAAGCAGTTTGGATGGCCGAGAGCCGTGTATACGGATAATGGCACACATTTCGTCCAGGGCGAGTTTGCAAAAACCTTGCAAAACTTTCACGTTATTCACTTTCCCGCTCCCAAATCTCATCCACAGTCTGTGGGCCTTGCCGAACGATATGTACGCTTGTTGGTAGATGGTCTGAAAGTGACTGTCATGGCGAGCAAGGCAGAAACCACAGATTGGGATCTCTACATCGATTCAGTAGTTCATTCGATCAATACCCGCATTCTTAGTGTGCATAACTTCAGTCCAGCTGAGTTACTACTTGGATACAACCCAAACAGAATTGGCTGGGATACATCACCTGGTACAGAGCGGGCAGTACCTATCCTCATGAGCGCAGTGGCGGAGAATCTAGCTATATGGGAGGGGGATGAACTTTTGGCCAACCAGCAGCTTGAGCGTCTTACAAGAATCGATGAGAAACGTGCGGAAGCTGCAGAGAAGATCGTTCAACAAGCCGATCGGAAGATAGAGATTCAGAAGGAACCCCGTTTTCACGCTCCCAAGGTTGGCGACCTAGTTTTACTACGGCGATTCATTCTCGACCAGCGTCGGGGGAGCAAGTTGGAGGCTCGGTGGGAAGGCCCTTATCTCTTAGGCGATTTGGCATACCACGGCAAAAGCGGGCGACTCTACGATCTCAACACAAAGGAGCTTGTAAGGGTAAAAAAGGGAGGGTTAAAAGATCGCGTTCATCTTAACGATCTCAAGCTATACCTCACTCGTCCGGCAACTGCAACGGAGGAGACAGATGTGGTCAATCTACTCGAGTATGGTCAAGGCAAACCCTTGAGGCAGATAGGAGGTATATACGACCTCGGAGGAGGGACTACTGCGTTATGTAACAAGGGCCGAGGACTACATGTACGTTGGTGGGATGAAGCCCAGGGAGTTGGATAACGGGAGAATGGGAGGATCATGGCGGGTCACTCGGTAGTTGAATCAGCTAGCTAGAGAGATGTTTACACGGTGGATTTGTGTTTTGTTGAGAGATATCTTTGTTTGCCTTCGTGGGCGAAGGCTGAAGAAGAAGGAGGACCGTTGTGGGATAGGGCACTTGTATAGGGTAGTTTTAGCAGTCAGGAGGGCGTTCGAGTACGCACTAGAACCCTATGTTTGTAGATAGCTTGGCGTGCAGAATTCTCTGCACATAAGCCTCTCGTCTCTTT
>Ga0307509_10007645_pt1 | contig 14045 bp, 14 predicted proteins | sample 10_EM_MG_FD_202245 | JGI IMG/M metagenome (GOLD analysis project Ga0307509, IMG submission 202245) | Populus trichocarpa ectomycorrhiza microbial communities from riparian zone in the Pacific Northwest, United States - 10_EM | ecosystem: Host-associated > Plants > Roots > Unclassified | place... | reverse complement strand
AAAAGATGGTGCATCCATGTCAGATGTACTGCCTGCTCTCAGAGGTTGTAAATATAAAATCACCTACAATACCGATGATATGGGCCAGAATACCTTTGCTGGTATGTTCTACATTTCATGTAAAGGTCTCAGTTCTCATTTCTCGTACAATTTATAGGAGAATTTGACAAGAAGGCTTTGGGTATTCTTCAAAGGAGTCCTCATGTCAAAATCATTTTTGAAGATGGTTTTTTGCTCCGTATCAATATTTAGGAGTAAATCATGTCTTCCTTCGTGATGAATGCAGTTTCAATAAGTCATACATCGTTACCAGCCACTGGTAACAGCCATGCCTTTCGCTGCGCCATACCTCATCTCACTGTGCGACACTGTGGCAAATTCGGACCTCTCGCTTGGCGTAGTTACACGACTGAGCGTCCAGAGCTCGACATTCAAACTCGACGCTGCGGCTAGACTCATCAAAAGCATTGTAACATTCTCTCCGACTTCGGAAAGCGTCGCGATAGAGTTCCTTTTCGTGTCGCCCTCATTTGCGGAACCTCATTCTGGACTCATGACACTGTTGTAGTTGCTCCAGTCGTGCGTCTGCGATCTGAATCTGAGCCCCAGCAGTGGGCAGAAGTGATTTTGGCGTTATTCCGTAGTTTTGATGAAGATGTGCTCAAGACCGAGTTTCAGCCAGTTCTGGATCTCGCCACTGAATATTTGAACCATCTTCTCATAGCCAGTATGTCACTCCACCTATTTTTTAACTTGGTATCTATTTATTTGGAATAGAGTTGGACATTGGATGTAGGCACATTATGCCTCGCCAGAAACGGCCCAACAGATGTTTTTATTTTGCCCAAGGGATATGCAGTGTTCACCGACTTCGTTCTGTTATACCAACTTTCACTGAAATCAAATCGACAAAAATACACAAGAGCAACAAAATGATGTTTCCGAAACAAACACATGCGATCCAGTGTTTTCCCTCTCTTCATGCCTCGTTCGCATCTACGGTATCACAAAGCCATCCGCCAAACCCATCACATTATCTGGATCGCACTTCTCCCGGAGCTCTTTCAGCCATCCATAATGGTCACGATAAATGTCCTTGACCGAAGTATTCTCGAGTGCGATGTTGAGGTACACCGGCAAGTCCTCAGTCGTGCACTTCTCCTTCAGAGCAACCTTGCGCAATTTCTCCAGAGCACTCGAAATTTTCGTCAGCCAGAATTTGTCGTTGACTCCCCCTGACCATTCAAACCATCCGATCAGAGGGAAGATAACCTTTCCTTCTTCATGTGGCCAGGCGGAGTCTCCTCGTTTGACTCCGTTGAAGGCCTTCTTATGGAACGGCCAGATCTCAAAGCTGGCTCGTGTCCCTCGGTGCTTCTCCATATGAGTCGACAATTCCTGTGAAATGAGTTGGTTTCAAATGCGAAGTTTGATTTTTTGGGCAATGTCCGTCTTACTTTTGCATGGTTTTCTGCCTCGTCGAGGAGGGTACGGGTGTAAGTTGACACCATGATACAAGCCATTCGCCCTCTGGGATCGGAAGGACTGGGAAGATATTCCGATTAAGCCTCGATCACCGAAGGTTTGGGGAAACACACCTCTCAATAACCACTGTCTTTTTTCCAGCCGTGAACACCCTCAGTGAATCCCTGTTGGTGAAGGCAATGAGTACCTGTTCTGCAAACACAGAAGATCGTAGCAATGCACCGATCTATTTTGTCTTTTTTCTGATGTGATGTGTATAATTTTCTGTAAATCGATGATAAGCATTCGTTCGTTAAGCCAAAGGCTTGGATGCACCTATCAATGAGATCTCCAACGTTGAGCGGAATCCTATGAGCAAGACAACAATAATAAGTGTTTGTGTTGCCAACCCAAAAGACGAGGGGGGGCGCACCCTTCTATTTCCAATGAGTTCTTGAGGGACTCGAAGTGCTCTTCACTAGCGAAGACAACGTTGGACACTCAATCAGTCTATTCAGAAATTGGAAAGAAAGATTTTACGTTTGCAGCGTCTCCAGCGAAACCGGTAAATGTCTGAGAGCGAAGGCTTCGTACGCCTCGGAAAGAGACATTGACCTGCCTCCCTCAGAATCAGCGAAGAAAAACTGAGATAAATCTCGGTTCTCATTGAATGCGGCAAGGGAAGGGCTTTGGGCAGGAGAAGAGCCATTGGAGAGCCAGAGACTCCACGGAATATAAGACTATTGCAGATGAGTGAATGCTCCAACTTGGGGGAAATAACCCAGCAATAAATCACCTTCATTATGCCATTCTTCAAATTGAGGTCATGTCGGAAGGCGGCTACGACTACCACCTCTGGCGGGAATTCACTCTGGGCGACACTGAGCAACACGGCTTTGACGATGTCGCTCTGATCTTCGGGGAATTCTCCCAATGCGACGGCGTTGGTCTATGTCAATTACCATCAGTGAGAGTCGACTATACCAACATGTGAAACAGACCCTCTTGGCATGATCGTGAACCTTTAGGGTAAACTGGGTGACAATCCCAAAGTTATGCGCGCCTCCCTTCCCAGACAATCGAATATGAGCACGCGATTATAATATGTATTGTATGGCGATCGTACCTTGAGCGCCTTGAAAATTTCAGGATTGTTTTCACGACTGACATCGCAGATACCTTTAGCGGGTACAAGGACTCGGAACCCGACGACATTGTCAATACCCAGTCCAAACAGATTGGTCAGGGTGGAGTAACCGCCGCCCAAGAGCCATCCAGAGACTCCAACCACTGGGTCGCCACCAACGACCCCCGGCGTATGGTCAGAAAACCTTTCGAAATATTCATAGACGTCCCCCCAGGTGACACCCGCTCCAACATCAAGAGTCTTCTTTACCTTGTTATACTCTATGTTGTTGAATCGCTTCATAGCAACGAGGAGCCCATTGCCAGATGGATAGATCTTTGGAATGGAGATATGGCCGCCGCTCTTGAGCTATGGTTCAGGTAAGTATGAAATATAATGGATAAGCGATGCTATATACCCCGAAAGGAATTCCCCTCTCTGCAAGGATACCCAGCTGAAGCGGTCCGACGGGAAAAATTAGAAGCCCATAACGACAATCCAACAAAGAATATCACTTACAAGACCAAGCAACTCCAAGTCGTTACCTGGTTCCACAACATAGGGCGTAACTTTCGAGATGCCGTTCGGGAAACGGTGTACTATCGCGGCTTCATACTCGGGGCTCCCTAGCAGGCGATGAAGGTCATCAATACATATTTATGATATCGTTATGCAAAGAGAGGATGCGTGCATACCCCGCTTATAGATACCGACTTTTCCAGAGGAGGTGACTAGGACCCCTCTGTCTGAATCCTTTACGGCTTCCGCTAAATAATCCTACGGCCAAAAGTCAGCATCTCAGACATGATACAAGTGTGGGGCGGAAACTCTGTTTGGCTGGTCAGAATGAGGGCGATAAGCAAAACAAAAAATATGTGTACCGCCATATGTGAGGAGTCGAGCTTAGGTACTTTGGATTCCCGGATGAGGGTGGATGGATGAAAGCGGTAGTACGGGGAGCCATTGGACTTTTATACATATCCCTCTGTGCCACAAAGGGCGCTGTCGTCCCGGAAGATTGGAAGAGGGTTCGTATGTTCGCAAAAATAGCCAGGGTGCTGGTGAGGTCCTACCCAAGATAAGGATGGTCTGACCATCTGTCGACGGGTCCTTATTAATACCAATTGATAATCTCGAAGTCAGAATAAACGGAAATTGAAAATTACCTGCTTCAGTACTCGTCGACTGTGTCTATCTATTCCCCAAAGGCACTGTCATCTCGGAAATTTGGAGTGGGGTTATATGTGCACGGAGACAACTTTGGTACAAGGATGGTCATCTGTCAATAGGTCCTTATCGACATCGATCGATGGTCATTGACCATGATAGTGCGCCTTTAAGGCTCTTTAAGGTGCATTGTAATGCCACGATTGAAAACGATTTCATTGATCGATCTCAAGCAAGCACAATCATTCTGAGATGCCCTTTATCGCACTTCTCTGTTATGATGAGAGCAATTTGAGCTAACCTCGCCATTCCTTAACCCTCTGGTACGGGGTGGAATCTGTCATTAGGTATTTTCGGATGCGTGGAGCCCATAATCTGGAGACGAGACAGCACTGCTTGAGTGTCTCCGGTTCGTTGTGCAGGAGGTCGAGGATGTAGTAATCGAGGATTTCTGGTGGGAGGACTGCATCCGACATTGTTCGGTAATCTTTCTGGCGCGTTGTCACTGCCACCTACCGGCTTGCAAGAGGTGAGCTAAACACCGACTGAGGGATAAGAAGCTTTAGGAGGCGGAGTTGGGAGATTAATGGTGGATCACTCATTATACGCCTCAGTGGGGTAAAGCTCAAGCTTGAGCGCTGAGACGTCGAACGGTGAACGTTTGATAAAGGCCTGGGCCAGATCTATGTTTAGCTACTTAGTCGCTGTGAATGGACGGTTAACCCCGCGGTGAGACAATCGTTTCTGCCAAGTGTTCTCTAATCGCTTGCGTTCACTTGCTTTCAGACGATATCCTATCAGGAAATCATTTATCCCACTCCTCCTCGAACATCTCAGTCGAGTCTCCCCTTGCCCCAATCGTAAAAATTGATAAATATGGTGTGGAGGTCGACTCCCACATAGTTGAATTAAAAGATGGTGCATCCATGTCGGATGTACTGCCTGCTCTCAGAGGTTGTAAACATAAAATGACCTACAATACCGATGATATGGGCCATAATACCTTTGCTGGTATGTTCTACATTTCATGTAAAGGGCTCAGTTCTCATTTCTCGTACAATTTATAGGAGAATTTGACAAGAAGGCTTTGGATATTCTTCAAAGGAGTCCCCATGTCAAAATCATCTTTGAAGATGGTCTTTTGTTCAGTGTCGATGTTTAGGAGTAAATCATGTTTTCCTTCTTCACTTCAAAACTAACCTAGGTATTACCAGATTACCAGATTTTCAGTTTTCTATGTATTCAGAATACTAGTGCACATCATGGCGCTAGCTAGTTGCAAGCAATTTGACACTACCTTTCGTTCACGAAATTCAATTCCTCACAAAGGTATACTGAGTCCTCAAGGCCTTATGACCAACATGGCAATCCATTCGCACCTGAGACCGGGATTCTGGAAATGGCTGCCAGCCATATGATCATCGCATCGCCTGGTGCAAGCACGTAGACATTCGCCACCTTGCAATCGCTTCCCGCTCAAGAGTGTGGCAAAGGGGCTGATCTACCTATTCTTCCGATCGCAGCTGGAGTTAAGGCCGCTGAGGGTAGTGTGTTTTACACGACAGCAGAAAATTTTTGCACATTTCCTCAAGTACATTTGGCCAAATTTACGCTCAGTTAAAGTGCTATCATGAGAGACTCAAGAACCGTACACAACATCAACAAAACCTCAAGTATAACCAAGACCTGAAATCATTTTTCGTCGTGAGTCCATTTTCAGGTTCTGGCTGACACATGCTGAGGTCAATGTCCACCGTCACAGCCCCACTCAGGTTCTGTTTCTTTTGCAGTGTATAAGCATGACATCTGCCAATTTAAATTAGTAAATGTGAAATCAGTGATATATTGTATTCGAGAGAAATACAAGCCGATAGCAACAGTCAAGAACCCAGGACCAGTGAATAGCAACTAAGGTGTATAACATTCATGCCACAAGGTCCCTAATTTGCATTCCGCGAAAGAGATCGTTGCAGAGCCATTCCGAGATATGATGAGTGTGTTATGTGGACGAAGCAGGACATTGCAGATAGTGGATGGCACCCAAACAAGCCTTTCTGCACCCGATAGGATCCAGCCATCTATATCCATGACCCAGGGAGCATCAAGGGTCGGATTATCCCACACGCGCACAGAGTTGTCAAAGGAACCAGATATGATTCGGTTGCGGGAAATTGCGACTGACCTGACCCGGTGGGTGTGTCCTTGCAGCTCCTTCACCTGCTCACCCATCTCTGCATCCCACACCCGCACTGAGTGGTCGTCGGATCCAGAGACGATTCGGTTGCCATCAGGCGAAAATACGACCGACCTGACGACGTCGGTGTGTCCTTGCAGCTCCCTCAGCTGTTCACCGGTCTGTGCATCCCACACCCGCACTGAATGGTCGTAGGAACCAGAGACAATTCGGTTGCCATCAGACGAAAATGCGACCGACCTGACCCGGTGGGTGTGTCCTTGCAGCTCCTTCACCTGCTCACCGGTCTCTGCATCCCATACCCGCACTGACTTATCGTCGGAACCAGAAACAATTCGGTTGCCATCAGGCGTAAACGCGACCGACGTGACCCAGTCGGTGTGCCCCTGCAGCTCCCTCACCTGCTCACCCGTCTTTGCATCCCCGGGCCACACCCACACTGATTTGTCCCCGGAACCAGAGAGGATTCGGTTGCCGTCAGGCGAAAATGCGACCGACATGACCCGGTGGGTGTGTCCTTGCAGCTCCTTCACCTGCTCACCCGTCTGTGCATCCCACACCCGCACCGATTTGTCGTCGGATCCAGAGACGATTCGGTTGCCGTTAGGCGAAAATACGACCGACCTGACGACGTTGGTGTGTCTTTGCTGCTCCCTCAGCTGTTCACCCGTCTGTGCATCCCACACCCGCACTGACTTGTCCTCGGAACCAGAGACGATTCGGTTGCCATCAGGCGAAAATGCGACTGAGGTGACACCGCCGGTGTGTCCTTGCAGCTCCCTCAGCAGCTGACCCGTCTTTGCATCCCACATCTGCACTGAATGGTCGTAGGAACCAGAGACGATTCGGTTGCCATCAGGCGAAAATGCGACCGAGCTGACGCTCTCGGTGTGTCCTTGCAGCTCCCTCACCAGCTCACCCGTCATTGCATCCCACACCCGCACTGATTTGTCGTCGGATCCAGAGATGATTCGGTCGCCGTCAGGCGAGAATGCGACCGAACTGACCCAGCCGGTGTGTCCTTGCAGCTCTCTCACCTGCTCACATGTCTTTGGATCCCACACCCGTACCGATTTGTCGTAGGAACCAGAGATGATTCGGTTGCCATCAGGCGAAAATGCTACCGACCTAACCCAGTTGGTGTGTCCTTGCAGCTCTCTCACCTGCTCACCCGTCTGAGCATCCCACACCCGCACTGATCTGTCATCAGAACCAGAGACGATTCGGTGACCATCAGGCGAAAATACGACCGAGTTGACGTCGCCGGTGTGTCCTTGCAGCTCCCTCAGCTGCTCACCCGTCTTTGCATCCCACACCCGCACTGACTTGTCCTCGGAACCAGAGACGATTCGGTCGCCATCAGGCGAGAATGCGACCGAGCTGACGCCGCCGGTGTGTCCTTGCAGCTCCCTCACTTGCTCACCCGTCTGTGCGTCCCACCCCCGCACTGATTTGTCCCAGGAACCAGATACGATTCGGTTGCCATCAGGCGAAAATACGACCGACCTGACGACGTCGGTGTGTCCTTGCAGCTCCCTCAGCTGTTCACCCGTCTTCGCATCCCACACCCGCACTGAATGGTCGTAGGAACCAGAGACGATTCGGTTGCCATCAGGCGAGAATGCGACCGAACTGACCCTGTCGGTGTGTCCTTGCAGCTCTCTCACCTGCTTGCCCGTCTTTGCATCCCACACCAGCACTGATTTGTCACGAGAACCAGAGACGATTCGGTTCCCATCAGGTGAGTATGCAATGCAGTCGACACGATATTTTGTAAGTATAGTCAGCAATGGTAGTGTGATAGCGCCCCTTGGCAGTGAAATTGATGGAATAAGCCCAAACCGGTCTTTCCAGTGACTCCAGACTGGCGAATCCTGATTCCACATAGACAATGCTGAAATGTATAAATGTGGTGTTGATTTCGATGCTGGGCTTCCCGTAAAGAAAGCCGAGAAATTCGTGGCATTTGTTAATTGCGCCAGCAAGTCAGACCGTTCCTTTCCCTGAAAATTGATTCAGAAAATTCTGCTTCGGGGTCGTTCCATAATGCTTACTTACCCTCTCGAGCCAGGATTCGGCGTCCTTCAGTAATGAAGAACACTCGGACTTCGCACCAATCAGATTCATGGCCTCAATCCAGAATAGAAGTTTGTTGCACAGGAAATCCTTTAGGCAACAAAATAAGTCATCGCTCTCACTCTTAGCAGGCACCGCCCGAAATAGATGAGACGCCCAATGCCTTGACATGTATCGGAGTGTCGGACTGAATGTCTTATCTATTGAAATATCGAGCCCGGACACCTCAGAATCGAAGGCGTATGACGAGGGGAGGTTACACATGTTGAAATGCAGGGACTCCTGCATAACGGAGAAGCACCGTCTGGCGAGGTCCCCATGATGAGCAGGCGCGTCACAGAATACGTCAACGACCCCATGTGCTGGATAGTTTCGCTGGAGGGAAATGATGATCCTCGCTCGTATTTGAGAGCACACAAAGTCAAGAAACGAAGCATGGTACCAATAGACACATCCATCCTTGGCGGAGACGAACAGCACAGCATGTAGAGACTCGATAACTCTCTCCACTATTTCCGGATCCGTATCCGTGAGGTCTGCCAATACGGACATGTCGATCCTCGACTCTGCACAGAGAATGGTATGCAGGATCCGCAAGCGTGTGGCACGGACCTTAGCATCCCGAAACGCATCACCCAATATCCGCTCGTACAACTCGTCCACTAACAATCTTTCGTCACTCTCAGCATGAGAGGCCAATAGCTCAGCGTTCAGCATTGCTTGCAGATGGGAACGCATCTCAGAGACTGCAGAACGGCCGTAAGGAGGGGATATGAATCTCACAGCAGTCGTCGCATAAATGAAGAATCCACCCGCCCGCTGTGACAATAACGCCAGATTAGGGTCGTCCTTTAATTCCGGGAGTGCTTCCTGCAGGTACTTCTCAATGTCGTTTTGAACATTGGCAGTATCGACCTCGTGGAGCTTGCAAACCGCATTAGGAGGAAATGACTTGCAGATGTCAACGATTTTGGGATCAGTTCGACTTGTCACAAAGAACTTGATCCCTGCCAGCTGACCGGTATCAATAGCGCGAAGCAGCTCTTCCAAAAATTCGGTCCCGCGGTCGCTTTCGTCAAGCGCATCCACCACGACGACAGGTATCGGTAGATCACGGTCATTTCGCTGCGCAGCGGAGGCTTGCCAAGGCTTGGTCAGAAGTTCCTCGATTTGGATGCGCAAGCGGGCGTAGACAGCCTTTGGGTTTGTTTCCAGGACCGATAAGAGGTTGGTCGCATACGAATCGTAGAGTTCAGCAAGGTCGCGGGACAAAGTAGTGACAAGCAGCTTCGAGTTCTTGCTGTCGAGCTGGAGTGAGCAAAAGAAGGAGGCGAATGGCAGGCAAGCTTCGTCGAGCAGCTTGCAGATCGTGTAGGCGATTGTAGTCTTTCCCAGACCAGCCAATCCAGTGAGCCAATATACCGGCGGGGCATTCGTTACGTCCTTCTCGTTGACCCATGCCTTGATCTGTGCAATGATGTCGACACGTGTACCATCTGTGCATGGACGACGGGCGAGGTTATCGAGGTTGATGGCAGCACTGAAAGCCGCATCGCAAGAACGAGGTAGGGACTGAAAAGCAGGATGCTACGAAGTCTCTTAGAACTGTATCATCCTTGATAACCGGCAAAGTACCTTCAAGATATTGTCATCTTCTAGGAGCGGCCACACTCAGTTCAGTTGTCCAGAACAATGGAGACCTTACCAACGGTTATTGACATTGATGGTAAAGTTTCCGCCACCGATGTGTACCTGTTCAATGCCTGAAAACATGGCTATGGGTCTGAGATTATGAGTCACCAGACGGTCGCAATAAAGAATCGATGATGATCACCTTTGTGGATTAGGTGAATTTTGGTCTAGTCGCCGGTTGTTTACAGTCAGCGAATGATCGATGCAAGGGAGAATCTGCGGGGAAGTGGAAGCCGCAGATGGCATACTTGCGCTGGTCGTTGGTATGGCTGACACTTCAACTTGGACTTCATTGTTGGGAGATGGTGGGCGTCTTTTTAAAATTAGAGCTCGAAACGGAGACCATAGTGCAGAGAGAAACCGGTGTTTCTTCTGTCGCTGGTCGGACATAATGGTGGTTGATGGTTAGATGGATCATGTGATGTTTTGATTTGTAAGATATTCCTTTTAAAATGTGCCGCTCTTGTAAGTTGTATGAGCGGAGTTCCAATTCCAGAGCCCGGCGAATACGCCGAGAAAGCGCAAATGCCGGTTCGTCGAATCGCATGCCCTTCAAACCTAACCCCCTTTTTTGTAGATGCTGATAGCTGGGTGTGGCATTCTAGGAGTAACCTTGGCAGAAATTCAATGAACAATGGTATGGAGCTAAGGCTAGTGAGCAGTGCACGGCCTCAGCCAGGGGGTACGTATTTTCTTTCACATTCCTCATTATTGCAAAGGATAAACTTGGGTTTATAGGCAAGGCAACATCGCAATTCTACATGCTCGTTCGACTTTTACTGCGGAAACAGATTGTTCTTTTCACCTTGAATGGTGAACGTCTGTATCTCTTCTACCACGGAAAGGTCTATACGACCACCATGCAGTCGCTTAATGCCATCGAACCAGGGCGACAGCTCCCAAACCGAAAGTCATGGTCTTCAAAAGTCTTCATTTGGACTTTATTCGACATCGAAAATAGGAAGGGGCCGGAGATGCTCCTCTGTGCTTGCCAGTCCAGACGGCGTCACCGGACCCAATCCGTTTCCAGGACTGGGATAACAAGTTCATCCCTCTGCATGCCGGCATGCCATTATGGACGCGCGACGAACTCGCACAAAGTGTCTTGCCTTTCTCGTGTTTCTTTCCACATCCGAGCACACGGGACACAGTTTGCCATATCAGGAACGATACGACTCCTTTTTGGCCGCGCTTCGCAAGGATTACAGTGGTTCTCAAGACGAGATGGATCCGTTCCCACGTGCACGCACTTCTGAACGAAGTTCAAATGGACGTTACCTTATCACCTGGGGAAGCCCTCGATCACCTTCTGGATGCAGCGGTTGACCGCTTTGGATATTCCGGTCGTGATGTGTTTAGGGCGGTTTTTAATTACCCGTCGACCACGGATCGCCACCAGGCAGCTTTCAATATCAAATTCGTGGATTTGGAAGATGCTGTTTCCGTCCTTGCTACGAATGAAGTTACCGCCAGGATATCCCATCGGATCCTCGCACTCTCCCCAGTTTGTTCGGGCCCTTATACGAACGACAAATGGAAAGTGAATTTCAAGTCTCATTGGGTTGCCAAGAACGGCATTGCAGACCAGACCATGATTCCTTTTGTGACGTATTCCCACAGCAGGTGGACTGGTGGAATATTTCCTCGAGCCACTCGCTCGTCGCGTTTTTTCGGAGTCGGCGGGCAAATCCTGGCCTCCTCTCAGCATGACCTCTGACAAGACAGTCCCACCAACGTTCATCACGGACAAGAATGTTCCTGTTGACATCCCGTTTCCCGCCGTCAAGCGCAACATCGTTGTATTTGATTTCTCCACCGACGTGTCCAATGATCTGAAGCACAGAACATACTCCATACCTTCGAAGGCAGACTTCCCATTCTTGGATGCCTTCACGGTCGACATTAGCTATTCGAACATGTCAGCCATTTTGCGGGTCATCCAGATAACCACCTCACGCTCTTATGGTGGCTCCGCGTTGGGCAGAGCGAGTCTCGCCCATCTGTGGAAGTACGCTTCTTGCTTGTCGTTCGGAAAGGTCACTCCAACAACCTGAGGATTACATCAGGAATGATCACCGTGGTGATGTATACTGTTTAGAGCTCTCTTATCTAGATGGAAAAACTTCGTAAGATCTTATGGTTGGCCTCTTCCTGAGAGGGTGTACCGTTTTCTGGGAGTGTAGGATGTCGACTGTCCCGAAACGACACTCGCGACTCGTTCTTTTATACTAAGATGACACCATTTGCGGTTTACAAGTGTACTCAGTAGGTCTGTACCCGTATAAATTTCTATCTAATTATCCCCGGCTTCTTCAAGACCTTAACAATCGAGTCGTACATTCCTTGTATTGCCTGCATCACATACTCTCGGGGTCGCCACCAACGTCATGCAGTCTCTTAAACAACGGCTCTCGCTTCTACCACCAACACGAAAGTTCTTGCAGACTACGGATGCTCATCATTGGTTACAGTGTTTCCACAAAAATTCCAGTTCATAAGATAATTACGGTTCCGGGCGCCGGTTGATACATGACAATATCGCACCACATCGTTCTGCTATGTAAGAGAGTTGTCCCTCAGCATCACAAAGACTTTGATGATTGAAGGAGCAAAGAACAACACATTCACTGCATCCCATCCTTTAGGAAAACGCCACGAAAAGTCGATGTCATCTTCTGGGAAGCTGTAATACATGGTTGTGGTCCAAATAAGATGGTTATCTTCGTCGGTGAAACCAACATAGAAAACGTGATCCTGCACAGTCTTGTCCAGTTGCTCCCTGCATTTTATTGTATAAGATATGAGGCCTATAGGAGGGCCCATACAAAGCAACTTGAGTGGCAGAAGTTCATGGACGGAGCTTATCTATAAGGATATTCATTCAATTGCTTTGCAGAGTACACCGCGAGTGCGATTATGCTTCCAGCCTTCGGGTCGCAGCTTCATTCTGCGCCTCTCAGCTGCTGTTCTCTCACCGCGCTTCAGGGTGAGAACAAGATAAGCCAGAGAAACAGAGCAAGATGTTTTCTTACCTGGAGACCGAAAACCATTAATAATGGTTGTCCGTGTCGCTCTGTTGCAGTAAGAGATGATCAAAGAGTCGGTCCACAAGCGCAAGCTCGAACCTCTCTTTCCCTTTCTTGGTATTCCAGACTTTGGGGTTTGACAAATTAGACCCCTCGCCGAAGGTTTTGTCATCATCTTGAGATATCCACCCCGGTTCCCCTGCGCCTTTCATATGTTTGAAAATGCCCTGCATAAAGTGGTCGGTGAATAATTCGTCGAGTGGGCGATGTGTCGGATTTTGGATATGGTCAAGTTGTAGAAAGAAACCGTTTATGTCTTGATTGCCATTGGTAAAGGAAGTAATGCGGTAGTTGTTCTACTCAGAATTGAGCCTTTAAGATTCAAATAGGTTCCAGCTAATAGGGCTCACATTCGGATCTACACCGAACTCATAATTGTCCCATGCATCGTGCAAGTCACTTCGAAGAGTAATCACATTCTGCACCGAGTCGATCTTTGTTGGACCACCCACAACCGCGTCGTCTGCAGTGTCGGTGATCTTGCTTGGGTAACCCTTGCGTACCCACTTTAATGTGGAAATTAGAACAAGGGAGGATTTTTAGATAATTAGCTCACTTCAGCGTCATGTGCTCGGGAAAATATATGCGCAACTTTGAGACGACTATACGTCTCTGTTTGCAAACCTGTGATAAGACATTTACCATCTCTTGCCCATCCGCGGCTACGGTAGTGATATCCCTGTCAAAATTCAGCCAATTTCACGTGAAAATTTAAAGAATTCACTCACGCGGGCAGAGGAATTAGAAATTATGGGAACACGGGGGCGTGGTAGATCCGTCTGGAGGCCGATAGGAATAGGCTCACCGACTGAAGGATAGATTAGAAACAACACCAGGAAAGGATTCTCAGTTCTCACCGCAAGAGAGCAATATATAGTGCCCTGGCTGCACAATCTCCGCACTCGAAGGACATGGCGCACCGTGTTGTCGTTGAGTCAAGTCATAATGAAAAATTGTCCAAGGCTCGCGAGTAAAGACGAATGCTGTCAAGTATCTAAGAAATTCGTCCCACTGAAGGGTATTATACTGCCAAAACCCTTTTAGGTGCTTTCAACAGAACGAACAGGGCGGAGTTGATCATAATGTGTACCAGCGATGACTGTAACATTCGAGTCAAATACTTCCACATTGCGTTTTTGCAGACGAGGTATTTCAGCGTTCAGGTCCATCGCGCATTGAGAACACATGATGTCAAAATTCTCACCTTAAGTTCACCAAATTTATGCAAATTAGGATAAAA
>Ga0307509_10007644_pt1 | contig 14046 bp, 19 predicted proteins | sample 10_EM_MG_FD_202245 | JGI IMG/M metagenome (GOLD analysis project Ga0307509, IMG submission 202245) | Populus trichocarpa ectomycorrhiza microbial communities from riparian zone in the Pacific Northwest, United States - 10_EM | ecosystem: Host-associated > Plants > Roots > Unclassified | place... | reverse complement strand
GGAAATGGTTGCTTGGGTCGGCAGAATACGTCCGGTCGTAAGAAGGGAGTAAGAGAAGGTCGTTGATACCAGGTGCATGGCGAACGTCACTCGCGACTGGGGGTTGGGGTGTGGTGGGATACGAGGGAGCGGTTGCCGGCGACCCTCACAAACGACTGTTGGTAATGTAAACGAAGGGTGGAATCCTTAAGAGGTCCGGCCGCAGAGTGGAACAATTCTCCATCCTCCATCCGAGAACAGTGTATACACACCGATGACTTACTGGACGACTTCGACCACCAATGATATCTCCGCCCCAAGCGAGAACGAGTTATTGAGGATGAACGTCTACTCACTTGGGGACTTTTGGTTCCCGTTTTGCTGATGGACGTGGTGTTGGTGATGAGCAAACGTCGTGGTCTGCGACAGATGGAATGCGGTCGGCTCTGGTGCGTTTGCCGCCAACCATAGGCGGTGGGTCGGGACTTGATACCGACAGTTTCCCAGAAATCCATAAAAGGGTTGAGGACCACCCCCTGCTTTCCTCAAGCCGCTGTGCAGCTCACCCCAGTTTTTCTCTCCCGCCTCCCAAACTCCAGGCCTGGTGCCGTCGTTATCCGTCCTTCCTCACGATACTCCACATCATCATGTTCTCAAAAGCTGCTTTCACCTTCCTCGTTGTCGGGGCACTCTCCGTCAACGCCTTGACCATTCCGGTCCCCCGGTCCCCCGCTCCTGAGCCAGAGTGTGAGTTTCCCCGATCGTTCGCTATCACATCTTACCACGATCTGACGTCTCCTTCAACAGCCCAAGAACTCGAGGCCTGGATGCTCAAGCGCGATCTTTCATACGAGCTGTTCTCACGTGAGCTCCAAGCCTTGGACGAACTGTTCTCGCGTGAGCCCGAGGACTGGGCAGGGTGGGCGGGATCCGCCCGTGACTACCACACGGCCAAGCGCGAACCTTCGCCAGGCAACATTCTGCCCAAGCGCGCCCCCTTCTTCGGGTTCAAGAACGTTCCCCCCCTCTACGATCCCAAGCCTGAGTCCGTCGCCACCCCGGCTGTCATCAATTTCCTTAATACCCACAACCGGGGTCCTCCAATGGTTAAGCCGAGATTGTAACAACAACAACGATCATCAGCGGACTTGAGATTGGTCAAAAGAAAGGACAAAAGTTTGGGAATTTCTGAAATGCGAAAAAGATAGCTAATACAGTGTCTGTTGCGAGTCTTTTAGCTAATCTGATCCCGGTTGAATCTGAACCTGTGCTGATGTGTCCTCCTGTTCGACCGATGGGGTCAGGATCGAGACCCAAGTCGACGCGATGGATCGTGACGCGTGAAGAGTCGTTGTCGTTGTTGCAATCCCAAGATCACACCCATTTCCACCAACTGTGTCAGATATAATGTGTAGGCCGACAAGCGGCAAAGCCCGGGGCCGTGCCCATCGTAGTATTCACAGAAAACCGCGCGCACAGACGAAACACAAAGCACCTAGTCGGCTACGTACGAATAAAAGTAGAAAAAAATCGGTGGTCGAGTGTCCATAACAAACAGCACGAGTGGGGGTCCGGGCCGTCGTAGGACGAAACGAGCGTGCGTGCAACGGAAGATTGCTCGATATGCTCGATGTGATGATCAAGGACGCGCCGTTTCCGGGCAACTGAAATCCGGCCCTCATCAACGAGGACGTCGTGGTACAACGTGTTGTGGCCACGTAGCCAGCGGACGGCTGTTGTAACTGCCTCGCGACCCATAACAAGAGGGCGTGCCTTCTCCCCCAGCCAACGTGAGGTTGGGACATTGGACCCACAGACAAGGATGGATATCATGTCGCTTACGGGAGGAGGCATGACATCACGAAGGTTCTCCGATCGGAACGCGACCTGGAGTCACACAACAGTTCGAACTCGACGAGCGTAAGCGATAGCAGCTCAGGGGGGACAGCACTAATAGCGTTTAGGTTGGCGAGCGTAAACATGCATGGGACCCCCATCGTAAAACGTCCTTCTGGATGGGCGGCACAACGAGAGAAACGGCACGCCAACTTCATTGCCATGGATGCCAGTTGAATATAATAAGTTGTAACATTGCGTAGGGGAGGGAACACCCAGTTGGAAAGTGCAAACTCCATTCAGCGAGTGACGAGGAACGGTACCCCGCTGTGCTTCATCAGTTTTCCAACATGTTTCAATGCAATGGTTCACCAACAAACTGCTATGGCACATCGCGTGTTTCAGGCTGAGAGGGTGCGATAGATTAACTGTGACTAAAGGAGATGTCAGAGGAGGGACACGGAGAGAATCAAACAGATGAACCCTCGACCGGTTCAATGCCAACTGTGAGAAGGGGGCCGCCTCGATGGTTTCAGGTGCTGGTTTTGATATCTAACCGAGGGCGATGTCGGGCAGGAGCCCATACAAAACGGCAAGGTTCATTTGCGAGTTATAAGCACCATCCACTGTGGGGACCATAAGGTGAACAGATAAATGCTGAAGACCAGAGCTATCGAAGACATGCGGTATATCGCGCTGAAAAATGACAGAAGCAGAGATCTAAGATGCGTCAGAGGCGGTGAGAAGTTGCCCTCCATGAGAAAGTAGGGGTAGGAGTTGTAGGGCATGGGGTGTGGGGGGGAGGGATATGTCGCAAGTGTTTTATTGTCGAATTCGGAACAGGACAAATGTAAAGAGGCGTAAGGTCGTGTGCTTGAACAACAAAAGTCGCTAAGACCCTGGGCGTAACGTCCCGCTTGTCGCGTCTAATAGTCATTGCCACCGCCAGAACGCCTGCTCCCATAACCCTCTTTTCTGCCATACTGTTCCCCACCATATCCGCGACGCTGCTTCTTGTCATCATCCGAATCATCCTTCAAGTTCGACCCCTGGGTGCCGTACTGCCCCCCGCCATACCCGCGATGCTGTTTCTTGTCATCATCCGAATCGTCCTTCAAGCTCAACCTCTGGGCGCCATATGTCTCGTCGTCGTCGCTATCCTTCTTACGGCGACGTTCTCCCTCGTGGTGCTTCTCACGACGACTTTCTTCCTCACGATCCTTTTTACGACGATGTTCTTCGTCGTGGCTTTCACCACGATGACCCCCTCCACCGTAACCACTTTGTCCGGTGCTGCCGTATGAATTGTCGCCTCCTCCATAGCCGCCGGAGGTGTTCCTGGCTTCCGTCTGACGACCGCCGCCAGAACCTCCCCCGGAGTAGGTGTTGCTAGAGGAGTGAGTGTTCTCCGACGACTGATATGAGGGTTGGTATCCCGAACGATGGCTGGTGGTGTCATAAGAGCTGCTGTCATCGTCCCTTTTAGAACCATAACCTCCAGAACCGCCATATCCTTGAGGAGATCAGCAAACGTTGCGGACTCCATGATCACAACCTCTCACCGATGCTGGGCTCTTCCTGTCGACCATAGGAACTAGGTTTATCGTCGGATCTGCCGTAGGTTCTCTGGTTGCCTCCGTAGGAATTATCATCCGACGCGACCTGACGGGTGGTGTTGCTTCCGTAGGTAGTTTCCGATCGACCATAGTTGTTGCCGTCGGGTCTACCATAACCGCCTCGGTTGCCCTCGCGAGTGTCTCCAGATCGTCCGTAGTCACCCTGGGGGTTCGCATACGATTTCTCATCGGATTTACCATAGCCTCCCCGGTTGACCCCGCTGCCTCCAGATCGTCCGTAGTCGCCCTGGGTGTTCCCATACGATTTCTCATCGGGTTGACCATAGCCTCCCAAGTTGCCCCCATAGGTGTCGTTCGATCGCCCGTATCCGGTCTGGGTGTTTTCGTACGATTTGTTGTCGGATCGACCGTAGCCACTTTGTTTGCTGCCGTAGGATCCGCTCTGGGTGTCCTCGTACGATTTGTTGTCAGATCGACCATAACTGGCTTGTTTGGTCCCATAGGAGTTGCCTTCAGACCTCCCGTACGAGTTGCCTCCGTACTCGTTCCCCCCAGAACCTGACAATCTGTCAGAATCGACGCCGCAGGTACCCATAAATGGGCTTACTGCCGCTGTATCCGGATCTGGGCTGTTGGTAACCCCCGCTACCATAATCTGCGAAACGATTAGTTTGTGCTATCACTCCGAAGGAGACCGCTAGTCCTACTTTGCTGGGTGGAACCTCCCCCATAACTTCCACCAGTCTGCCTGCCAGAAGAGTATCCACCGCTATAACCACCGATGCTTCCCTGGCCGTCAGGGCTCTCCCCCTCGTGCTTGTTCTTACCCTGGCGGACGCCGTCCTTGGTCAGGCACGCGATTGTTTCCTGAGCCTTGGATTGCCCCATGTCGGCTGACGGAGGCGGATCAGGATCGTGCACGATGTATGGGTGGGACCTGCTCACCAAGCCATTGTTGAACGACTCCGAGCATTCTATTCTGGATCTGGGAGTTACCGTTGTTGTAGTAGGGGTGATGGAAGGCCTCAATTATCTAGTGAACGGTAAGCATAGCAGCATCAAGAGCGGGTTTAATCTCAGGTACCCTGTTGATGACATCGTCGGGGTTCGAGCTGTTTGACCAAGCCTTCAATCGAGTTCAGAATCCCACTCAAAGCGAGCGGCGCGTTATTATGACAGACCTCAACGATGAGATTTACACTGTGCTCGACGACGACCTTTGCAACCTTGCCGGCCGGCTCGTTCAAAATGATACCGAAGTGGTCCTGTGTGGGGGTCAGCGTCGTGTGCACCAACCTGGGCATCAAACGCACCTTGGAGAGGACGCTGTGGGTTGGATCCGAAGCATTACGGTCGTTGAACACCTGGAATTCCTGAGTATGGGAAGGTATAACGGGACATTCGGACTTACCTCCCACTGATCAGCGGAAGAGATGACGGCGGCGGAGCCCTCACCAACAGCAGAGGTGACTTGTGTGAGGATCGGCTAAACGTTGCCGGTGAGCACCACGGCCATCGGGAACGGCCAGTAAGACGCACCGTGACGTATGGCGCGATAACGGTGTACACAACTTGGAGGGGGTTTGAACGAACAGATCGCGGAGTCCGGTAAAGATAGCTCACAAGCGTTAAGGGCGTTGCTCAACCCATCGATCAAATCGGTCAGACCGGGAACCATCTCCATCTTCTTTATGATATCTCGGAGGACGTCATCATGGAACCTGAGGACTTCTTTCAGGTTGCGAAGCACCTCAGGAGGCAGATTTTGGTTGGGATCGAAGTGATAAGCCTCAGACTTGCGCTTCATTTCCTCAGCGTGGTTCATCTGGGAGTCATCGCCGCCGCCGCTCAGAGCTTTCAGCTTGCCCAAGATATCCTTAAGACCTTCCAATGATGCGTTGTTTTTCGCAGACTATGACGAGCGTCAGTCAAGGAAACACACGCAAAGGTATGGCGACGTGATACCATCTTCGCGGAGAGGTCTGTAACACTCGACTGGCTGATCTTACTGCGGGGGAATCCGATTTCAGGAACTGCAAGGGAGTCGGACCGTTGAAGAGACCTACTCTGTGGTTTCTCCGAGAAGGGAATGGAAGAAGTCTGCACCGCCAAAGGTTCCGGTAACGATCGGTGGCACCCGACCGTTGGGGGAATCGACGTAAACTGATTAAAATGAAAAGGTTAGCTTTTCGATGTCAGAGTCCTCGTTGACTACACCAACCGTTGTCGCCGACGTGACAGAAGACCTGGTTGTGACCAAGCTTACGCAGGGCAATCTCTGTCCAGTTGCTGTGGGCAGTGAAGTCCTCGAGGGTATGGAGACCTTGCCCTAGAAGTCTGTAAGCTTCCCAAAGCTCAGCCCCATCCCTACCCCCGGCACTGCGGCCCTTCTGGATGCACTCGCGGAGCGAACGGCGGATGAACGCAGTGGAGGTATCCCAACCGCGATTTTCAGTGGCCATGTAGTTCTAAGCGCGAGCCCATCAATCCTTATGCTGTCTCCAGGGAGCTTCGCGCTGACCTTCATACCCGTACGGGAGTCTATTTCCAACTCGCGTGGGTCAACCGGAGGACGGAGCTGCACACGACGTGAGTAAAAATCTAACCAAGAGTGAAAGGTTCGAACCTTTTGATTGAAGGTTCGAGCGTCCCCCTCCTTCTCGGCATACCCCCTGGTGGGTATCAGCCTGCGCGTTCAGGTAACGGGAACTAGAATTCACACCTAGGATTGTCGATATGTTCTACAGGGAGGTAGACACCGAGGCGGTCCTGCGTCACCTCGTACTCATCGGTCTACTCCCCAAGTTAGCGAAGTTCACAGGATCGGGATGGCCTGGTCCTACCGCAAATCCGAATTCCTGGGATAGAGTTCATTCAGAAGCCATGTTTTTATCCTGCAGGGCAAACTCACCAAGAACCCGAGGATCCCAACAATTAAAGTGATCGTATCGCCAGACAACTTACTTAACCCAGCAATATCCATGGCCTGGTGATGACCCATTAAGTTACCTCAAGTAGATAGTTAGTGAGTGACATCATCAAGCCCACCTGGGAGTAGTCGCGGAGCCAATTCCCCTGGGCTACAAGTGAGAACGTGATACACCCCTCACCCAACGGCAACTTCACTTACAAAGTAAACATGCTTGACATCTTCCTTTGAGAACTTTGATCCGCCGGTGGCGGCGGAGAGTACGTTCTGCGCGAACCCGAGAAGCCCGCCGCCTTGTGAGTGACCGACGGCTTTTACGAGCTCTAAAAGTGTGTTTTCTATATCCCCATGACGGAAAGCCTTGCCTAGAAGTCACTGTTAGCCATGGGGTGATCTCGAAGAGGAGAGATCAGGCAGATCGTCGACCTTCGAGATAAGAGAAATCGGGGATATCGCCCGCGCCAAACGCGGCGACCTCAGAGGGCAATAAGACGAGGACGACCGTTAGTACAAGAAAGGTCGTCACGATCGCGGACGACATGACTGGTGAGATGCTGTTTTTTTGTTATCGTCGTGGCAGTTGGTGGAGGGAGAAGAGAGGTGAGACAGCGGAGTTGTCCTTTTACGAGTCCGAGATGGTGACTATGATGTCACACCACCTCATGTACTTGCCCCCCATCCACAGCCCCCCCATCCGATCGCTGGCCTTGGACGACTAGTACATACCATGGGTGCGCTCCTGTATCTGCGTGCTTGAACCGGTATTGGTCGGGTGCTAATACGGTGGATAAATCAATAGATCCCCCCCTCCATGTGTGGAGGGCGGGGAGTTTTATTTCTCCATGCGCGCTACCAAAGTCCTGGGATCGGCCGCCGTGCCCATTTGGTGGTAAGCGAGAAACTCTTCACTTCACCCCGGGGGCGAAGTTAGTGACCGACTGTCGACACGGAGATCCACAATCCCGCGCGGGGTCGGACGCATGGGGCGGTTCATTGTTTCACGGTTTTCGACTGAAGGTGGGATCACGACCTCGTTCTTGGCGCTTTTGGCCGGCTGTATGCTCCGGTCGGAATACGCGGTTGTATTCTACTGGGTCAAGCTCGTCGTTTGCGAAGATGCAGGTTCCAACGGGGATTCTGAGCGGATTGTTTTCGCCGTTCCTCACACAGTACTTTTTCACCGTTCAAGCCTGCGTTCGTGATTGCTCGGGCAAAGCCCTCTCCCGGCTTCCCCTCTTCAACTTTCTCATTCCATACCTACCCCTATGTGCCCGTTCGTCTGTTTCATCAAGTTTGGTTTTGGTTCGCGGGGAGGGGTTCATTGGATAATCGTTAGAAAACTGTGTATCAGGTGTGTATATTTTTTCAATAGTTCACGTTCATATAGACCGGGATGCCACCCTCGGCCGGGAGATCCTTTATCCCAACTTCACGGGTGATGCCAGCCGGCAGCTTACCCAGGATCTGCCACCCCGAGCAGGTTCCCAAAACTGCGAGATGCGGGTGAGTTTCCGATCATCGTCGCTGGAGCGTTTCAAGTTACATACCGTCCTCGGTCTTTCCACTCACCTTTTCTGCACTTTGGGGAAGAACGAATAAGCGAGTGGTGAACCCCAGCTAATGTGAATGAACCAACTGGGGAGAAAAAGGAGGATTTTCGTGCCAGCGTGGATCTACCGATCAACGGCAACCCCCAGTGGGGGCGACGGAGAACCACTGTGCTTCTCCAAACCGACAGATATCTTGTTTTGGGATCACCTGACCCAGCACCGACATTCGCGGACTGCTGCCATATATGAATGAGACCAGCCGGCAGCTTTCGGAAGCTCAGTCTACCCCACCCCAACTGGAGTCGGTTCTCATCAGAGTTCCCCTCCCACGAAACGCGGACGATTGAGACGGGCTGTCCGGGGACCACTCACGAGTCGTGAGTGGTGCTACCTCCGGCTTCCCAGGTGTCGCTAATCACACCCTGCCGACTGGTCCATCAGGTTCGCATTGTAGAGGGTTGTTATTATTCTGTGGTTCCCATCCCTCGGCCCCGTCTTTCCAACCATGCCTCCAGAGGTTAAGGTGGTTCTGGAATCCAAGGAAATCCCTGAGGCTGACGACTTTGATCTCATGAGACCCTTCATGCTGGACGCCTTCGGCCACGGGACGTTCCTTAGGCGTGTGTCCGACACCTAGCCCCTTCCTTCTGGCTCTGGTAATCCTCGCCTAAATTCGAAGCTCCGAAACAAAACAAAGAAGAACAGAGGGTCAACACAGACAGGACCATCGCCGCGTTCAACACAGTCGGGGTGTAGATGAGCAGCCTGACCCGAAGATCAGCAGAACACTCTTTCTGTGTTCCCCTCGTTGACCCCTCATATGTTAACTTCCGCAACACCGTCGAACCCCCAGGTGCGCAAGCCCCCCACCTTCGCCTTCACTCCCTTCGACCTCTGGAACCAACCATGGAAACCTCTGGACCTGACGTGACCGGTGATTTCTTTTCTCTTCCGGTCAGAAAATGACGAGGGGGTCGTCCCAAGGATCTCCTCCCTTTCCGAGTTCACGGACTTTCAAATTTCAAAGGTTGACAACGTTGATGTTTCAACGTCGGCATGACCAGTGCCGCTGCTGCTTTAAACTATTTTAGGTGTCCCGGCCGACGCCCCCGCCGTTCGCCGTTGGGAACTCAAAAAATATGTACTTACATTTGTATACCATATGCAGATTGATTTTGATTTTACCTGACCCTCCTAATGATCAGCAATCGGGCCTGAAGGGGCCTTAGATCTTACTGATGCGGAATACAAATCGGATGTCAAAACGCCGAGCAGCCAGAACCAAAAACTCTAACTTCCTAAGATCGATAGGGTTGCGATTCAGGCGCAAGCATGTTTCGCCCGGTCAACAACGTCGCACACAACAAACAGATTTCAACTTGTTCGAGTATTCATCGGTAACTAACACCAACGGCAAGGGCGTAAACATCGTGGGGGCCGTACTACACCAAAAAAAAACACAGTCAAAGCCCGGGCTATAAACCAAACGTGAAAGCGGGCTAAAGCGGAGAATAGTCCAAAACTGGAAGATATTGAATCATAAAACATCACTGGACGTAGATAGGGACTGAAGCTGAAGCCCGGGACCTTTGAAACGTCATGTACCCTGTCTAGTTAAGTCCCATGGGAACCAAGAACTCCCATCCGAGTTCACCAATGGTGGTGAACTTGTTGACCGTCTCCTCGTCCAAGCACATGGAGTTGTCGGCGGCGAGGATGTACCCAGGGGCGCACTTCTGGACGAAACAAGATCCCCTCATGCAGGCAACATCGGCGACGCCGGGGAGAGAGGTGCAGTCGACTCCTTGAGGAGACCCACGATGAAGAGGGATGGTGCATCCGCCACCTAAACCACACAACCAACAGATAATGATCGGTCAGCAACCAGAATCACGTACGCCCGCCACTCTCGATGTGCACGATGTGCACGATAAGGGAGAGATGAGACTCACAGCTCTCGAGGTTGTACTTAGCATCAACACACTCATAAGACTCCTTGGAGAGCTTCGAGCGTCCAAGGACGCCACAGGCGGTATAACCGTTTTCACACAGAACACTCCTCTTCCACTCGTCGAGGTCTCGCTTCTGTGGGGTCTTGCTGGGGCAGTGGGGGAACGATCCACACTTTCCGTTACATTCCTGGTAGGGGGGTTTGCAAACACACTTTCCGCCGTATTGAGTGTAACCGTCGTTGCAGTGGAAGTCACAGGGGTTGTTCTTTGAACAAACCAGGGTCGCATGGTCAGGACAACCACAGTTGCTTCCCTTCGACGTTACCTACGGTTCCGAAGCAGCGCCGATAGTGGCACGATACGTCAGTCACCATGGCAGTAAGAAGGAACGGTGGGTGGCTTACCAGGCCGGTGATGAAGTTCGTGACCTTCGAAGTACCAACGACCAAAGAAGCCGCGACAAGGATGGGGTTGGTCTTGACAAGGGTAGGAATTTGCGAAAGACACACGCACACCCCTGCAAACAGACGCGGAAGCTAGGTTCAGCACTCTTATCAAACAAAGGAGAGGGGGGGACCACGAGCATAATCTCACCAATGTTCCCAAAGTTGATCGGTTTCCCAGTGAGCGGGTTAGGGAACGCGCACGAGGCATCGAGATAAGCACAAACGTCCAGCCCTGCTCGCTTCTGGGGGGGCGAGCTGGAGAGGGCCTGGGCACCAGCGAGCAAAGCTACCAAGGGGAAGAGCACACGCATGATCTTAAACTTGGGAAGCGGAGTGCAACGGAGATGCCGGGACGGTAGAAAACTCGAGGGACGGTTTTCTGGAGGAAAGAAAAAAGGAGGAACGAGACCCTAGGAATATATAACGGACCAGCACCCCTGGATATCCGGGGGCTTAGCGGGGTCTAATAGCGGTATCAGCGGCTGTCATAGGGTACGTCAGGGCTCCCGCCGTCATCTTCGCCGGACGGTTCGAGACTTTGGATTGTGTTTCTGGTTCCCAAAAAGATCACCCGTGGGAAGCTGACCGGTGAAAGAGTGGGCGGGTTGTGGCCCGCGTCGTGCTGATGTCGGTGAATTGAGAAAATGACAGGAATAAAGAAGGGAGGGGGAAAAAATACAGGTAAAACGTGTCCTATTCAAATCTTCATCACCGGTGTGAGTAGTGTGCGCGTGAGCTGATGCTGGTACGTGTTATCACCTTGGATTTGCATAGGAATACATCGGGTATTAGATTGGGATGGTGAGAACCGCTCTGGAATGGGACGGATCGTTCGTCGCTTGACTTTGGGCGCGCGGGTCGGCGCAATTACGCGAGTCGGGGATTGAAGCTGAAGTACTGACGGGCCGGCGGGCAATCCACACCATACCGAACCGCACGTTCCCCAATCACAAGGCACCTGTGGACAACCCCATCAGAAGTTCTTCATTTCCGGCCGTCCGAAGCCTGGATAAGGGTTCGCGTGCCTCGAGGCACAAAGGGGGGGTGAAGAGTCGATGGAATGGACATCGACATCGCGACAGATCTCCTGACCCGGGCCCGCGACGAGGGAAGGATTCCATGCTACGGGATGTCGACGTGGGAACGAGAGAGGATAACAGCTGGTTCAGGACATGCATGGCCTACGAACGGGGACTTGACGAGCGTCAAGAATAGGCGAATCGGCCGAGAGGGGGGGGGCGTTATGAAGGTATTATGGAAGAAAGCTTCCGGACGACAATACAAGCAAATGGATGGGCGTGATGGATGAAAGCGCCGCACGCATTTTACGGCCGTAAGGGCCTTGATCTGCACAATGGCGAAATGATGAATCAATGACATCTTGGCGGTGTCTGGGGTCCTCCCCTCTTGACCAAGTGAATAGACCAAGAGGGTAGGCTTACCCACGCCCCCTTCACCCTGACAGGACCTCGCCCTGATTACACGGTGTTGAATAACGATTCCCGACGTGCGTTCGCGCAGCGGAGTTGCGGAGGGGTCCTCATCGAACGGCGGGTGGTGGGATGTGGATACGCCAGCGCCGAAGATTAGTGCCCCATTTGGTTCGATCAACAGTTGTAGCCACCTCCCTTTCTCCACTCCGGCGATCATGGACGTGGGTGCCGTTGACAACGATACCACCATGTCCACAAACGCGAACCCAGATAAACCCGAGGAGGAAGAGATTGACCCTATCTGGCTCTCGAGTAGGACGGCGAGACAGATCTACGGCCTCTGTCAGGTCGAAAAGGTTAGTATCAGGTACCACCATCCAACGAATGCTAAGGAAATTGCACCCCTGACGGTTGACGGTTGACGGTTTTTTCCTCTGGCTTATCCTATCGTGAAAGGACATTGGCCGTCTGCTTTCACTCGCCGCGTCGTCCATCTCCCTATTGACACTACCCCAAACCGACCCACCGGAAACCTCCTTACCACAGGGTGCGGAACGCTCCGAAAAGTTCGTGCTCGAAGTTAGTGAATACTTTGAACGCCTTGACGTACGTCGCCCGGACCTTTGTAATCAAAGTGATCTGATTTTCTATCTTCTTTTTTTTGTTCCCCTAGTCAATTCAGACAAGCATACGATCCTCCCTGGCTCACATCCGGCAGTCGAGGATCGCTCCTTCGGCAATCAACGCACCTCGTAGTGATTTTGTACCTCCCCCGCTCGGTGCTGGACTCCCCAGTGAGGGATCCAGGCACAGCTTTGGTCTTCAGGAAGAACGTGTCGAAAGGGACGCGTGGAACGCGATCCTAAGCGCTTTGACCAAACTGCGGGCCCTTCAATCTCAACCCCAGTCACACGGAGTAGGCCAAATGGGTACCTAATTCTCCGACTGACGCGGGTGTCGCGGTCGTGGCATCCAAAGGAGGAAAGGAGGGAGATAACCCTGAAACCTGTGAATTGAAGGTACAATATGATCGATATCCCGTACGTTCGTTCTGGACAGCAGATACTTGTGCATTTAAAAAACACCGCGCCGTTCTAACTCCGGCCGGTTTATCAGGCCCGGGAGGTCGAATTCCCGGTGGGTTCCGCGCCTATACCTAAAGTGTGGCGACTTCCATTTCCCCTTCTGCATCCAGCAATTCCTGGGCCTCGGCCAACGCCGGATCAGCTCTTGACTGGACCTGGAGTGAAGGTAACAAGGAGAAGACAAAGTCAGGATGGGAGGGAGAACGGGGAAGTCGGAGGGAAGCCCACGACGAGATCCCTCAATTCCTGGACGGCGGCGCCAAGACGCTTGTTGGTGTCTAGAATCATCCTCTCTGATTCCTCCAACATCCTTTTCTGTTCGACGAGATCAGTATTCCGTGTCAGTGCGGACGGCGGCCCCCCTTTCGGATGTTTCGGGCACGGATCGAGGAGGGAAAGTGCGTGGATAGAACGTACCCCGTTTTTGATATCCCATTCATCGCCGTTGCTGGCAACGAGCTTGTCCACCTTCAACTTCTGATCCTGATTTTCCTTTGCATACAACGTTCGTTCCTTGGAGAGCCTGCATACGCCGTGGACACGCGCCGCATGACAATGAAACAGGAATGGGAGTGGAGACAATCGCGATGGGTATAGGGAGATCCCAACATCCACGAGTGGAAGGAATGTAATGCGAAAGAGATGAAGAGAGGAACGTGTATACAGAAGCGTAGCATGAAAAGATGGTTTTATCAGATATCCAACGAGGAAAATGTGTTATCTGATCGCACGTCGACCTACCTCTTTACCACCCCGGCCTTGATCTTGAGTTGCTTACGAACAGCGGCGGTCTTGTTTTCAGACATTGGCAGACGTGCGGAAGGTGGTAGATGGGGGTACTGAAGTAAGTACTGAAGGAACAGAAGGTCTTCGGGGGATCTCTTCTTTCGTCTGGTGACGCAGGTGGTGAGCCGCGTCATAAGATCAGATCGGCTCCATACCATCTCCCATCCGCATCCGCTGGTCAACAGTCTCGGATCGACTCCACGACCGACGCCGGGTGTACATGGAGTAAGCTCGTGAAAAGTATCCTAGGATGTTGTGGGGGACCGGGGCGCCCTCGGAAATGCAGGACAACCAAACCAATGTTAATGAGGTCTCGTTTCTTCCCACTTCGCGGAATACAACTCATCCAGAGGTTTATTCTGGGGCGTGAGTGGGTCGGGCGTCCTCGGAAATGCAGAACAACCTGAGCCAACAATATAATCGTTTCCAGATCTATCTCCTTACCCTGCGAGAAACGGCTCGTGATGTTTGTC
>Ga0307509_10007643_pt1 | contig 14048 bp, 7 predicted proteins | sample 10_EM_MG_FD_202245 | JGI IMG/M metagenome (GOLD analysis project Ga0307509, IMG submission 202245) | Populus trichocarpa ectomycorrhiza microbial communities from riparian zone in the Pacific Northwest, United States - 10_EM | ecosystem: Host-associated > Plants > Roots > Unclassified | place... | reverse complement strand
TCCTCCACGCCATGAGTGACCTGTCTTCTGGGCCAGTAATTTACCATTTTTTATTCTTTTTGATATAGTAAAAATTCTGGAAAAATAATATATGTTGAAAAGGTCTTTTAAAAATAGACAAAACCCTGTTTTTCAATATCATTTTCATACCTAACCTTTATTCTTAATAGCGGTTATTTAATTATGTTTCCAAATATATATCTTTTATAAATTAATTAACCTAAACAAAAATCAACCTAAAAGTTTATGAAAATATAATAAAAATAATTAACGGAGAGTTCACATTAAATAAATTGATTTAGCATAGGAATTCAATTAATATTTAAATAAATTGACAACGACAATACATACCACTGACTCGTTTAAATCGTCCTCTCTCTCCTTATCAATCTCTAGGTAAAGTCATTTTCGCATGAAATGCACGTCTATCGAGTGGAAATAATTGTATTATTTCAAAAAATCCATTATTTTTTGAAATAATCAGCGACCGGTAAGGTGTGAATTACCAAATTTTTACCATCATCTAGCGCTTTCTAGTTTACAGAAACGCTCGTGGGTTAGATTAAATTTTTATTTATATAGAAAAAATATATTTAGATAATAAAAATAATATTTAATAATAATATTATTATACTTGTACTAGTAGTTCAGTTTTTAAATTTCTGACCACACTTTTTATCTAAACTAGATTTAAAATTATATTATTATATTATATCAGATTTTTTTTAACATCTTATAATTAACTTGATGAGTTTAAAAACAGGTTAAATCACCATCAAAATACATAATTTTATTTTAAAAAATTCAAGACAATAATTTAGTTAAGTTCTATATTTATTTCGAAACTTTATAATTTAAAATGACATTTATGCCTTTGGGTAGTTAAATTGACTTATGTTCGAACCCCGGCACTAATAAATATTTTATTTTCATTTACTTAAAAGGGGATTTTTTTTCCGGTTTATATTGAAACTATCATGTGCAGTGCACATGACCATTAAATTTAATAAAATTAATTTATGGAGAGTATATTAGAAAATAAAAATAGAAAAGTTATATTTATTATTTTTCTATATAAGGATATGATTTATAAATATATCCATGTAATATTTAGATTTTGGATTTTTTAGAAGATCTACAGTGATCGTGATTTATTTTTTAAAATCCTTTTGCAAAATGTCATATCTTCCAATTTTTTTTCCTTTTTTTTTTAAAGGCTCTCTTTATTTTACTTTTTAAAAAAAAAATATATTTTTTGTGTTATTAGATCATTTTGATGTACTGATTTGAAAAATAATTTTTAAAAAATAAAAAAACATGTTTTTGATGTATTTTTAAATAAAAAACACTTTAAAAAACAACCACAACCATACTCTTAAATAAGCTTACTGTTTATAAATCTCCAACTCTTCAACTGAAAAATATTACTATTACAATACATTATATATTCTACCGTTTCAAACAGAGGCGCCCGTGGCCTAATGGATAAGGCGTCTGACTTCTAATCAGGCGACTGTGGGTTCGAGTCCCACCGGGCGTGATGTGTTTTGAGAAATATGGCCGTCTTTTTGTTTTTGTTTTTTTTTTTTTGAGAAATCTTATAGCTTCTTCGCAATCTGGTCGCATCGTATCCTTTTTATTTCATGAAAGCTCCCAAACAAATTTTATTAATCTATGTTTGAAGGCCAAATATTGAGCAATGGGCCCAGTCTATGATAACCCATATGATTGATTAAATAAGAAAAAGGATTAGAATGAAGATAAGAAGAAAAACTAAGGATGAAACTATGAGTGTGGCACGTGTGGCTGCGGAAAAGAAAGAAAAAAAAAAGAAAGGGTTTGTTCACCACCACAAAATTGTTTTTCTTTTCCATTTCCATTTTCTTTTCTTTTTCTAGATTTTTTTCCGACATAAAATTAGAAAACATGTTTATTTATTGAGAATGAGCACAATTTTTTTTCATAAAAGAATACATCAAGATTAAAAATACTTTTTTTTATAAAAAATCAAATACATAATTTATAATATTTTTTATTCATGATGATTTAGTTATAAAATATTAGTTTTATTTCATTCAAATTAAAAATTATCATGAGAAAGTTATATATTAACTACAAAAAAAAATTATATCAAAATAATATATATTTTTTATTTTTTAAAATTTATTTTTGACACCAGCGTATTAAAATAATTAAAAAACATAAAAAATCAAATTTTACTAAAACTCCAGTACAAACACAGTCATAAACAGGATCTTAGTGTTGTGGTTTTTTCCTTTACGATAGAGAAGGTTTTCTTAATGTAAATTTAGTGTTTTTGTTTTTGTGCTCTTGTCATTGATTTATTATTTGCTCTTGATGGTTGAGTGTTGGTTTCATTGAACTACCAGCTCATTGGCTGTTGAATTTTACCTAGTGCTGGCTCAAGCTAAGAGCAACTTAGTCAATGACCCAAGATCTCCCCTTGACAAAAAATCTCAAGAATAGATAATTAATATTTATTAATTATATTTTATAAAATAAAAACCATCCAAACTTGACAAAATACTCAAAGTACAAAATAAAAATTACTCAAGGCACCACTTGTTAAATATACTTAAAAAATAAAAAATATTTTAAAAAACTTTATTTATAATTTGGTACAATCCGAATATGATTTTATTTATTTATTAATGTGGATATCTAGACCAGTTTACGCGCATCTCAATCAATCATACGAGTCCTGATTGCAAGCATGCTTCCAAGTCACCTAAGTAAAGAAGAGAAATGAATCAGAGGGGAAAAAACTCATTGTACTGCGCGAATTAACAATGAGTCTGTATATAGTTTGGTTAAGAGAAGAGTATAGAGGGTGGTTGGATTCAGGAATGCCTCAACAACCAGTAAGAGCCATTAATCAGAATATGATTTTACCTTAGATGTACAGGTAATGGCCTTTGCTCAATTTCTCATGCTTACCGCAATTCACAGTTTTTTAGTATTTCCAGGGTTACGGAACGTTTGGGAACGAGGTTCAACCCGCATTCTCAAAAAATTTGAATTTTTTTTTCTAAAATTTAATATGATCTGTATGTTTTGGATTGTTTTGATGTGCTGATGTCAAAAATAATTTTTAAAAAATAAAAAAACATTATTGACATGCATTTTGACACGAAAAGTTATTTAAAAACATTCACAACCACACTACCAAACAAGCTCTTATTGAAATACTCCAATAAATTATCATGACGAGAGTAAATTTCTATATAAAAGAATTACGTCAACTCGGTGAGCACTATTGTCCTTTGAAGACTAAACTCGTGACAGACAAGATAGTGTGCGTGAGTGGAGGCTGTGCGGTGGGGCTGGCGGTGGCTGTATTGTATGGTAATTGCATCCCTCTCATGAATCCCAGATAACGTTCTCAGATTATGAGCATTATATTTGATTGAGAATATAATATCTAAAAACATCTGAGATTCCTAACAATTCGAGATTTTCTTGGCGTATAAAAAAATACCTTGATATATCTATTGTTTTTTCCAGGAAACGTTGGAAGCACACAAACCAAAGCTTCCGCCAGGAAAAGCTACCAATTAATTTTATTAGCTGGACACAAACTCCTTGCATTCTTTTTTTTTTTTTTTTATAATTCAGGGTGTCCGGGCCAGCTTGCGCATACCATGACTATTCTCCGGGTCTACTGAACATCCTGCAAGCCTAGTAGACAAGTAAGACACCGCGGGGGTAACAGGCATGCACATGAAAGGTCGAACTCGGGACGGGAACAAAGCAAGCCTTACCTGTTGACAACTGAGCTAGACCCTCGTGTGCCAGACTCCTTGCATTCTTGACATTCTCTCTTCTTGACTTTTCCACCTTTTTATTTATTTAGGGTAAAGTTTATCCCATATATCCATCATCAATTATTGACATGTGACCTATGATGGGGTAGATCTGTGCCCACTTTTTTTTACCGTGCTGTCAATAATTAAAGGTAAACTAGAAGAAAAAATGATAGAGGAGGGACCACCTAAATAAGTAAACAAGGGTTAATTTCATCTTACCCCCTTAAATTATAATAAGATAACTATCAATTTCATGTGCTTTTTTCACAAAGGATAAAATGAAAATTAATCATGGGCAATTGATATTGAATAAAATTTTAGTAAGAAATCGATAAAACTCACGTGAGAGTAAAAGGAAATTAACGTTTGAAAAATAAAAGGGTCATATTAAGAAATTTTCAAGAATATAATAACCAAAGAGCCTATTTGTTTCAAATTTTTTTTTTTCTTGTTTCAAATTAAATTTTTTTTGGTGTTTTCAAATCATTTTGATGTACTAATAATAAAAATAAAATTTTAAAAATAAAAAAATATCATTTAAATATATTTTCAAAGAAAAAAAACATTTTGAAAAAATCATATTATTGCGAAAAATTTATGATGCTCAATTTGTAAATATTTACAACATATGATAGATATAAACACAAAAAAAGAAAAAGGAAAAAAACATGAGAGAATTATAAAGTTAATATTGGAGAAGGGAAGAAAACTCTTCACTTTTTGATTGGCTTAAATATTATTTTCTCTTTTCTTTTTTTGTGTATATATCTCTCTTATACCATAAATATCTAGCAGTCACAACTTTAACGTTATAATTTTTTTATTTACCACGATCATAAAATAAAAAATCCTCCATATTATTCATTTGTCAACATCAACGTCCCTTGACATATTATCCTTATGAAGTACAACACTATTAAATTTAACATGACCAAGTCCTCTGCCTTTCGTGTGTCTTTAATATAAAGTGTCCTTTAAATCTTCCAGATAGTGTACGATTATTTTTTATGTAAAATATTTTTTTATTTTTTAAAAATTACTTTTAATATTTACAAATTAAAATAATTTAAAAATATCAAAAATATATTAATTTTAAAGGAAGAAAAAAATAAAAATATATAATTTTTTTAAAAAATATTTTTAAAACTTTAGAACAAACAGAACTACTGTTATGACATCATAGAGTACAGTACAGCGACAATTAGTTTTCTGTTTCAAAACAAGTAGTGGTACGAAGAATAATTCAATGATGCATCTGGTTTGGGGCTCCTTTCAAAACAAGTTTATTTGTCTCTTTTCCATTAATAAAATTATAAAAATAAAAATTTTAAAAAATAAAAATTATTATTTTAATAAATTTTCAAATAAAAAGGAAAAAGAAAAGAGAAGAAAAGCAGCCACAAAGGATTTTATCCGCCGATGACTATGTGTTGATGACAGGGCATGTGCAAATCTTAAATGCACCGCCAGCCAAGCGTTCAAGTATCAGCAGTAGCCCGTGTTTAGACTTTAGAGGGATGCTAGAGAAGGTCACATCACACGAACCAGGCTGGTCTGACCACAGATGGTATTCGCAAACATCCTCAATTGGCCAGGAAGGCCCCTTCTTGACTCGGACCCAACTTCGGCCAATATATATATATTTTTTTGTAATCTGGAGTGTCCGAGCCAGTTTACGCGCATCACAACTAATCTCCGGATCTACTGAACATCCTGCAAGCCCAGTAAGCAGGTAAGACACTGCGGGGGTAACAGACGTGCACGCTGAGACTCGAACCCAGGTGACAGAGACTCGAATCCAGGTGACAGAGACAAGGAAACCTTGCCTCTGCCGTTGTGCTATAAGCCATGGCGCAAAGTCGGCCACCATTCATTGTATGGGTCATGGGCGTTAATTAGCCCTCCCATCCTCCTTGCTAGGTGTGATTGAGGGTGCGATGGTAAATATTTAATTATAAATTATTAAATTTTAGATAAAATATTCAAATATTAATTTCAAAAAAATTAATTTAATAAATATCCAAATATGCTCTTATGTAGAAAATAACTTTTTTTTATATTAGATTTTAGTGAAAGTATTAATGTATAGTTGAGTTATATACACGAGTGTTAAAGAAAGCTAATCACCTAAGAAAAGGGAACATTAGTGATATGATAAACAACGTCAATAAAAAATTGAAAAAGAAAAACCTCTCATATATTTTATTTCCATTCTTTCTTTTTTGAGACAATCTAGGGAATTAGAGCCGTGTATAGATTTGATTATTTTAATGTTTTTTTTTTAATAAGGATATAGAGCTTTTCTAATGACCTAAAATTGGTTTTTTTTAGAGCTTTTCATGAAATTTTAAATTTTTTTACTTAAATTAATTTTCATTTTATATTTTTTAATCGTTTTCATGTGTTAATATCAAAAATCAATTTTAAAAAATAAAATAATATATTATTTTAATGTAATTTAAAAAAAAAACTTCAACTACTCTCAAACATGACCAAAGCAAAGCACGACTGCTCTTGCTTATATTGAGTTTTTGGGACAAATAAGTGAAGTAGTTAGATTTTAATGGGCTGTAAGTAACCATTAATGTAGTTGAAGGTTGCTTGCAAACTATAAATACAATAATTTTCTTACCGTTTTTTCCAGGAAGCTCATTAATGTTTTTCGGAGATTTTCTTATAAAGAGTCTGTTGTATTTCTACGAAAAACATCATTGTCTTTATATATTGTTGAAAGTGTATTTGTTTGAATTCAATAACAATTACTTTATATTTATTATAAAGGCAAATAACACTTTAAATATGGAGTCTACAAGTTTGGTTGATTTCTAACTCTTTAGTTTGGTTGCAAACTATAAATAGCCTTTTTGAAGCTCAATTGGGCTGGAACGAAAGGCTTTTTTCTTATTCCATCATGTTCTCAAGCAAAAGAATTTTGCAGAAAGAGTGAATAAACTCCCCGGGCCTCGGAAACAGACTGAATTTAATGATTTCAATTGGGGAAAACATGGAATCTGAGTGATGATCCCCAAGAAAAGGAAAAAGAAAACAATAATTGATTAGGCATCCCAATTACAAAGAAATGCTGACTTTTCAAGTCACATGATGATGTCCTCGCATAGAAAGAGCAGTCCTCTTTTGGTTTGGGCAACCAGCCCCTCCTTGTTTATATAAACTAATTTCAAACACACCAGAAACTGAGACGTTCATAGAGATTTTTGAAATAAAAAAAAGAATTAAAAGGGAAAAAAGAGTTGCAGAAGATATAGCAATCTAAACAAACCATTTCCCACCCACATGATACACGACATCTGGCCGACAGTTTTCTAATCAGCTGCGCCACAGTGTAAATTCATATCAACACTTGTGTCATCATCGCAGCCTGCCAAGCATCCGTTCATGAACTAACCAATGTTTCAGAAAAGACCAGGGTTTTGGCGAGAATGTAATATGAATCTACCTGATAACAGGAATAGCAAGCAATATACAAGTTAGCGGAGATCATTCCAAACAATGAAGCTTTTTCCATTTCCCAGCAAATTTTACACAGATCTAAGAACAAAAGAAAAATACTGAGTTAAAAACATACCCTAAAGAAAGCCTCCCCCTGTCCATGAGGCATCTGACTTTCCGTTGTGACTAGCGGATTTTGTACTGGGAGCACTATGGTAGATATTATCATCATATCCATCATCTTTGGCATCATCCCAACCTGCCCAATCATCATTGCTATGCGAGGCAGTAGACTTTATGCTATCTTCCTTCCTGTTGTCTTTCTGGTCCCAGTCATCCCAAGAACTTGAGCCATAGGAATTATGATGACCACTTGAGGACTGTCCACCAGAAGAAGAATTCCATCCTTTATTTTCCTGCTTATTAAACTCTTGATAATATCCATTACTCTGATTATCACTCTGTTGCCAGTTGTCAGTGTTCCGGCCTTCTTTAGTGTACTCCTCAACCTTCTGCGAAGCTATTGCCATTACCCCTTTCATAATCCCCCATGTCCTCTGTCCAATTTCCGTTGTTTTTGCAGTAACGACATTGACAGTTTCATTCACCTTGTAATCATAGCCACCTTCCTTTACCTGTAATAAAGGTTTATTCATAGACCACCTTAATCTAATTCAAGTTTTTGATAGTTCTTGTGTCATATATAACCACAAACTTAGCAGAACAATTTAATCATCAAAAATAAGTTTTTGTAGCAAATGGGGACAGATGTATGCAGCACAGAAATGATTTAACATGTTGAGACGAAAACAAAGTGATAGGACAAAGCTAAGAGAACAAACAACTCAACTACGCTTCAAACCCACGCAGTTGGTGATCTACATGGATCCACTCCTCTCTTCACTTTTTCTGTGGCTAAACATGTGCAAGCTGCTGTGACACTATCTCACTCTTTATCACTTCATCCAACACCATTTTTTACCCATTCAAGGCAAACAATAATGAATCGCGACTGTTCTGTGTTTGTTTTTCATCTAAGCAATAGCACATATCGATTTGTTGCCGGTTGAACACCACCCCAGTTGCATCATAAAACAACATTAAGAATTGTGCCAAATCAATTGCTTAATATGATAAATTTGTCAAAGAAGAGAATGGTGCCAAATCAAACTCAAAATCAGATGCGCATTCTTCTCCAGGTTAAACTCTGCATGAGATGTAAATCAATACTGAATACATTTTTTTACCACTTCAGCCCACGACATTCCTTGCCTTGCTTTTCCCCGCACAACTCCCAATAAACCAATTCCATTGCTTCTTCTCATTAATGCACCCTCATGTCAACCATCAAAATTAAACAGTCCAACCATATCAAAACAAAATTGCCCACTTTGATATATAAAAAGTCATTAATTCAAGAATGATGTACGAAAGGAAATACCATAATATTTTTTTTCTACATGTCACAGTGATGGCAAACAAAGAATAGCCTTTATCTGTCCACCCAATTTTTTAACTTTTTTGGAAATGATACAAAGAAAGTTGTATGTTTTCACAATAGAAAAACTCTGATGAATTTGTAAAATCATTGAAATCATAAAAATGAACAAAAAAAAGAAAAGAAAACAAAACCTAAGCTGTTGTTGGGAATCATCAATTTCTAGTTTCATATATTTTTCTAGGAGAAAAATAGAAATAGAAATCATGTTTGGTTACCGTTTATATTTTACTAAACAATTTTAAAAACTGTAAGATATTTTTTAGACAACACAAAATATTTCTATGTTTTCTATTGGCAGGATATCACACTACCAATATGACCAACAGAAACACCACCACAACCACAACCATTCCAACTACCGCCATATCACTATAGCAACCAAACCATTGTCATAATACACCCACCACCATTACCATGGCCACCACTCATCACCCAGTTAATGGCATAGTTTGTCCTTGTGCTCTATAAATTTTAAGCTTTTCATAATCCAATTTTTCTTATAGATGAGCCCCTACACTCTTGTGTTACAATGTTATTACTTCATCCACTTCTGTCAATTGACACATGCTGTAACTGGAAACTTTATCAATTAAAATGATGCAAAAAATAAATAAAAGGAGAAATTGGAGAAATAGAAAATAACAATGGCACTGATATCTATTTTTCCCATCAACCCATGAAAGGTGAGAATAATGAAAAATAAAGAAAAAGAAGGAAAAGAAAACATATCCCATTGAAAAATCAAAATTGAATAGACAAGCTGTTAAAAAGTTAAATGAACTTTTGCAAGCAGAGAGTAAAAAGTATTGACACCAATCACTTAGACCTGAATGAAAGAATTAGAAATTTGTAAAAAGAAAAGGAAAAAGAAAAACTTAAGACAAATCTAAACTCTCCATCACGTAAAGGAAATAAAACTAACCTACACAAAACACAAAACACAACTCACTCTCCTTCATGCTCACCAAGAAACCACACTAGCTCCTCCATAACGCTCACTTACAAGATTATCTAGGTTTCATTGTGGAGAGAGAATTCAATTTTTAGTTCTTTAAATTCTCTCTTCGGTTTATTATATTTACATCATTTTTATTTAAGATGTGTCATTTCTTAGCAATATAACATCTTCTGTGCTCGACATCTACCCACTCCAATTGACATGAGTGAGGCAAGACTAAATCCTTAACAAAACAAAGGATAGAGGGATTCAATCCGTCGAAATATTTATAAAAGAACAAAACTTGTATACATTTAAGAGTACAAGGGTATACTATGCTATTAACCCATCATCATCATCATCACCACCTCCTACCACTACCACCATGATCATCAAATCCACCAGCACTACCAACACCAGGACCATTATAACCTTGCGTGTATACAATGTATACCACTAGCATACTAGCATAACCACCACCATCATTATCACCCACTACAACCACCACCCATGCTCTAACTATCATTGTTCTTGCCAAGTTGTGGCTGCCACTACACTTACTATCCTACTACACTGCCACCACCACTCATTGAAAATAAAATAACACCACCATCAATTTGCTATTGCTACATTCATCATCACCACTAATAGCCATCACCACCACAGCTACCACCACCTCATTACCACTATCTCATCACCATAACTACAGTGTGTTGTTACTCCTAGCTTTTATATTTCTTAAGGTAATAATATATGTTTATATTTCTTAAAATAAATCTTAGACAACAATTTCTACTTCACATACCTTCTTAAAAAACAATAAACAGTTCTAAGCAAACTACCAAACAAGCCATAAGTACAAGTCTATAAATGGAGTCAAAACTCTAGTTAATGGTTCTCTTCTTCTAAATATACTAGAAATAAACAGTTTTCAATAAACTAACAAACAGGCCCTTAAATGATGGGTTTATAAATGGAGTTGAACCTCTAGGTAGGAGGTCTCTTGTTCTACATATACTCGAACAATGCCGCCACTTCAAACTTCTGGATGCCTTAATAAATGAGCTTCTTTATGCAAGTAAAAAGTTTTAAACTTGACTGAACCCCCTCAACCACCATAACAAAATTTATAATATATAAAAGGGAATTTATGTGCACAGGAAATGGATAGGTGGCCAGAAATCAAGGAGATGGTGAGAAAAATCCCAACTTTGATCCCCTTGTATAACTAGAAAAACATGCATGCTACCAATAACTGCAAAATCTACCCCATTCAGCTAAGAAATCACTGGCAAGATATTAGCCATATCATAACAGCATACTAACTTCTCAAAATGGTCATTGTATGCCAATCAGTTGCAAAAAAAAAAAAAATTCATTTTGAAAACTAATAGTTTCTTAATTACCAAAAATCTCAACCATTCACCTCCATCACAGCAGTCTTAAGCACTCTTATGATCAGTTGTGATGACCACTTACTACCCTCAGTTAATCACCTTACAGTCCCTATATACCACAACAAACTCTATCATCTAAGTTAGTATGGCAGAAATTTGGTGCTATTTCCCACACTGTCATTAGCAACTACTCCTTGAAATCATGCACAATTCTCTCCAATGTAACCAAGACAAGTGCTTTAACCAAGACTTCTTAGCACTTGCAATGACGACCACCTCCCTCTACACACAGACAACACAAGGTTGACCTGCTAAGCAATATCAGTATTGTTCTATCACTAAACTTGATGTAAGCTAAAGGAGAGGGGATCTATTATCTATTTATAATAGAACAAACAACCAGGCATTGATATTACAGGATGACAAATAGATCTCCATGCTTATGAGAATCATATTATTCTCTAGGTTCATTGACCCGGTAACTAATTCGAAATTCAATGCTGCAATGCTTCATAGCAATCCTAGGATATCCAAAACTTAGAATGGCAGATCACAAAAGAAGAAATAACAAACATGCCTTAATACTAGCTAGAGAAACAAATCCAAATACCTTGGAAGTTAACTCTTTTGTGCCGGCATGGACAACATTTGCAGCTGACTGGGCCGCAGATGCAGCCACCATAGATAACTTACCAAATCCCTGCATAACAAGTCCACACAAACAAGTAGATCACCAATCATTCAATCATTTTTATCCACACAAAAAAAAAAAAACTCCAGCAAAATACCTGTGACACAGCAGAGAGAACATCCTGTTGCGAATTATTATTCCTTTGCGTAGGTGCAGGACTAGATCCAAATCCCACATACTTCCCACCTTGTGAAGGGGGGACAGCGTCAGATCTCGACTCATTATCTGCCATTCTCCTAGCAAAAAAGCTTTCCTTATTCGCCGCAGAAGCCTCCAATTGCGACCTCGTATAGATATCCTCCGTGGATCTCGACCTCACAGGCCCTCCCATTGCATGGCCACCACCACCACCACCACCACCAGTATTACCCCCCCTAAAATCGCTAACAGATTGATTCCTCCTTACATCACTAGAAGAAGATCCAAGCGAATCATCGTTATCCCAATTATCCCACCCTCCATTATTACTAGAATAATCATCTCTGCCACCGCCGGCAGAACCAGATTGAGACAGCGGGGGCTTTTTCTTGCTACCAATAGTTTCTTTAACGACCGGTGGGTCCCTCCAAGATCTTCCATCCGCTAGTGTTTGGATCCGATCACGATAAACGCTAGCGGCGTTAGTGTTGTATTTGGCTACGATATCTGTTTCTTTAGGGATACCGTATTGAGCTAAGAAGGCATTCAGCTTGTCATTTCCGCCGGATTCCATCTTCTTGATCTGGATCTCGGACCAGGAATCCATGGTGACGGATCGGACGAAGGAGATGTGGACACCGAGGCCACGGTGTTTGCCGGAGCACTCTAAGCACATGAAGACACCGTAAGAAACAGAAGCCCACTGTGGGTTCTTTTGGGAACAGTCGACGCAGATCTTATTGGCTGGTTGCGATTGGAGCTCCCGAAGACGCCTGGAAGCCGCCATTAAGATCAGATCAGATCCGATAAATATGAATGGGAAATTGGATTATTATTATTTCTCTGAAGAGAGCGAAAAAATCAAAGGGATCCAAAGAGACTAAGAATATTAAAGAGAGGGAGAGGGAGAGGGAGAGGGAGAGGGAGAAAGCGTGTCAGAGAACAACTGAGAGGAGTCTGTTTGTTTCGTCGCATGCAAAACTGGGGGATCTCACCGACACCGCAAAAACGTTGCTGGTGGTGGTGCAATTAAGCAATTATTATTATTTTGTTATTATTATGGAATGAAACAATCGGTTTCCTTATTGGACGACTTAATTATAAACTAGTCCCTATAGTTTATTAACTTTAACTAATTAATCCATATAGTATTTATTTATATCTCACTTGTTAAAATATTATTACAACTATTTATATAGAAAAAACTAGAAAAATTATTCTAATAATATTAAATAGTAGAAATAAACTAGAAAAACTATTCATTTCAAATAAAAAAAACTAAAAAAACATAATAATATAAAATATAAAAATAAAAATAGAAACGAAACTAAAAAAAATTTATATTTTCTAAAATAGCTCATATATTAATCTCTCAAATTTAAAAAAAAACTCATCAGTAAGTTCAGATCTTAATTAGAAATTATTTTACTACACACATACCTACAAATTTGTATTTTATGTTTTATCATGTTTCCTTAATTATGTGCAAAAAATATGCTAATTAAACAACTTTAGTTATGAATAAAATTTATAACCATTTAGGTGGTGATCCAGTGGTAAGAGTTTGAGACCAAGAGATTTGCTTTTTCTGTGGTCTCAGGTTCAAGCCCTGTGGTTGCTCATATGTTGGCCACTGGAGGCTTACATTGTCGTTAACTTCAGGACCCGTGGGCTTACATGGTCGCAAGCTAGCCGGACATCCACGTTAAACTAAAAAAAAAAATTATAATTAATAAAGTGCAAGAAATACTGATTCATCACAATGGAATAGGCTTTAATCACTGAAATTTTGTTAGTGAATGTACTCTCTCTGAAACAATCTTTTTAACTATCTAACGTAGAAAGGAAAGAAGGAAGTGCTATGGGTTTCAGACCTTCGGTTTGGTATGGGCCTAAGCTTTTTTGAACTATTTCTTGGGCTTATTTATAATTCTCCTGTGCTGAATTGGGCTTTAGAAGTTTTTGTAATGGACTTGGCTTCATGGATAAGTGGATCCTTGCATCACAAGGGCACAGCGGCTAATATTACTAGCATAATGCATATGGAACAATAGTATAACTTGTAAATAATAAAGCAAGAATTTAATAAAAAGTGTATTTTATTAAA
>Ga0307509_10007642_pt1 | contig 14049 bp, 15 predicted proteins | sample 10_EM_MG_FD_202245 | JGI IMG/M metagenome (GOLD analysis project Ga0307509, IMG submission 202245) | Populus trichocarpa ectomycorrhiza microbial communities from riparian zone in the Pacific Northwest, United States - 10_EM | ecosystem: Host-associated > Plants > Roots > Unclassified | place... | reverse complement strand
CGAGTCGATGCTCTCCGCGCCGATGTCCTGCGAAATCGCCTTGAACTGCTGCGACTTGGGCCGGTCCAGGCCCATGTCGACGGCGATGGAACCGGTGAAGGACGAGACACCGAACATCCGGGTCCGGCCGGGCGTGAACCGCAGCATCGACACGGAGGTCTTCGACAGCGCCTCGCCCTTCTCGTGCGCGTCCTCCACGATCCCGTCGAGCAGCTCCTGCGCCTGCTGCCCCTTGCCGATCGCGTCGCCGACGAGCAGCAGGTCGCGCTTCCAGTTGATGCCGTTGCCGGCCGTGACGACGGTCGGCGCGATCTTCGACAGCTTGGGGTAGAGGTCGCCGAGCGAGTCGTTGGCGAGGATCAGGTCGGGCTTCGCGGCGGCCAGCGTCTCCAGGTTGGGCGCCTGGCGCGTGCCCGTGTCCGTCATCGCGGCGAGCTTCGACTTGTCGGCCGGGAAGGCGTCCGCGAGGTAGTCGGGGACGAGCCCGGCGTTGTCGGCGCGGGTGGTGGCGGTCGGGACGGTGCCGAGGGAGAGCAGGTCGTCGAGCTGCCCGGTGCTCAGCACGGCGATCTTCGTGGGCTTCGCCTTGATCGTCGTCTTTCCCTCGAAGTGGGTGACGGTCCGGGGGAAGGTCCCGTCGGTGTCGGTGTCCGCGCCCATGCCGGTCGCGAGGGTGCTCGGCGCGGCGGACGGGCCCTCCGAGGCGCCGATCACCTTGTTCTGCGAGCCCTCGCCCGACTTCTCGGCATCGTTGTCGGCGGAGGAGGACGAGCACCCGGCCAGCAACCCTCCGACGACGGTCACGGCGGCCACCGCCGTGACAGCCTTCCTCTTGAACACACGCACTGTCACTGTCACTCCGACTCTCCGCTGAAAACTGGCCAGGTAAGGCTTACCTTAACTTGCCGTCGGAGCGGGTCGGCCAGGGGGCTCGGCGGGTGAGAGACGACCCGCCGGCTCCAGAGGACCGTACGAGCTCGTCACACTCTTTCGCCGCCCGGAGTCATACCGGTGAGGCCGCCGCGCAAGGGCGGCCCGGACAGAGGAGAGACTGATGGGGACACCGATCCTGGTCACCGGTGGCACGGGCACCCTGGGCAGCCAGGCCGTACCGCTGCTGCGCGCGGCCGGCCACGAGGTACGCGTCCTGAGCCGGCACGGGCGCCCCGCCGTGGACGGCGTCGAGTACGTCACCGGCGACCTGCTGAAGGACGAGGGCGTGTCGGCGGCGGTCGCCGGCACGGAGACCGTGCTGCACCTGGCGGGCGGTCAGAAGGGCGACGACGTGGCGACCCGCAACCTGTTGCGGGCCGCGTCGCGTGCCGAAGTCCGCCACCTCGTCTACATCTCTGTCATCGGCGCGGACCGCGTCCCGCTCGCGTGGCTGCGCACCAAGCTCGACGCCGAGCGGGCGGTCGCCGATTCGGGCATCCCGTGGACGACCCTGCGTGCGGCCCAGTTCCACGACCTCGCGCTGACGATGGTCGAGAAGATGACGAAGCTCCCGGTCCTCCCGGTCCCCGGCGGCCTCCGTCTCCAACCCGTGGACGTACGTGAAGTCGCGGCCCGGCTGGCCGAGTTGACCCTGGGCACCCCGGCGGGCCCGGTGCCGGACCTGGCAGGCCCCGATGTCCACGACATCGCCGCGCTCGCCGCCCCGTACCTGAAACTGCGCGGCAGGCGCCCACGCCCCAAGCTGCCGGTCCGGATCCCCGGCAAGGCGGGGCGCGCCTACCGGGAGGGGGCGAATCTGACGCTGGAGGGCGCGGAGACCGGGAAGGTGACGTGGGAGGAGTTCCTGGCGGAGCGGGTCGGGAGGTGACGCAGCGGCGGACCGGTCCGGCGCGGCTGGAATCATGGCGCGCATGGACACGGACTGGTCACGTCTGACCCACGCCTATGGCTCCGCGGCCGGACTTCCGGAGCTCTTCGAGGCGGTGGGCGATCCGGAGTCGGCCGACTGGGCATGGGAGGAGCTGTGGTCCAGCCTCTACCACCAGGGCACGGTGTACCCGGCCAGCTTCGCCGCCCTGCCCGCCCTGACGGACATCGCCGCGGGACGCAGCCCGGGCGATCACCGGCACGCGATCGCGCTGGCCGGCGCCATCGTCGCCAAGGAGGAGCAACTGCACGAGCCGGGGTACGTCCGGGCGCACTACGCCGCCGAGTCGGACGAGCTGCGGCGGTCGACCCTCCACCGCCTGACGGCCGACGCCTTCGAGGCCGACGACCACACCTGCCTCTATCCGCTGGAGTGCCTGCTCGCCTTCGAGGGGGAGCGGGTGTGGAGCGACCGTCTGCTGCCCGCCTCTCACGACGTGGAATGCCCGTCCTGCTCGCAGAGCCTGGAGATCGACGTGGACGGCGGCGACTCGGGCACGCGCCGCCGCGACCCGCAGCGACGGATCATCCGGCTCAACCACAGGGGCCCGACCCTGACCGGGCTCTCTCCGGCGGCACCGGCCGAGCTGCCCCCGCTCGCGTCCCGCCTCCACGGCATGGCCGTCGCGGCGGGCCAGCCCGCGGCCGCCGACCATCTGACCCGCCTCTTCGGCCGTACGACCTGCCCGGACTGCGCGGAGGACTTCTCGGTCGCCGAGCAGATCGAGAGGTACATCCTGCGGTCGGGTACGGAATCGTAGGGCGTCCCCGAGCGTTGTGGACTGTGGGTGACCGAGCCGACAGAAAGTGGAGGGATCGCGATGGCTGCGCAGACGCAGAGGGCCGTACTGGCGGGCGGATGTTTCTGGGGGATGGAGGAGCTGATCCGCCGCCTCCCGGGCGTGACGGCGACCCGCGTCGGATACACCGGCGGTGACGTGGCGAACGCGACCTACCGCAACCACGGCACGCACGCGGAGGCCATAGAGATCCTCTACGACCCCGAGAAGACCGACTACCGCGCGCTCCTGGAGTTCTTCTTCCAGATCCACGACCCGAGCACCAAGAACCGCCAGGGCAACGACATCGGCCTCAGCTACCGCTCGGCGATCTACTACGTGGACGACGAGCAGAAGCGCATCGCCGAGGACACGATCGCGGACGTGGACGCCTCCGGCCTGTGGCCCGGCAAGGTCGTCACCGAAGTGGAGCCGGTCGGCCCCTTCTGGGAGGCCGAGCCCGAGCACCAAGACTACCTGCAGCGTTACCCGGACGGCTACACCTGCCACTTCCCCCGCCCGGGCTGGCGTCTGCCGGCACGCGCGGAGGGCTGACCCCGAGCCGCGGAGGGCTGACCCCGAGCCGGTCCGGCGGGAGCCACGGCCGACCGGCCGAGGCTCCGCGGTCGGACCGTGCTCGCGTCACCCGTGGTCCTGTGCTGTCTCCTCGTCCTGCGCTGTCTCCTCGTAGACGATGTCGTAAGGCGCCGCGATCGGATTGATCTTCGCGGGATCCAGCCGCCCGTCGGTGAGCACGGTGGGTCCCGCCTCGAACAGGTCCTCCAGGTAGAGCTCCCAGGCACCGGGTGAGGAGATCTGCAGGACCCGCGGCGCCGGCTCGGAGGCGCGGCGGAGGGCGTGCGGGACGCCGTGGGGGAGCAGCACGAACGAGCCCTTCGGTGCCAGGTGGACCGTGTCGTCGAACTCGATCTCCAGGACCCCGTCGAGGACGTAGACGCCCTCGTCCGCACGGTGATGGGTGTGGCGCGGGATGTCCCTGTCCAGGACCACCTCCAGCAGCGAGAACCGTCCGTCGGTGTCCTCGGTCGTCGCCTTGACGCGGAACGCGGGCGGCAGCGGGATCCGCCCCGGCCGGGCGGCACCCGGCGCCAGCAGGACGAACCGTTCGTCAGCCATCCGTTCGTCAGCCATGGACGCGCTCCTTCGTGTCCCCGCTCCGCCCGCCCCTGCCGCCGAACGCCTCGGTGCGGATGAGGTCGAGGAAGCTCGGGGTGTTCTGCGTGGTGCGTACGTCGATGAAGGCACGCAAGGCACCCACATGCCGGCCGTCGACGGCCTGCCGCAGCAACTCGTGTGCGAGGTCGGCCCGCGCGGTGTACCGGCCGGGAAGGCGCTCCCTGCCCACCTGGTAGTCGCTCACCGAGTCGTTGTCGAACAGGCCGCCGGGGCGGACGACCGTCCAGTCGAGATCGGTCTCGCGGAGGATCTCCTCCATGCGCCGCATGTCGTCGTACACGGTGCGCCCCATGAAACGTACGACGGACGGCTCCAGCACCTTGCGGAACAGAATGCCCTCGCCGGGCGCCGCCGTCCCGAAGAGCACGGTCGAGGTCACGCCGACGACGCGTCGGACGCCGTGCTCGGCCATGGCCCGCGTGATGTGACGGATGCCGACGGAGTACACGGTGACCGGCCTTCGGCCGTAGGGGACGCCGAGCGTCGAGATCACGGCGTCCTGCCCGGCCACAGCGCGTTCGACGGCGGCGGAGTCGAGCACGTCCGCCTCCAGCACCCGCAGCCGTGGACCACGTACCGGAAAGTCCTCCGGACGGCGCGTGACAGCGGTGACGGTGTGCCCTGCGGCCCCGGCCTGTTCGGCGGCCAGCCGCCCTGTCGTTCCGTTCGCCCCGAAGATGACGATGTTCACGGGGTCTCCCCTCTTCAAGTCGGTTCTGCCGACAAGAGGGCCGGGACGGCGCCGAGTGTGACACCCGCTTCACGGGCGGGCCGGCCGTAGCACCGTGTGAGTCGCCGGTGCCACGGCCGTCCTCCTCGCCCACCGGGATCGCCCCTTCGCGCTGCATCGCCCCTTCGCGCTACGACGAGCCGAGCAGCGCCTTGACGGTGGCGATCACCGGGACTCCCGCGTCCCCGATGACGGCGGCGATGCCGGCGATCCTCCGCAGCAGCCTGCCGAATCGTTCCTCGGAAGGATTCGAACGGATCTCCTCGACCGTCGCGTCGACCTCCGCCCGATCGCTCGCGTCCAGGTGCCGCCTCAACTCCTCGATCTCCTTGAGCAGACCGGCGAGCGCCGAGGGTCCCACCTCCGGTCCCGGCCCGTGCTTGCCGCCGGTCACGATGTCGCCAGAGCCGCTGTGGGTGGCTTTGCCGATGCTCCCGGCCCCGTACTGGTGGAAGCTGTCGCCGCTCATGAGGCCGTGATGTTGCCGGAGCCGCTGTGGGTGGCCTTGCCGATGCTCCCGGCCCCGTACTGGTTGATGAGGTCCCCCTGCACGGCGTGCTGCACGTTGTAGATCACCTGGGCGATGTCCGGGTGGCCGATCGCCTTGGTGATCTCGCCCACGAGATAGTGGATCTCGCCGCTGTCCGTGGACCACACGGCGTCGCGCTGAGTGCCCGAGGTGTTGAGGACCAGGCCGAACAGGTCCGGTTTGCCGAGCGTGGTGACGAGCCGCCAGATCAGCAGGGCCTCCACGGCGAACAGGATCAGCACACCGATGGTTCCTGCGCCGGCCGCCAGGAAACTGCCGAAGAACAGGCAGATGACCGTACGCACGATGAACTGCTTCCAGGCCGCCTTCTTGTCGACTGCCAGCTTGCGTTGTCCCACGTGGGAGATGTTGCGCAAGGGGTAGGCCTCACCCGCCACCCATAAAACGCCCTCGTTCACCCGGACTTGAACCGCTGAGTGAGCCACCGCTGCCTCCTCCGTCGTTTATCGGCAGAAACATGCCGAGATATCGGGACCGTAAGGTGATCGGCATCTCGGTGGTGGGCTTTGGCGTCTTTTCATCCTGATCGGTCAAATTACGTTCATTTGAATGACGGTTGACGCGGGCCGCGGTCAAGCGATGCCCCGCCGTCGAAAGCGACAGGAAACCGTAACGACAGGAAACCGCAGCGACAGAGAACCGCAGCGACCGAAAACCGTAGCGACAGGAAACCGTCCGGCCGTACAACCACTGGCCGCCCTCGTGAATCCTCTATCCGGTAGGACTGCCTGCGGGGCAGCCACGTGTCCAAAAGGGGACTCAGTGAGCAGTGTCGGAAGATCCCGTCTCGCCGCCGCGACCGCGGTGGTGACCGTGCTGACGGGCGGTCTCGCCGCGGTGGTCACCTCGCCGGCGTCGGCGGCGGCCTGCACGACGAACACGTACACCCGGCAGTTCTTCGCGAACACCGGTTTCTCGGGTGCGCCGAAGCGCACGGACTGCGACACGGCGGTCGGCGAGAACTGGGGCGGCAACTCACCCGGGGTGCCCGGCGTCGCCAAGGACAACTTCGGCGTCCGCTGGACCGTGACCCGGGACTTCGGTTCCGGGGGACCTTTCGCGTTCGCCGCGTCCGGGCAGGACGGCATCCGCGTCTATCTCGACGGCACCCGCGAGATCGACCTGTGGAAGAACGGCACCGGCACCGTCTCCAAGACCGTCAACCTGACCATCCCCAAGGGCACACACACCATCCGCGTCGACTACGTCAACTGGAACGGTGCCGCCGCCGTCAAGTTCGGCTACAGCCCGCGCACCGGAGCCGGCGTGGACCGTGTCGCCCCGCTCGCGCCGACCGGGCCGTCGATCGCGCGCGACGCCGGCACCGGACGGAACTTCCTGCGCTGGTCGGCGAACAAGGAGATGGACGTGGCCGGTTACCGCGTCTACCGCCGGACCCCCGACCAGACCACCTTCGGCAGCCCTGTCGCCACGGTCACCGGCACGACCTTCACCGACACCACCGCCGGCACGGCCACCCACCTCTACGAGGTCCGCGCGGTCGACACGTCGGGCAACACCTCCGAGGGGACGGCCGACGTCTCGGTCACCGGCAACCCGACCTTCCTGCGCCAGTACTTCGTCGGCACCGCCTTCACCGGCACCCCGAAGCGCACCGACACCGACGCCGCGATCAGCGAGAACTGGGGCGCGAACTCGCCGGGGGTCGCGGGCGTCGCCAAGGACGACTTCGGCGTCCGCTGGCAGATCACGCGCGACTTCGGCTCCGGCGGCCCCTTCACGTTCACCGCCTCCGGCCAGGACGGCATCCGCGTCTACCTCGACGGCACCCGCGAGATCGACCTGTGGAAGAACGGCACCACCACCGTCTCCAAGACGGTCGCCCTGACCGTCCCCAAGGGCACGCACACCCTCCGCGTCGACTACGTCAACTGGACCGGTGCCGCCGCCGTCAAGTTCGGCTACACGCCCGGCGCACCCGGCCCGGACAACGTCGCCCCCCTCGCGCCCACCGGGGCGAAGGTGGCGTACGACGAGGCCGCCGGATCCGCCACCGTCACCTGGGCGCCCAACAAGGAGATGGACCTCCCCGCCTATCCGTACCAGGTCTACCGGCAGATCGCCGACGGCGGCTGGATCTCCATGGGGCCCACCGACAAGACCACCTGGACCGACCCCGACGTGACAACCGACGGCAGGCCCCGCCAGTACGCCGTCCAGGCCACCGACCGCGTCGGCAACGCGTCCGAGCGGACCCCCGTCCTGACGGTCACCCCGCCCGACACCGTCATTCCGGCGGCACCCGTCCTCGTCGTGTCCCACAAGTCGGGGACGGCGAGCTCCCTCGACATCAGCTGGTACCTGCCCAACGAACGCACCCCGAACGAACTGCGCACCGGCGGCACCCTCAAGCTCTACCGCTCCACCGGCGACACCCTCGGCGACAACCCCGGACTCCTCGCCACGGTGACGGCGGCCTCACCGTCGCTCGACAGCCACACGGACGCACTGCCCGCGTTCGACGGCACCACCTACACCTACGCCGCCGTGGTCACCGACGCGGCCGGCAACGTGTCCCCGATGTCGGAGCCGGTCACGGTGAGCCCCGACAGCGTTCCCCCGCCCGCGCTCACCGGCCTGACCGCGACTCCGCGCGCGGACGGCACCGTGCTGAGCTGGGACGCCCCCGCCGAGAGCGGCCTGCGCTACGTCGCCGCCCGCGTCGTCCGGCGGTCCGACGGCAGCATCCACTACGACTCCACCGGGTGCGTCGACGCCGGAACGACGTTTCCGGACCGGGACGTACCGAACGCGCTGCTGTGCGAAGGACCCCCGGACGGCGAAACGGTGACCTACTTCGTCGCGGCGCTCGACCGCTGGGACAACCACATCGCCTGGGCCGACGCCCCCACGGTCACCGTCACCGAACCCGACAACAGACCCGACGACGCCCGCGGCGAGAACACCGGCCCGCTCACCGTCGCCGACCCCGCCAAGGTGGGCGACCTCGGATACGTCCAGTGGACCTGCGACGACGAGACCCTCTGCGGCGGCATCACCGAGTACCACCTGGACAAATGGAACCCTTCCACCCACACCTACGACCGATTCAGCACGATCGCGAGCTCCAAAGGCCCCCTCTACAAGGCCTACGTGCCGTTGGTCCGCGGCGACACGACGTACTTCCGGATCACCGGAGTCCTCGCCGACGGCACCGCCGCCGCGGTTGCCTACGCCGCTGGGGCCTACGGCATCAGCCTGTGAGACGCCGACCGCCGGTGGGCGGGCGCGTCATTCCAGGAGGTGGGCAAGTGCCTCCTCGCCCACCGGACAAGGGAGTTCCCGGGGCAACAGCCGTGTGGCGGAGTCCAACTCCCCACGGCTGACGAGCGCGTGGACCTCGTGGGCGAGCGGCGTCACGTCACGGATGGCGACCGTCCACTCGTCCGCGTAACGCCGCACGGCCTCACCGGAGAGCCCCAGCTGCAGGGATCGGTACGGCAGGGGCTGGAGGCGCAGGTCCCGCTCGGGGTCCCACTGGACGCGGGCGGGCGCACGCTTCAACTGCCGCTGCCAGGCGGCTCGGTCGGGGTGCACCCCGCGGACGTAGCTCGACAGACAGGCGTGGCGCAGGGCCCACTCGAAGCCGTCCCGGCTGATCTCGACGGCCAGGACGGTCTCCTGCCCTGCCTTCGCACCCCAGCCGCAGCGGTACATCATCCACAGGAACGACGGCTTGACCCATGTCATCCTGTCCCGCTTCCACCCGGCGGGGAAACGCCCGTCGCGGACGGCGGGCAGGCCGATCTCGGGGGAGTACGCCTGGTAGACGGTGATCGTGGTGTCCGAGTAGGCGGCACGGATCGTGTGTTGCGGTTGTTCCATGGCGTACAGGGTGGGGTCGCCCGGTTTCGGGCGGCCACTGATTTTCCCCCACCGCCCGCTGCGACGGGGAGCGCGGGGCGCGGCGCCGTGCGGACGGCCGGTCCGAGTCCAACTCCCCACGACTGACGAGCGCGTGGCCCTCGCGGACAAGCGGGGTCACGTCAACTGGCGTTGCCAGGCGGCTCGGTCGGGGTGCACCCCGCGGACGTAGCTCGACAGACACGCGTTGCGCAGAGCCCACTCGAAGCCGTCCCGGCTGATCTCGACGGCCAGGACGGTCTCCTGCCCTGCCTTCGCACCCCAGCCGCAGCGGTACATCATCCACAGGAACGACGGCTTGACCCATGCCAAGCCGCGTTCACAGACCTCTGGTCACCTGGCTCGTCAGCCCAGCAGGTCGAGGACCTCAACGTAGTCGTCATAGGCCTCGCCGTACTGTTTGGCGGCGACAAGGAACATGGAACGGTCGGTCAAGGCCCGTCCCAGTGCCTCCCGGCTTTGATCCGCGCCCACCGCGTCGGTCAAACGGCGTGCGAGCACCACCCCTTCGTTGAAGACCGGGCGGAGTGGCTTCAGGATGCGGTGGTTGCGCTTCTCCCAGTACAGGGCTGAACGGATGGCAAGTCTTCGGTGCTGGGCCACCAGCCTCGGAAGATGTTCGCGGGGGTCACTCCTGGCCGCCTTTCTCAGATCGGCGACCTGTTCTTCGAGGGTGGGCAGGCTGTCGAAGTACGTCTGCTTGATGTCGGGTGACCAGTCGAGGAACGGCAGGCCGAACGGAGGCGCCGGGGCACTCGGACGGCCCACGGGCTCCGCCGACCGACCCGACAGGGCATACAGAGTGGTCCACCACGACAGGATGTTGCCCCAGCTCTTTCGTTCCCCGGTCCTGTCCAGCTCGGAGAGGAGGGCCAGGGTGTCCTGTCGGGCCCCGCGGGCCTCCACGTGACGCCCGGCGGCGTCCAGCATCCCGGCCTGGTGGACCAGCTGCCATGCCAAGACGGCCAGCGGGGAGCTTCCCTCGTCATCGACTTCGGCACGGCCGGCGTCAACGATCTCCGCGAACGCCTCCAGGGCCGCGTCGGTACGTCCGGCGGCATCCAGTTCAGCCGCCCATTCGACCGCGGACCAGAAAGAGACCTTCCCCGGGCCTTCCGAGCGGGCGGCCCGGACCAGCTTCCCGCACAACTCCGCGGCCTCCTCGTGACGCCCGTCCTCGGCCAGTACGGCGGCCAGCGGCCTGTGCCCGTACACGGAACTGGACACCTGCCCATGGGCGAAACCCCACCGCCCGGCCTCGGCCATCTCCTCGCACACAGCGAAGCCTTCCGCCCGTCGTCCGACGGCATACAGCTCGTACCGGTACGCGGACAGCGCACGTACCAGCAGTTCGGTCCTCTTCGGGTCGCCGGCGTCGACGCGCCGTGCCGTGGCAGCCGCCTCGGCATGGCGAGCCACCTGGACCTCTGGCTGGTCCCGGACCTCCGGCGCGTATCCGTACGAGAGCAGTGCCTGTGTCAGCTTCGGCAGGTAGGCCAGGGGACTGACCACCGAAAGCACTCGGTACGCCTCGACCTGTTGGCCGAGGCTCAGTCGGCCCGATCCGAGCAACATCGTCCGCGCCCGCAGTACTGCGTCCTGATCGACCTTGTCCGCGTGATCCATGACGGCGATTCTGAGAGCCGGGGCAGGGGCCGGACAAGGCTGCTGAGCTGTGCGATCGGTCCTACGAAAACGGCCTCCGAGCTGTCATGATGAGGACGGCATCAGCACTCGGCGGCCCAACTGACGCAGACGAACGACGACACGTTTCCGGACCAGCCGTCACGAACCTTCTGCAGCAGCACAGATGCGCTCAGCGCCACGAGCCCGTCCACCTGCTCCTGTCGTCTTCAGTCACCGGAAGTGGTCGGGCGCCTTGGGTACGGATACTCATGACACCGCGTGCCCGCCGGATGGATTCTCACCGGGTGAGTACAGATCCTGAACGTACTGGGCGGGCCGTGGCCGTGTCCGTGGGCCTGGCTGTTTTCGAGCTGTTGGCTCTGGGCCTGATCTGGTTGTCCTGGATTTCGTCCTACTGGTCGGCCTTTGACGCGCAGGACTACGGCGCACCGCCGGGTCCCTACCTGCAGAAGGCCATGTTCGTGGCGGCAGCCGCCCTGATCGCATCTGTTGCAGCCGGAGTCCGCCGGGTACCTGTGGTTGCCGTCACCCAACTTGTCGTGGTCCTCGCCATTTGCGCGGCCCTGACCGGCGCGAAGGCCGCCGGCGAACGCATCTACGAGTCCTCCTACCGGAATGCCTGTCTCTCAGGTCTGGCCTGTGACGCACCTTCGCGATAGCCGCCGCCGCCGACTTCGAGATCCCGAGCCGAGGCCTCTGCTGCCGCATCGTCAGGTTCGGCCGGCGGTACGCCGCCACCAGCAATATGCGGCCCTCCAGAGGCAGGGCCCACGGCCGGCCGCCGATGGGCTTGCCTCCACCCCGACACGGCACGAGCGCCACGAGCTTGCGGAACAGCCGTCCACGTCATGAGCTCGTGCTTCCACGCGCCGGTGAAACGGCCCTCACGAAACCGCGGGCAGACCGTGAGCGGGGGCGGGGGGCCACTGGTCTACCGCTGGTGTTTCGACTCGGCAGTCATGAACCCCGTTGCTCCCGGATGGCTGGGAGCGCGTACTCCGTCACCGCGGTGATGACACCACGGGCAACGGGCCCCGGGTCGGTCGTGGCCGAGATGGTCCACCAAGTGTCGCGCTTCGCGGGGAGGAGTTGGCCTATGCGGCGGTGCCAGGCGGCGGGGCCGTACACCGTGTTCGGGCTGGGGCGGGCGGGCAGGTGCGGCTGACTCCTGCGGGCCCGGGCCCAGCCGAGCTTGTCGGCCACGGTCACGTTGAGCGTGAACTCGACCCGCCCCGCGGTGTTGTGCGCGGACTTCTGGAAGCCTATGAGAGCCCAGGTTTCGAGATGGGGCAGCTCGTACGTCTGCCCCGACCCCTTGAAGCCCAGCGCGCGCAGACCGGGAGCGATCCGGGCGCGCATCAGCGTGGTGAACGCCTCCTGCGCCGTGGGCGCCGAGCGGTCAGCCATCGATCGGCGCCACACCGACCGGGCAGGACACCCCGGTCCCGCCGATCCCGCAGTACCCCGCCGGATTCTTCGCCAAGTACTGCTGGTGATATCCCTCGGCCGGATAGAACACCCGCCCCTCCGCCGGCAGTATCTCCGTGGTGATCGTCCCGAAGCCCGAGCGCGTGAGGACCTGTTGGTAGGCGGTGCGGGAGGCTTCCGCCGCGGCCGACTGTGCGGGGGTGTGGGGGTGGATCGCGGAGCGGTACTGGGTGCCCACGTCGTTGCCCTGGCGGAAACCCTGCGTCGGGTTGTGGGACTCCCAGAACGTCTTCAGCAGTTTCTCGTACGAGATCAGCGCCGGGTCGTAGACCACCCGGACCGCCTCCGTGTGGCCGGTCAGGCCCGAGCAGACCTCCTCGTAGTGCGGGTTCTCCGTGTAGCCGCCCTGATAGCCGACCAACGTCGTCCACACACCCACCGGGAGCTGCCAGAACTTGCGCTCGGCACCCCAGAAGCAGCCCAGTCCGAAGTCGGCGATCTCCAGGTGCTCGGGGTAGGGGCCGAGCAGTGGGGTGCCGAGGACGGTGTGGCGGTCGGGGACCGCGAACATCGGCTCCGGCCGGCCCTGTAGAGCCTGCTCGGGGGTTGGTAGTTGGGGTGTACGGCTCTGCAGGAACATGCGCTCTCCCAACGGGCCTCGGTGCGATTCCGAGTCCGCAACGACAACGGGCGAGGGCCTTCGAGAATTCCGGCTCCGTCAGTGCGGCAGGCTCGCCGGACTCCCGCCGTTCGCCTCGTAACCCGCCACCGCCAGCGCCCGGTACACCGCGAACTCCGCCGCCGGATCGGGCGACAGCGTCCAGGGGAGGGCTCCAACATGGCCGTCGATGTGTATGAGCTGGTTCATCGCCTCGGACCAGCGCTCCGCGCGGACCAGGAAGAAGACCAGCAGATGGCGGACGTGCGCCAGCATCGGGTCGTCGGGCCGGGCCGCGTGCACGGCGAACAGCGCGCCGTGGATCGCCTTCTCCACGACCTCGCTCTGGTAGAAGCTGCTGACCAGATTCACCTCGGGGAGGTGCTCGAAGACCGCGAAGAGCGGCATCGCGGCGAGGAGGGAACCCTGCGGGGCCCGCGCGGCGGCCGACTCCGCGAACGAGTTCGCCAGCTCGCGCGAGCCGTGCCACTTCTCGCACCAGTAGTGCAGGGCCGCCAGATGCGCCCCCATGTGGGCCGGCGCACGGTCCAGGATCTTCAGCCACAACTGCTCGAACTCCGGCTGCGGATACGCCAGTCCACGGGCCACCGACAACTCGACGATGTACGGGACCGGGTCACCGGGGGAGAGCAGCGCCGCCTGCCCGCAGGCGTCCCGCGCCTCCTCCATGATGATCCGGAACTCGTCCGTCCCCCGCGTCGACGTACGCCACGCCTGCTGCACCAGGAACTCCGCGTGTACGGCCGCGCCCGCGAAGGCCTGCACCCGCTGCCAGCGCAGCTCGCCCGTGATCTCGGTGCCGGCCAGCAACTGCATCGCCGCGCGGTAGTCCTGCGTGCGCTGCACCAGGTCGAGGACGTCCAGCAGGTCCTGGTCGGGGCCGGGCATACGGATGTCCAGCTCCTCCTCGCGCACGAAGCCGTAGGTCGCCGGGTCCGCGGCGTCCGGATGGCCCGGCGAGACCTGCTCGATCATCCCGCGCCTGCGCCGCAGGAACGGGATCAGCACGAAGCCCATCATGAGCAGCGCCATCAGGACCCAGAGAATCTCCATGCCTCAAGCGAACCAGACGCGTCCGACAATTGGCCAACCCGGTCCGCCGCCCTGTGGAAAACCTCCGGATCGTCGTACAGCCCGCGAGCGCATTACGCTCGGCCCCATGAGCGACAGGCACATCAGTCAGCACTTCGAGACCCTCGCGATCCACGCGGGCAACACCGCCGATCCCCTCACCGGCGCGGTCGTCCCGCCGATCTACCAGGTCTCGACCTAC
>Ga0307509_10007641_pt1 | contig 14050 bp, 11 predicted proteins | sample 10_EM_MG_FD_202245 | JGI IMG/M metagenome (GOLD analysis project Ga0307509, IMG submission 202245) | Populus trichocarpa ectomycorrhiza microbial communities from riparian zone in the Pacific Northwest, United States - 10_EM | ecosystem: Host-associated > Plants > Roots > Unclassified | place... | reverse complement strand
GCGCGGCGCTCATAGTGCAATGAGAACTCTTACTAAACACCGGTTCCGCCACAGCAACACTACCATGCCTCGCTGAGGGCACCACCTCGCTCAGGGCACGGTCGGTCTATCGGTAGCGCCTCACCACCAATCCTTGACCATGAATCTTTAGCTAGATGCAGCGGGAGATCGCTGAAACTAACACTGAGCACCCGGGCATGGACGTGGGTGATCGGACAGAGAGGGATCAAAGATCTATGTATCCCCATATATTTTTGATCCTGTCTGTCCGATCACCCACGTCCATGCCCGAGTGAGTACTGTAGTGTGAGTTTGCTCCAAATATTCCTTGTAGTCGAGTACCCCATCTTAATATCAGCAATAATAATTTGGGCATCCTCAACAACCAAAAATAAAATACACTTAGCCTTACTCCAAGAGGGGAAGGGCGCTGCTATGGGGGAGAAAAATTGGATATATCATTTGGGTCTGGTGGCATTCGAAGGAAATACTTTTACCGTTGTGGGGAAACAAAGACAGCTTCCCTTTGTGGATGGTGTGCGGTCCGGGCTGGCCTTTAGGTGGTGTTGTGCGTCTGTGACCTGCTCGATATTTCGGAAGGTAGAGAGAAATTGAATTGACCTTCAGACGAACCGACTAACCTGACCGATAGGCTAAAGACAAAAGAAGAAAAGAGTGAACCTTGAACGAAGGGAAGGAAAAGTTGTTGATTGGCTTGTTTTCCTTGAGGTGGTTTCAATATCTTTTATTTATAACTATAAAGCTAATGGAGCGACTACCTATCCGGGCTTGCACAACCATACAGCAGTACGTTCCAAGGAGTACGCCAGTCCCAACCCCGCCTAGCCCGCAGTACATCTGGAAAAGTACCACCCGCGCGATTCGTAGACCGAAGTCCGAGTATCCGGCCAGCACACGGGAATCACAAAAAATAAAAATAAACCACCCAACTAGGGTACGAACAAAGTAAATCCACCTCCCATAGCCATCCACCAAACACTACCGTAAGCGAGGTTATAGCCAGAACCAAGCTCACATCCCGGCAAACCGGTCACGCATCCCTCCAATCAAACATAAATCCAATAAAAATCACAATACACATGGACCGCCGTCCATCTCGCATCCCACCAAACTATCCGCGTCTCCACACCGCATTTGTCCCAACCATCACCGGTCTATGGCCCTCATTGATCTGCACTTCAAACATGCGTACAATGCGGTCCAAGCATTCTTCGCCTGAATGCACTCTCAAGTGATCACAGACAACCATATGGCCTGACCAATCGCAAACGCAATCACCTGGTTGTTCAAGCCACCATTGAATCGCGGTCGTATTCCGATCAATCGCACTCATCTCATCCCATCTTTCCGCAAAATCATGCCAGAAAGGGTCAAAGTAAGATCGAGCACAATCAGGGAATCTCTGGAGGTGCGGCTTCATGTGCACAGCGGTCGATCCACACTGTCTGCAAGGGCCATTCACAGGCCACCATCGGAGGGCAACACTCCTGCCCATACCACGAATACTACTGCCCTCGAATTTGAGAGGAATCTTGCACCTGGTCGAGCCAGAGCAATTCTTCAGCAAACACCGAGTGCATCTGTCGTCTTCGTGTCCAAGGTGAAACAGGCTGAGAGTACCGTTGATCAACTGGGTGACAGTCCGTTGGAAGGGATTCCCGCACACCGTGACCTCACCATCATTGTCCACGTGTTCACTTGGAATACCCATGCCCAGATTGAAATGGGACTGCCACCAGTCGCGCCAGTCCAGAATCCGCTTATCATTGAACAAAGTCGGAAAACGGGGGCGTTTGGCCAGGTATCTGTCACAAGACGTCAGGTGGAATCGATCATCAACACCAGGACATCCGTCATGACCCTTAACATCGGTACCACTCCGAATTCTCAACCGGATGTAATGATCAAGCCTGCTGAGGCCACGTAGGTGTCTGGGCTTCTTCGGAGATCAAGCGTAGTAACCGTGACCCTCTGACCCGTGCCAGTGTGCCCACTCAGTTGCCCGAAGCTCTCTTGCAACCATAGCATGGCCAAGTCCCAGAACGACACCGGCCCAATTGCGAACATTCAGAATACCGCCCACCGCCTCTTTGGCCCTGGCATCTGACATCTCGTTGCCAGCAATACCACAGTGACCAGGGATCCAGCAAAAGCGGACCGCACTAAAGCGATTGAAAAGGGGTGTCAAGACGTCCCACATACCAGCAGACTCACCCTCAGGCTCCATTTGCGCAATACACATAATGGCCGGGATGCAGTCAGAAAAGATGATGATCATGCCGTGGTAATCCAGGCGTACATCCCTCAATGCAGCGATAACGGCGAAGATCTCGCATTCCACAATGCTCCATGTCGAAGGCGTAGCAAAGGCTCTCGCGCCCTCCGTCATCCCGCACTCCTCAGTCGTCCACGCCACCGCAGTACCCTTGTCGCTCTTCGAGCCATCAGTGTAGATCATAAGGAGATCAGGAACCAGGACCGCGTCCTCATAGGTATCATAAAACTTTCTTGTAGCCAGTTCCTTTCCCTTAGATACATTGAAGCTCGGTACCGTCGTGGCCGTCTCGTCAGACGACATCGTATAGGCCAACATACCTTCTACCTCCCAGTCGCCCCGAATCGATCCGAACCACGGATGGCCATCACAATACCAGTAGTTGATCATGCGACTGTAGCACCGTCTCTGAAGATATCGACCCTGTACATGAACAGGAGGCGTCCCGAATTCAGCAAGCAAAATGTTGTTGGCAAGCTTAATAGGACACCTAAACAAGGATCGAAGACAATCGTTGACATGGACCTGAATCCGCTTCACATACGACATATAGTCGGTCACGAATTCAAGCCCGAAGTAGACGGTCGGCAGGTAGGCAGCCTGAAACCAACGGTAAGTGCACCATGCATCCAGCCCTCCATCACCCCCAAACCTCCTCCCCAACGCGGATATCCTCCTCCTAACACCCAAACCCCTTTCCAACCAATAAGATACATGAGAAGACATATTAAGAAATACATTAAACCTATAACCAAGAACCCTAAGATTCTCCACAGGCGTTAGTAATTCCCCATCAATATCCAAATCTTCCCATGTCGTTCCTCCAAAACCAATCCACTTAGTCTTGATCGCGCTAAACCCCATCTTCCTACCCCTCGCAATCCTATCACAGTCTTTGAACAACTCCGCCATCGTGTACCTCGTGAGATCCCTGCTATCAGAAGCAACAAGGATGACCCCATCGTCCACATAGCTGCTAATCACAGCGCGAACCGAAGGGGAGTACCTGAGGCGAGGCTCAAAGATGTCTGCAACATATGCGCCAAACAAAAAGGGGGACAACGGGGATCCCTGAGGGATGCCACAGTTGACGAAATACGGCTTCGAGACTCGACCATTGAACCTGAATCTAACCACGCGGTTTCCAGCCCACCTCCTAACCCAATGTATCAGGTTGGCAGGGCACTCCCGGGCGGCCAAAAAATCACACAGCTGGTCAATGTCAATATTGTCAAAACCTCCTTCCACATCCATCGACAGCATGGCACATTTAAAACCCTCGTTGTGTCGTAAAAACTCAAACACAACAGACATAGCATCATGGACACCTCGCTTGCGCCTAGACCCAAACTGAGTTTGGCCCAGTACCACATGCTCGGCAATCCTCAGCAGGACGATTCTCTCCACCACCTTAGCAATAGTCGGCAGCAGGTGAATCATACGCCAGCTTTTAACGATGTCATATCGGGGTTTGTCCGCCTTTGGTATAAGTACAACCTCAGCAGAATGCCAGTCAGGGATGTCGTTCGTCAAACCGTACTCGATAAGCCGTCTGAGACAATCGGGCTTCTCATTCAGCCAGTATCTCACAAAAGGATACCCGATGTCATCAAGACCAGGACCGGTATTCGTCGGGCTCCGCTTGATAGCAGATTCCAACTCGCAGGCAGGGTCCATCTCAATCGCAGATGGTTGCCATAATTGTTCGTTACCAGGGTGCAACTGGGCAGCAATAAGGTCGCCAATATCGGAGTGGCGGCAGACAAGACGACCCTCAGAGTCCTGCATAGAAGGAAGTGTCCGCCTCGAATCCAGTTGTCTGGCTAGTCTGAAGATATCAGGATCTCCTGCCTTCTCAATCGTGTCCTTAATAAACTCATTTCGGGATCTCAACAGCATGGCTCTGTATACTCGTCGAACAATGTTATAATGGTCCGAAGCCGTTGGTAGCCGTCTTCTGATCCGTTGCATGCGATTTAAATCGGACCGAATGCGCTGTAAGTTGGGGTTCCAAAATGGGCACCGCCCGACGTTCCTCCCAGACCTCGGAAGTGCGTCCACACCACTCCTCAGCCTCAACCACATCTCCTCATCACCCCCAGAATCGACGTGTTCCAGTATCTCATCATAACTAGACACCGGAATGTTCCTCCAGGATGGTCGTCGCCTCGTCATATCGACCGGCTGATCCACCTCTATCCTCGCGACAACGGCGACATGCTCAAGGCCGGCCTTCCCGTCATAAGAAACCCTCATTTCGGAATTGCCGACAAACAAATCGATGGCGCTAATGTTTCGAAACGTATGCCCCACCGGAGGGTGTACCCGTAGACCATAACCAAGGCAAAATTGGGTCAACCACAAGCCGCGACTGTCAGCAATACATGTACTGCCATGTCTCGGGTTCGGGTTCCAGTCGTCGTGTTTGGCATTAAAGTCGCCCATGAGAAAGTCACAGTTTCCCCATGCCGCTTCGCAGGCCGACCACCCCAGCCTATCCGTCTTGGGAGGAACATAAACACCGCCGATCCTTTTCCTCACCCCACCCACCTCATACATAATCACACAGGTCACCATGTCATGTAAGTCCACCAGGAACAAACCGGACAACGATGACCTAACAAACACCTCAACACCAGACGCCTGAACAAAAGAAAACAAATCAAAGTCCACATGTTCATGTACAACACCACCCCCGTCCGCCTTACGGGGAGGATGAACAATAAAAAATAAATCAACAAAAGAAAAAACATCCATCACCAACGAACGGTTAGCCCTGCTCCGTCCCACATTAATCGATAACGTTGTAATAAACATTAGGCCTGAATGGCCGACGAGGTGATACCGGAATCAGAGGCACGCCTCTTCAAAATGTTTTTTGGGGGCGCAAACAGGCCCAAGGCAAAGCCCATAGATGCATCGTCATTGACGGTGGTAATGGGAGGGGGGGTGGCTGAAGAGCCAGTCGACCTAGACGGCCCTGAAGCCTCATTAACTCTGCCGGAGGGGGCCGGTTCCACAATTTCGGTAATGCGGGAGGGGCCAGCCTGCTCGTAAGCATCAATAGCCTTACCCTTACCTTTCCTATCAACCTTAGGCCGGATAACCTTAGCCTTAGGCAGAGCACTGTCAGTCATGCCCCTTCGATGGTCAGCACGTCTGTCAGCGTATTTCATGCCCTCGACCTTGTCATCAGCAAGACCTTTGGCGGAAACCTCCTTCTCCACCATCACCTCCGAAGCAATCTCAACGTGGACTTCACGACGGCGACGACGTTGACGATTCCTGGATCGGTCGGACACACCGGTAACAGATGTATCATCGGCGACGATAGGAGATCTAGCACCAGCGGGGGCAGGGGAAGAAACGGAAGCAACAACCACCGGGCACCTATTGTAACCAGCGAAATGGTCGGATCTGTCGCATAGCATGCACCGACGAACAGTGTGGCTACAAGATTGACCGTCTTCACCCGGGCAGTTAAGTTGCCCACACCGGTGGGACTTCGACAAGTGATCCCCCAAACAAAAACGACAGCGGGGAGGGAACGCACACAACATCTCAACATGACCAACCTGCAGGCACTTGTTGCAAACCGGTGCCGAGCGGTGTTCCTCGAAGAACCTAGCATTCCTGGACTTGCCGAACAAAAAGACACGACCGGAGGAAAGTACCTTATCACTGGCATCGTTTCGCTCAAGAGTGAACCGAATGCCGCAAGAGGTAGCGCCCGCCTGCTTCATGGCGTAAACAGAGCCGAGCATGTTGGGACGGCCAGCGGTGATCACGCCGGCGTTCGAGCCCTCGATATCGGTCCGGAGGCCGTCAAACGCCCTATCGCCAGTCCAATCCTCAGGTTTCCATAGGGAGCCCCTAACGGTAGGAGCCAAAGGAACGCCGGAAACCAAAATCTTAACCTTTGCCACATCCTTATGGAAGACAAAGTTAGTAAGACCGGAGGGACCGAGTTCCCGCAGGAGAGTCGATCGGCATCGTTCCAGTCTATCCCAGACCTGGGTGGCAGTATGTTCCGCCAGAGTCAAGTAAATGCATCCAATCTCTAGCTTGGAGCGGGCTTCCCGAACGTACGGGGTCTTACCGGAAACCTTCCCAAGATTGCTCAAGGTCTGGTTCATGCGAATACGGATAGCCTCCGGTGTAATAGGAAGCTGTATCCGTTTGCCAGTGTCAAAGCGCATGGTAATATGGCGCTCGCGGGCATCGGGGGAGGGGGAGGACGTGGGGACCCTGGTGCGGGGAGGACCTGGGGCAGCAACAGCAGGGGGAGACGACGTAACCAGTCTCGACCTAACCTGACGACCTGGCCTGGTCATGTGCGGCACAGGTGGAGGTGGAGGGGCAGCCGCAACACGGCTATACATCGCCGCCCCGGTCGGGGGGGATGGCACCGGGACAGCAGCGGGAACAGCGACGGGGGCCGAGGCAGCAGCCGGGTTGGTAGTTCGAGCCCGTCTATTAGCCTTACGACCACGGGTACCCTTCTTATCAACCACGACAAAGCCAGTATCGGGTGAATCCTCAAAGGGGACCTTCTTACTACTAGAAGAAGACGCAACACCAATATCAGCAGGAGGCGGGGGGGAAGGAGTCACACCACCGTTCATGCGCTTAGCGGCTTCAGCACGAACCGAACCACGAATATTCTCCCGGGAGCTCCAGACAGGTTCGCCCCTGCCAATTGTCAGTTCAGCCTCATGGGCAACTGTGTCACCTTCCAATCGGGCAATAACAGCCTTCAACAGCTTGATCTCCCCTTTCAGAGAGACAATCTCGTCCAAGCAGTTGTTCTGTTGTTTGCCCAAACGCTGAATGTCAGCAGCAACCTCATCCAGGGAACCATACGTTTCCTTTCCCCCAACCAACGCGTACGCCCGGCATCCATCAACCATGGAGGCATCATCCGAATCAGAGGACGACGTGACCGATCCGTGGGAGGAGGAGGGTGAAGACGAAAGGGGAACCGCATTACCGGAACGGATATCCTCCAAGCCCTCAACAAAGCGATGTCAATCTGTGAAGGTGACCGATAGCTCATGGTAAGGGGGAGGGCAGGAAGCGACGAATATGTCGGGGAGAGGCTCCGGGCAATCGACCGTGGCTGAGCATCGGTGGCGTACCTAGAGTCACCAATACCTGTGCCGTCAGTGTCAGACCCACCACCCAAGTCCATAGGGGTATCGCGAACGATAACCGCCGACGATGGAACCACCTGACTAGTGGTCAACAAAGGGGGGGGAGAGCGAGCATCCTTGGGGGGGGTGTTGCCCCGTCGTTCCTTAGTATGAGCGATAAACTCATGGTGTCTTTTCGACACAGGAACATAGGCACGGCGGCCGGAGGGAATGCTGGAGTCCAGGGCGAAACCAGAGCCGGCACCAGGGCGTGTCCAGGGGGGAACAAAGGGGGGAGGGGACGAAACCTGAGTGATCCGATCCTCAGGGCGGATGTCACCTGCAGGAGGTGCATAGTCTTCGTCCGACGATCGGTCCAATCGGAAGTTGCTATAAAGCTTCCGCTCACCGGAGGAAAGTCGCTCAACAGGGGAGGGGAGACGCCGTTGGCTATCGTCAACCTCGACCACAGAAGGAACATACAGGGGGTCCTGGGATCGGTACTCGTCAATGGACGGCCAGGATGAGGAGGGGACCATGGGATCAGACGCCATAGTCGAATGAAAATCCGAGCTCACAATCTGGGAGCTGGATGGGGCGAAGGACTTGGAGGGGCCCTCGGGGGTGTGGAAACGGGCGTAAAAACCCAAGGAGGCAGTGCGGTCGACGTGGCAACCAGCAGCAGCAACAGCCAGGGACTCACAGCCGCGAGCAGCCAAGATCCCGAAACAAACCTTCTCAACAGCGTCGAAGGTGCGGAGGTCGAGGCCCGAAACAATATGTCGAACCTCATTGTCGAAGTCCGGGTCGTCGTTCCTGCAACCCCCAACGTGAATAATGCGGAGACCAGTGTAGTCCCCACCCGGCGCAGCATAAGAAAATCCATGAACGGGCACAAGTCCACGTTCGCCGGCAGCAACAGCCCGTCTCACCAGGGAGTGGGGGCAGGGAGGAGGGGGGGGAACAGAGTCACCCATCGCGAAAGTTCACCTGTAGCAAAAGGCCAGGCGAGCCACCTAAAAACAAAAATTCACCGGTAATAAAAGCCCGGCGAGCCACTAAAGATACTGCCCGAAGGCCAAAGACGCTCAACCGCCCGAAGGCAAAAACCGCCAAATGCGACCGTCAACGAAGATTCTCACGATAAAAGCGTGGTGTTGAGGGTGGCGAATCCGTGTGCTCCTATTGGTTATAGCAGAAGGACAGGAAAATCGGTGTGGTTGTTCGTTACTAGGCTAGGATACATGAGAGGCGACTTATAAAGTAAAAGTGTGTGCGCCAAGCTAACTACTAACAGAGTTTTCTCTGTGGGTCCCAACCGGGATACATGACTGCTCTCACTACCCTACTCACGTCCCAGGGCACACCGTTTTTCATGTGTGGTATTTGGTTGTGAGGTACTATACAAGAGTTCGCGTTATTGTGACACTCTGCGGTACTGTACAGCCTCGTTCGCAAAGTTCTCGCGGATCAAGAGGTACCAGGGAAAAATATTGGCAGTAACAAATGTACTGGTACAAGTGTCTGCAGGAAACCTGAAGTGCAAATCCTTGTACCGGTACATGAGTTGTCTCCAGACTTTTGCTAAGATACCTACCGATCAGCGAGAACTTTGCGAACGGAGGTGTACAGTACATCAAGGGATAGCCTGCGGTTTTTGAAGTTGGTATAAGTGATTATGGGTTGATTCATTGATGAGGCTCAAAGCACTTGCCCATGTCGGGCTGGCAAAAATCACTGCAGGAGCTCTTGTGTTCTATTTCTCTTATGTATCATACAAGAATTGTTTTGAGCCGCAGATGGGGTGGTGTTTAAACAAGTAGGCGATTTTGTGCTACAATACTAATGCAGTAAGCGGAGGAGGAGAATCATATTGTTGTCACAAATTGAAAAGGCTAATCGGAGAGCCCCGCGGTCTCCATCGGGTTCAACAAAAAACCCCGCATTTCTTATGGGTATTCGCTCCCAACCATAGTTGAATAAACAAAGATATTGAATCTTATGCCACCAGGAATTCCTATGGTTAACTGACTCCATCGATCATCATCGGCTCCTACGATATCCCAAGCAGAAAATAACACAAAATGTCGCAATCATTCAACCATAATTACGGCTCCAATAATAATTATGGCTCATTCAACACGACCTACATCAATCCTACCGTTGCAGATGACAGATCGAATATTCTAGCCTGGCTATCCCCACTAGATCCAAAGATACGCCATCAGGACGTCCGGGAGCGCAGAGTCGAAGATATAGGGAAATGGGTTTTACAAACTGAGGAGTTTAAGAGCTGGTGTGCCGGTACCGGTAGTGAGAGAGCTGAATCCGATAAGACACTTTTGTTTTGCTATGGAGGTCCGGGTGTTGGCAAAACTTACATTAGGTGATATGAATGAATCTCGAGTAGTGAAGAAAGAAGGGCCGGTGCTGACAAGGGGTGGGTGTAGCTCCGTAGTAGTAGACCATTTGTGCAGTCAGGCTACAGCTCAAAATTCTACTATTGCGTGCTTTTATTTCGACTTCGCCTCGCAAAACGAGCAGCCTCCGACCAGGTTTCTGGGCTCACTGTTAAAACAGATGGTGTTTGGACTCGATGAGATCCCGGAGGAGATATCAAAGGCATATGAGGACCGAAAACATGCCGTCGGTGGGCAGGGATTGCAAATTTCGGATATTTTGAGCATGCTGCAGACTACCTCGGCCCGAAAGCCGGCGTTCATATGCATTGACGCTCTCGATGAGTGTGCAACAGAACACATAGTGAAGGTTCTCGATTCATTGGGTCAACTCCTCCAGCGGTCTCCGGGTACTCGAATATTTGTGACTGGAAGGCCCCACATTTTACCTGAAATCAGAGCGCGCCTTGGTGAAAGAGTGACAAGCATATCCATAAATCCCAAGAGGAATGATATCATCACATATCTCAATAGTAGGCTGGCCACGGACACAACCTCAGATGCGATGGACAGTGTTCTGGAGGCAGACATCCTGGAGAAAATTTCTACCGATATTTCGGAAATGTATGTAAAAGCAACACTCCAGAACCCATCTTAAGTTATGTACTAACAGAAATATATCTAGATTTCTGTTGGTCTCGCTGAATGTCGATGCGATCCTACAAGAAGCCACAGCCGGTCGCAGGCGACAAAAGCTAAACGCAATTACCGATGGCTTGGGGTTGGAGGGCGCTTATGGTGAAACCATATCTCGGATAAAGAGGCAGGGCGGGGGCAAAGCAAGGCTTGGGATGGCGGCTTTGATGTGGATCTCTCACTCGGAGCGGCCCTTGAAGACTGATGAATTGTGTCACGCTCTGGCGGTCGAAATCGGGTCACCAAATCTCCATCCCCACGATGTTCCATCAGTAGGAACACTGCTCACCTGTTGTCAAGGACTCATCACCGTAGACAAGGAGGCTTCCACGGCCCGGTTGATCCATTTTACCCTTAAAGAGTGCCTCCTGGCTCATCCCGATTATTTTGGCAAAGTTCACTCTACGATGGCTGAGACCTGCTTAAGTTATCTAAATTCGCAACAAGTCAGAGCTCTTTCGGCGGGGATCTCTCCCGATCTTCAAGGCCAACCTTTTCTTGAATATTCATCCCTTTACTGGGGAGTGCACGCAAGAAGGGACCTTTCAGATTGCGCGAGGCTGCTTGCATTGAAGCTGTTTGACGACTACAATCACCACATATCAACCAAAGTCCTCCTAGAATCCCAGCAGGACACTACCTATGAGATCGCTCTTAATAAACCCTTCCTCTTTAGTGGCCTACATTGTGCATCTTTCTTCGGGATCGTTGAGATTGTAGCTGTTTTGATAGAAGTGGAAGGTTGTGATATCAACCAAAGGGACTGTGTGGACAATTCACCTCTCGTATGGGCAGCTCTGAATGGGCATGAGCGAGTAGTTGAAATCCTGTTAAGGCAGGGGGATATTAGCGCCGATAAACCGGGGGGGGACGGTCAAACACCACTCTGCCTTGCCGCTTGGAATGGGAACGAAGGAGTGGTGAAAATGCTTCTCGAACGGGACGAGGTCAACCCCGATAAGACAGATAACTACGGCCGAACACCGCTCTGGTATGCTGCGTATAGCGGACACGAGGGAGTGGTGGGGATACTTCTTGCACGGGACGATGTCAACCCCGATAAGACAGATAACTACGGCCGAACACCGCTCTGGTATGCTGCGCATAACGGACACGAGGGAGTGGTGAAAATACTACTCGTGCATGACGACATCAACTCCGGAAAACCAGATGTCTTCTGCCAAACACCATTCTTCGGTGCTGCTTCGAACGGGCACCAAAGGGTGGTGGAAGTACTGCTCATGCGGGACGATGTCAACCCTGACGAGTCAAATAAATACGGCCAAACACCACTCTTTGGCGCTGCTTCGAACGGGCACCAAAGGGTGGTGGAAGTGTTGCTCGGACGGGACGATGTCAGCCCTGACAAACCGGATAAATACGGCCGGACGCCGCTCTTTGGCGCTGCTTGGGCTGGGCGCGAGGGAGTGGTGAAAATACTGCTTGAACGGGAAGACATCAGCCCCAACAAGCCTGATAGCCGCGGTCAGACACCACTCTTTGGTGCTGCTTCGAACGGGCACCAAAGGGTGGTCGAAGTGCTGCTCGGACGGGACGATGTCAACCCTGACGAGCCAAACAAGAAGGGCCAAACACCACTCTTTGCTGCTTCTTGGGGTGGACACGAGGGAGTGGTGAGAATACTACTCGAACATAACGACGTCAACCCTCACCAGCCGGACAAATTAAGCCGAACGCCGCTCTGGTGGGCTGCTATGTCTGGCCACATGGGGGTGGTGGCGCTATTACAGCCCCTAGCATCTGCCACCTCCATGCCGCCCTAAGCCCGGAGGGGCATTGCTCTCCTTACTACTTTCGAATATGAATAACCTATGTATAATACCATTTCCGCAGGCTAGCAAAAGCTATCAACATATCCATGGCTGCCATTCCCCCCCCAACCATCCCCGCCATTTAAAGCGCCTCCTTCCCTACCGAGTGAGCCTGCCACAAAATAAAAATATGCTCAAATATTTCTTTTTGGCGGAAGGAAATGATATGCGATGGAATGCATTTATCTCTCACATACCCGTCCAAATATCTATAGATCGTCCCATGAAGCTGTGCCAAAATCTGTGAAAAATGAAGAGTTTGTTTCGGTGAGGGGCAATTCCAATTACATTTTCATCTTTATTGTATTTCGGTTAGCTGGTGTGGCTCGATATTTCCATCATACTTACTTTCTTTTGGTTTTTTGGCTGTGAGCCCTCGTGCAACGATTTGTTTGTTTTTCTCTCTCCATAATCCCTTCTGTTCCCTCTCCCCCTCCAAAGCTAAGACTTGAGGGTTACCGGTATTAGTATCCATCGACAGGCATAGGGTATCCTACAGTTTCTTGTTGTATTGATACCCGCTGCCACTTGGGCATTATGTATGATAAGGTATTTGGTTCCTTAATGTTTACTCCGTATTTTATCCATCTGCTTAGGCATACAGGAGTTGGCACCCTGGAGGGGCATTGGCCTTAGGCATCGTGAAGAATCATGGGATATCAGGATAGTTCTAGATTACTTGGGCTCACTAGGCATCGGGATCTGTCAATCTCGTGTTTCTTTAGAGTTGATTGAGTTTCTAGACCTTTTCGGTGTTGTTAGAGGGCGAGATAGATCCCCTGGCCTCTCCCTAGCTAAGTGTGGGAGTAGCCAACTACAGTAGTTCACGGTTCCTCCTCGTTTTTCTGCTCATGCAGCATATCGCGGTCTCACTTTACTTCCTTATTCATTTTTTCCTTTCTACGGGCTCCAACAGTAAATCTTTGTATGTTTATTATTTCTCTTTTCTTTCCTCTTCAATCCAATTTTTCCCTTCCCCCCCGCCCTGGACCTAACTGTTTTTCGGATAATATTGAGAGAAGGGAATAGGGGGAGCAAATTTTTCTAAGAACCGAGAATGGTCGTGAGTGCTAGAGTTCAAGATATCATCCAATTTTCCAAAGCTAAGAATGTGTATTGACTAACGATTATTGAAAAACAGGAAACACTAACAAGGAAATATGGTTAGGAAAAAACACGCAAGAAAAACAGTACCAGCCAATCTGTCATTCCTCCAGTGTCGTTTGAAGTGTCGTTCCACTGGCGGAGGCGTTGCAGTGAATGCTGCTGCCCTTGTCGCTGGAGATTGTTGGCACCGGTCTATCCCATGCTGACAGTAGGGGCGCGTGCTGGTAGCTAAGGGGTGGCAGGTGGGAAACAAAAAACGCGAGATGTGGCGAGCTGTGGCGAGCTTGATGATCTGGTGTTCGGAGGATTCGGAGGTGCTATATGTTGTGGGAGGTCCACAGACCCATCCTGGCATAGCTATGACCCCGCGCTAAGCATGAGCCCGTCTATACCCTTTTCCGATGAACCTCCGAGACCCCTCTCTTCCCCCGCGGCATGTTCCACCAGCTTTGCCGAATTGGTTAAGAGCTCTCTCAGCCCAACATATTATACCGTATAATCTCGTGAAATCCACTATCTCCGAGCTGTGACGAATATCCCTGTAAATCGCGACATCAGCCCACGATAGGTTTAGTTTGTCAAGCTAAC
>Ga0307509_10007640_pt1 | contig 14051 bp, 15 predicted proteins | sample 10_EM_MG_FD_202245 | JGI IMG/M metagenome (GOLD analysis project Ga0307509, IMG submission 202245) | Populus trichocarpa ectomycorrhiza microbial communities from riparian zone in the Pacific Northwest, United States - 10_EM | ecosystem: Host-associated > Plants > Roots > Unclassified | place... | reverse complement strand
AGATGATTCGAATAACACGAGCGTTATTAGTGCGTAGCGTCGTGGTACCAGTCGGATGTAACGGTCAATCGCCGTACGCTTCCTCTCGGCAGCAAGACTCTAAAGAAGGTAATGCCGCCTCTTAGCCACCCATACTTACGAAGTGTGTACATGTTACCAGTCGGACGTACCCGAACCGGCAATTGCAGTATGCTTCCTCTTGACTGCAATTGAGAACCTGAAGAAGCAACGCCGCACTTCAGCCGCCCTGACAGAGTGCGTACTAGCGTCGTGTTACTTACCAGTCGGATGCCACAACCGAACTGGAAATCGCAGTACACTTCCTTGTGACAGCAAGAAGAGAGGCCACCCCTCAGCTGATTGTACGTGGGATATGATGAGGGCCAGGACCCAGAAGTCCTTGATATGTTTTACATTCATTATATACTTAATTCTGTCATATTGTACCACTCAAACTTCGATATGTTGTGGTCACCGTTAAAAAACATTTGACTCGATTTATTAGTCCAAATCATTGAAAATTCTAGGCTGATCCCGTCCAGAAACAGAAAAAAATAGGGTTTACTTGCGCAAGGGCCTCGCTATGAGCTGGAATCTCCGATTCTCCAGTACAACTCCCCGCAATGAGAAAAAAAAATCTCGTAACACGTCGTCCCTGTTGCTGCGCGTTAAACTAAACAATATTTCACAACCAGCGTGTACAACAGAAGGTTAACGGCTTTCAATCGCGGTCGAAGGCTCACCTGAGCCGTTGGAATGGCGACTTGACATCAATGGCCCGCCCCGGCCGAATAGCGTACTTATAACACTTCTGACACTTCGACCGCATTCACAAGAGGAAATTGGTACATTTTCCTCAGTGCAAAAAAACATCCATGTTCAAAAAAATACGACATGGCAGTTCCCTCATGTAAGCGCCTAAACTCAACGCTGCGGTCGTTGGGGTCTTCCCAAGGCTTCTCATCCATTTCCGATGCAGGATACATTACCGCCGAATGACAGCAGCGCTTCTCTGTCTAATTTGAACTTGTGTCAGGCGAGCAGAAGGCAGAATACATCCGCCTGGTACTAGCACGAGACGCTGCGCACTCAACTAATAATAACTAATGGGGGTTTAACGCCCCAGCAATTGACAAGGACATGGCTATTTAACAGGGTGGGTCTAACCCTGATCGTTCAGCTTCCCTCCCCATTTCAATTTACCTATGGTGCGTTGCTTGATCACGAAAGGATTGAGGTACCTACTTACGCTCACTGGCACCCATTTCTCAGTCGTCTCAGTTGCAGCCACTTGACATTTGCACGTTGGCGGATGCCTACACAATCATCAGTACAAAGACTGCTGAACCTAAGCCCCAAGACGATGGCCCTGAAGAAGAGGGTGGGTAATTTTTTTCGTCAGTACATAGCAATTTCTAACCATTGCACTTGGTGAATAAGGCAAGGATTCTCTCGTCATCGACGTGGATGCTGCACTTGCTGCCGCTGTGCAGGCCAGCGGCGAATCCAATCCATCTCTGTTCTCGCTTTCCCCGGATGTAGCTCAGCTGCGAATGCTTTCACAGGACCACTTCCGGGCCCTTGTTCCAATCCATGCTCGTGTGGTCAACCAAACGGCGCAGTTCATGTTTTATCATTCCGGTAACCAATCCCTTCGCATTTTCAAGAACACGATTTTGCGACGCATTCATTGGGTTGAAATCTTCTCCACTCGCAATCATACTAACAGCCCTGAGACACGCTCCGTCACGTCCGAGTCCTCAATGACGTTGTCCAATGGCCAGGAGACCAATCGCGAGTTGGGAATTTCAGCGTCGTACAGAGGTCTAGGCGTCTCCTTTGGTGCAGGGCACAGAACCTTCCAGGCTCGGGAGACAACGGATAGGGTCACCCAAACCCACTCGTATACCATCCCAGCTGGAGACAGCTTGTTCGTCTACCAAAGGCATTACGATTTCGAGGATGTGTTTTGGTGGGCCTCCGATGCCTGGAACGAAATTTGGACTGTGGGTATTCAGAACGGGCATATACCCCTGACCTCCAATACTCATATCACTATTTCCGCCGACGAGTTTATGAGTCGCACCACACCACCTATTGACCAAGAATTCCGTGTCGATGTCCGAGCCTTTTCACCCGAGGTACTCATGAGCCATTTCCGGGTTCGTCAGTTCCAAAACAACACCACCTTGACACGAAATGCCGTCAACGATATCCGACCCAGGATGTTCGTCTCAATTTCTCAAATTTCTTATTCGCTTAGTTTCTGATTTAAATTTCACAGTGCTCGCAGGTCGTAAGAGATCCACATCCGATTTGCCAGTGAAAGTTACGAGAAAATACGAAAACGGATAAGATATCACACCAAATGGAATTTGAAAGAATCAATGTACTAGTAGTCTGATGGTGAAAGTGTACAATAAATATAACAAGTGTTTTATGTCTGGTAGCTCAATTTTTTGGGGCGAACGCAATATTTTTGAGCATTTTGAATGCACTATGGGTGTTAAGTGAATGCCTGCCCATCCATGCGCACGCAGAATACGAGCACAAGCATGAATGTGAATATCTACCAGGATCTTCGATCATTTATCGCTTTGCCAACTATGAAATAGACTGCTTTCACACATCCGACGATTTAGCGAGGTATTTATGGTGCGGTTGAGAGCACGAGATATGACACTCTCAAACGTCAGACTTCACAAAGGTTGTGAAGGAATTCGTCTGATTTGAGTGACACGATTAACGTAGGATTATTAGCAAGCCTGCAACATTAAAAAAGCATTTAAGTCCGCGCCTGCTAGATTATCCACGTTGTTTGAGGTACTCGGAGGACCACTGTAAAAGGTCTCTTATTCGGTGGTGTCGGGATCGATGTGGGATCTATCGGACATTCTCGATAGAGATACTTACTTCTAGTCGTAATGGAGTAGCTACTGTAGAAGGGAGAATACAATTTAAATCTACAGGTCTGACACCAGTCTTTTGTAAGCCAAAGGCTTTGATTCTAGAGCCGAGCACAAACACAAGTCACCTGCAAAACGATATATTAGTATCTGCTTTAAGGTCAAATTCGAACGAGCTTATCTAGGTCTACGCGTATCCCGTTGAAGTACACATCGGCGAGGTTTACTAAGGGGAAATGGACGAGGAGAATCGGACAATAACTCGTGGGGTAGAGTGTCGGCATAGAGTCAGGGGCTGACGTCCGGTCTTTGAACCAATTTTAGCCATCGCAATTACTGTGAAATTAAAAAACCGGACATTACTTACAGCGAGTAGGAATTTCTCGTGGAGTGTTGAGGCTGCTAACTGATGAACGAACTAACGGGAAAGTTCATGTCAAGTGCCATTGACAATCCCGCCCGCGGTTGTAAATCCTGGTAAATTGTGAGTATACGCTTTTTGAAATGAAGAGTGAGTCACACATCTTTTTGACGAGGAGAGAACGTCTCTCCCAAGTGACGCTCATATAGAAAACGAAAAAAAAAATCGGAGGAGATGGAATACAGGGCATCATTCATTCATTCACAAGACTCTGTTCGAATTAAAGCACGGAAACCGTTTGTGGAGTGCCCAAATCGCTTCAGTCAATTATACCGTATATTCCCATTGAAAAGCAGGAAATAGGTAGTCAATGAACGGAGAAAAATATGGATTTCGATGCATGGTTTCCGTTCTCACAACAACAATTTGTGGATAGTGGGGAAGAAGGGATGAAAGGGGCAAAAGCGAAGTAGAAGGTTTCAAGAAACGCACCATAAAAAACCGTGGGAGCTCTCCGGTTTTTCCCGGCATGTCGTCCACGTGCAACCCTATCACCGTCCGTTCGCCGATTCTGTTAAGTATCGATATGTTACCATCACATCCCATCTCATTCCTCCACTACTCAGTGAAAAGCCGCACATATGGCTATTATCCAAGGATTTTAATTCGTAAAATGCCGTATGGAGGGCTTTCGTCGAATCTTTAGATTCACGATTCAAAGTTGACGATCTCGTGGACTCTGCTCGGACACACTCTCCTCACCACTCCTTTCTCTTCCTTCCCCGTTCGACTCTATGACATTCACTGCATTGTATCGCCCTATAGTTAGCACGCCCATCTCAGGAGATCGGGAGATCTTAGTGGAGGCAAGAAAAAGTTCCGTCCCCAATGATCCAGGTGAATGCCACTCATATTGGCCAACGACGCTTAGGTTAATATGTAATAGGTGCTTACCGTCGAGAGTTACTAAGTACAACAGCAGCCTCATAGTCCTACCCTCTAATGCACAGGAAGTGCGCCAAATATATTTCGCACTCCATCGCACCCCAACTGAAATATCAATTTTCTCCTGTAGTGATAAATGCTTACGGATACCTCCGCTCCCGAGACCGGCATGTTGCCTACCTTTCCTTCGCGTTGATTTTCCGACCCTCAAAACTTGTACGTTGTTTATTTCCACAAATCCTCCCATCCCATTTGTTCAATGGCGTTTTTTTCGCCCAGTTGCACCGAGTATGGTCACCCTTACACGACCTCATATAGAGGGTTTAGCACTTCCTGTTGTGGGCTCGTTTCAGACGGGGAAGACCACATATTCTTGAGGCGGTGAAGCGCAGTCGGTAGGCTGGTGTCGGTGGATGAGATTACGATTGCCTAGAGATCCTGGGTGTGGTACTGTTTGAACTCAGAGTTCTTTCGGTGCCCGTTACTTGAACACAGGTATGCTTCACTTGCCTCGGGCTCCTATCCTTCCTTCAAATTCGTCATCACGTTCGCTCCTTCACCCCCTTTCACAGTAATACCGATTCTAGAATACCCCAATACTGCTCCGCGAAAACCCTTTAATGCTTTGATACGGAATGTAAAACTCACAGTGGAGGATGGTTATTGTGCGCGGACCTTCATAGGAGGCGTGCGTCTTCTCCTTCCTGTGTAAATAGTTATGACATAATCAGAGCATTTGGGGCTACGCTGCGTATTTCAATCGTCTGTCTGATTACTTTATTTCGCATTCCCATTCTACTTCGGGAGTCTGCTCACTTTTTGTTTGTTTGTTTTTCCTCGTGCTCGTGCCAGTGAGTTGGGACGGCGTCGAGTTGTGGTGTTGTGGTATGGTGTCGATGACCTTTCACAACCCCGTGCGGCGAGGTCGAAGACACTTAATTGAAATGCCTTCATTCCGCTCCGGTATACGGTTACTGGTTACATACCCAGTTAACCACCTGCATGAGATCTCCCTTATCTGATCGAGATAACATTTGCCTTCCAATTCCACTTTTCAACGTTCAAACGTTCAACCTCCACTCCGCATCTACTTTCTGTTCTCTGTATCTTTCATCTGTCCTGGTGTATCTACTATGGTACGGTTGGCGCTCGGCGCTTAGACGTGGTTCTTCCGTTTTCAAATCCGCATGTCCTGTTACCTCTATGAATGTTAATCTGAAGACGACAGGCCGCCGCTGCGGCGGCTTTTGATGGGTTTGGATTGGTTGACCATCAATCTCACAAATCCCTCTGAATCTCATCTCATCTCATCTCGTCTTACACCTTCCTTATTCAACTCTATAACTCATAACAAGCACTATTGGGAGACTTTTCTTATTTTCCGCTTCACTATTCCACTGGATGATCTCTTTGCCCAAGTAGATACGCACGATTTCAAAAAAGTACGAAGTCTTCATAAGAAAACATCGTTGACGGCGTCGAGCAAAATTATCAAACATCATCCTTCCAAAAAATCACGACCAGTCGTATCCTTGAACCAAGCCTGAACAACCCCATCCCATCCAGGCAAAGGAGGCTCAAGGACCCCAGCCACAGCTTCAGAACTCGCGATAACCTGCTTTCCAATTGCCCTCATCGCATCAAGCAACTGTTTCCCAATCTTATCACGGATGAAAGGGTCCTGCGAATCAATAATATCGCGATATCTTGATACTCGAGTGTGACACCGCCATGTGTCAATTCATGCGATGCGGTCATGCACTCGTCGTAGCTGTGGTGCTGGTTGAACCCGATCATTCCAGCGAGCAATGTCAGCCGGAACTGCTCGAGGTTTGGGTGCTCGCACTTCACGCAGCCACTCCGGGCGGGATCCTCACTACTGCGGAGAAAGATGCGAGCGTAACTGAGCATTTGGCCGCTGGGACCGGTGTAAATAGGGCGACGGTTCTTAACAGCGCGAGTTGCCCAGTCCATAGTGGCGTCAATGGCTTGGGAAACGACAGTATCGAGTTTGGTGGCATGACTTGCAGTGCGAGGATAGGCGGGGATGTTGTTGAAGAGCTGGTCGAGCTCAGTTTCATTCAACAGGTTGAGTTTGCGGCGATACTCGACGGCAGTATCCTTGGGAGTGAAAATGAAGTTGGCCTTGCGACTGACAACATGAGGATAATAGTTAGCGAGGGCGAGTGGGATTCCCTTGGCATTTTCAGCATCAGAGACAACAAGATGGGTGAGATCATAGCCGATAATGGTATTAGTCTGCGGCGCCTTCCTCGCGCGCTTTTCGTATTCCTCAGTGAATGGGCGGTCTTCGTTTCGGAGAGGCGTATCGGACGATGTGAGGCCTAAGAAACTTGTATAAAATGCCTTCCGCTTGGTCTCGTTGTACGTCATGAGGGAGATGATAAGAGGGAGATTGATCACCTCATACCCATATTCGATGAGCGTAAGATTTCCAGCAAGGAAAGTCCTCAGGATTCCCGGAGTCGCTGTGAAATTTAATTAGATTAGTTTAGAGGGCGTGAAGACTGAAGGGTAAAGGCAAAGGCGACTTGCCTATTTGTTCTGGAGGTCCGAATTGCATCTTTATGACGCAAAATTCCCCGTAGTAATCAGGATCCCTAGGGGGCCAATTCAACAGAGCACACAGCTCTGCCCACTTCTTGTTATCCTTGTCGAGGCGGAGAACTTCAACGAGTTTACGCTCGATGTAGTTCACCCCGAAGAGGGACATCTACTTCGGTCCGAACTGGTCGAAGCTGTAAGAGATCGAAAATTGATTATTCCACGGAAGAGGGCTGCCCGGGTCAGTGATATAGTTTGCCATTGCCTTAGGCGCCTTGAAGAAATAAAGGCGGTCAGGGCGTCTCAGCTTCATTTGGATAAGATACATGAAGAACTCGAAATCATCCTTCATGTTGGCGGCGAGTTCCAGGGAGCCTTTGTAATAGCCTACCTGGCCAAGGAGGCATTCATGAAGCTTGTAGGCATAACGGATCTTGCGGAAGAGCAAGGCGAGGTCATTAGGCATTGGGTTATCGGCAGTGTAGGCGCATGGGATGCGGTCGGGGATATCCCGGCGGTGGCGCGTCATCGTGAAGGACAGAACAAGATCGGCGTGGTTCTCCTTCTCAATCTCTGGACGCAGGAGCGCGTACCAGTCCATGAGCTCGAGGTTACCTAGCTTAGCGACGAGATCAGACTCAGTTCCAACGGGGGTAGGGTCTTCGCCGGGGACCGCGTCGGGAGAGTTGAGCGCCTCAAGAGTGAAGTCGTGAATTTCCTGTCAGTTAGAGTAGCCTGGAATCTCATTCGCAATGTGTTTCGCCCAAAGTAAGATCTGGCTCTTGACGAAGTCAGCACCGGCAGGCTTTGCGGTGTTGCGGTCGACGTCTCAGCCGAAACGGAGGATTTTGGACAGAGTCTTCGACGGCATTGTTAAGCGTCAAGATGACCCAGTCATCAGGCTGGTAGCCCTGCCTAGTGTAGCTCTGGTTAGGCGATCTGGGGTATTCAGGAGCACTGTTTTCAGTTAGAGAAGCCATTGCATCTGTACGAGGTTAGCTAGCTTGACAGGCTCACCAAGTCGTGAAGGTCTCGGAAGACGTCAATTTAAACATCACATGACCTTGTTGTAATAAAAAACAAACTGTTAGGAACACGTGGCGAGAATATACTTATGACGGGAAACTAGCCACAATACAAAGTCCGGCCACAAACCAATGTGCCCCTGTGATGCAAGTATTAGAGCAGGGAGTTGAACGAACCTTCAATGAAGGATTTGCGCATAATAACCATGCTCGACTTTGTTGTCGAGGAGCGGTATTTTGGCATCGAGTCGAATGAATGAAAGATTACTAGTAAAAGGGACGATGAAAAAAACACGACAAGAGCAATGATACCTTAGCTCAGATAACGAGCGCTGGATCCTGAGCTCCAAACATGGATACACTTTAGGTTCTCTGGGAAATATGGGGGGCTTGTGCCAAAGAATACTTTCGAGTCGAGCGACGGGTATATGGAGGAAGGCTCGACAAGCAATCAAATGGATCTAAAGAAAAGAGGAGGGAGTAGAACATAGTTCAGATACTATATGTGGCTCACAATCTAGTGCCATGATAACCCGCCCGAGTTGTGGTTGGACAACGTAGTTTATCGACAAAGTTTGTGGTATGTATCGAAGGGAAATTGCTTACGGTGTGGGAAATCTCCCACCCATTCATTTTTTTCCCACACAACTCAGATCATTTCTTCCACTACTTCAATGATCGATGCCATGATTATCTCTGTCCTCCTCGCCACTATCCCTCTACTAATCGACAAAAGCCCTCGAAAGTGAACTGTTGCCATATTTTCCACCAATATGTGCCGTTGTAGTACCCGGTACGTTTGGGTTGAGTTAAGAATGTGAACTGTTTAACTCGCCATTTCATTTCTTCATTTTCCAGGTTTCCAGGGTATCGGCAACGCCCAACATAAACTGCCAAAGCATGTCCGTATCAAGATCTGGACCAAGGCCTGATGTAATGAGGTTGCGGTTGCGGTTGCGCAGGACATGATCGCACGGCGCAAGATACAAAACATGGAAGAACAGGGTCAGTTCATCACGATCGAGGACAACCGCTGGCTAACATCACATCTATATTGATCCTCAGCATGGGAGGCTACTCAGCGACACCACCTGAACTCGTACCGCACACTGTGTTTCGAGATTGACATATACTCATGCTGTTGAGATCGTAACCCTTGTTTTCCCCCTTCCGTTCCCATTCGTATGGGCACAACTACCCTCCTCTATATATAAACTTGAAAAGCACGCCTTTGCACAAGTTCCCCCCTAGTTCCTCTTTTCGTATTTTTCACCGTCCCTTTCAAATTCTACTTCGCCTAAGATATACCCAAACACCGCTCCTCGGTATCGCTTGTGCTCTGGTATGGGATGAACAAGCGGGGCATGGTTATTGTGCGCGAATCCTTCATTTAAGGGTTCTTTTCACTCCTGATCCAGAGTCTGACCAATCTTCCACCAGAGCACATTGGTTTGTGGCCGCGCTGTATCTTGTATCTGATTGGTCTATGACCCCTTCATGTCATCCATATCGCCATTCCTGTCATCCTTCCGATATCTAGTTATTCCCGCTTCCTTTTTCCTTACTGACAGTTTTTTTCCCCCAGTCTAAACGGAACCCAGCGTTGCCTGGAAAAAAGCGTGGCAAAGAGTTAACGCATCAGGCCTTTGGTGAAAGAGATCCTCTGTTAGTGCGACTGTCGGTTCTAACAACCTCATGTTTTAATAATGTATACCCACATAGATCGGATACATCGGTGGTTAATCGATGCTGAATCACATCGTCTTGAAACTGACACGTTGCCTCTCAAACGAGGAAAGATGATGGCTTTGAAAAAGCACAGCGGCCGCAAACGCCTTGACATTCATATCCCGAGCGCAGCATTCTCCAGCAGCTCAGGATTCGAGTGAAGGATCTTCGAGGTCAATAAATAGTGGCGAGACGAATAAAATACATATGTTGCGTAAGATTCTAAAGCGTAGAACTAAAGCGTAGAACATCTTGAAACATAATGCATGGCCGCACACTCCCAACTTGGTCCTTCTTCCCAGAGCATCACTGGCACAACTTTCGTAAATGAAAATAATCTGTTATTGTCGCACATTATAAATACACGGATAGTATCAGAATATGCATTTAAATTATATATTTCATGTGGTTGAGTCTCACCATAGTGAATTTAGTTACGATGCTCGGATCAGGTCGATCAAATATTGTTTGATCCGAGAGACCTCTCTTTCTTAGCTGCAGCAAGACTCAACAGCCTGGAATATATACTTTAAATGCAGATTCTAGTACTATACATATATTTATAACATGGAGTAGTAATATAATATGTTCATTTAGCAACCGAGGAGAGTTATGTACTGACTCTCTCCAAGGATTGACCAAATTAGGAAGGCGGCCATGTTTCCTGCCGTCTCGGAGTCCGAATGTGTCTCTACCACCCTCTCCTAAGTGCCCTGGACCTGGCAGCAGTTTCCGAACCTCTTAAGTCACTTCTTTTGACATGAGAAAGGAATCTAACTTTAGGGTAGCCCCTCCTTATATTTGTAGGTATACAGAGCAATTAACATAATAATAAAATACCCACTGCAAAGCCAAGCAGCTCTGCACTGATACTCCCATCCATCATCATGGAGTCGTTTGACATCGGTGGTTCGTCCATTCTCTCATGTCACCTGGCTGTACATAAAAATATAGATCACGCCAATGCAAAAGTGTTCATGTGCGGTAAGATGTCGCCGGTGAAATCTGAACCCCGAGTGCCCTTGTTTAGTCATGACACAGTGTTATACTGATTAAAATTCTGGGGAAGTTAGAAAAGAAATGGCCGGAAGAGAGTATTACGGACTCATTGCGTGGGGTTCTCGAACAGGATAGTGCCTTAGACTGCAGAGTGAATGACCTGAGAATGAGAAATGTATATTCACTGTCATTACCTCCATTTATCCGGTACCTTGCCGCAATCTCCTTTTAAAGTGTATACCACCTTATCGCCCAGACTAAAATGCCGCGATCCAATTCGAAATCGTCTATTGCGATAATGTAATAAAGTTCACGGATGAAATCGACTTGAAGGCACCGCATATGTCCCCTCGCCTCCTCTCCGACTCCCGAGTCCATACGCCTCGTCTCGGGCCACTTTTTCCTTTTCCCCACCCACCCACTCCTATACTACCTCCGCATTTCACTACCCACCCAATACCAACCTGCCTGGAATAGGGTTCATCCGCCCACCCCATCAACCTTTGCCCCGTGGAGCAGTCGAGGTCAAGTCATCTGCTTCCGCGCACCCCGTAGACTACCAGCTGAGTTAAGGTATCATATTTTTACATGCGATTGCGCAAACTCCCGCAAGAACTATTTATTTTACGGCCTCATGATCCTGATGTGCCACCATCCTCCCAGGCCGTTCAGTGTGTCAATTCTTATCATTTTTATTTTAAACGTCTCGAAGCCACCATTACCATTAACGTTCTTCGATCTCGATCGGGGAGTGTCCGATGCAGAGGGAAATGAATTTGTCCTGATTTCCAAAGACCCCGGACAGATTATGCGCCCGACGATGTAAGGCAGGATATACACCTGACCCTGACCTTCAAGGTACGGCTTTGTTTTCTTAGGAAGGATGGATTTGGGTACAGGGTCTGTCAAACTCCTATAAATCCCCCTATCGAATTTTCATCAACCTCATTACTGAACAACAACCTACGCACATCTAACACAAGCAACATTCAAAGATGTCGCTTACTAAGACACTCATATTCAGAAGGTGAGCCGAGCCTGCCTTAATTATGGTCATTTGGATTCATTGCTGACGCCTTACAGTGACCAGACGATTACTACTTCGGTGGGGCTCCTATTGACTTTTGATAAAGTCCCTCCGATCGCAAGAATGGATCAGGTGGCCTGGCGGTGCGCTCCCCATCTAATGGTTTTGTAAATCCTGACATATTTTCTTCTTCAGTGTTATCGAATTTGGTGGACGTATGACATGAATTATTCTGTAATGGAATGCAGACATTAACCCAACCACAGCCAACCAGTTCGCCAGTGTTGTTTATGAGCAGAAGTATATTTCACCATTACCCCTCGATTCAAAGTAGATTTGATGATGATCACAGCCTTATGTTTTCATCTGTTCAGGTCAATGATGGAAACGAACTGATTGCTTCAGCCGTCACAGCGATTAGTGTAAGAATAGTGATTTCAAATGGAAATATTCCTCTCTTACTGATTTCCATTTCACAGCTCGGTCAAGAAACTACCTTGGTCACTTCTGGTGGGGGTGTTGCTTTTACGGTGAGTAGGCCACACCCCACCATCCCTTTAAACATGCACTTAATAAAGGCGTGCAGGCCCCTACCGAGGGAAACCCCGGTGAGCTAATCGCGATCAATAAAACTGGTGAGCCTCAGGGCATCGCTATCGGTACGTAAATCTTTATCCTCTAGCATGGCAGTTTTGTGTTAATTATGTTTCGCGTTGCTAGGTTTCATTGACGCAGCGGGTATCCCCAATCCTTTGCTAGTTTGGCAGAACGTCGGGTATTTGTCTTGTGTCTTGGTTTGGACGCTCTCTAACAGAATCTCCAAGGAATATGAATGTCGTTGAAGCGACATTTACCCCGGTTCTGAGCGTATATGCAACATTCGATTATCAGGAAGCCCAACTTATAACCAACAAAATCGTATCTCAGCTCATCTTGCGTCAAAATCTTGCACTACTCCCCGACCGGCAGCAAGTGTACACCCTGACAATGCACCCAGATGGTTCTTACTCTCTCGTGGCAGACCAGCAAGCCGTCCCTTCTGTGCGACCAAAAGTCAAGTTTGATCCTCGTTTGGAAGATTATCTTATTGGCCCAGATGGGCACATCTCGGTGAAAAATAACTTGCGCTCCATCATTCAGGTCAAAGTTACCAGCACCACCAATACGAAAGGGTCCGAGGCATTCTTCCCAGTCAAACCAGGAACAACTAAGTCCTGGAATCGCCAGGGAGCAGAGGTCATATCTGTCAATGTTGGCGGAGTAGGTCGTGTTGCGAACTTCTATGGTGCACTCGGAAAGACTCTCCAGATCAAAGCCGCTTGAACGTGAGTTCCCTTCCGATGGAGCTCGCATCGGCCATAGTTAATAATTTTCTTCCATCACAGTTCCCACCGTCCACCAATATGGTGGAAGTCCACTCCAGCTTGTTTTTGACCATCGTCGTAAAGTTTTTCGTACCAATAGAGTCCGAAATGTATTTGCCCCTCTCTTCGCAATCGTCATCATTCACGATAATTCCTGCATTACTTTTGTGATTCGTAATAACCAAGCATCCGCGATATTCTTTGGGTGCACGCTGCAAGCGACTGATGAAGCTTTTCAATCCAACTTCACCCACCCGAGGCCCGTTCGAATGCATTACGCATCTGGAGCTCTCTATTTCCAAGTATCCAATCCCTCACAGGGAAATGTCCGAACTGATGCCCATGTCCATGTGCTGGCTGGAAAAATGATGCAAGTTCTAAGTCGAACAAGCTCCATCCTCCCAATGTTTAACAAGTCCATTCCACATTGCATTATAGTGGAAAAGACGCGCCAGCACAGAAAACATAAGATTTAAGCCAGCCAGACATTTCTCAGATGTAGGGACAGGGACAGATAAAGATAGACGCTCGTACATTTCATATGGAAAAGTGTCAAGTTGGTGAATGCAACGTTGAAATCTTCTCGATAAATCCAAAGTCGAACGACAAACACTTGGACTGTGAAGGACAGCAGTCAGGTCTTCCGAGCCGATAGGTACACGAGCGGAAGGGACTAGCGCTGGGCAACGATAGGAACACTGCTTGTGACAACTGTGAAGTGAAAGGGTGCGAGACGACCCAGAGCAGTGTCATATCGCGCAGCACACAATCAATGCATAATATCCTAGGACTCTATGGCCAATCCATGAGGCGCGAAGCGTAGTGAGTGCTCCCAAAAAATGACACGGAGAACAAGTAGGAGAAGTTCGTAGGGCGCCAACACAAAGCATCATTCTGCAGTAAACCACCACACCTACCCTGGGTTCGAACATATCGAGGACAACATAAATGGAAAAGACAAGGCGAAGTGAAGTCGAGGGTAGCCTGGTGGTGGCGCGTCTTTTGTAAAGGACAGCTTAAAATCGGCGTGGTTCGCCTTCTCAATCTCTGGATGCACGAGCGCGTACCGGTCCATGAGCTCGAGGTTACCTAGCTTAGCGACGAGATCAGCCTCAGTTCCAACGGGGGGTA
>Ga0307509_10007638_pt1 | contig 14055 bp, 20 predicted proteins | sample 10_EM_MG_FD_202245 | JGI IMG/M metagenome (GOLD analysis project Ga0307509, IMG submission 202245) | Populus trichocarpa ectomycorrhiza microbial communities from riparian zone in the Pacific Northwest, United States - 10_EM | ecosystem: Host-associated > Plants > Roots > Unclassified | place... | reverse complement strand
ACGCATTGGGAGCCTTACGGTCCTTACCGGTCAATCAGAAATGGTAGAGATAATATTTACATAACCTATATGTGTAGTGGAGATCTCTGATCAGGAGCAAGGATCAATAACGGCGTAAGCGCTTCTGAGGGTCACGTGACAGAACCTTCGGACCTTGAACCTTGATGTGATAAACTGTACAGTAAGCGGTTTCTAAATTTTGATTGCCCAACAAGCCCACTCACCAACAACTTCACGACACCAACGATCGCAATGGCCCCGACAAAGAAATCCAGGGCGGCCAAGTCGACCGAGTCCATCTCGGCCAGGCTCGCGCTTGTCGTAAAATCCGGAAAATATACGCTGGGCTACAAGTCCGCCCTTAAGCAGATGCGCAGCGGCAAAGGTGAGCTGTTATTTCAGGTCTCTCGGGGACTGGAGCGTGAGGCTGAGAAGGTCCCTTATACTTACGCGTTTCCATAATTAGCTAAGCTGGTGCTGATTGCTGGAAACTGCCCGCCTTTGAGAAAGTCTGAACTCGAGTACTATGCCATGCTCTCAAAAACCACCGTCCACCACTTCGCTGGTACCAATGTCGCTCTTGGCACAGCTGCCGGAAAGCTTTTCCGTGTGGGGTGGGTTTGTTCTCTCAAGTCTTTTTTTGGCTGCGAAACTGATATGAATGTCTTGTTTATAGTGTCATGACTGTCAGCGACCAAGGCGACTCGGACCTCCTCAACTTCGCCGAGGAAGCGGCCGCATAGAGCATCATCATTGTACTTCGTATTAACTCCCTATCGCTACCACACTGTTATGCCACAAAATGAGTATGCGATCGTATTACCTTGCAGTTCCCCATCTTCAAGATACGGGTTGATTTTCTTTGAACGAGTGAGCGGGACTACACACGAACTATACTCTCCCTCCAACATCACGCGGTATATTCTGAGTTTTATCTGGGGACAGTCAACAAATGGTCATGTAGCCAATGTCCAAGTCTGATTTTAGTTTTGGTGTTATTTTTCTCACTATTGGGATTGTGAAGGAATCCTATTTGTGTGGATAGGGTATAGATTATGATATGGACATCAGGGAACGCGAGAAAGCATTACTTGGGAAGCAAAATTCATTCGCCCTCAAGCGAGAGAAAGGGATTAACAATAGGCTGATGCGACATATACGAAGAATATTGGGATAGATTCGTGTGCGAGCGAAACTATGTGGTACAGGGGTAGTTTTTAGAAGAAAACATGAAATATAAAGGGCTCGAAAACGGATTTGGCATTTGAAGAAAAAAATATAATAAAAAAGGTGTAGTACGGGCGATATGAGGTCGTCCAGAAAATCATGCATGAAGATAAGGTTACGTGGTGGATTAATAGCCGTTCTGGTTACCCCCAACTGGCTGCTGTTGCTGCAAAGAAGGTGAAGCCATGCCCATGTTCGGCGTCATCGGTATTCGGGGTGGTGATTGCGATTGCGCGATATTAGGAATGGGAGAAGGCGAAGGCTGCATGAGTGGAGACATGGAATGCCCATTGATATGAACTCCATTTCTAATGCCCGCCCGCGAACCATTAGCCGACGGCGATCGTGCAGGAACGGCATGGGCAGGATTGGGGCTTGCGATGGCCGCTCCGTTGAGCTGACTATCCAAACCATTGGCAACGGGGGTTGGGCGCTGCATCGGCGAGTTCATCCATTGCATTTGGCGCGATGGTGGCAACTTAAGATTCATGTTTGCACCGGGAGGGATCTGCATGTTCATATTTGCGACAGTAGCTCCGACGTGCATATACGAGGCAGGGATGCTGCGCCCAGCTTGCAATGCAGCCAATTCGGGAGCAGGCATGTTGGCGAAGACTGTCTTCAGGTTTTGCATTTGTTGAAGAGACAGACCACCAGCATGTTGCGGGTTCTGGTTATGCTGATATGATGCGGAATTGACGAGCGCAGCCGCTGTCATGTTGTTCATGGGCGTAAGATGGTAGCCATTGGTGGGAACACCGAGACCGACATGTGATTGTGGCGTGACATTCTGCGATTTCGGGCGGGCTGGGATACCGCTGACAGTCAATTCAGCATTGGGCTCAGATTGGGAAAGAGGAGTGACGCCATTAGGAAAGGCTGGGGTGGCGATCACCTCGGGTGGTTTCTGGACATCGACATGCGGCATAGAAATAGCGGCTCGACTAATGCCGTTGACACCATTGGGCGGTTGTGGGACAGGCACAGGTAAGGGGTGTGGAGGCGAGACATGGAGGGGGGTTGGGCCGTTGGGTTGTTGGAGGTTAGAGACAGGTAGTACTGGTGGTGGTCGCATTCCGCCATTTGACGAGATCCTCATCTGAGGTGCCGTTGTCGGGGGTTGCATTTGCTTTATTTGGTGTTGCATTGCGACAGGCGTCCCGGCCCCAACAGCTGCCATTGCATGATTTCGAGGGAACCCGGGTGGTACTATGCCGTTAACCGCCACAGGGTACGCTCGAAGAAGTCCTTGTGCGTCTCTCCTCATCACCGTTTGTTGTTGCTGACCTAATTTAAAAGGAACAACATCGTGGTAAGTGCCACCAGCACCTGGCACACGTATTGAAGGATTATTGAGAAGATTCCAATGATCATCATCAGTATAAAGTGTCATGGCGTGCCTCAGGTATCTGAAAAATGGGATCGGGATCGGGAACAGAAAATGAGAAATAACAAAAAACAACTTACGGCAAGCTGTAGTCGTCAACCAGCACTCTATCCTGCTCGTCTACGCCTTCTGGGCCTACCGATGGCGAATCATCCATGTCATACTTCCATATCTCCTCCAACCGTCTCCTCCTTTCGAGTTCCTCTGAGTCCTCGTCCACATCCATTTCTTCATTTTCCTCCAGTGCAAATAAAGATGATCGCGGTAGCTTGGAGATAGGCCGAGGGACAGCATCGTAGCGATCGAGGTATACTCGTCCCAACCGCGCTTGCCGTATACGAACAGCACGCGCTGTGGGGGGTTGTGGGCTAGGAGAGCTATCATCGTCTGTTTTGTCAGAGCTGGACGACGGCCAGGACGGTGTACTTGGAGGAGGAATATATTTGAAAAGCTTCGATGCGTAGGGAACTGGAAGGGATTGATAAGGATTCTGTGGAGAAGTTATTAGCATATATAGGTTAAAAGCGGACACTAGACGTACATCCACTTGGTCCTCCCAATGATGGTCGAGGTCCTTCTGTCTTGCCAACGATGCATCGACCTGATCACGAATTATCTGCAAACGCTCCTTGGGGCGCATCGCCATTTCCTTCGGTTGGGATTGATCGTTTGTTCTGATCTTGAGCCCTGGGACGCGTCTACATGACCAGGTAAGCGGGGCAATGTTACACGAGTTTGAGTGACGTACGAGATATCTGACCGTTTCGTTGGCCGTTCCTTGTCTACCAATAGTTCCTCATCCACTTTGTCGTGAAGCGTAGGGAATTTCCGTTTCAGATCGGCAAAGGCTAATCTCTTCTCCCAAACCCCTTGGGATTGTATGGCACATTCCTTCTTTAACGACTCCCGAGTCAGAATAGCTTTCGCCAACTCGAGAGGGTAGGAGAGCTCCATCTGTAAGCGCGCTAGCTTGTCAGAGGACGTTACTTGCGAGGCTCTCGTTTTCCGGACGGCCTTGCTCTCTCTCCTCCTGAAACAGATGTATGATTCATTAAGAGTATCGGACTCATCACCCTGACATGGATAGATGAATACGAACTGTGCAGGAGACAAGGAAACTGCTTACGTTTAACGTTGGTATGATACGATGGCCGTCGCGCTCTAGTCTTCGCTCCTTCCAATACGGATATACTGCCTTTGCGACCTTGAGTAGTGCAGCTGGTGCTGGTATCCAAGTAGGAATGGTATAGGTTGCAAACATCGACACTTGCAGTGGCGCGGAGAACACGTCTTGATATTCTGAGAAGGCCGGAAAGTCCATTCCAGTCTCAAGTCCCTATATTTACCATTCAACCAACATTCTCTGATCTTGGAAACTAAGAAACCTACGTGGTGCAAATACTCCGTTCGCTCATGCGTTACCTTTTCAAACACACCAATCACGAGCTCAAACTCATCCTCTGAAATGACGACAGGCTGAGAAACCTCGGGTTCCTTTCCCTTCGCCTTCGCACTCCGCGCGGAGGTTCTCGTACCAGACGTGGAGAGCGCACCTTGTGCGCTTGTCCCCTCACCTCTGGCCTCTTCATTGTTCTTGTCAAGCCACTCCTTATCGCGTTCGTCCATATAGTAGGTGAAGCCATTAGCGATGCCATTGGTAATGTGCTCTTCCACCGTCTGCGATGTGCAGACGTAACTCGCAGGGTCTTTCCATCTATTTTGGGGATAGAGCTCGTCATAGTTATCAACGACGCCGGTGGAGTCTGGCGTTGGTATAAACGCAGCCTGCGCTGTTGCACTGGCCTTGTCGGCGGCACCTCTAGTTGCCCTGTTATTGACGTTATTGCGATGTACCGCAGACAGGACCTCTTGCAAGTGGTGTTCCTAAAATGAAATGATTAGTCAGCAACTTGGTAATCCAATCCGCGGAATGCACAGCCACCATCGATTGCTGACGTGGCAGAGCTCAACGGAGAGGGGACTTACATTGGCGTCCTCAGCGTCAACGCCGGCGACCAAATTTGTGAGACGGTGCCTCTCTTCGTCTTCATCTGGGATAAGGACAGCATCAGCGTCGAGCGAGCCCTGGTGGATCTTGAGGCGTGTTTTGTTTGTAATCCGGTTGCGATTTCTGAGCGTGGATGCAGCCGGATGGTGATTTCGGGGCATATCATGGATGGTTGGAAGTGAAGAGGAGTTGTTGATATGGGAAATAAGTTAGCCGCGGGGGAGGAGAGTGCTCGTCGTCGTGGGCTTTGTCGGCGCTGGTCAGAGCGTCGGATTTTGGCCGAAAAGTAGTAGTTTCGGCCCGGGAGATGAACCGCGGGATTGATCAGATGCGGTCGTGTTTGGGATGTAAACAAAGATTAACGGCACAATCTCGGCCATTAACAAGGCACTCAATTTCTTATGGCTCTCGCGCCTCTGACTCAGGGTGGAGGACACCATCTACCACCGGCTGGAAATATGGACACGCACAAACCTACTTCGCGATGATCTCTATGATCACCTGTAAAACAAATTAGAATCCCCTTTAGCCTAATGACTTCACTTATCGGGAACTCACTGAACCTAAATCGACAAAGTAAGACCAGCCCAAGGAGACGGATGGATAGAATCACTTACGAGGCATGGATCAAAAGATGGTCGCCAAAAACTATTCAGTTCAGTTGTACGGAATAGCGATGTGGGATGATAATTACTGAGGTATGAGCAAGCTAACAATAGATGAAACTTGAATTAAGTGTATGCCAACTCTAATGAAAATTGGTTGAAACTCACCAGCCCTAGGTGCATATAAGAAAAGTAATGTCGTGGGATCGAGGGTGCAGGATCGGATCCCAGTACAACTCACAAAGAACGAAAGAAGGGCGATAACCGCATCATTCAAAATGGATGGTTGACGTCAATGTTAAGACGGGGTGGCGACACTGGGTAGGGGTGATAACCCAGCGCGATAGATCTCAGAGAGTGCACATAGCGAAGTAAACGAGTAACTGAGACGAAGAGCATGAGTCATGGATGACGCGGACACCATGCGGTGCAGAGCACGATATGAGATTACGCACCTCTCCCGCCCATCCAGGACATGCGAGACTCATGGAAGAGCGTTAACGATGAAGAAATCGGGCCAGTTGGGCAAACCAAAAAGGATCCTTTCAAGTGAAGGAAAGCTCGCATAGTCTGACTCTCTGTGAATGTAGTGAGACCACGCACACAGAGACTGGAAAGAAGGTGCACACACCCTGAAAAATCGATCACAGAGTAGCGGAATCCTCACCGGGAAGGTTGAACTACTATTATACATCGTGTGGTTGGGGTAGTTTAGGGAGTATTGTTATCCCCGTCCTTCCCAACCAGACTGGAAACAAGGCCTTCCGTTACTCCAGGCAACATTGTGAAGGCGGAGAAGAAAATAGCAAACGGGAGTGAAGGCGGAATTTTGGCTAGCTCGCAGGAAAGTGGTAGATTAGAGCTGGAAAGAATATCAAGGCCGCAAAGTGGCGAGTGGTCCTACATGGACCAGGATTACCTCGGATGTGAGGAGGTTCAGCCACCCGGCACGTGTTGGCGGCACATCCCGAGAGAAAAACTCCAGATCCAATCTCGATGCTCATTAACATTGCTGGTATATAACACAGGCGTTCCGCTAATGAAGTACTATGCAAGGAGTAGAGTAGAGTAGAGTGGAACTCTCCCAGAAAAAGTTGTGAAATCCCCCATGCCGCTTATTGCATTCAAATTTACATTCGGTCCACTTGAGTGGTCCCTTACCAGAGTTTTTCGGACGAAGATAATTCAACTAGGGTCTGAAAGTCCTTCAGAGCCGCCCTGTACAACCATAATCGAAACAAGTGTGCAGCGAATTTCAGGGAGACAGAATTGTGAACTATGAAAAGAACCACAGTATGTTTAAAATAGCCTCTCCAGAGTTGCGCCGTCTAAAACCAGCACGTTCTCATTGGTGTATCGGGGCGTCTAGCACGAAAGATATTGAAATTACAACAAGGCAGGTGTCATCTCAATGATAGAATGGGGGCCCTTCCATGTATAATCTGCCTTTGAAACGTAGCTCTTCCCATTCGACTCGCTGAATATAATCTATTTCATTATGAGCATAGAATTGTTTGAATGTGAGGGAATTCGGACGAACTTTTGCAGTTATACTGGAACCAAGGAACGCTGCATACCCATTCCCAGTTTCACGATACTCGGCGTAATACTCGGGTAATGACAAAACCCGGATGGACCGCGGTTGGAGATCTGTTAGCAATTCTGGGCTGTTAATGAATGGCGCCAGGCGGGATTGGAGGGCAACACCGATTCCTTGCAAAGAATGTATGGGTTACGGGAATACATAGAAAAGTAAAAGGAGAGGTTACCTTTGACATGCCTTGTGATATCCCCGGTCACGAAAAGACCCTGCCAGATATATTGGCGTTGATCGACATCCGTTTGGTTAACGACATGACCGACGACCTCTTGCAGTGGGAGAGGTTTCTCTTCTGCGGGATTCAAAGCTGCTGTTCCAGGTAGATCAAGCAGCAATGACGGGTCAAATAACGGCTCGCAGAATCGATGTCGTTCCTTGCCAATGGTTAGTGAATGATCGCGGAATTGTACGGTGATGAGGTCGAGGGCCTCAATTTCACGAGCACGCGCCTGTTCCGCGGCAGATGCTTTGGCTGTTTGCTTCTTTTTCATTCCACTCTCAATGACGGCCTTTTCTCTTCCCGCAACAAGCACAGCAGCAATATCTGTGACCCCTTCATCTTCTGCTACTGCAGTCTCTCCGTCCGAGGGCACTTTGATTGCGTCCCCTTTCCATAGTTGCTTCACGAGCTCGAGCAAAGTTGCATGCAGCGTCTCTGGATCAAGGGGGCTGGTTGGCGGAGACAGAGCATTCATAATGGATGAATTCGATCGCAAGAGGTGGGCGACATAGTTTTGACAATGACGAATGCCGAGGGCGAGTGTCGTCCGAGCGGCATGTAGAATGAACCCGTCGTATATAGGTGTGATCTCGGTCACTTCGTCTCCAATGTCAATAACCACTCCGCTGAGTGAGTTCGCAGCGTACAACTGGGCCATGGGACGTTCGAGAATCGCGAAACCTGCAACGTTGAAACGCTCGAAGAAGACTTGACATATGCGTTCGTAGGTCTCGCGTGATACTCCTGGCGATATGGATAAGAGGACAGGGGATTCGTTTTGTATGCGTCGGCGTTGGAGCTGATCAAAAAGGATGTATTTCCTGAAAAAAAGACACATAAACGTGAGGGTTTCTTTTGTGGCGCCCAGACGCACCAAATAGCTTCTGCTTGGGCCCAATCACTAACATCTCCTTCGGAAAAGGGCCAGGAGACGATGACATCCTGCCCGTTGGCAAGCGCTTCGTCGAGTTGTGCGCCGACAAGGTAATCTTTTACGGCTGCTGATGGAAGAGCAGTCTGAGGAAATATCGACGCTGCGCGACTCGTGGACGCCAGAGGTGTTTCAAGACCGCTAAATCCCCCTGTAGACTGGGTTGCGACATTCTCAAAAGTGTTTCTTCGGAGTCCAACACGAGCAGGAATTTCCTAATGCGAAGAACGGGTTGGTCGATGCGTCAAAGGTGCTAAAAACCGTAAGCACGTACGATTGTTGGTGTTTTAAGGAGATCATACAGCCCCAGCCCGGCGCGAACAACAGTGCGCCCGACCTCGATGATCACGACGTTGGAGTCGCGGATGGACATGTTGAGTGTTGTGAACCACAATGCTTGGGTTAGGGTTGGCTTCTTCCCATGCATAGCCATGCCATCTACTGGTGCCTGAGTCGTGAGATCGTAAGATTCTGAACCAATTTTGAACATGACATGATTCTATTCGGCTTCCTTTCAAATATTCTTTCCCTTCAACCATCATGTGGAGTACCTTAAACATTGCGCCTACCCCAGAAAAATCCTTTACAGACTATACGCGATGGAGGCTCCTCGTAAACGACGGCGGACGACATACCTGGCACTATCTCCAAACTGATGAAGAGGTTGCAAGATGGCCACAAAACGAAGTCGACAGGTTCTGGTTGGGTATGAAAACTGTGCGTTTATTTCGCACGCCCGTGGCATTCACCTACTCAACCTTTGTTTCTGTGTAGACCATGCCGGACCTTCCACCAGCCAAAGACGCACTTGACGCAGCCCGGAACGGCTATAAATTCTATAAGGAGCTCCAATCTCATGATGGCCATTGGTCTGGCGAATATGGAGGTCCTATGTTTCTGCTACCTGGCCTTGTTATCGGCTCCTATGTAACTGGAATGACGTTCAAGCTTGAGGAACGTCTAGAGATGATTCGGTACCTCATGAACCGCGCACATCCAGACGACGGTGGTTGGGGAATGTGAGTAAAAATAATCTTCCTTTTCAGACACAAATATTTCCCGGTACACCTTGCTAGGATATTGCTTCCGATCAAAAATTCATTCTCTGAACCTCCTTTTGCTGAATGTTTCCCTTTTCAGTCACGTCGAAGGTCATTCCACGGTTTTTGGTACTGGTCTGAATTACACGGCGCTGCGTTTATTGGGAGTCGACAAAGATCATCCCGTATGCGTGCGGGCTCGTGGAACACTCCACAAATTAGGTCAGTGTAGCCAACCCTTACCTCCAACAAATCTCATGTGATCCTTTATATTCAGGTGGCGCAACATCTATCCCCGCTTGGGGAAAGTTTTGGCTGTCACTCCTTAACTGCTATGACTGGGAAGGCAACAATCCCGTTCCTCCCGAACTATGGTACTGATCGAATTCCCATTTCCATACATTACGTTAATAATTAACAGGGCACTTCCCGATTGGCTCTCTTTCCATCCACATAAATGGTGGATTCACGTTCGCAATGTTTATATTCCAATGAGCTACCTCTATGGTGTCAGGTATCAAATGGAGGAAAATGACCTCATTCTATCTCTACGGGAGGTAAGGAATCTCAACATGCCTGGTTTTCTTCCAACTAAGTTCTCTGTACAAGGAATTATACCCGGAGAATTTCTATTCCATCAACTGGCCTGCTCAGCGGAATAACGTCAACAAAGCGGACGAATACGCTCCACATACTGCCCTTTTTGACGCAATAAACGTTGTTTTATCTGCTTATGAACATTGCTGTTTCCCACCCCTCCGCCGAGCGGGGCTCGCACGCGCATACCAACTCATTGTAATGGAGGACGAGAATACCGGCTACCAAACGCTCGGGCCGGTTTCGAAGATGTTCAACCTCATCGCCCGAGCGCATGCTGAAGGCCCTGAGAGCTTTGCATATAAAGAGCACGCTATTAAAAGGCAGGACTTTATGTGGATTGGTGCTGAAGGCATGATGATGTGTGGCACCAATGGCAGTCAGCTCTGGGATACTGGGTTTATCACGCAGGCTCTGGTGGAGTCAGGGTTGGCGAATGAGGAGGAGAACAAGGAGAGTCTGGTCAAAGCTTTACAATGGCTCGACCAGGCACAAATTCGAACGAATCCGAAGCATTACAAGGAGGCTTATCGGCATACAACGAAAGGAGCTTGGGGTTTTAGGTTCGTACGAATCACCGTTTTATGCAACCTTTATTTCTGACAATTGATAAATACAGCACAACAGAACAAGGATATACTGTCAGCGATTGTACAGGAGAGGGCTTGAAGGCATCAATGTATCTCCAATTCGAGCTTGAGTTGGTATAGTCTCGCTGTCGTATCGTTCTTGTTGACTTATAGAACATTCAGGTTTACCCCCAAACTCATTTCAAAGGAGCGTATGTGCGACGCTGTCGATGTTATGCTTAGTCTTCAAAATCCAAATGGTGGATTCGCCAGTTACGAGTTGGTTAGAGGTCCACGATGGTTGGAATGGTTGAATCCAGCCGAGGTTTTCGGTTCGTCGTCGAATACCCTTTGAATTTCCCCCGACCCTAAAATCCTCGCATAGGAAACATTATGACCGAGTACTGCTACCCTGAGTGCACAACCTCAGTTATTACGGCTTTGGCCATTTTCCGCAAACACTTCCCCGATTATCGAAGCAAAGATATCGCGTAAGTATCTATGGGTTATCGGGTCCACCCCTGACAGATCTTCAATATTCTTTAGGCGGACGCTAAAGGGTGCTATCAAGTACCTCCACAATGAACAAGCACCGGACGGTGGTTGGGTCGGTTCATGGGGTATTTGCTTCACCTATGCTATGCAATTTGCGTTGGAAAGCCTGTCGCTTGTCGGCGAGACATACACAACGAGCAATTACTCACGTAAGGCTTGTGAATTTCTTCTGAGCCACCAGAGGGAAGACGGAGGGTGGGGAGAGAGTTATAAGGTGCAACGTTTTCTGGATATTCGTTGATATTTCGTTAACCGGTGTTTGTTCCCTTTTTCGTAGTCATGCGAACAAAGTGTGTGGGTTGAGCACGAAAATACGCAGGTTGTCCAGACTTGCTGGGCAGTGATGGCCCTTATGTATGCAAATTACCCTGATCCTGAGCCCATTGAAAAGGGTGTAAGGCTCGTAATGTCCAGGCAACGACCAGTGAGTCTCTCCGAAGTGGATCTCTTGTTTTTTTTCCTGAATAGATTATTCCAGGATGGGTCCTGGCCCCAAGAAGCTATCGAGGGTGTCTTCAACAAAACCTGCGCAATCGCCTACCCGAACTTCAAGTTCTCGTTTCCTATCTGGATGCTGGGGAAAGCTCATCATTACCTCGCTGCACTCAAATCTGCATCGACCAGCAATGGCAAGACAAATGGGAGTGCCAATGGGTATACAAATGAACGTCCGTGAGGCGAATATCTTATTTCTTATTTTTACGGTATTTATTGCGTATGATATGATAACCATCACTCATCAAGATTCTGAACATTGTCCGGACTTTGCACATACCATGTTTTCACCTATTTCACCTGTGACTGTACCCCCCTTTTCACTTTGGCAATATGTAGTTTTTCAAGTACATAATACAAAACAATGGGCTCGATTTGATACAACTAGTCTTGTTCTCTGAACTTCTCATGTACAATGATAATTTATGTAAGCAACAACGGATAATGGATGTGACACGAGAGAACAGACGGGAGGAACATCGAATAGGGATACAGCAAAGATAGGTCTTGGTCAATCCGGTATACTAGGACTCACCCCAATCGAACTTCCATCGAGTCCTTGAACAATTAGATGGACGTCGATTGGCTAGAGGAGCGTCTAATATAGCGTTATCTGTCAACGTGCGGTCATTGTTCTTGGGAACAATAACAATTGCCTGATTCTTGACAGAACGGGCTAGTCTAACTATGTCACCTGGTTCGCAGTAGATCTTGAGGGCGAAATGGATGGCCATGAAAAGTCATGGACCAAGTACAAAGTGGCTGTTAACAAGGAGGAGTGTGCATTACTTTTGAACCAAACAAGATTTTTGCTTGTTGCCTTGATCCAAATGTGGTGACGGTCATTGCTCTTCCGTGGGATCTCATGTGGGGAATAAGTGGAAAGGGTTCTTGTTCATTCTTCTTCTTCTCGTAATGCAGGGTACAATGCTCGAACTCCATAAAAACAGCACATCGATTCGTGATATCGCCAGTTCTCTCACTTTGAGATCTTTATACCCAGCTCAAGCTCCACGAAAACCACTCAGGCTATCATGTTTGCCAACGGAAGCTTCGCCGTAGCTGTTGTTAAGAACCAAGTCATGGTCGTTCAAGGTAGGTTTTTCTTACATGTACCTCTCCACCTTGGTGTTCATCTATTCTCCAGCTACTCGCTCTCATGCCAAACGCGAGAAATATCTTGATGTCCATACATATGCCCCCTTTGGCGAGGGTGTGTTCCTCGCCACCGACGTCCCGAGTGCCCGTATCGCCTCCTCCGACCTCCTCACTGTCCTCCCTCCCTTGGAGGACGACCACCTCTTGGGGCAGGGCATGCTCGAGCTTCCCAACAAAGCATTGTCACAGTATACACAGCTCACAGCTCGCCACCAGAAGCGCTACGAAAACCTCTGGAGCTCCTGGGTCTCCAAGCATTGATACCACCCCCTTCTCATTCACTTCAACGCCTTCGTACACGCCCTGGATAGGTCTCACGTTTCCCACTTTGACATGATCACATATACCTGTATCGATAACCGCTCTCGTCTTTCCGAATTGTAGCCACTAGTGACCCAGATTCCTTCACTGTATTTTTAGAAAGCCGTCTACTGTACCATACGCTTAGAGTCTCTCTCTCATATACCCATGCCTAAATCCTATGTCCGATCTACATGCAGAATCTTTTCCTTCTATCATCCCTGGGGTATCGTGTATGGCTCAAAACCATCCACAGAATGAGGAAACTAAAGTGCCAAGAGAAGAAATTGTATTTACTTCTCGACCTTGACGTACCCATGCTGTCCCTACTGCTGGCCCTGTCCTTGGAACACCTGCTGCCCCAAGTCCTGTCTCAGTTCCCACTGGCTATTCCGCTCCCTCTGCTGACCTTGTTGCTCCGACTTTCGTTGGTGGTTCTAGTGCCACAAGTGCTCATTGCTCCTTCCTCGAAACTGGACCAGGCATCCCATCCCGCCGCTGCTCCCACCTTTCTTCTTCTTGGGACAACACAAACTTCGGGCGTTCCCAAGGACAGTGGATCCAGCAAGCCGTCGATGAACCCACCTGAGCAAGTTCACATGGAGCAGTCTTCTACTCAAGATGGAACAGGAGGACCGACGGTCATCGCTCCCCTGCCAGCCCTGCGTCGAAGTTCAAAACGTGCACGGCCATCGTCAATTGTATCTACACGAAGTTCTAAGCGGCCCCGAGGAGAAACACCTGTTGGCAGTTAAATCTTTTTACAGAATTTTGTTGTCGGTTTTTTTTTTTTGCTGCAAGTAATGTTCATTGTGTTTTCCTTTTCTTTCATTCTTCGAAGTAAAACCATTTTTATTAATGTAAGTGAATTATTGCCGGTTAGGATCTCTTACACCTTCCCATCCGTGCTGCTCCGCCATCGAACGGACCCTAGTAATCCGATGGCGGTACCCAATCGCTATGCTGAGTTTCCCAGGAATGGACCTTACGAAGCTGAAAAAGCACGATTTTGGCAGTGATACTGCTGTCTTTTGCCCAGCGTGTCCACCTGGCCTGACCATGGGGAAGAATCGCGAAATCGGTGAGATTTGTCTTATGTAAATAAATGCTCCTAAGGTTTAATCACTTTCTTAGTGTGTTTTGTGGCGTGCAAAATGCAAAAACTCCAGGACTATTATAACAACAGGTGAACAAAATAAAGTAATTACAAATCCAAGTAACCTATGCCGACTGAGTAGCATTGGGGTCACGATATATCTGTTATGGATGGTTTCACGTCATTTTATGATGTAGGGGTTTAAGGAGTACTCACTTTGATATCCCAAATATTGCCAATTTTCTTCTCATCGACCGGAGCCTCTTC
>Ga0307509_10007637_pt1 | contig 14056 bp, 13 predicted proteins | sample 10_EM_MG_FD_202245 | JGI IMG/M metagenome (GOLD analysis project Ga0307509, IMG submission 202245) | Populus trichocarpa ectomycorrhiza microbial communities from riparian zone in the Pacific Northwest, United States - 10_EM | ecosystem: Host-associated > Plants > Roots > Unclassified | place... | reverse complement strand
CTGGTCACCATCGCGAACAAGTCGTCGGCCATCGCCTGCGTCGCCTCGCGCGTGGCGATGTGGGTGAACAGCGTCGCGCGCGTGAGGTACAGCGACCCCTTGGGCCCGAGCATGCCCGGTGCAAACGGCGGCACCACGCCCGAGGCGTTGCCGAAACTGGCCATCAGGCCGAACGGGCGCAGGCAGTCGAGCGACCTCTCGAAGGTGTCCTTGCCGACCGAGTCGTAGACCACCTTCACGCCTTTGCCGCCGGTGATCTGTTTCACGCGCCCGGCGAAGTCCTCGGTGCGGTAGTTGACCGCGAAGGCCGCACCGTGCGCCAGCGCGAGCCGGCACTTCTCGTCCGTGCCCGCGGTCGCGATCAGCTGCAGGCCCAGCGCCTTGGCCCACTGGCAGGCGATCAGGCCCACGCCACCGGCGGCTGCATGGAACAGCACGAAATCGCCGGACTGCAAGCCCTCGACCGGCAGCGTCTTGCGCAGCAGGTATTGCGCGGTCAGACCCTTCAGCATCATCGCCGCGCCGGTTTCGAACGAGATCGCGTCGGGCAGCTTCACGACCGTCTTCGCCGGCATCACGCGCAGCGTGCAGTAGCTGCCCGGCGGGTTGCTGGCATACGCGGCGCGATCGCCGGCCTTCAGGTGCGTGACGCCCTCGCCGACCGCCTCGACCACGCCAGCGGCCTCCATGCCCAGCGACAGCGGCATCGGCAGCTGGTACACGCCCGAGCGCTGGTAGACGTCGATGAAGTTAAGGCCGCAGGCGTGGTGGCGGATGCGGATCTCGCCCGGCCCGGGCTCGCCGACCGCCAAGTCGACCAGGTGCATCGCGTCGGCGTCGCCATGTTGGTCAACGCGTATCGTGGGGCTCATCTGCGGCATGAAAGTCTCCGTGGTGTGACGTGGTTGTGCGCTATCGTGCCAGCAAGACGATGACCCTATGAAACGCCTCACCACCGCCCCGAATCTCGCGCTCGCGACGCTGTGGGCCGACCTGCTCAGCCACGCCGGTGTGGCGACCACGGTGCAGCGTCAGTACGCGAGCAGCATCGCCGGCGAGGTGCCGCCGGACCAGACGCTGCCCGAGCTGTGGGTACAGGATGCGGCGCAGTTCGATCAGGCGAAGCTGCTGCTGCACGAGCTGCGCCACCCGCCGCACCGGCGCTGGGCCTGCCCGGGCTGCCGCGAGCTCATCGACGGCCCGTTCGAGCAGTGCTGGAACTGCGGCGCGGCCATGCCGGCCTGAGCGATCAGAACGTCCCCGGGTAGGCGCCGCCGTCGAGCAGGATGTTCTGCCCGGTCAGGTAGCCGGCGTGCACGCTGCAGATGAAGGCGCAGACCGCACCGAACTCGTCGGACGTGCCGAAGCGCTGTGCCGGGATCGCGGCCGCACGCTTGGCCATCAGCGCCTCCAGCGGCTGGCCGGTCTTGGCGGCGGCACCCTGCATCGTGCCGCGCAACCGGTCGGTGTCGAAGGCGCCGGGCAGCAGGCCGTTGATCGTGACGCCACGCGCCGCGATGTTGCTGCGCGCGAGTCCGGCGACGAAGCCCGTGAGCCCGGAACGCGCACCGTTGCTCAAGCCCAGGATGTCGATCGGCGCCTTCACCGCGCCCGACGTGATGTTGACGACGCGACCGTAGCCGCGCGTCGCCATCGCGTCCACCGTCGCCTTGATCAGCTCGATGGGCGTGAGCATGTTGGCGTCCAGCGCCTTGATCCACGCGTCGCGGTCCCACTCGCGAAAGTCGCCGGGCGGCGGGCCGCCGGCGTTGTTGACCAGGATGTCGACCTGCGGGCACGCGGCGAGCGCTGCAGCACGGCCGGCGGCGGTCGTGATGTCGCCGGCCACCGTGCGCACCTGGCCGCCGCCGAGCGCGCGCAACTCAGTGGCCGTCGTCTCGAGCGTGTCGGCGCCGCGCGCCGTGATCACCACGTTCACACCCTCGCGCACCAGCGCCGCGGCGCAGCCCTTGCCCAAGCCTTTGCTCGCGGCGCACACCAGCGCCCACTTGCCTGCGATTCCGAAATCCATCGTTCATCTCCATTTGGCCAGCAGCCAGATACCTGCCAGCACGAGGAGCGTGCCGGCTGCGATCCACACGGTGAAAGGCTCGCCCAGGATCACCACACCCATCAGAATCGTCGACAGCGGGCCGATCATGCCGGTCTGCGCGGCCAGCGTCGCACCGATGCGCTCGATCGCCATCATCACCATCAGCACCGGCGCGAAGGTGCAGAGCGTCGCGTTCAGCACCGACAGCCAGATCACCTCGGGCGCCACGTTCAGCGCACTCAGCGGGCGCAGCACCAGGAATTGCGCGATGCACAGCACGCACGCCACCGTGGTGGCCAGACCCGTGAGCCGCAGCGCACCGAGGCGCTTGACCTCTTCGCCGCTGTAGACGAGATAGACCGCGTAGCTCACCGCGCTCGCGAACACCAGCGCCGCGCCCAGTGCCGCGTTCGGCCCGAGCAGCGTGACCTCGTGGCCGAACACCAGCAGCACGCCGCAGTAGCTCACGCCCAGCGCGACCAGCTGGCGCGCGGTGACCTGGCGCTTGAACACGACCAGCCCGAGCGCCAGCACCAGCGTCGGGTTCAGGTACAGGATGAGCCGCTCGAAGCTCGCGCTGATGTAGGCCAGCCCCGCGAAGTCGAGAAAGCTCGCGAGGTAGTAGCCGGTGAAGCCCAGGCCGATCACGACGATCCAGTCGCGCTGCGTCAGCGCCGGCTTGCCGCGGCCGGCCCACCACGCCAGCAGCAGGAACAGCGGCAGCGCGAACAGCATGCGGTAGGTGATCAGCGTGACCGCGTCGACGCCGTGACGGTACGCGAGCTTGACGATGATGGCCTTGCCCGAGAACGCGATCGCACCGAGCGTGGCGAGCAACAGGCCGGGCCAGACCGGGCGGGCGGCGGGGACGGCGTGGGCCGTGGTGGCGGATGAAGACATCTGCGGGGATTCTACGGAGCGTCTTTCGGCGGCGCTCTCTCGAGCTGCCACGAGCTGGTGCCGCGCTCGAAGCCCACCGACTCGTAGAGGCCAATCGCCACGTCGTCCGGGTCGGCCACGATCACCAGCGTCTGCAAGCCCATGGCTTCGAAACCATGGGCGCACACCGCGTGGATCAGCGCGGTGCACAAGCCGCGGCGGCGAAACGCCGGGTGCGTGGACACGTGCTGAAAGCGCCCCAGCGTGCGCGTCTCGTCGACGAACAGGCCGCAGTCGGCGACGAGTTGACCTTCGTGCGTGAAGACGCCGAACCAGTGGCCCAGGCCGGCGCGTTCCATCGCCCCGTAGCGCGCCATCTGGCGTTCGCGAAACAGCCGGTAGTCCGCAACGGGCTGGTGTTCGCCAGCGTCCGATGCGACATGCAGTTCGACGGCCAGCGCGGCCTGCGCCGGCAACGCGAGCTGTCGGACGCTGAACCGCGCCGCATCGAGCGCGTGGCGAGGCGGGCGCCGCTGGTCCGGCGTGAGCGTCAGCACGGTCGAGGCATAGCAGGCCAGGCCCGCCGCCACGAAGTCGGCGGGCAGCTCGAACGCTTGCGCGGCGTTGACGCCGAACGCGACGTGCCGCGAGGCGGGCTGCCGCTGCGCGATTTCGGCGTCGAAGCATTCCAGCCAGTGCGTGGCATCGCCGGCGCGCGGCGCCGCGTCGAAGAGCAGGAAGTTGCCCCACCAGAAGCCCGGGTTCGTCGGCGTGCGCACGACGCGGTAGGCCGCGCGTTCGATCACCTCGCCGTCGAAGCGCGCGAAGATCAGGTCGGTGCGCCAGCCGAGCGCGAGCGGCTTCATGGCGGCCGGGCGCTCTGGATTCGCGTCGAACGGTTGATTCATGCGGCTGGGCTGAGACGGGGCGCGAGGCCCGCATGATCGCACCGCGTCGTCGCCCGCCCGCTTTCGCGCCGCGTTTGTAAAGTTTCCAGAACTTACGTGACGACGTGCGTACCACCGTGGCATAAATCACGGCGCTGCCGCCACAGAAGGCAAGCTCAACAGGGAGACGACCATGAAGCTCACGCTCAAGCCGCTGCTCGCGGTGTTGCCCGGTGCATTCCTCGCATCGCTGCTGGTCTGCCAGCCTGCGGCCGCCGCGGGCCGGCCCATGCGCCAGCCGCTCGACATGGGCGCGACGCCGGCCGCGCAGACCCAGACCATCTCCATCGTGCTGAAGCTGCGCAACGTGGCCCAGCTCGAGCAGTTCGTGGCCGCCAGTGTCAACCCCGACAGCGGGCAGTACGGCCAGTTCCTGTCGGTCGAACAGTTCACCGACCGGTTCGCACCGCGCGACCGCGAGGTCGATCGTGTCAAGGCCGAGTTGCGCCGTGCGGGCCTGGTTGTCGTGGAGGTCTTCCGCAACAACATGGTGATCCGCGCCCGCGGCACCGCCGACCAGATCAACGCCTTCTTCAACACCCAGCTGCACGACTACGACGACACCGGCAAGCGCTTCATCAAGCCGAACCGGGCCGCCGCGGTTCCCGACAGCATCAAAGACCTGGTGACGGTCGTGACGGGCCTGAGCACGCAGTCCACCGCGCACCCGATGCTGCGGCGCACCGCCGACGCCAAGCCGGGGGTGGCCAGCAGCGACACCGCGAAGGTCAAGACCTCGGCGGCCGGCACGGTCAACGCGCCCGGCCAGTTCACGGTCGCCGACGTCGCGGCGCTCTACAACATCCAGCCGCTGTACGACCGCAACATCACCGGGCGCGGCCGCACCATCGGCATCGCGACGCTCGCGACCTTCGACCCGGCCGACGCCTACGCCTACTGGCAGGCGGTGGGGTTGAAGGTGTCGCCTAACCGCATCCATCAGGTGCACGTCGATGGCGGTGCCGACACCGACGGCGCCGACGAGACCACGCTGGATGTGCAGCAGTCCGGCGGCGTGGCGCCAGGTGCGAAGCTCATCGTCTACGACGCGCCGAACACCGACGCTGGCTTCATGGACCTGTTCTTCAAGGCCGCCGCCGACAACGACGTCGACACGCTGTCGGTGAGCTGGGGCGCGCCCGAGATCGCGCAGTCGCCCGACGTGATGGACGGCCAGCACCAGGCCTTTCTCGAACTCGCGGCGCAAGGCATCAGCGTGTTCGCGGCGTCGGGCGACTCGGGCGCCTACGACATCAACTACGGCTACCCCTACCCGACCTGCACCAAGCTGCTGTCGGTCGACGCGCCGGCGAACGATCCGCTGGTCGTGGCCGCCGGCGGCACGACGCTGCCCAACGTGCAGGTGCACAAGTACGGCACCGTCACCGTGCCCTTCGAGCGCCCCTGGGCCTGGGACTATCTCGAGAACTACATCGTCGTGAACTACGGGCAGGATTACTACGACGCGAACTACTTCCCGGTCGGCGGCGGCGGTGGCGTGAGCGTCAACTACGCACGCCCACGCTTTCAGCGCACGACCGTCGGCACGCAGGCCAGCGCGGCGGGTCAGTCGCTGGTGTGCCAGACCGACACCGGGCCGGTCGACCTGATCGACATGCCCGCCGGCTACGCCGGACGCAACCTGCCCGACGTGTCGCTGAACGCCGACCCGTACACCGGCTACCTCGTCTACTTCCAAGCGGCCTGGACCGAAGGCTACGGCGGCACCAGCTTCGTCGCGCCGCAGCTCAACGGCATCGCCGCGCTGCTGGGCCAGTACACGCAGACGCGGCTCGGCCACCTGAACCCGCAGCTCTATGCACGGCTCGCGCAATACGGCTACGGCAAGGGCTCGCCCTTCCATTCGGTCACGCACGGCGACAACCTCTACTGGCAGGCAACGCCCAGCTACAACCCGGCGTCGGGCATCGGCACGCTGGACGTGAAGAACCTCGCGAAGACTTTCAGGGGCTTCCCGCAGGACTGGCGCGACTGACCGCGCCCTGCGGTGCCGCGCGCGTCCGTGGCACAGCGATTGCTAGTTTTTTGATCGAGTAGAAGCCGGCAACGGCGCGCCCTGTTCGCGCGCCGTGGGTCATTGCTCCGGGGGTGGTCGTCCGACCGCCCGGTGCCCGTGCGCGGGCGTTTGTGTTCACGATGAACCCAACGGAGGAAAGCCAACATGTTGGTCACCCAACAACCCGTCTTGCGTCGCTTTTGGTATGCGCTGTTCCCGATCAGCGCGATCGACGACGGGCCGAAACCTTTCACGCTGCTCGGCGAACACCTCGTCGTGTGGAAGACCGCCGACGGCACGCCCGCCGCGCTGCGCGACCGCTGCTGCCACCGCACCGCCAGGCTCTCCAAGGGCCACGTGGTCGACGGCCAGATCGTGTGCGGCTACCACGGCTGGACCTACGACTGCAGCGGCGCCTGCGTGCGCATCCCGCAGTTCACGGCCGGCGAGCAGATCCCGGCCAACGCCAAGGTGCCGGCCTTCCGTTGCCAGGAGAAATACGGCTACGTGTGGGTCGCGCTCGGCGACCCGCTGCGGCCCATTCCCCACTTCCCCGAGGACGGCAAGCCCGGCTACCGCCGCATCTTCCAGCTCTACCAAGAGTGGAAGACCAGCCCGGTGCGCATGATGGAGAACTCGTTCGACAACGCGCACTTCTCGTTCGTGCACCGCGGCACCTTCGGCGACGCCGCGGCGCCCGTGCCCAAGACCTACGAGCTGGTCGAGACCGACTACGGCTTCGAGGGCGGCTCGAGCGTACCGATCCTGAACCCGCCGGCCGCGCACCGCGTGACCGGCACCGACGCGCCGACCGTCACGCGGCATCTCGTGAACCGCTACTACCTGCCGTTCGCGCGCCGCTTCGGCTGCAGCTACGACAGCGGCGTCGACCACATCATCTACAACTGCGCGACGCCGATCGACGACGAACGCATGATGCTGGTGCAATGGCTGTACCGCAACGACAGCGAAGCCGATTGCCCGGCGCAGGTGCTCATCGATTGGGACGGCGCGGTGACGGCCGAGGACCGCGAGATCCTCGAAGCCACCGACCCCGACGCCTGCATCGACACGCGGCGGCGCCAGGAATTCCACATGCCGTCCGACAAGCCCGGGCTGCTGATCCGTCAACAGCTGATGGCGCTGCTGACCGAGCACGGCGAGACCGAAGTGCATCGACCACCGCTGGCGGCCGCATGAGCGACGTGCTGATCCGCCATGCCGCGGCCATCCTGACCGGTGGGCGCGGCGATGCCGCACGCGCAACCGGCCCCGACATCCGCGTGCGCGACGGCAGGATCGCCGCGATCGGCACGCTCGCGCCCGAACCCGGCGAAGCCACGATCGACGCGACCGACTGCGTCGTCTACCCGGCCTGGGTCAACACGCACCACCACCTGTTCCAGTCGCTGCTGAAGGGCGAGCCGCAAGGCCTCAATGCCACGCTGACGCCGTGGCTCGCGGCCACGCCCTACCGCTTTCGCGGCGGCTTCGATGCGCCGCGCTTTCGGCTCGCGGCGCGCATCGGGCTGGTCGAGCTCGCGCTGTCAGGCTGCGGCACGGTCGCCGACCACAACTACCTGTACTACCCCGGTATGCCGTTCGACGCGTCGGCCATCCTGTTCGACGAGGCCGAGCGTCTGGGTCTGCGCTTCGTGTTGTGCCGCGGCGGCGCGACCTTGACGCGCCAGCTTGAAGCCGAGCTGCCGCTCGCGCTGCGGCCCGAGACGCTGGACGCGTACCTCGCCGACCTCGAACGCCTCACGGCTGCGTATCACGACCCGGCACCCGATGCGTTCCGCCGCATCGTCGCCGCGCCGACGACGCCGCTGTTCGCGATGCGGCCGGCCGAGCTCAGCGACACCGCGCACACCGCGCGCCGTCTCGGCCTGCGGCTGCACTCGCATTTGTCGGAGACCGTGCACTACCAGGACGCCGCACACGCGCAACACGGCATGTCGCCGATCCGCTTTGCGCACGAGGCCGGCTGGCTCGGCGCCGACGTGTGGTTCGCCCACCTCGTGAAGCTGGACGCCGACGAGATTGCGCTGCTGGGCGCGACCGGCACCGGCATCGCGCACTGCCCGCAGAGCAACGGCCGCCTGGCCAGCGGCATCGCCCCGGTGCGCGCGCTCGAAGACGCGGGCGTCGCGGTATCGATCGGCGTCGATGGCGCGGGCTCGAACGAAGCCGCCGACATGATCTCTGAAGTGCACGCCGCGTGGCTGATGCAGCGCGCGCGTGGCGGCGAGGCGGCGACCGCGGTCTGCCGCGGCGGCGCGGGCGAAGCCGGCGCACGCGATGCGAGCGTCGAGGATGTGGTGCGCTGGGGCACGGCCGGCGGCGCGCAGGTGCTGGGGCTGACTGGCCTCGGCCGCCTCGAGGTCGGCATGGCCGCCGACCTCGCCATCTACGCGCTCGACCAGGACCCGCGCCACTTCGGTCTGCACGACGTGGCGATCGCGCCGGTCGCGAGCGGCGGGCGGGCGCATCTGCGTGCGCTGCTCGTCGCGGGCAAGACCGTCGTCGAACACGGCGCGATCCTCGACCTCGACATGGCCGAGCTCGGCCGCGCCGCGCGTGCCGCGGTGCGCGAGCTGCAAGCCTGGGCATGATCCAATGAACCCTCATGAAGCCAGACGTCTCAGAACTCCCCACCCGCTCGCGTGCACGCCTGGGGCGCGAGCGCATCCTGGCGCTGATTCGCGAGGCGGCCATCACCGAGTTCGGGCTGCACGGCTTCAAGGGCGCATCGACGCAGGCGATCGCGGAGCGCGCCGGCCTCACCAAGCCGCAGCTGCACTACTACATCAAAGGCAAGGACGAGCTCTACGAAGAGCTGCTGTTCGCGGTGCTGCAGGGCTGGTCCGAGGCCTTCGCGTTCGACGCGTCCAGCGCCGATCCGCGCCGCGTGCTGACGCACTACATCCACAAGAAGCTGGCCTACGCGCTCGACAACCCGGGCCTGTCGCGCATCTTCACGAACGAGCTGCTGGGCGGCGGGCCCAACCTGCAACGCTACTGGCCGCTCGCGGTGCGCTCGACCCAGGAGAAGGTCGACCTGATCGACGGCTGGATCGCCAAGGGCCTGATGCGCCCGCTCGACGCGCGCCTGCTGCTGATGCACATCTGGGGCATGACGCAGCACTACGCCGACTACGCGGTGCAGGTGCGCGTGATGCTGGGCCAGCCGCCCGACGCGCCGATCGCGCGCGAACCGATCCAGCGCGAGCTCACCGCTTTTGTGCTGATGGGCTGCGGTTTCGCACCGGAATAGCCCGCTTTCCGACCGGCCCCGAGCCGGCGGTGCCATCCAGGGCTGGCACCGTCCTTGCGAGTGTTTGACCACAAGATCAGATCAAACGGTCAGATATGCGCGTGCTTGTCGTCTACTCCCACCCCGTCGAGACCAGCTACAACGCGGCCGTGCACGCGCAGGTGGTCGAGAGCCTGCGTGCCGCGGGCCACGAGGTCGACGACTGCGACCTCTACGCCGAAGACTTCAACCCGGTGCTGACGCGCGCCGAGCGTCTGGGCTACCACGACATCCCGAGCAACCGCGCGCCGGTGGCGCGCTACGTCGAGCGGCTCGAATGGGCCGAGGCGCTGGTGTTCTGCTTCCCGACTTGGTGCTTCGGCCTGCCGGCCATGCTGAAGGGCTTCTTCGACCGGGTGTTTTTGCCCGGCGTGTCCTTCGACATGAGCGACCCGAAGAACGTCAAGCCCAAGCTCACGCACATCCGGCGCATTGCCGCGGTCGTGACCTACGGCCGGCCGCGCTGGACCGCCTTCATGATGGGCGACCCGCCGCGCAAGGTCATCACGCGCTACCTGCGGGTGCTGACCGGCGGCGGTGCCAGGGTGGATTACCACGCCTACTACCACATGAACGTCGCAACCCGGCCGCAGCTCGACCGCTTCAGGCTGCGCGTCGGCCAGGCCATGGCGCGCTTCGGGTGAACGCATGAGCAGCGCCGCACCCGAACTCATCACCCAGGCCCGCCTGCCGCGCTGGAGTTTGCCGGCGGCGTGGCCGACGCAGGGCGCGCAGCCCATGCTCGCCGACCTGCGCTTGAGCAACGGCCGCATCGCGGCGATCACGCCGCACGCGGGCGAGCATGCCGGAGGTTGGAACGTTCACGGCGCCCCGGTGCTGCCCGGCCTCATCGAAGCCCACACCCACATCGACAAGGCCTTCACGCTGCCACGACTTGGGGCGCTCAAGCCTGGCCTGCTCGCCGCGATCGAGACCATGACCGCCGACCGCCAGACCTGGACCGTGGCCGACGTGCGCGAACGCGCCTCGCGCTGCCTGCAATGGGCCTTCGAGGCCGGCGTCGTGAAGCTGCGCACCCACTGCGACTGGTGGGAGCCGCAAGGCACGCCGCTCGCGTGGAACGTGCTGCGCGCGCTCGGCGAAGAATGGGCCGACCGCGTCGTACTCGAACGCGTGAGCCTGATCCCGCTGCACCTGTTCAGCGAACGCGATGGTGCGCTCGCACTGGCGAAGACCGTCGCGGCCAGCGGCCCCGGTGCGTGCCTGGGCGCCTTCGTGCACTCGACGAACTGGAGCGCGGCCTCGCTGCGCCACCTGTTCGAAGCCGCCGAAGCATTCGGCCTCGACGTCGACCTGCACTGCGACGAAGAACTGAACCCGCAGGCCGAGGGCATGGCCACGACCGCGGCGCTGCTGCGCGAGATCGGGTTCAGCGGTCGCGTCGTCTGCGGCCACACCTGCGCGCTCGCGACCCAGCCGGAAGCGCAGGCGTTCGCGACGCTGGACGCGGTGGCCGCCGCGCCGATCACGATGGTCTCGCTGCCCACCACCAACCTGCTGCTGCAGGACGCGCAGACCGGCCGCACGCCGCGCCAGCGCGGCGTCACGCTGGTGAAAGAAGCGCGTGCGCGCGGCATCCCGCTGCTGATCTCGACCGACAACGTGCAGGACGCGTTCTGCCGCGCCGGCAGCTTCGACCCGGTCGAGGCGCTCGCGGTCGGCGCACTCGCCGCGCAGTTCGAGCAGCCTTTCGACGAGTGGTCGGAGACGATCTGCCGCGGCGACTGGCTGACGCGCACGCCGAACACGCCGCCCATGCGCGTGGGTTCGGTGGCCGACCTGGTGATCTTCACTGCTGCCGATGCGCACGGCTGGCCGACGCGCACGCACTCGCGCGTCGTGCTGCGCGCCGGTCGCGTCGCGGCTGGCAGCGTGCCGGCCAGTTGGCAGCCCATGACGGAGACCGCCCGATGAGCACACCGACCACGCCCGGCATCGCCCAACCGCTGGCGCGCTACGCGGCGTACCGGCGCGTTGGCGACTTCGTCTTCCTGTCCGGCGTGATCGCGGTCGACCCGGGCACCGCAACCATCGTCAAAGGCTACGCCGACATTCCCGACGCGGCCGCAACGCTGCTGGGCCGCACCGGTGAGTTCTCGACCGACATCAAGGAAGGCCCGATCCTGGCGCAGAGCTGGTACGTGCTGGACCGCATCCGCCAGACCGTCGAAGCGGCTGGCGGGCAGATGAACGACGTGTTCAAGCTCGTGCAGTACTTCAAGAACCTGGACCACTTCCCGCACTACAGCCGCGTGCGCAAGCTGTTCTTCACGGGCGAGCCGCCCGCGTCCACCGTGGTCGAGGTCAGCGCGATGCTGCCGACGGCCGACATCCTGATCGAGGTCGAGGCGACGGCCTACCTTCCGCTGCCCCGCTGACCCCACGAGGAGCCCACCATGCTGCATGGCTACAACCCGCCTTCGCGCTTTCTGCCCTACCTGAGCTGGACCGAGATCGCCACCCTGCCCGACCGCGAAAACACCGTGATCGTGCTGCCCACCGGCGCGACCGAGCAGCACGGCCCGCACCTGCCCTGCGCGGTCGACACCATCATCAGCGCCGGCGTCGTCGGCCACGCGCTCGCGCGCCTGGACCGCGACCACCCCGAGGTGCCGGCGTATGCGATGGCGCCCATCACCTACGGCAAGTCGGAAGAGCACCTGCACTTCCCCGGCACTATCACGCTGACCGGCGAGACGCTGCTGGCGACCATGATCGAGGTCGCGGAGTCGGTCTACCGCGCCGGTTTTCGCAAGCTGCTGATCGTCAACGGCCACGGCGGCCAGCCGCAGATCATGGAGATCATGGCGCGCGAGATGCGGTTGCGCCACGGCGACTACATCGTCGTGCCGCAGCACACCTGGCGCCTGCCGCACGTGGCCGGGCGCTACATGGCCGACAAGGAAAAGAAGCTCGCGATGCACGCCGGCCATGCCGAGACCGCGATCATGCTGGCGCTCGCGCCCGACACCGTGCACATGGAGCGCGCGGTGACCAACTACCCGCCGGAGTTCCCGTCCAAGCTGCTGTCGCCCGACGGCCGCCCGGCCTGCGCCTGGACCGCGCGCGACTTCGGCCCCAGCGGCGTCATCGGCGACCCGCTGCCCGCGACGCGCGAACAGGGCGAGGCCATCCTCGAATCGCTGGCCACCAGCTGGGCCCAGGCCATCACCGAGCTGTTCGAAGCGCGTTGGCCCGCACGCGAAGAAGCCACCTGGAGCCGCGCGCAGCACACCGGCCACGTCCAGCAGTCTCTCAACTGACGCCTTCCATTTCATCCCACCAGGAGCCCGCACCATGACCGCACCCGTGTCTTCATCCCTCCGCACCACCGGCGGCCGCGCGCTCGCGGCCGGCTTGCTCGCCCTCGGCGCGATCGCGCCGGCGCACGCCGACGAGAAGTTCGTCTACATGACCAACTGGTTCGCTGAGGCCGAGCATGGCGGCTTCTACCAGGCGGTGGCCACCGGCCTGTACAAGAAGGCCGGGCTGGACGTGACGATCAAGATGGGCGGCCCGCAGGTCAACATCTTCCAGCTGATGGCCGCCGGCCAGGCCGACTGCGTGATGGGCTCCAGCGACCTGCAGATCATGCAGACGCGCGAGGGCGGCGTGCCCATCACCACCGTCGCGGCGCTGATGCAGAAAGACCCGCAGGTGCTGATCGCGCACGAGGACGTGAAGACCTTCGATCAGCTCAAGGGCAAGACCATCCTGATCGCCGCCAGCGCCAACCAGGGCTACTGGCCCTGGGTCAAGACCAAGTTCGGCCTGACCGACGCGCAGACCCGGCCCTACACCTTCAACATCCAGCCCTTCGTCGCCGACAAGAACACGGTGCAGCAGGGCTACATCACGTCCGAGCCCTACGCGATCCAGAAGGCCGGCGTGAAGGCCAACGTGCTGGTGTTCAGCGACTTCGGCTACCCCGCGTACGCGACCACGGTCTCGTGCATGGACAAGACCGTGAAGGACCGCAAGGCCGCCGTCGCCGCGTTCGTGAAGGCCTCGGCCGAAGGCTGGAAGAGCTACCTCGCCGACCCGGCACCGGCGAACGCGCTGATCAAGAAGGACAACCCCGAGATGACCGACGACCAGCTCGCCTACAGCGTCGCCAAGCTCAAGGAATCGGGCATGGTCACCGGCGGCGACGCCGGCAAGCTCGGCATCGGCGTCATCACCGACGCACGCGCCAAGGCGAGCTACGACTTCCTGGTCTCGGCCAAGCTGCTGGACCCGTCCAAAGTCAAGCTCGCCGACACCTACACGACCGAGTTCATCAAGGACGTGAAGGTTCTGCCCTGACATGGAACTCGTGGGTTCGGACATCGAGCCGCGGAAGATGCGTCGCGGGCTGGTTGCGATGACTGCTCGCGGCCCGATGCTGACGGTGAACGGCTGCTTTGCAAGCATCGATCGGCGCGAGCAAAGCCGCATGCGGGCAGGCCGCGGCGCTTCACTGAGGCGGTCGGCGCTGCGCACCGACTGCCCTGCGGTGCGCGGTCTCGTGGCCCGTCGCCGAACTCACTTCGTTCGCTGCGCTCACTGCGTTCAAACAACCGCGACGAGTCAGTTCTTGATGCGCGCTGCGCGCGCGGCCACGAGCCCTGTGCTCCTCGGCGCCTCAGAGGCGCGCCGCAACCTGCCCGCACGCGCCTTTGCTGAAACGGCAGTGGCGTTTGCAACGGGGACAAAGAACCGTGGGCTTCGCGGCGGGCACTGCCCGGTGGGGGCGATTTGGGGGGCGACGAGCAGCGCAGGGCTGGGGGCGGCGCGCGCGCAGCGCGTGCTTCGTGATCTGACTCGTCGCGGTTGTTTGAGCG
>Ga0307509_10007636_pt1 | contig 14057 bp, 18 predicted proteins | sample 10_EM_MG_FD_202245 | JGI IMG/M metagenome (GOLD analysis project Ga0307509, IMG submission 202245) | Populus trichocarpa ectomycorrhiza microbial communities from riparian zone in the Pacific Northwest, United States - 10_EM | ecosystem: Host-associated > Plants > Roots > Unclassified | place... | reverse complement strand
TGAACGTCGAGTCTCGTTATGGCCCTGTGATGGAGGTCTTTGAGGTCGAGGGAAGCAGGGAGAAACGCCTCGTTATCGGGTACAAGCGAGGGGGGACGACCAAATTCTTCAGGTATGAGGTCATCGCTCGACGCTTTTTCCCTCATCCTGATCGAGATCCAGTACCTTGTCCAACCTCTATCACTTCTATTCACTTTATTCCGCGAGGAAATACGTCGGTAAGCCACTCCGCTTCCACCACGGTACGACCAATGCCCGCTCACCGGCCACCAGAACAATTCTCGAACGGCATTACGATCATCTCTCTTTACCTCAACCCGTTACCCAACGTGAACGACGCCCCCCCGATCGAGAACTCGATACACCAAATCATGAAGGAGGCTTCCCTCCTTTACTGTCTTCCTGACAATCCCTTCTTCACCCCTGGAAATGGTCATGCGGTGCAGGAGGCCACCTATGCCTGTAGGTTCACCCATACACTCTCACCTGAGACTCATCGACGACGCTTATCAACCCCAACAGACTGTGGTTGGATTTTCGCCCAACACTTCTGTAACCGTTTAGGGTCCTCCTACCTAGCTCTCAGGAACCTGTTGGACGAATCGAATCCCGATCACGCGGAGGTCTTGAACGACATCAAGAGGAGGTTCAGGGAGGAGACTTTTACCCGCGAATACATCGAGCAGATCCTCCAAGCTCACCCTGAACTGGTGCGTGAGCTACATTAACTTCCGAAACGGACAACCGACCCGAACCGGTGTAGGTTCGACTTCTCTACGTCAACTTTGCCATGATCCACTACCCGGAATCCGACGGCGCCCAACTGATGTACGCGTTCCTTCGTTCACGGTGTGAGGCGGTCCTAACCTCAGCTCAGGCCAACGTTGTCCTATCAACGTTTGCAAACATTCCAGCCGCTGACCGACAAGGACTTGCACGACAAAATCCGGAAGACAGTCTCAAACAAACACGAGTTACAGGTCCTCGAAGCCTTGCTCATCTTCAACAGGTGCGTTTCGTGTTTATTGGATTTTTGTGGCCGGAGTTCTGGTGGCTGAACTCTTGGTAGGAACGTGCTGAAGACAAACTTCTACCAACCGACCAAGGTCGCCCTGTCTTTCAGGCTTGCCCCAGAGTTCTTGCCAGAGATCGAGTACCCTCGAAAGCCGCACGGAATGTTCGTCGTCATCGGAAACGAGTTCCGGGGATTCCACATCAGGTTCAGAGACGTTGCCCGGGGCGGGATCCGAATCGTCATGTCAAGGAACAGAGAGAATTACTCCATCAACCAGAGGATGCTGTATGTTTCTTATGTATCGCCCTGGCTCGCCGTGGACGCTAATTTCTTGATCCCAGGTTCGATGAAAACTATGGCCTCGCATCAACTCAAACTCTAAAGAACAAGGATATCCCCGAGGGAGGTGCCAAGGGCACAATCCTGCCCAGCCTTGGAGCTACCCCGAGGCTCTGCTTTGAGAAATACGTCGACTCTATCTTGGACCTTCTCATCCCTGGCCAAAGCCCTGGGATCAAGGAGCGCCTCGTCGATCTTTACGGAAAGCCCGAGCTGTTATTCTTTGGCCCCGACGGTACAGTTCTATCCAACGCCCCCTTCTGACTTTCACTTACCGAGCGACCATGCAGAGGGTACCGCTGACATGATGGATTGGGCTGCCCTGCACGCGAAGGCCCGGGGTGCCGAATGGTGGAAATCTTTCACCACCGGAAAGAGCGCGAGAAAGCTCGGCGGTGTCCCTCACGATACCTACGGAATGACCTCGCTGTCGATCCGACAGTACGTGCTCGGAATTTACAAACAGCTTGGGCTCCGGGAGAAGGACATCACCAAGGTTCAAACGGGAGGCCCGGATGGAGATCTCGGATCCAGTGTGTACCCCTCCCAGACACCCCCTCCGAACGAATACTTAGCGCACCCGCAGATGAAATCCTTCTCAGCCATGACAAGACCATCGCTATCATTGATGGGAGCGGAGTTCTCGCAGACCCCGTCGGCATCAACAGGGAGGAACTCGTTCGCCTCGCCAAGGCCAGGAAACCCGTCGCCTTCTTCGATAAGTCAAAGTTGACCAAGAATGGGTACCTCGTCAAGGTCGAGGATCAGGATGTCAAGTTACCTTGTAAGCTTTCGGCCGTACCCTTGGGATATTTTCTCCCTGCCTGAACTTGTCCTTTTAGCTGGAGAGACCGTTCTGGATGGAACCGATTTCAGGAACTCTGCTCATCTCAGGTTCAAGGCTGACATGTTCGTTCCTTGCGGTGGACGGTATGTGATTTCCCACGCATTCGAGGCATCCACTGACGATTTCCACGTGTGCAGCCCCGAAGCGGTCAACATCTCCAACGTCGCCGCTCTGGTTGACTCCGAGGGCAAGCCGCACTTCAGCTATGTCGTCGAGGGAGCAAACTTGTTCTTCACGCAGCAGGCCCGGTTATACCTCGAACAACGCAAGGTCGTCTTGTTCAAAGACTCGAGTGCCAACAAGGGTGGCGTCACCAGCTCTTCGTTGGAAGTGCTTGCTGGTCTCGCATTGACCACGGAGGAGTACTTGGACCTGATGATTTTCAAGGATGGCAAACCGTCCGAATTTTACCAGAGCTACGTCAAGGACATCCAAGAAAAGATCAGCGAGAACGCTGCCGCCGAGTTCCACTGCTTGTGGAAGGAGCACGCGAGACTCTCGGGGTCGAAGCCTCGTACCGTTATCTCTGACGAGCTGTCGAGCACTCTGAACAACCTGCAGGCGGAGTTGGAGAACTCGGATCTTTTCGACGACGTCCCCAGTAGGAAAGGTGTCATGAGGAGGGCAATCCCCACGACCCTCGTTGAGAAGGTTGGGTTGGATGAGTTATTGAAACGACTCCCCGAGCCCTACCAGAGGGCTATCTTCTCCAGTTGGGCCGCTTCCCGATTCGTGAGTCTCTCTGTCTTACCGGCTCTGGACTCTTTCTCATCCTGAGCGCACCGGAAACAGATTTACAAGTACGGTGTTAATGGTTCCAGCGTTGACTTCTTCCACTTCGCTAAGGGCCTGGCTAATTAACGGTGCTATAATAGACAATAAGCGTTTACAGGAGCAGAATCTCCCCATCAGCCTCACACGTTGTACTTATATTACCAACCATACCTACAGAGCCTTTGTGGTTTTTTCCCATCTCCCGCCCGCTATGTGAACATGGGGACGAGGAGACAAAGCGGAGAGTACTCCCACCACCGTGTCCCAATTGAATGTGTTCCTCGCCTTCGGATGTGACAGTGTACAGTTGTACAGCTTTCAGGTGTGTGTTCCTCCCTTGATCGCGTCGAACACACCAACAAGTGTCAGCACGTTCGTTTGGGAAATCGCAAGGGTTTCCCAGCGCGGGAGGGCGGAAGGAAACGATCACCAGGTACCACATACGAAAAAGTGATCCATGATGCAATAACAAAAACCGTTTGAATACACAGCGTACTACAGAACGTACTCAAATGAAACCAATCTTGTTCGCGACGTCAAGAGCGTCGTGATCTGGCGCCAGTCGCACGTAGGCCTTCTTAGTTCCGTCAGGGCTGTGGACGTGTCAGGATGGAGAGCAACGGTGAAACAGGGGGAGCGTCGCGTACCGAATCAAGGTGTTGATCTTGGCCGCCTGAACGTCATACAATTTCTTCACCGCATCCTTAATCTGTCTCTTGTTCGCCTTGAGGTCTGTGATGAAGACGAGGGTGTTGTTCTCCTCGATCTTCTTCATCGCGGACTCTGTGTTCAGCGGCCTGGGCGAGGGGTAAAACAATGAGGGGCCTCTGCTGAGCTAGATTTTGAAAGAATGCGTACGAGATGATTACCCGGTGTTGATCCATACGAGGGGCATGGGGAATGGACTTCCTGGGGTACTTGGGGGACCGGGCCAAACGGAGGGTCTTTGGTCGATGGAAGGAGACGGTGGTTCGGACCTTTCGCTTGGTTGTTGAGTGGGCACCAACGAGAGCGGCCTTTTTAGCATTTTTGGCCTTGGTTTCCTTCGAAGGAGGTGTCTTGGCTGGAAGTAAAGTCAACAGGGGATCGAATGCTCTGGGAAGGCGATCGTACTGGCGGTCTTTCCCTTGGTAGGTTTTGAGGTGACCATTTGAACGTAGTCTAGAGGAGTATCGGACGTTTGTAAGGAAGAGGGTGTTGAGGGCAGGGAATGGGGTGGGAGAAGCGGGAGAGAGATATGTCCATCCGAGTGTATCCATCGCAATCCATCGTCAAAACCGTCCAACCTCTGCTCAGCAACCGCCAACCCAACGTCTCCGGTGCGACTTCTCCCACCCCAAGGTACAGTTTTCGTGAAACGGTGCTCACCTTGATCAGGATGGCCTTGAGGGATGGAGGGGGAGGTTTTCGATGATTCCGTCGCGCTTGCCAAATTGGGAGGACGGCATCACCGGACTTCGGATATTACCGGATCACCCTCCGTTTGACTTTGAGTGAATATGCGGCCAACGTCTGCGAGGCTCCTTAACCTGCTGGTGCCTGTCAAGAGGTACGGGCATACACTCTGGACCAATCATACCCCTGACGCATCCTAGGTGCGTTGACTATGCGGTCAAGGTCCGCGTCAACCCAGACCAGACGGGTATTGAGCTCGGTGTCAAGCACTCCATGGTGAGCAACGCCCACGTCCACGCGCACCCCACGTCTCACTTTATCTTATAGAACCCTTTTGACGAAATCGGTCTGTAACCCATGTTCGTCAGAGTTCCTCAAGTTTACCCGAAATGCGTTTAGCGATTGAGGAAGCCGTCCGGCTTCGAGAGAAGTTGAAGGACGCTGTCAAATCGATCAAGGTTTTGACCGTCGGTCCTCCCAAGGCAGCCGAAACGCTCCGTACAGCATTGGCCATGGGTGCCGACTCCGGTATTCACGTTGAATTGCCGGACACCGCGCCATCTCCGGAACCACTCAGCATCGCTAAACTCATCAAGGCCGCCATTGAGAGGCAGAAGGAGCCCGTCGACCTGGTCATCATGGGGAAGCAGGCAATTGACGACGACGCAGGTCAGACAGGTCAGATGTTGGCCGGCCTCCTCGGTTGGTCCCAGGCAACCTTCGCCAGTAAGGTCGAGGTCGACGAAGCCAACAAGGTGGCACTCGTAACACGTGAAATCGACGGCGGGCTTCAGGAGGTCAGGTGCAAGCTTCCCCTTGTTGTAACAACCGATTTACGTTTGAACGGTCAGTCCTGCCTCATCTCACGCAGCTATATTGATGCTAACATTGCCGCAGAACCCCGGTATGCCTCACTACCCAACATTATGAAGGCAAAAAAGAAACCAATCGAGAAATTCCAACCTTCCGACCTTGGTGTGGATGTGACTCCAATTTTGGAGACCCTCAAGGTTACTGAACCGCCGAAACGGGTCGGAGGGACGAAGGTTAGTCCCCCTTCTACCGAAAATACACACTCCGGCTCAACTACACGTCCAAGGTCGGATCCGTTGACGAGCTGGTCGCCAAATTGAAGGCAGCCGGTATCACCGCTGTGTAACTAGACGTTCTCATCAACAATTTCTTGTCAATTCTTTCATTGCATACACATTCCCTACCTCACATCTGCAAGGGCGGTAACCCGGTTGATGACTTGCACCATCTTGGTCTGATCAGCCCAGTGGGGGAGGCGACAAACCGCACGCTTGAGCATGAAAGAACCATTGCGGTACCAACCAAGCCAAGACCTACTCAATTGCTGCACATGGGTGCGCTTGTGAGCTTATGAGTTCCACACCAGCCAGATATTGCAGCTTTGTGATACCCGCCCTTTGTTGGGGTGGTGTCCTTGAAGACTGGGAGCGAATCTACGAGGAAGGTGCATCATTCGCAGTCCAGACGATCATCGATCGATCTTCCTGCTACCTGATCGATACGATCACACCCGTCTTTCATTCTCTCAAAGGAAGTGTAAGATGGGCCCCCCAACGTTAGCGACAACTTTACGTTAGCACCTGCAACTCCGTACTGACCTCACTCACAGAAAGTCTGGAAATGACAATCCACCTGTGGCGCTCCGCTCCCTCTCACGCGTCCCACCGGAGGTCCTGGGGAGGATCTTCCAGCACAACATCTCGCCACACCACATTCAACACGGACAATACTGCCGTATTTTCAACTTCCTCTTCGTTTGTCGGCGCTGGTACAGCGTCGCACAAGCCACGCCTCACCTCTGGTGCAAGCTGGGAAACGACGTCGGTCTTTGGCCGATGTTCGCCCGACTTTCTAAGCGGTTGGACCTGTCCATAGAGATGCTCGACGTCCTTGACGAGTTTAATCCACTCGAAACACTAGCGTTACACGCCATTTTTCGGGACGCGGCTTTCACCGACAGGATTCGCGAGTTCACCTTCGATGGCGACGACCTCATTTTAAACACCATCTACCCTTCTAATATCCCGCCCCCTTCCCGCCTCGTTTCCCTCTCCGTGATAAATGGATTTGGGATGGCAATCTACTCCGGGATCATCAAGCATCTTGTCGGGCCTTCCGTCAAGAGGTTGCAAATATTTCCCTCTGGATCCGAGTTGGGCGGTGCGCGGAACCTTACCCACCTCTCCCTCGGTTCATATAATCCACCCCCCTCCAAATGCCCCGAGCTTCTGTCCACCCTCCGACTCAGCCCACTTCTACAACACGTGTCCATCAGGTACACGCGAACCGAGTGCCCACTGGGATCCGGCGGCGAACAGGAAGCCATTTCCTTACCAGACCTACGAACCATCGAAATCTCCACTCCCTGGAAAGTCAACCAGTTCCATCAGTTTTTAGAACGTTTGAAACTTTCGGCAAACTTGAACGAAATCAAACTGGGCGCGCTTCACGCGCAACCGGAAGACTCAATTCACGCATTTGGGGGTCTATTTGCGACTTTGAATTCCACAATTTCTCCCGGAAAGATACGGCACTTGGTGATGCAGGAGTCAGATCACGTCGACCGCATTCTACACTACCGTAGACACGCCACGAACGACCCGCCGCTCCCGCGACAAGCACCCCTCCTCATCCTTAAATCCCCGAAGATACCGGCGGACTCTCTAGGCAGGGATCTACTCAAGTTGGGCGAAACTGGGATTCTGCGAGACCTGCTTCATCTCGAGCTCGAGCTGAGGATCTTCCGAACGAGATCTTATCTCGAAGGTATCCTCGAGATGATTCCGGGACTCACTAAGCTGACGGTTTGGCTCAGAGGTACTGAGGCCAGCCTCTTCGAATCCATCGGCCCGGAGATGATCAAACATCCGATAGACTTGGACAAAGCGACACCGTTGCTACCCTTTCTCCGAGACCTCGTCATCTTGGATGTATTCTTCTCCGGGCCCAGCCTGAAAGAGACAATCCTCAGCTGTTGCCGGTCGAGGAAGAAGTGCGGGTTTCCCTTCGAGAAAATACGGATCGCCGGTTGCGTGGGGGGTGATTCCCCTTGGGTAGAAGGAATCAGAGAAGTGGTGCGCAATGTGGATTGGGACGGTGCCGAGGAGCAATCTCTTGGTTCTCTCGATGGTGGAGCAACGGGGACTACCTCCGACTCCGACGAGGACCCTGTATACTACTAGCATGATCCTGTGAACGGGGCGACCCTTACTACCGTGTCCGTCGCTTGCATCGACGAGCATGGGTTGCTGTGAACCCAAAAAAAAATTCCACAACCGTGATCCCCTATGTTGATACATGTATGTGTACAGTTGTGACGACGTTGCAAACGAATTTCAAACAGCGCGAGTAATTGACATTGAAAAATGTGGTGGTGTTCCAAGACCTGGGGAGAAGGGACGACCGTGCGCCGTGAGGTATATTACGGGCTGTGAATGACGCATCCTGATTCGGAGGTGGGAGCTGCCGGCGAGGCTTTTCCCTGTCGCAGCCAACCGCCCAGTTCCCAACTTCGGTCTGCACGATATAGATCCTTTACCCTTTGTGCGGGGTCCACGATCCCTCTCAATACCGACCGAAGTCGCTGAAAGTCTATCGGTTTCAGGATCCACCCGTCGATACCAGAGTTGTCGATTTCTTGCCGTTTCTCTTCGAGTAGAGAAGCAGAAACGGCAAATATAGGAATCCGGCCGTTAAGCCGATGTGAGAGTCTACGGGGCGACTCGAAATCCCTTTCCAGTCCCCTGACACGCTCAGTGGCTTCGTATCCGTTGAGCAAGGGCATCCTGTGGGCCCTCGGTGAGCTCGGTCACGCTCGTAAGGTGGGTCGACATACTGGATATCCATGAGTATACAATCGAACTCATGGTCTAGGCAAATGATATCGACACATTCTTGGCCGTTAGCGGCGTAGGCGACTGTGTGGCCGTCCACCAGCAGTCTCTTTCCCAAGATTTTAGAGTTGATCGCATTATCCTGTGCAGGTCAGATGAGGGGCACGAATAGGGATACTCAGGCTAACCTCGACAATGAGAACTCTCAACCGGACCGGTTTCATATCACTCGTGTTCTCACTCCTTCGGGAAGGAATGGAAACCGCGCTCTCTTCTTGGTGCCCCTTTGCAGTAACGATGGCAGGTCCCTCCCTGTAAGGATGCCCTAGCGTGGCGACAATTGGGTCAACCTTGACGGCACGCAATGGCGTGTTTGAGTTCGGGATTTCGAGGGAACCGGCTGTGTCGGCGTGCGACGCTCGGGAAGGTAAGTTGCTGAGCGGGTGGTTTGAGGGTGGTGCATGGTTGGATACCAGGGCCTCCACCAAACCGTGGATGTCGCTACCGCCGCTACTCTTCCGTGAGGAGTAAACGATATTTGGAGACGCGCTGCATGATCCAGAACCCATCTCCCCGGCGGGGACCAAGGGAGCTAGGAACGAGAAGCGACTCCCCTTGTTGACTTTTGAGTCGACACGAAGCTGGCCGCCTAGCTGCTCGACGATCCGGGCCACAACAGCTAATCCAAGACCCAGAGCCGGGGTGGGGGTTCGGGGAGCTACCGATTCCACTTGCTCGAACTCTCGGAAGATGCTTTCGAGTTTCTCAGGTGAAATGCCACGACCAGTGTCCGTAACAATAATCTCGACCGCAACGGAGCCTCCTTGCCGAAGGCCTTCGGGCTCCTCGAAGGCTTTACACTCGACGGTGATTTTCCCGTGAGTGGAGTATTTCACTAGAGTGTGGGGGTCAAAACTGGTGAGACTGGGGGAAGGTGAGGCTGGGTGGCTTACAGGCATTCGCGGTCAGATTACCAACTACGGTGCGAATCTTCCGAGAGTCTCCCACCACCACACGCGGCCCTGAGACCTCGAGCACGAACTGTAGGTTTCGTCGACGCGCCTCGTTACGGTATATCTGGGTCGCTTCCTCGATCGCGTGGTGCAGGTCGAATGGCTCGTTGAATGACGTATCCCGACCGCTCTCCAATTTCGTGAGGTCCAGTAAATCGTTGATCGTGAAGAGCAGGCTCTAGTCTATGACTGAGCCAATGAGGTGATGGCTCGGGTGTAGACACCTACCTTGGATGCAGCGTGGGATTGGTTGAGGTTCTCTCTCGTCTCTCCGTCCAATTGCCCGCTGAGAGCCAGTTCCAAGTAGCTGGGCGGTGATCAATATAACATAGATTGGCGAAGTGTGTCACAAACTTGATAATGTGGTTCAATGGTGTTCTCACTGCAATAAACAGTGAGAAATTGACCGGCATTGGGGCACCATCTCGCCTACCTTCGTGGCTGGCATTTGACAACAGGATGTTAGTGAGTTTGGTGGTCTGCGAAGCGGACGCCTTTTGTCTCCAAACTTCAATGAACTGGGACGACATTCAACGTTCCGAAATGGCACGAATACGAGCCTGCCCTCGTACCTTTCCGTACACCAGGGCTAAAACGCCGGCAGTTTCCAGTTGCTCATCCGACCAACGCCTACACTTGCCAGTCGTCGTCTCTGACCACAATTTGAAGGATCTCCATGGTTCCGACGCGGCAGGAAATTCTGCCTCGCCCCCGAATGGCTTCCCAGCCCATCGAACTTCCTCTTGTTGACCCTTCCTCAGGAAGACGATGAAGTCGCGTCCCTCGCCAGACAACGGTATCAACAGTAAACCGGCAATAACTCCGAATCCAGATGATGGTTGAAGATCGGAGAAGTCGGCCGTTACCTCTTGGGATACCTGTAACGTGCTGGAAGCACCGTCGGCCAGCGGCCAGACAAGACGAGGTGTAATGTGGGTACACGTACGTGAAACGCTTCAGTCGTAGATACTCTGCCACAATCAGGATTTCCTGACCATGTTCGTTGGGTCCTAGGATCTTAGCACCTTCTCCAACGACCAAAACACCATAGTCAGCGTCGAACAGTTCGAGCAGATCGTCCGCATTCGATATGATATATCCAGAGGGGTGCTGATCCGAGGGCATGGTGTTGATCTATACAACAGAGCGTCAGTGGTTCCCCATGGGATACAGGAGAATTTTCACGTGCAAGCTTGCGGGTGTGCAATCGTTGGGCGTAGCTCAATCGTTCGATATTCTTCGATATCGACTGACTGACGACACATAACAACTGGCGGATGGGGAAACACACACGCATGCCATGATGGCCGTAAGAGTGACAGGCAACCAAACCCCATAACTGGCCAAAGGCGGTGATTGACTGGCGGAAGGCAAGTGAGTGGTCCCCCACCGGTACACTGGCTGTGCTCACCATAGACATCGACGCGCGGGCCCCCATATTTCCTAGATCTGATGAAGCCGATGAGAATAACAGAAAACCGGCCATCGAGGTGTCTGACATTTCAAATGGACAGGACTCATCGCCCGCAAGAAACAGTGGGTCATATCCTATACACCAAACCAGTTAGCAATGGAAACCACAAGACACACAATGACGGGCATACCAGCGGTGACTCTAGGTCTTCCTCGCTCTTTGCAACAAGACGTGCGGTTGGTTGATCCCTATCGTACAGCAATCGCACCTTGTCTGGTGGAAAGTTAGGGCCGGCCGGCGGTGGTGGGGAAATAGGCTTACTTAGTGCATACAATTCGCGAGCCTGATATGCAATACGGTCAGCCTAGTTGACGAGCATGCGATTTGGAACACCAGCCTGTGGGGAAATATCTGATGCTGGGAAATGGAGACCTCTGAAGAGGCCGCACGTCTTGCTCCGATCTACCAACTCGGCAACAACAGACCTATTCCAAACCTCATCGAACTGATATACGAGCACTCTGTGGAACTGGGTCAGCTCTTTGACAATCCCAACAACGACATTCAGGAAGGTCTCGAGGTCCGGAGCGTTCCCGAACTGCTCATTGACCTGTGACATCAACGCAAACACATCCATCATACCAACGCTGCCTGAAGAGTTATCCCGCCTAACCCTTTCCTTCCTTCTGATTGGGCTGGGGCTCCCATCGCTATCAACAGTACCCCGAACGCTATGTGATGTTTTGAGCTTGCGGAGTCTCTGGAGTGCTGTAAGAGGTTTGGATCGACTCGTTGTACTCTCCAGCACATCTTGTGGGCTGGGTCGCCACTCGTGGTCGCTGTCGAGGCCATGGATGTCAGGAAGAACTCCAGCGTTCCCGACAGACCGTAATGCCGTATCATCGTCCATTCGCAAAGATTGGGTGTGACTGTCAAGCAAGGTTCCTGTGGTCGTGGCTCCAGACTCGGTAAGTCCACCGCCCGGAGATCTGAGCAATGAGCCCTCTGGTTCAGGGGGGTAAAGAGGGTTTATGTCATCATTTTCCAGTTCGAACTCGAGTATGAGGAGGGGAAGTTGATCAGGATCCTCTGTCACCCTTGGACGATGAACGGCACACCACGCCTTCCATCTCTTCCGTCGTTCGCTGTCGTCGCTGACATCGTCAGAACCAGGTTGACCCCACCCAGTAATCGCGACCACATGAGGACTATAATCTCCTTCCTCCTCCGACGGCCAGCTGTTGTTGACAGACTGAACGCTGTCCCATAGCAAGTCTGCCTGGGAATCAGGTAGAACATCCGTAAAGCACTCGAGAGCGAAAAGGTACCGTGGACTAAGTCCTAGGATGTCCGCCGAGTTCTATGCGGTGATGAGCATATACAAACGCGCTGGAATCAGCCGAGGAATGATACCTCTGAAACTTGTCGGACCGCAAGGGTTCCAGCACAGGCGTCCTCGGCAACGACGACCATTACCCCAAAACCTTGTATTGCCCCGGGGTTCCGGATGGCCTGAGAGGCGTTACTTGGGCGAGAGGTGCGAGGGGAGCGTTACGAAATGCGTACCTCGTCCTCAAGTCTACGGGTATCACTCTCCGGGTCGATCGCTACATGATACCCACTCTCGTCGGCCCCGTGGCAGCACCCCGTTGTGAAGAAGTCGCCTGCCGCGTTCAACTCGATGGATTCCAGGTCCGAACTACGGCTATTTGAAATGTCGCGTGTTTTACGCTCCTCTGGCGTCCCAGGGATTTGATGCATCCCCTGGGACGAAGTGGTACCATTGGTTGAAGGGAATGGCTTTCTACTCGAGCTGTGGGTGCAATTGCCCGACCCGTGCGAGCCTACACGATGGGAATCGGAGGCCGAAGGCAATGGAGGAAGCTGGGCAATTCCTGGCTGCGATGTGTGTGATACACGGGAGTTAACGGAGCAACCCGACGAAGGGCAACCTTCCCCATTCATGAAATGGTCGACCGTGGGATCTGGCAGGGGTTTGAATTCGAAAGAGGTGAAAAGTTTGCCTCCTGCGGAATGGGGAGGGGTAGGGGCGGTATCAGAAAGTGGACCACCCGTAGCAGATAGATCCAGTTCTGGAGGAGCGAGGGGACCAAAAGGTCCCGGAATGAATACTTGGGTGGTGGTGGAAGACAAACCAGCCTCAGTGAAGGAGATCGGAAGGGCAGATTGACCATCACTGGGTTTGATTATCGGGGAGAAAGGGTCAGAGACCATGCGGATGTGTTCTTCGGACACGTTGGAAGGGCCAGCTACTGCCGTTCTTGATGGATAGGGATATAAGATGGAATGGGACCGCGCCGGGGGGATGGGGTGTGGTGGGACCCCTTCTAGCCCCGCCGTCGATTCCCTGGGTGCACCAGCGAGTTGGTGGACGAGGAGACTCTGTAGGGTGACAATGTCCCCAGCTTGCCTCAAGTTTGGACGAGGAATCGATGGCCGGGATCGGATGGGAGGTCCTGGTTGGATGCCGGTGAGGAGAGATTTGACAGGGTACACGTATGAGCTCGAGGATTGTGAGGACTCCTCGTTTCCTGGGGCTTCCTTGGGGCCGTCGTCGCCGTCCAGCATGACAGGAACGTAGTGCAAGAGGACGAGAGGAATAAGCCGAAGAACTACCGCCCTTTGTATAGAACACCGGGATAATCCCTTCTCTTTCGTCGATCTCCCCCGAACCCCCACTAGGCGAGATTTAGTAGTCCTGATAGAAGCCTCCCCACCTGAGGGAAAGGGTGATCAATCTCAGCAAGTGCGTCCGGCGTGTGGGAGGTCATACGGACGACATTGCCGGGCGGCGACGATCTATCTTTCACCTGCGATGCCATAGATGCTCATCTACCTGGTCGAGCTTGGATACGAACTAGCCACCGTCGGTGGACTTAAGAACATGCTTGGTCGAGAATGGGCGATCGAGGAGGAGGAGGACATCATCCGGGCTACTGCTTCCGGGATTCGCCATATCAAGTAAGGCCAAAAGATGGAGTGTGTTCATTCCAGCATCGTAAGGTACGGCCCAGGATGATTCTGTTGGTGTCAGGCGACCGTGACCGCCGTGACCTACCGCCGGTTTTCGAAGGTTCTCCCTAGGTTTTCTGTCACACAAGACTGCGGAGACTAACAAGATCATTGAGTCCCCTACCTTAAGTCAATTCCACTCGTCCTAGAGGGACAGTCCATATTTTACCTTCTTGGGAATATCTTGGGGGCACCCGAAATCGATATCAATTATACCGCAGGACAGTCCAAGGTCCAGTTTGCGGGGGGTGAGGAACCGTTGGGGTCGTCACCACCAAACTGGACGACCAACGGTCGGTCCTCTTTCCTGGGGGATTGGAAGTGGGGAGAGGTGGTCAAGTGCTGATGAGGGGGGAGAAGG
>Ga0307509_10007635_pt1 | contig 14057 bp, 12 predicted proteins | sample 10_EM_MG_FD_202245 | JGI IMG/M metagenome (GOLD analysis project Ga0307509, IMG submission 202245) | Populus trichocarpa ectomycorrhiza microbial communities from riparian zone in the Pacific Northwest, United States - 10_EM | ecosystem: Host-associated > Plants > Roots > Unclassified | place... | reverse complement strand
CGTTTTCGAGGACGGGGATTCACGAGTTGTGCAATTTTCGCACTTCTCGGTCAAAGAATATTTGATGTCGACTCGCCTTGCAGAGTCGAGCAGAGATGTCACGTATTATCACATTCCACTCAAGCTTGCACACACCATTCTCGCCCAGGCATGCCTCGGGGTTCTTCTCCGATTGGACGATCACATCGACCGCGACAAGATCAAAGCCTTCCCGCTTGCTAAATACGCTGCGAAACACTGGGTCGAGCACGCTCGGTTCGAAAATGTGTCGTCATACGTCAAGGACGGGATGGAATGTCTGTTCGACGCGGACAAACCACACTATGCGACTTGGCTTTGGGTCTATAATGAAGATCGCTATGGTCACTCCATGCGTACGATGTCCCCAGATACACCGGAAGCAGTCCCGCTATATTACGCTGCACGATTCGGATTTCATGACCTGACAGCACACCTTCTCGCAGAGCATCCGGAGGATATACATGCTAAAGGTGGTTTTCACGTGACTCCGCTACACGCATCCGCTAGACATGGGCATGTCGAAGTTTTCTCATTACTAGTCGAACACTTCCCGAATCTCGATATCAAGGGCTACGTCGGTCGGACCCCGCTGCACTTAGCGTCGCAAGGGGGACATCTAATGATAGGGCAGCAGCTGCTGGATCGGGGTGCAGATATCAATGTTCGCGATGGTAACGATTGGACTCCTTTATTTGTTGCGGCAATGTCCGGACAACTCGATTTTGCTCGAATGCTGCTCGAGCGAGTGGCGTCGATCAATGCTTCGGGTACTGCCGACCAGACTCCACTGCATACAGCGTCAATAAACGGACATGTCGAAGTCGTGCGGTTATTACTGGAACACGGCGCGGATCCCAATGTGTGTGACAAGCATGGGAATACGCCCTCCGATAATGCATCGAGTGATGGGTGGCTAGATATTGTACAATTACTGTCCGAGTACGGCACAAAGTCCATAAAGTAGTAGTACCATCTTGTTGACTTTTACGACCGCCACGAATGAAGAAATGGACCAGACGGCCCTCGGAATGGTCTCTGCGAGTACATATCTTATCCACCAAATGACCATAGAATACAGTATTGCTTCATTGTGGGATTGGCCATCGGGCCTGAGCTCAATATGCCCCCCCTCCCGCGCCCTAGAGCGCGAGCGCTAAGGCCTGAGGGCGAGACGCACTTAAGTATTCGATCATCAATTTCATTTCTCACCTGGCATCGGATAACTAAGTTTTGTAGGATGCTAGGTGCATCCCGGAGAGAATCAACTGTACGGCAGCGATAGAGATACAGTGATGGGCGGTAATGCATGTGATGAGCTATGTGGACTTCCTGGCCGGATCATCCTGTCATCGAGGAGACACCGAAATGTGTACATCCGGGTTCTGGCAACGGCGCTCACTGCATGGACCTTTTGGCTTGCGTCTTTTAACCACGAGTCCTTTGATTACGACGACGGTTGACGCTGAGAGGCCATTCACGGGCCTACCTGCGGTCTGTGAGGTTTACGGTCGACGGAATTGCACATTGCATCGTTAACAAGGCGGGCGCCATCTCATTGGCAAGAACAACTGCGCTCCATTTAGCTACTGTAGTATGAAGGAGCTCAGAAGAATAAAAGCGAATTACACTTTGAGATGGTCCGTAAAAGTTTACAAGATTCGCGTCTACCAGATTCGAGCTGTATTCAAAGATCAATCCAACTAACTCACTACATTAAATGATTCACTTGAATACCTCGAAGCTGAGTGGGACAATCCTAGAATTTGAAACCCCCAGCAAGGTCCATGACCCTGTCTGGATCGATCTTCGCCTTGATGCTGCGAAGCCTCGCCAAATTCCCACCATATATCTCTTCTAGAGGTGTATCGAACAGCGCGTAATTCACATACACTGCCGCGTCTGACAAGTTCTGCCCGTCCGCGATCGCAACGTCACGGATCGTCTGTGCACCGTCGCGCAACAAATCAGCCATCGTGTCGTCGAGTGAGGCGTTGGACCACGCGATGTTGAGCACGGAAGGGAAGACGGCTTGAGAACGGTCGGGCGGGTACGCAGATGGGCTCCCATGCGAGAAGAGGCCACTGTCGAAGGGTTCGAGCGCCGAGCTCACGAGCGCAGTGCTGTCAAGAGCAGCAACTCGCTCTCCCCAGAACTGTGAACGCCCCATCATATTACTGGACTGACGTACGGCAAACGCTCGAAGGACAGAACTCACCCGCGTGTGGTTCACAAAAGCATCAAAAACGGCAGGTGAATATTGTGTCACGGGGACACCCTTGTAGTAAAGGCTAAGGGTCAGGGATCGTGTCAGGTCAGCCTCCTTTCCACCCACAAGGTGATACATTACTAACCGACTGCTAGGTGGGGTCACAGAATTCGCGTTGAGGACGTAGTCGGAATATGACATAGTAGACACGTTCCCTTGGGCAGATGGTATCGCCAAGAAGTCGTCGAACACTCCCACAGGACGAGTGGGCGCATTATAAAACAGAAAGATAACCGTCGTGATCTGTTGCGTCGGTGGCGTCAGTTCGGACCAGCGGCGACGCTGCCATGATAGACCACACCGTTCCAGATGTATAAGCAAAACCCAACATCGTCGCAGCCTTGGTATCGGTTTTCTCTTGGAATTTGACGAGAGCGTCTTTAATTTGATCCAGCTTGTCCTCAGTGTAAACAAGAATACCACCCTGTCAGAGTTTGGGTATGTATGCCATATTGAGTTATCCTTGTTAACTCACCCAGACGTCCGTTTGAGGATGCGATTTGAGGATGAATTTAGTCACAATTCCCTATCGACAGTCGTCAATCATCAAGTTGTACATCTATTATGAATCGAAACCGGTGACCTACGAAATTATTGAGCCCTCCCTGCGACGAAAGACCATTAGTTGTCTCCAACTTGGATAGAGCCGTTTCTACGTACTCTAAGTCCGAACCAAAGGTCCTTATCCTTTTGGGTCACGTGCTTGATTGTTCCGTTTGGTAGGACGAGTTCATATCCTGCAATGTTGTCAATAGCGAGTCCGTATTGACTCGACTGATACGAATATCCTGAAAGCATCTAAGATTATGAGCCATCCAACAATGCTATACACGTACCTCCACCGAGTGTCAACCCTGCAACACCGACGCCGGGTATACGTCCACCAACGACATTCACTCCAGTTGGGCCAAGAGTCTCATATACTTGGTCCCAAGTGAGGCCAGGCCCGACCTCGACCGTCCCATCATAAACGTTGACTTTTGTAGAGTTGAAGCGCGCCAACGCGATCTCCACACCGGGGGTCGAAGAGAATCCGGGATTCGTGGCGTGTCCACCACCCTTCACAGCGAACGGCGTCTTGCACGCTCCCAGAATCTTTAGCTGTGCGAAATCAGAAATGGGGTCGGCGGGGGCGATTGACGTTGGGGCAGGATAGCTCACAATTTTGCTCACGTCCTTGGCCGAGCCGGGCTCCACGGAGCATGTAGAGTTCTGAATGCTCGAAAGGGCATAATGCGAAATGTCGGATGTATACTGAGGCGCGGCTTGGGTGGGCAATCAGCTTGGGAGGATCACGTGGTCACGGGTGAAGGAATGAGGTGCGCACGCGGGAAAAATACCTGTGAAGCGCCGGAGATATCTGCCGCGATTTTATGACAGGTGTCCAGGAATTGAGAGTGCGGCTGATTCCCTCGCGTTTCAAGCTGAGCGTGTGAAGCTAATGCCAGAAAGAAGGCGCAGAAAAGAGATGTTGTTAGGGACATGGGCTTCATGTGGCGTGTTGAGGGAGCACCACGTGCTAGAGGGCATGTGTGTTCCTTTATATAGTGGGTAATGTCAACAAGGCAGGCGCCCTCCCATTGCAGGTCAGAGAATCAGTAATCATTCGTCACGCATGACAACTCTGATGGGTTGTTAAGGCGCTCTGACAAACCTACTTCCGAAGGCGCCGTTTTTCGAGTGCATTCATTCAACTCTGCTTCGCATGGGAACGCCGATGTGAATTAGGAGAAAGCATCAATGGCAAGCGTGACTGGGCCCTGGGTGTGAGGCAATGATCAGAGGGGCTTATACTCGCCATGAACGATGAACGTTAATCAACCCCGACAGTAGGCCAAGGACCCCACAAAAAGCAAGGCCCAACTTGAACCAGGCTTCTGGACGAAACGGAAAAAAGTTACCGAGAGGAACCAACACATGACGTGATCTAAACTCGTGAAACATCGTGCATGAGGACCACGTGGTTGCTGGCTGGATTCGCCATGGGTCGAAGCAGGAAGCGCGCAGCGCGCTGTTACCACCGGTAGAGAATAGAGGCCGACACGAAACCCAGTGATGGGTATCTGATGAACTACTATCAATGACGGGGATATCCTCTCGAGCCATTCCCGGCCCCAGATATCATTTTGTCGCGAGAATATTACTGTAGCCGAGGGGATTCCGTTGGCGTCCATGTGATGCGTAAAAAGCGCGTTGAGAGTCGAGACATGGTCTGTGCCAGTTGAAAGGGTGCGCCGCTTTCGGTCGGCCCGGCAGGTAAAAATACGTTGTAAGTTATCCGATTGGGTAGTTATTATTAGATCAGCCCATCATTACCCTGAGTCACAACTGAAACGAGTGTCTCATCCCTTCTGAATACACTAACTACATGATGATTTATGGGATGTCGTCTTGACACCGCAACTCAACATGCCGAACATCGTCCTCTCAGTCATCGTCTGTAGGGATTCGTTCGCTTTCTAACGTATCGTACCTTTCGTCGCAGAACAGTGGGTCGTGTTCATCCGGGAGTTCCTCTGAACTGAAAGGAGTATCTCGGGGGCGTCGGTAAATCTTTGGCTAGCAAAGTCTAAAGATGGATGGGAAGGGGAAACGTCTCAGAAAGGCACCCCTTAGGCTGGAGACTCATGGCTTGAATGTGTCATTAGTTCTGAAGACTAAAGGATGTCTGAAAGTCATGCTATGACTGACCGAGCGACTTAATAGAATCACCTTATCCGGGTGTGTGTTGGGTGTCTCCGTCGACCCGAGGAAAGATAGGCGTTGCACTGAGAGGTTCGAGGTGTCTGCCTAGTTTCATTGCGGACCAGCAAGCTTTGCATAGGAACAGACTCAAGCGCCAAAAACACCATAACGAAGGTTGTCAAGGATTCCGCGGGGAAGGTCGGACGTACGAGGCTTCTTCACAAGAGTATCATCGCTCCCGACACTTCTCCATGTTGGAGCTCGAAACGACATATTCAATGACACTCTCCGGCGCAATGTCAGACTGGTGGAGATTAGTGACGTCAAGTAGAGGACATAGTCAAGGGTCATACAATTCGACGTCTTTCGACATCGAAGACACGACATTTGGGGTATGCGTGGCGGCGGTGAAGATGGGTGAGAAATTGCGTGCGGCGCGGTGAGGAGAAGAACACCAAGGCGGACATCGTGGTTGGTCATACGCATGGGTTTCATCCTGGTCAGCCGGTGCCGTGGGTCCGGCCGGTCCGGTTCTATCATTTCCATGGGCAAGGCGAAAGAACACGTGCTAAGCGAAGCGCGCGTCGACAGCCAACGGCGAGGCGAGGACAACGCGGTGTACAGCTTTGGAGTAATATTTGGGTGGCTATCATGATGCCGCCATCGCACATCATCCCGAGCAACAATGTCGAGATCCATACCCACCACTTCCGAGTCGCGCTCCGACCTCGGTTCCATTTTTGACTCTGCCATCCAAGCCTACAGGAACAAGACCGGAAGCGACATTACCACACATCCCCTGGCTACCGAGCTTCAATCTTGCCAGTCTCCTGATGCGGTACTCGCGGTTCTCCGAAATCAGCTCTCTCCCCGTAGTCGTAATGACTCGGAGAGGTTCTCGAAGTGGCTTATCCCAACGGTCAATGTTCTTCACGCATTCTCCGCCAGCCTTGGCGAGGGTGTTGGCTTGGTGAATAAAACTATCCCCCCTCTTGATAAGGAAATGTGCTCTGACATCTGTCTCTCAGACGCTCTCACCTGCCAAAGTGATTTTTGCGGGAATTGGTGTTCTCCTCCAGGTCAGCCCTTTTTAGTTCCATGCCGTAGCCTGTTTTCATGCCGAAGTTTCTCTACTAGACGGTAAAAGATGTCAGCGCTAGCAGGGAAACCCTCAGTCACCTCTTCAACCGCATGGAATTCTTTTTCCTCCGTCTCGAGACTTACACCAAGGTGCCACTCGCCGCGGGTATGACGGACATAATCATCAAGGTCATGTTGGAGGTATTAACAGTTCTTGCGATCACGACAAAGGAGATGAAACATGGACGAATGAGTGAGTCGGTTCTACGTGGATCCCCAAATTTAAACTCGGTTTTTATCTAGGAAAATACTTGAAGAAGTTGACAGGAAACACCGAGATCGGGAATGCCTTAGAAAGGCTGGACCGATTAACTCAAGACGAGGCGATGATGGCCTCAACAGAGCTGCTCAGAATTACACACGGTGTTGAGGGAAGAGTGATGGGCGTCGATGACAGGGTCAACCGTTCGTCACCTCATCGGACCATTCTTCATTTCGTAGCCTCAAACATCTTTGTAGGGACCCAGCTCCGAGATAGCCTTCAACACTGGCTTTCGCCTTCGGATCCATCTATAAACCATAACGCTGCATCCGATGCCCATCATAACGGCACATCTCAATGGTTTTTTCATGGCGAGATGTTCAAGGAATGGAAGACCACCGGTTCGTTCTTATGGGTACATGGAAAACGTGCGTTCCTTGAAGTTTTGGCCTTCATTCCGCGACTTCAGTCCTGATCATCTCGATTCCTTAGCTGGGTCAGGAAAGAGCATACTCTGGTCCGCCCTTCCTTGGCTCATTCTTCTTATAAGACTCACATCACAAACCCAGCTCGTCGATCATACAAGATATCACGGCCCTGTGCGACTCTGGGAGAGCCTCGATGGCTTATTTCTATTTCGATTTCAAGGACTTCGACAAGCAAAAACCCCAGAACGTGCTTCCTTCCCTTCTCATCCAGCTTTCCTCTCAGTCCAATCTCTGCTGTGACGTCCTCTCCCAACTATATTCTTCAAATGGTCGTGGAATTCGGAAGCCCAATGATCGTGCTATGATAGAATGCCTTAAAGAAATGCTGACCGCCGATGCGCAAAACCCGACGTACATCATCATGGACGCAATTGACGAGTGTCCCCTCACGTCCAGTGTTCCGTCTCCGCGAGAAGCAGTGCTTGACCTTGTGGATGAGATTATTGGCCTTCATCTCCAAAATGTCCACATTTGTGTTACCAGTCGTCCTGAGCTCGACATTCAGACTGTCCTTGACCCCCTAACCACGTGTCCCATTTCCCTTCACGACGAAACCGGACAAATTCAGGATATCGCGGACTATGTCAGCTCTTTTGTCCACTCAGACCGAAGGATGCGGAGGTGGCGGGATGAGGACAAGGATTTAGTAATCAAGACATTACCAGAAAAGGCGGATGGGATGTAAGTTATTGTCATCTGGTTATGAACGACTCTTATCGGATGGCACAGGTTTCGCTGGGTATATTGCCAACTGGAAGTCCTACGGCACTGTTTCCCACCGAGTGTTCGTCGCATCCTCGAAGAGTTGCCGGAAAGCCTCGACGAGACTTACGAGCGTATACTAAGGGAGATCAAAAAGTCGAACAGAGTACATGCTTGTCGAATGCTGCAGTGTCTAGTAGCAGCTGTTCGACCCCTTCGAGTCGAAGAACTGGCAGAAATCCTCGCGTTCGACTTCAGTCCGGAGGGCATCCCGAAGTTGAATCCGGATTGGCGGTGGGAGGATCAAGAAGAAGCAGTCATGTCGGCATGCTCGAGTTTGGTCATCGTTCAAAACGATGGGGATTCACAAGTTGTTCAATTTTCTCATTTCTCTGTCAAAGAATACTTGATGTCGACTCGTCTTGCGGAGTCGAGTAGTGATGTCTCGTACTACCACATTCCACTCAGGCTCGCCCACATCACTCTTGCCCAAGCATGCCTCGGGGTTCTTCTCCGATTGGACGTCTCGGATCGCATCGACCGTGACAAGATCAGGGCCTTCCCGCTTGCTAAATACGCTGCGGAACACTGGGTCAAGCACGCTCGGTTTGAAAATGTGTCGTCATGCATCAAGGACGGGATGGAATGCCTGTTCGACGCGGACAAACCGCATTATGCGACTTGGCTCTGGGTCTATGATGAAGATCGCTCTGGTCACTCCATGCGTACGATGTTCCCGGATACACCGCGAGCAGTCCCCTTATATTACGCTGCACTGTTCGGATTTCATGACCTGACGGCACACCTCCTCGCAGAGCATCCGGAGGATGTACACGCTAGGGGCGATTCCTACGTGACTCCGCTACACGCATCCGCTAGACATGGTCATGTCGAGGTCTTTTTGTTACTTGTCAAACACTTCCCGAATCTGGATATCAAGGGCTACTTCGATCAGACCCCGCTGCACTTATCGTCGAAGGGGGGACATCTACTGATCGGGAAGCAGCTACTTGATCTGGATGCAAATGTCAATGCCCGAGATGTCCATGGCTGGACTCCTTTATACGCCGCAGCAGTGTTTGGACAAGTCGATTTTGCTCGAATGCTGCTCGAGCGAGGGGCGTTACCCGATGCTCCGAATGTTAACGGCTGGACTCCGCTGCATATAGCGTCAGTAAATAGGCATGTCGAAGTCGTGCGGTTATTACTGGATCATGGCGCGAATCCCAAAGTGTGTGACAAGACCGGCAGGACACCTTCCGATGGAGCATCAAGGAATGGGTGGCTAGAGATTGTGCAATTGCTGTCATCACCACGTCCGTAAAGTAGTAGTGCCAGCTTGGTGACTTTACGATACTGTATAGCTACGGATGGAGACATTTGTACTGCTTAATTATGATGGCATTCGCCACTGATGATCTGATTCATCGCCAATTAAGGAACAGAGAAAAGATGAACCAGACGGCCGTCGGAATGCCAGGAAAAGGATGTTCTCCGCGAGCGCTGCGCAAGTGTAGCTCCGAGTACACACAGCTTATCCAGCCAACGATCACGGAAGGAATACAGTATTGCTTCATTTGTGGGGTTGGTCATCGGGCCTAAGCTCAATACGGCCCCTGGCCTAGAGCGCGAGCACTGAGAGAGAGATGCACTGAAGTAATTGTAAACTTCATTTATTTCATTTACCACCTGGCATCGGATAATGAGCTATGTGGGCTTCCTGGGCAGATCACCCTGGCATCGAGGAGACACTGAAATGTGTACATCCAGATTCCGGCAACAGAGCTCACGGCACTACAGGGCTCCTTTACAAGGGTGTCACCGCTCCCGGCACTTCTCCGGTGGTGGAGCTAGAAATGACACATGCAACGACGCTCTCTGACGCTATGTCAGACTGGTGAGGATGCCATGATTGGTGACGTTAAGCGGAGGTCAAAGGCCACATGAGATGATATCTTTCGACAACTAAGACACGACATTTCGAGGATCTGTGGCGTAGGTTGTGGTGAAGGTGGGTGAGAAAATGCGTGCCGCGCGATGAGGGGAAGAACACCAAGTTATCGAAATTTATCACAGGTCCATACGCACCGAGGCCGGGCTCGGGGAGTGATCGAATGATCGCTTCCGCGTCTGCGTCTCAAATGCTTTCTGGTCAGCGGTGCCGTGGGTCCGGCTCTATCCCGTGATGCGTTCACGTGACCGCTTCTGACGTGCACCTTGAACGCGCGACGACAGCCAATGGCGAGGCAACAGTGCGGTGGACAGCCTTACTGTAATATTTGGGCGGCTATGCTACCTTCCCATCGATCGCACATCATCCCACGGACCACCCTTTTTCCCGAGCGACAATGTCCACATCCACGTCCACCACCCAGCGCTCCGGCCTTGATTCCATTTTTGACTCTGCCATCCAAGCCTACAACAAGAAGACTGGGAACGACATTACTACACATCCCCTAGCTACCGAGCTTCAGTCCTGCCATTCCCCTGATGCGATACTCGCTGTTCTCCGAAACCAAGTCTCTGTGATCGGGCAATCCCGTAGTAGTAATGACTCAGAGAGTTTCTCGAGGTGGCTCATCCCAACAGTCAACGTTCTTTATGCATTCTCCTCCAGCCTTGGCGAGGGTGTTGGCCTGGTGAATAGAACCATCCCCTCTCTTGTTGAGAAGATCTGCTCTGACATCTGTCTGTCAGGCATTCTCACCTGCCAAAGTAATTTTTGCGGGAATCGGTGTTCTCCTCCAGGTCGTCCTTTTTAGTTCCATATCGTAACCTGTTTTGACGCCGAGGATTCTCTAGACGGTGAAAGATGTCAGCGCTAGCAGACAAACTCTCACCTATCTATTCAACCGCATGGAATTCTTTTTCCGTCGCCTCGAGGTTTACACCGTGGTGCCACTCACCGCGGGTATGACCGACATAATTGTCGAGATCATGTTGGAGGTACTAACAGTTCTTGCGGTTGTGACGAAAGAGATGAAACGTGGACGGATGAGTGAGTCGGCTCTACGTGAACCTCCTATTTCAAACCTGAATTTTTATCTAGAAAAGTACTTGAAGAAGTTGATGGGAAACACCGAGATCGAGGATACTTTACAAAGGCTGGACAAATTAACTCAAGAAGAGGCGATGATGGCGTCTACAGAGCTGATCAAAATCACGCATAGTGTTGAGGGAAGAGTAACATGCGTCGATAGCAGGGTACAGGATGTCAGAAGTGACGTGCAAATCGTCGGCAAGAGGGTGGAAGACAAGGTGGAAGGCGTCAGTGACAAGGTCCTAGACATTGATGGAAAATTAGAGCAGGTCAACCGTTCGTCATCTCCTCGTCAGACCATTCGTCGTTTCGTAGCCTCAAACATCTTCATAGGGACTCAGCTCCGAGATAGCCTTCTACGATGGCTTTCGCCTTCGGATCCATCTGTAAATCATAACATCGCATCCAAAGCCCATCACAACGGCACGTCTCAATGGTTTTTTCATGGCGGAATGTTTAAGGAATGGAGGGCCACTGGTTCGTTCCTGTGGGTACATGGAAAACGTGCGTTCCTTCAAGCTTTGGCCTTCATTCCGCGATATCAGTCCTGATCATCTCGATTCCTTAGCTGGGTCAGGGAAGAGTATTCTCTGGTGCGCCCTTCCTCGACTTGTTCTGCTTATAAAACTCACATCTCAAACCCAGCTCGTCGATCATACAAGATATCATGACCCTGTGCGACTCTGGGAGGGCCTCGTTGGCTTATTTCTATTTCGATTTCAGGGACGTCGACAAACAAAAGCCCCAGGACGTACTTCCTTCCCTTCTCATCCAGCTCTCCGCTCGGTCCGAACCCTGTTGTGACATCCTCTCCCAACTATATTCTTCACATGAGCGTGGAGTTCGGAAGCCCAACGATCATGCTATGATAGAATGTCTAAAAGAAATGTTGACCGCCGATGCACAACACTCTACGTACATCATCATGGACGCAATCGACGAGTGTCCCCTCACGTCCAGTCTTCCGTCTCCACGAGAAGAGGTGCTTGACCTTGTGGATGAGCTTGTTGGCCTTCACCTCCAAAATGTCCATATTTGTGTTACCAGTCGTCCTGAGCTCGACATTCATGCTGTGCTTGACCCCCTAACCACATGTCCTATTTCCCTTCACGACGAAACTGGACAAAAGCAGGATATCGCGGACTATGTCAGCTCTTTTGTCTGTTCCGACCGAAGGATGCGGAGATGGCGCGATGAGGACAAGGACCTCGTTATCAGGACACTACCTGAAAGGGCAGGCGGGATGTAAGTGTGCTGTCGCATATTTACGAACTGTTTTTAAATCATGACCCAGGTTTAGATGGGTGTTCTGCCAACTGGAAGTCCTACGACATTGTTTCCCACCAAGTGTCCGGCGTACCCTGGAGGAGTTGCCTGAAAGTCTTGACGAGACATACGAAAGGATACTGCGGGAGATCAGGAAGCCGAACCAAGAGCATGCCCATCGACTTTTACAATGTCTCGTAGCGGCTGTTCGTCCCCTTCGCGTCGAGGAACTCGCAGAGATCCTGGCATTTGACTTCAACGCAGAAGGCCTGGGTACCCCGAAGCTGAATTCAGGTTGGCGGTGGGAAGATCAAGAAGAAGCAGTGATGTCGGCATGCTCGAGTTTGGTTATCATAGTCAAGGACGGGAATTCGAGGATTGTTCAATTTTCACACTTCTCAGTCAAAGAATATTTGACGTCCCATCGCCTTGCGGAGTCAGGTAGAGACGTCTCACGCTATCACGTCCTCCTCAAGCCAGCGCATACAATTCTTGCACAAGCATGCCTTGGCGTCCTCCTCCGACTGGACGATCGCATTGACCGTGACAAGATCAAACAATTTCCGCTAGCTGGATACGCCGCTGAACACTGGGTCGAGCATGCCAAATATGAAAATGTGGCGTCACGCATCAAGGATGGGATGGAATGTTTGTTTGATGCAGACAAACCGCACTTTGCAGCTTGGCTCTGGGTATACGATGAAGAACGTGACCCTAATCCTTCGACTACCATAAACCCCCAGAAGCCTTCAGCAGTCTCCCTATATTATGCCGCAAGTTTCGGATTTCATGACTTGACAGCACAGCTGCTCGTTGAGCATCCAGAGGATGTACACACCAAGGGTGGTTTTGAAGTGACCTCGTTGCACGCATCGGCATCCCGAGGACACACCGATGTTGTTTCTTTACTAATTGAGCACTTCCCAGATGTGGATATTCGGGGCAAGTTGGAACAGACTGCACTGCATCGAGCATCGTGCAATGGGCATGTCGAAGTTGGGCGACTGTTACTCAGTCACGGCTCAGATATTAATGCCAAAGACAAAGATGGCTGGACTCCCTTGTACGGTGTGGCTAATTTTGGCCGTCTCGAGTTTTGTCGAATGTTACTTGAGCACAAGGCGGCGATTAATATCCCGCGTGACGACGGCGAGACCCCGCTGCACGCAGCGTCACGAAATGGACACACTGAAGTCGTACGATTGTTATTGGAACACGGCGCGGATCCTCATGCGCGCGACCGGAATGATCAGACCCCTTCTGATACGTTTCCCACTGCGAAGCAAGAGATTAAACAATTACTGTCTGAATATGCTAGCAATTCTGTAAAGTAGTACTGTCATCTTGTTGAAATTTTGATACAACTATCGTACTACAGTAGCAGCATGACCAGATGATGACCTATGGCGTAATCGAGGCGAGTGGGACATTCACAGCAACAGCGAACATGGGTACAGCTAATTGAAGTGATCAGATCGATCAGAAACATAAAAACATGCATATGATAAGCGGATATGTGAGGTGGGCCGGGTTACAGCTGGTTTTCAATGCGTCACCAATACCCGTCCCGTCCCACAGCTTAGTTGCTACGGCGTTTACCCCCCTCCTACTTCACCCTCCTAGTTACTTCGGTCCCTTGCGCCTGCCTACTGATTCGTGTGTCGCCTGGAAGTAGTCCTTTCGCCTCAGGCTACATCACGGGTCTGTGCCCCAACGTGGCCTTTCTCAATAGCGTTGTTTTCCGTACAGTGGTCCGCATGTATTTAGTCTGTTAACATTTGTCGACAACAAACCAACTGAATTCAAAAAAAAAAAAAAAGAGGTGGGCAGGATCCACTGCTGAAGTGGGCCTACCTTAGAAGGCCGTTAGTTGGGCGGCTGACAAGCAAGCCCGCGCAAACTCACCCTCGCATGAGGCGAGATGCACCCTGCCTGCGCAACTTTCCAGGACGCATCACCTTCGTATCCATGCGTTCCAAGACTGGTTTCAAGGTATCCAAAATCCGCGACACCGACTCTCGACTCGCAGTTCCAGGTCAACGCCAGCCACGTGGAGAAGTCACTTCCTCTCTTGGCGTCAGTAGGCCTTATCTTTCCCTAAGAGTCCCCGCCCCTTCTCACAGCGTCTCAGAATGAAAATGCCGAAATGAGCATTCCAGTGTCAGTCGCGCGGCACAATCATGAGTTTCCTGGCGAAAGGTAAGTATCCCGACTTAACCTCAACTTAAGAGGGCTAGGGTCTCTCTC
>Ga0307509_10007634_pt1 | contig 14059 bp, 8 predicted proteins | sample 10_EM_MG_FD_202245 | JGI IMG/M metagenome (GOLD analysis project Ga0307509, IMG submission 202245) | Populus trichocarpa ectomycorrhiza microbial communities from riparian zone in the Pacific Northwest, United States - 10_EM | ecosystem: Host-associated > Plants > Roots > Unclassified | place... | reverse complement strand
AGAAGCTAACAATGGTGGAACGCTGTCGAAGCAACCATTGTGTTAACAATAGCGTAAATGTGTTTCGCCTTATGCAGGAACGAAAGTATGTATGTGGTGAGCAGCTTAAAATAAGAATTCTCCAACATGCTACTTGCAAGATACCCATCCATTCAATCAGGGTTTCGGATGTCCGCCAAGACAAGAATTTTTCCACTTCTACAACCTATCTGGTCACTACAACCCATGATTTTGCTGATCTGTTTTTCCGCCCTTTTCTACCATACCCTAGTAGATATGTGACGATGCCTACGCATATTATCACTGAAAAAAACCGAGGCCCCTTTAGTCAGATCTGTCTGAGATGACAGGGGGGTCGACATAACGCTTTCCATTGTTACACCAGTCAAAGAGATGAAATTTAATAATGAACGCTGTTTCTAAAGGTCTAATGTTGAATTCTTGCTAGGGCCGAGGTTTTTCTCATTTCTCGTCTTTTGCACTCTATCACATTATCCTAACGAATACCGATGGCGGTGAAGGACCATGATAAGGTATTATTGATCCTACAGTATGTTCATTATCTGTTGAACTTTAATCTTAGACATAAAAATCAGGCATCGAACTCAGACCCTTCATACAATTTTCCCTTCCCATAACCGTTTGCCCTTGCAGAGGCGTTGCATGGTGCCACGGGGTGGTCCATGTTTTAGACACTTTGCTCCACACGATGAGACTTAGCTGAAAGTTCCATTTGACCATCTGGTACAATAGATAAACCCCTTCTGGACGTGGATTGGCGGCGACAACGAAACGAAACGCCAAGAAATCTCACAACAAAGAACCATCGCACAACTCACTGTAAAGACAGGAGTATATATAACTACAACACAACGTCCTCCTGTCTTTCCGTGGACTGTCACACGTATCCATGCCCCCGTATGTTTCCCCTTCACCCTGCTAACTTCCATACTAACAAAGGAAAGACAAACTCCCATAGCCTCCGGGCATAACTTTAACTTATAGCCCCGCTTCCCACTCTTTCACGCCCCCCTCACAGCGTTCCGGTTTTCCTTCCGGTGGATGCATCGTTCGAAAACTCTAGCGCATTCCTGCAGCCGAAATGCTTTCCCGAGAGCTAAACACTTCCAAAGCCAAAACGTATTCCCCAAGCTATCCGAACGGCGGGGAAACTATTGTGCGTGGGCGAAATTGGCCGAGCGTCGACGGGGGGGAAAATATCCAGTTTTGACAATACCACTCCCCCACCAACCCTAAAATACTAATAACCAAAGTAAAAATAAAAAAGACTTGGCCTAACTACAGAGAATAGGAGACCTAGTATCTTAAACAAAAAGAGGCTGACCTGGAGGTTTGGTTCTGGTCGAGCTAGGGCAATTTCTCCAGGTGGGGTTGGGTTGCAGGGTGCTGGGGAGTATTTTGTTGCCATGCATCTTGTGTTCGGTTAATTTTGTCCACGCACAATATCATAAGGGCATGCCGAGCGGCATCTCATGATCTCTAACGACCCCTCTAGCTAGATCGCTTTTCGTCCGCCCCTAGCATTCGGTCACAGAGGAAGGAACAAAGAGGGAGATGAAAGACAGGATCAACAGATATTTCTGACTTGGTAGAAAATACGAGGGGAAGCCTCCAGCGCTCCACATTTCCTAGAGCCGGCGGGTACGACAAAGGTTGAAAATGAACCGATATCGTGGAACGTCGGGTTCGGGGTATGTGGGTGCGCAAGGGAGCTGAGTTGGTTCGGAAGATAGGTGGGACTAGCAGAGGTGTAGTGTAGTGCGCGGCAGGATGGACCTTACGGGTAGATTCTAGTTCTGGGGGTTGGAGGGACTTCAGGGTCAGGGTTGAAATTCGGAATATATGGGGGTCTTGTGAATAGTGGGGTTTTCTGTATACCAGTGGTTGTCCGCCCCTGTTATTACAGCTTTAGAAAGCCTTGATAATATGGGTAGGGTTGAGAAAGATACCGGTATCCCGTAGTGCCTTAAGTGTGGACTCGCTCTGTTTTTAGCCTGATTTGGTATGATCCCCGGAATGTTTGTTAATTTAACGTACTGAATTTACAACCAATACAATCCCGTCATCTTAGAGTTAGGGCAAGGGCCCCTTAGGTACAAGCTGTCATCCAGGACCTTTGTGGTCGCTCTCATTCCATGTACCTAAAGTCCGGGTTGTTTTGTCTTCTAAGGGAATGGAAAAAACAGGGGGGGTATCATACCAATCTGATCAATCCTGTGAAGATTCCCACCGTGACAGGGGCTCAGACCCGCTACCGCGCCATTCCTAGAAACCCATTCCAACTCCCAAGTTTCTAGGATCATTTTGAGAACTAGTGCGGCCCGCTCTTCGCCGTTCTTAAGAACGCCAGGTTCCGGGTCTGGAGGTCAGGGGAGGGGTTGGTATTTCTTGATTCGGTCTAAGATTAACCAGCTGCACATGTCGGATTTTCTTCCCTATCAACTGCTAAAAGGTCGATAACCAGACGCCAGGTTCTGGGGCTTTACGGTATTTCGCCTCTGTAATTCGAGGTCAACTTTCGTGCTCCTACACAGCGTACAGTAGTCTACAAGAGAAATGTGCAAGGTCAGTGGAGACGGGTAGTGGAGTCACTGCATGTTCGGCCCCCAGTTTGGGCTAGGAGGAGGAGGGAGCAAGGGAGATGCACTGGCGGGTGGGCACCATCATGCTGTCTGCTGTATCAACTGGCCTCGAGGCTGGAATAAGTCATAGGATGTCACTCGCTACAACTTTGGATTCAATTCCTAAGTTCATTCAACTTACTATACGATATAGCACAATACATACAATAGCAACGTTAGCCCTGCCAGAACAGGTAAAAAACAACCTAGGGTCTCGACTGGGGTGTGAGAGGGGGGGGGGGGGGGAGTGTTTTTATTGGCATGGGGTAGATTTAGGAGGTGATAAGCCGTCGCTATGGCCTTAAGTGAAAATTGACTCCTTGTTTGTAGGTGAGAATCCTTTTTCTGGATCTAATTTGGATCCTCCTCCTCCTTGGAATACTCCCCGAAATAATAGGCGATGTGGGTGATATATATGAGATCATATATTTGGTTGGTTTCCATCGGGAGTTTTTTCCTTTCAAAGTTGATGTGGAAGTCTTGGGATGGGGTTTTTATTTCTGTATTGGGGGGCTTCTGGCAAAATTAGTTTTTCCTAGGTGGGTGAGGGTAGGACACATGAGTGGTCTTCGGGATTCGGCTTCATGCTAGAGGGGGGGGTAGTGGTATGTGAACATAGGCCATATCCTTGGTGGAAACAAATCACAGCCATACCATAACTGACACCTAACTTTCCACAGCTTTTCACGAGTAAAGTTAGTCAGATATACTTGAGCTTTATATCTTTTTTCTCTATCCATATACAAACAACCCTCAGGTCTATACTTCAAATGAGGCGGCGGGGGAGGGGAAAAAAGGGAATTGTGAAAAGGTTAAAGAAACAATCGATCTATGATATCATACAAAGAGGATATACTGATGGAGTAACCCCATCGTAGGATGATAGGTTAGGGCACACTGGTTAGTTGGAGTTGGAATATCGCAATGTCGAGAGTGACTGGTGTTTCTGATGTTTGTGTGATAGCGGGCCCACTGTGCGAGTGGACACCACGAACTGTATTTAGTCTCAACCGCGCTCCTCTCTCTATACATCATAGGTGACATCGAACAATGAGCACACCTCAGTTTTCCTATCACACACCTTTGTTCCGGGCTTCTCGCGAAGCTGGCCTCACGACAGCCTCGTTGCGGTGCTCGCACAGCGGCGGTTTTCCTTACGCAAAAAAACCAGACCTGCATCATAATATTATAGTACTGGAAAAAACAAAAAGGGAGTAAATAAGATAGAGATTTGGAGTCGTGCTGACATACTTTAATACAATAGAAATATCCCCCACTAGCCCCCAAACCCTAGCTTATGAGTAGAAATCGATGAATCCTGACTTGACTACACAAGAAAATCTAGGGATACTTGAACGGGTAGCTCCTTTGAAAAAGAGAAATGTTTAAGTTGAGGTTCTGTCGTAGACTTATTCCGGGAGGAGGGGAGAAACGGGAATTAGCCCAAGGTGGGGACTCGAACTATGGGAGGAGGCTAGGCGGGGTGGGCGGGGAGGCAATAACGGTGATCGGCGTGTTGTGGAATTGTTGTAGTCCATGTGGGAATGGCACATAGCCTATTTATATTTGAAGGTGGCGAGGGGGTAATGGCTCCTCGCTCTTATGGCAGGTTCGGGGCCGCGGATTCTGGGGGCCGGAGAAGCGCTATCACTCTCGGGTGCCGATTCCTAACAGCCCAAAAGAGAGGCGTTTGGTCGTATTTATCTGGTTTGTCGGGGTCCACGTCGTCCCGGGTGAGTAGCATTTTCACCACTCCCTCATGTCCTCGTCGAGCTGCCCACCAGAGTGGTGTCCGATCGTTGATATTTGGTCTGTCGGGGTTGACGTCGTCTCGTGCGAGTAGTATTTTCACCACTCCCTCGTGCCCTTCGGAGGCAGCGGCCCAGAGCGGTGTTCGGTCCTTGTTATCAGGTTTGTCGGGGTTGACGTCGTCTCTTCCAAGTAGCACCCCCACCACCCCGTCGTGCCCGTTCAAAGCAGCCCACCAGAGTGGTGCCCGACCGTTGCTATCTGCTTTGTCGGGGGTGACGTCGTCCCGTCCCAGCAGTATTTTCACCACTCCCTCACGTCCCTCAGATGCAGCAAGCCAGAGTGGTGTTCGGCCCTGGTTATCAGGTTTGTTGGGGTTGACGCCATCTCGGCCGAGTAGTATTTTTACCACTTCCTCGGGACCTTTCCAAGCAGCGCCCCAGAGTGGTGTCCGGCCTTGGTTATCTGGTCTGTCGGGGTTAATGTCGTCTCGTCCGAGTAGCATTTTCACAACTCCCTCGCACCCCATGGAGGCAGCAATCGAGAGTGGTGTCCGGCCGTCGCTATCTGGTTTGTCGGGGTTGACGTCGCCTCGTCCTAGTAGTATTTTCACCGTTCCCTCGTTCCCAGTCATAGAAGCACCCCAGAGTGGGGTTCTACCGTCGCTATCTTGTTCGTCCGGGTTGACATCGTCTCGTCCGAGTAGTATCTTCACCGCTCCCTCGCGCCCAGTCGCAGAAGCATACCAGAGTGGTGTTCGTCCTTTGTTATCTGGCCTGTCGGAGCTAACATAGCCGCATCCGAGTAATATTTTCACCACACCAGTGCACCCATTCGCGGCTGCCAACCAAAGTGGTGTTTGGCCGTTGTTATCGGGTTTATCAAGGTTGGCGCCGTGCCGTCCGAGCAATATTTTCACAACTCCCTCGCACCCTCTCCCAGAGGCGTGATGTAGTGGAATTCGGCCACAATTGTCTGGTTTGTCGGGATTGATGCCGTCCTGTCTGAGTAGCATTCTCACTACCCCTTCGTGCCCATTCCATGCAGCCCAATGGAGTGGCGTGTTGCCCATGGAGTCCACCTGGTTAATATCACAGCCCCCCATCTTTGCCAAATAAGCCACAATCTCAACAATCCCGAAGAAGGACGCACAATGTAGACCATTAAACATGGAAGGTTTATCGAAATCCACAGCATACCAATGCATCCCCTGTGTTTTCAATAGCGTTTTAGTAGATATGTGGTGATCATAGCCGTCAAATAGTGTGAGTGCAAGCTGTTTCGTGCAATCCGAAAGGCCCCTTTTTGCGTGCACTCCCCAATAGACTGAAGAATATTCCAGAAATGGTACATCATGGAGGTTGGAGGAGAGACTGGCTGAAAGGGCTTTGACCTGTTCGGAATTCAGATAACTTAAGCAGGTTTCGGCGATCGTCGAGTGAGTTGCACTGAAAAGGTCAGGATAAGCCCGGAGGTAATCTCGAAGAGTAAAGTGGATTAACCGGGCTGTGGAAGCCTCTTTTCCTACAACAACAAGTCCTTGGCAACAGGCTAGCAATGTGTCTATTGAAGGATTATCGTCGGTATTGAGATTCGGCGACCCAATTTCGACTCCAAGGGCATGACACAACTCATCGGCCTTCAAGGGCCGCTCCGCGTGAGATATCCACATCAAAGCGGCCATGCCAAGCCTCGCTTTCTTCTCACTCTGTCCCTTTATCCGACTCAGCGTTTTCCCATACGCATCCTCTAGCCCTAACCCATCGGTCATTGCACTGAGCTTTTGTCGCCTGCGATGGATTGTTATTTCCTGTAGGACCGCATTGATATTCAGCGATACTAGTAGGAATCTAGGTTTGTATCTATTAGTGGACGCTTGAGGTATAATAGTTTCCCCAGTGCCGGCGCTTCTACATACATTTCAGAAACATCTTCCGGAATTTTCTTCAGGATGCCCGCCTCCAGGCTACTATCCATCGCAGCTGGAGTTGTGTCCTCTGCTAGCCTGGTGCGCAGATATCTAACAATATCATCTCTCTTGGTACTGATGAGTAGACTCGTCACTCTTCCAGCAAGACGCCTTTCGATCTCCTGCCGGATATGCGGTCTTCCAGTCACGAATATTCTAGTGCCTGGAGCCTTTTGGAGAATCTGGTTCAGCGAGCCGAGAAGCTTGGCAAGATGCTCTGGCGCACATTCGTCTAGAGCATCGATGCATATGAACGTGGGCTTTTGGAAAGAGGCCGCCTGCAGCATCCTCACAATATCGCAATGTCGTGGCCTCAGTCCACCAAGGGAACTTTTCCGCTCCTTATACACTAGTGCCATTTCCCGCGGCACCTCTCCTAGCCCAACCACAAGCTGTTTGAGCAGGGCGCCCAGCACACTGGATGATGACTGCTCTTGGGCGGCAAAGTCAAAGTAGAAGCACGCAACGGCGACACGTTGTCCTCCTGCCTGGTCGCACAAGCTATCTATCACTAATGAGCTAACGCCACGGCTGGTTAGTGCTTGTTATTTTTCTTCTATTCCACTCAGTTCGCCCTTGTTACCTAATATACGTCTTGCCAACCCCCGGGTCTCCATAGCAAAACAAAACTGCGTCATCGGATTCTCCTTCCCCGTTACCGGCATGCCAGCTTCTAAATTCCTTGGTTTCCAGCAGCCATCCCCCGATATTTTCTATGCGGCGGTTCTGGATGTCCTCATGGCGTGACTTGGGATCTAGTGGGGAAAGCCAGCCTAGGATATTAGATTGGTCATCGTCAACTGCAAAGTTATTCGACACGTGAACTGTGTAGTTGTTTAAAGAGTTGATGTTATGACTGAAGGATTGCGACATCTTCCCTCCGCAGGTTAGGATATTGTGGATGATCGGTGTTGAAGTTAGTTGACAAGAAAAGCGGGCCCTTTTGTAGAACCTCGTTGATGCCTCATGGCTGTCCTACCAACTAGCCCCAAATTTGTGCCAACAGCACCCTGCGTATACCGTACAGCACGATCTTAGTGACAAAGAAAATGGATCCCACATGGTTTCCCATACAAAGTCGTCATTTTTAAGGGGTGCCTACTCACCACCATAACATTGGAAAAATTCATGCATTTTTTAAATAGTAACTTAGTTCGCTGTTGAAACCTATCTGTCGAGTTGTTCTCCCTTCGGTCGGTGTGGCCAGGAGGTCTCGTTAAGAAAACGACGGGATCTGGAAATTATCTTTCCTTAATTGAAAATGGATTAATGGCATTTGGAGGGGAGCTTTCCTTAACAGGGAATATACCTCTTGGCATTTACAACTGAGACATACGCCACTGATTTCTTGGGCGACGGTTTAAGGGATAGGTGAGGAATAGAGGGAGGGAGAGGTGTGAAGTTAGTGCGCAGAGAAGGGCAGACACTTTGGTATCATATTGCAAGTATCATATACTCGTGCCAAGGTTGCGTCGGTGGCCGCAACCCCCGGATGTTCGCAGGCTCACAACCTGGGGCACTCTAAAGAGTGCCTTGCAGCTCAATGCAACTTTTCAGCTCAATGAAACTTTGTGGCTTACCATAGTAAATTTGTGGCTCAACAGCACCCTGTGGCTCAGCATTACTTTGTTGTCTGGTGCAACAACACATGGCTTGCAACTAGAATAACTTCCATAATTCTTGACCAAATCATATAGAAAAACCATAGAAATATACACAAAGTAAAGCTGAATAAAAGTATTGTTTATTTAATTCATGGTGGGATGCAGGGGGAACTCTATCCGTTGAATATAGTTGAAACTCTGCTGTTCTCTTACTGTAGACAACTTGAGTCACAAAGTGATGTTGAACCACAAATTTACTATGGCAAGCCACAAAGTTCCATTGAGCTGAAAAGTTGCATTGAGCTGCAAGGCACTCTTTAGAGTGCCCCAGGTTGTGAGCCTGCGAACATCCGGGGGTTGCGACCACCGCCGCAACCTTGGCACGAGTAGAGAGCCCGACTTGGAAAATGTTTAAAAAAGAGTCCTGAGCCCGGAGACAACAGATGCCACCACAATTCCCCCCAACCCCCAACCATCGCAATACGTACAATCGATTAAGCCGATACAACAGTCAAAATGAGAGACCCCACCGAATATTTGGCTCCCCAAGAGAGGGAGAGACTCTAGAATCCCTTAGTCTACTGAGACACTTGTAAAATCTCTCTCATGTATTAGGGTCGTGGCTTTAGCCTATTGTAGCTAGCCATTCATGTGACTTTGAACTGAGCCACTTTATGGTGGTGGTAACCAGACCACTCACAATGGCATATTTTTACCATGGCTGAGCATGCTCTGTCATGTAGTTTTGAGCACACATGCTTTTGATATCACTCGAATGCCAAGAGACCAGCTGCGACGCTAATGCATGAGAGAGATTTTACAAGTGTAGACTAAGGGATAGAGGCATTTGGTAATAGACGTTACAGTTGTAGTTGCCATTGTAGTAGTCATCGTCATGGTTGAACTTGGGGGGGGTTGCGGTTGCGCCAGTTGTCTCAGGAATTTATTCTCGGCGCGAGGCCGGATTCCTTCCACTCAAATCGCTCCCAAGCAGTCTGCGTGCTGTGCTGGCAACGAATTTTGGTGTCTCAGACCGCCCAAGCGGTGGCCTCACCCTCAAATCCCTCATACCAGGCCGAGCAGATCAGTGCTCACACATACCCCCATATCCCACACTCGAACAGCCAAATTTTCTTGCGATAAATTCTCATCATCAGTATACAGTCCACGATCCTTCTACACTCTTAACAAGAGGCCTGGAGGGTGCCCGTAGGAGGAAGGGAAGCAGCGCCCTATTCGAGTTTTACTCCAATGTGCTTCGGGAAGAAGGCGAAACCCGACCCGCTTGCCCACCTGGATGATCCCGGCCCGCGTCCGGCGCGCGCCCACGACGAGCACCGACCATCTAGCCAGCACCGACCATCCAGCAGGCCACCCCTCATAAGCTCCGAGATAGCAATCGTCATAGCCGTAATGGGAGTCACGGGTACAATCCGATGTCCATACAAAACCTGCATTGCTTGGCTAAGATAGGAGTTAGGCGCAGGTAAAAGCTACTTCATCAGGGAGGTCGCTAGTAACCGGGAGGTCAAAGTGGGCGGTTGTAAGATACCCCCCTGCTGTAGTTGGACTCGAATGCTGACAGGAGGAAGGCACCAGCAAGGTCCAGCCTTATACATTTGCCTATGCAGGCGCAAAAATCACCTTGGTCGACACTCCTGGCTTCGATGATACAGAGAGAAGCGATATCGAGGTCCTACAAGAGATCGCTAATTGGACCACGGCAACCTACAAGAAGAACATACTCCTCTCTGGTATCATCTACCTTCACCCCATCACAGATACCTGCATCGATGGTTCTGCCATGAGGAACCTTAGGATGTTCGAAAATTTGTGCGGCCAGGAAGCACTGGAGAACGTGCTTCTCACAACAACACAGTGGTCGAACATTGATCCGGCAGAGGGGCAGGCTCGTGAAGATAACCTCCGAGATGGGGGTTTGTGGGGGGGGCTTCTTAGCAGGGGCGCCTCTCTTCAGAGATTCAACGGCACCAGAGAATCCGGATTAGAGCTTATCCAGAAGTTGATGTCGAACACACGGAAACCCCTCCATATCCAGAATCAGATTGTCAGGCAACATATGGCTCTACCTCAGACCGATGCAGGAAAATTCCTTGACGAGGGATTAACTGCCAGAGAGGAGAGATTTAAGCAGGAACTGGAATCTCTAGAAAAGCAATCTCGGGAAGCTCTAAAGGCAAAAGATGCTGAGGCGAACCGGATCCTTATGGTGGAGCAAGAAACAGCTCGGGAGAAGCTCGAAACGGCTGGAGCTGAACGGAGATTGTTAGAAAGGCTAGATGCGGCGGATGTAGAAAGGGCAGGCCCTAGTTGGCCACAATTAGGTTGCTTCCGGACAGCCAGTGGAAGGTCTACTTGCTAGATGATTTTCCTAATATCACAGCGCCTCAGCACCAAGCCCCATACAAATTAGGTCAAGCTATCCAGATACTTCCGAAACCTGCCAAATACTCTCCAACTGTCCCCTGGCGAAACCCAAGAGATTCCGCAACCCGAGCCACCTGTAACCCCCGCCTGTTTGTCCTAGGCAACCGTCCGGACTGCCGCCAGGGCACCCGCCCCCCCTAGGTGTCCTTTTCGGTACCACCATCCATCCCGTCACTGACACCCCTCGCGCTTGGGCTCACTCACTACTAGTTCCATGGTGTCGCAGGCGAGTTTATAAGCTATTGCTCTGAGGCTAGTGACTCTTCGACATAACTGACCACGAAGAGTTCAAGTTGAATATCTTTGGGATCATGATCTGTTTCCAACCTGAAGCCCTTTCTTTCCCGGTACCCCCGCCGAGGTAGCTTTGGAGACGTTTAACATAGGGGCGGTTGGCGCCAATCATGTGTTGGGCGGAGACACTACCGGCGCGAATCAGTACTCTTAGAGCAGGTCGCCGGGAATTCCTCATATTTAGCGAGCGCAAATTCTGGATGGTTTGTGAGAGATATAATATTAGATTTATCATTTAGAGTGGGTAAGCTTCTTAAAATTAGAAGGTTGGAGGAGCCGGGAGCCGGAAGTGAATAAGGGTATTGATGAGAACAGGAGGGTTTCTTTTTCTGAGATCCCTTGGAAATCTCCCTAGCGCAGGGAAGTGTTTCATTTTTCCGGTTCTTTCCTATTCTCAGTGTTAGTCGATTTTAGATAGAACTGTGGGGGATAAGAGAAGCTGGTAAGATACCAGGCACTCTGCTGTGGCAAGAGCAACTCAAATTACCAGACTTTGAATTTGTATTGCAAGGGGCATGAAGGGTGAGGCTGTCGAGCTTTGTCCGACTTCCTCGGGGGTCTTCTCGGCCGCTTATAGAACACTGCCTGCTCCACTCGTCGGGCTATGAGTTCGATAGACTGTTTTCCTTCACTAAACATTAGTGTAACTGGCCTATATCGAGCTATATGATAAACTAAGGGAAAACCCTCCTCTATATCCCCTTCCGATGCTACATGGGACAAAGCCGTGCCTAAGGAAATATCCGTGAGCCATCTAATCACGCAGATAGCTCACAAGAGCTGATACGCCTGTGACCATAAAGGAGAGGAAACCATATTACTCAATTGGGTGAAGCTCGTTTATCCATGTCCCCCCCCTTCTGCTCTCCAAAACCAAGCCCGCAGTCCGTCATCCTGTATCAAAACCTTTGGATTCCCAGGGAATCCGCCGCCGTGTTTATCCCCTAAACCACTAAAACATTCAGCCACATTTAAAATTTGGGACACCAACCTACCCGTAGAATCGTAGTATGAAAAATCTCGTACTTGAAGGGGTGTAGTGCTCAAGAACGGGCAGAATCTGTACTGCTCAGGATTGCCATTATGGGAAAAAGATTGCCCATGCAGACATGCTCATGATTACTCAAAGCGGTTTGTGCTCAACATTTCAAATGGGCCAGAATATTTCAGCCGTTTAGGGGTAACTACCGGTACCATATATTAAAGCGACTGTGGTGGATCGAGTTATGGCTCACAATTGCCCAGGGGGTGAGGCAAAAAAGTTGATTTAACATCGAAACCCATTAGGGAGTGCGAGTAATTTCATATGAAGCTTGGGTCTAATCTTCCTTACCGCTTATCGTGCGAAGAGTATACAACGCAGACCGGGCCTCTTGCACTGACCCACCATGAAATACCTCTATTTTCCAGCTTAGGGGGCTACAGAATTCAATAGGGAAAACTGTTTCTAAAAGTCCAAGACTAAATTCCTGCCAGGGCAGAGGTCTTTCTATCTCTCATCCTTTGCACTCTATCACTTCAGTCTAACTTTTCCCCTGGAATACCAATGGACATGAAGCATGATGATAAGGCATCGCCCATCCTAGAGTATGCCTATTCTCCGTTGGGCTTTAATGTTAAATATAGAAATTAGGCATTAAACTTTGGCCTTTCATGAAAGATTTTCCCTTCCTATAATCGTTTACTACCCTTGTAGATAGAGGTATTACACGGTGCTACGGGGTAGTCCATGTTTTACACGCTTTGGCCTACACATGAGACTTAGCTGAAAGTTTTATTTCACTATCTCATACATAACCCCTCTTGCAAGACCGCGTTCGGCCATCCTTAGCAACCCGCTGGAGGGCAAGGGAGAAAGAAACAGGGACATTAAAAGAGACGAATGACAGGATTAGCTGATACCCTAGCTTAGTTGAAAACACAAAAGAAAGCCTTCAGCGCTTCACATTTTCTAGAGCAGGGGGTTATGAAAAAGGTTGAAAATTGAACTGGTATCGTAGAGACGTCTGCCTGGGCGTATGTGGGTGCACAAGGAAGCTAAGTTGGCTCGGGAGACAGGTGGGGCTAGTAGAGGTGTAGTGTGCTGTAGGATGGGTAGATTCTAGCTCCGAGGGCCGGAGGGACCATAGGGTCAGGGTCGAGATCAGTGATATCTCTGGGTCTCTTATTGTGAATAGAGGGGTTTTCTGTATACTAGTGGTTGCCCGCCTGTGTTATCACAGCCTTAGAAAGCCTTGATACCATGAGTAGGGTTGAGAAAGATACCAGTATTCTGTGGTATCTTAAGTGTGGGCTCGATCTGTTAGCAGCCTGATTTGGGATGATCCCCGGAATGTTTGTTGATTTACTGAATTTACAACTTAAATGACCGATACAGTCCCATAATCCTAGAGTCAGGGCAAGGGTGTCTTAGGTACCGGCTGTCACCTAGGACCTTTGTGGCTGCTCTCTTTCCGTGTATCTAAAGCCCGGGTTGTTTTGTCTCCTAAGGGAAAGAAAAAGAAACAGGGAGGTACATAATATTATCATAAAAATCTGATAAATCCCGTGAAAATTCGCACCCTGTGACAGGGGTTCATACCCACTACCGCTCTATTCCTAGAAACCTATTCTAATTCCCAAGTTTCAAGGATCACTTTAAGAACGTGTGCTCTCCGCCAGCCCTAAGGGCTCCAGGTTCTGAGCCCAGAGGGAAGGGGAAGGATTAGTATCTTCTTAATACAGTGTAAGATCAGCCTGCTGCACATGTTGGATTTTCTTACCATATCAGCTGCTAACAAGTTGATAAGCAGACACCAGATTCTGGGGGGTTTTACGGCATTTCGCCTCTGATTAGAGGTCAACTTTGTGCTCCTGCCTAAAATAAAAATTATACTTCACCCTGCTCTACAAGAGAAATGTGCAAGGTCATTGGAGGTGGAGGTAGTGGAGTCACCGCGTGTTCGGCCCTCAGTTTGGGTCAGGGAGGGGGGAGGAGCAAGAGAGGAGCAGTGGCGAGCGGACACACCATCATGGTGTGTGCTGTATCAACAAGACTCAAAGCTAGAGGAAGTCATAGGATGTCACTCGCTACAACTGTTGGACTTAGTTTTATCCGCCGTACAGGAGTAGTTCTTCTTTTACTCTTGTTCGCTTCCTTCGTCTTCCTTTTTGCTTTCACAATTGCTAAGCTGCGCATTATTGAACTTATACTTTCGGATATGTACTCTTTATCTTCTTGAGTACAACTGTACTTCCTAGTTCATACTAGTTTCACTTCAATGCCGTCAGAGTTTAAGCTCCATTCATCTGTTTTGGATCTTTTCATTTATTTCTCTGCTCAATCAGTCAATCATTGATGTAACTCTATGCGC
>Ga0307509_10007633_pt1 | contig 14060 bp, 17 predicted proteins | sample 10_EM_MG_FD_202245 | JGI IMG/M metagenome (GOLD analysis project Ga0307509, IMG submission 202245) | Populus trichocarpa ectomycorrhiza microbial communities from riparian zone in the Pacific Northwest, United States - 10_EM | ecosystem: Host-associated > Plants > Roots > Unclassified | place... | reverse complement strand
TCATGGCCCGCGGGTTAGCCGTCCTGCTAGTCACACACGAAATTCTTGGGGCCCGAGCGCCCAGGAATGATGGGGCTTTATTAATAAGCCGTAGGGCTGACAAACGGCAGTGCCCACGACCTACGAATGTTATCGAGCACCGTTCCCATCACTCTCATCCAATATATATCGTTCCCATAATTCATCCATACACTTGTACAGTTTTTTACAAATCAAGTCGACGAAACACCTACGCCCCATTTTCCCCATCAGCAGGACCTGGCATGGCACAGGCTTTACGTGATAGCCCCAGTGATGATCCGGCATGAGGCTAGCCAGTCAGCCCCAAGGATGATGTCGGCAGCGCACACCACAGAGGATCGTAGGTGGAATTGGAAGAGGCATAAGTGCGCTCAGACGTGAGGGGGTCCCATGCGAACAACGAAACTAAACCGCAATCAGGTCGTGGGTAAAAACGATTTCAAATTTGCAAAAAAATTAAAGCCGTTGTGCGAGGGATTGATCGGACAAAAAACAAGACCCCCTCCCTCCGGTCGTGGGGATTATTGATTACATGAGACGAGGAATATGGCACATCCGCTTTATCCCGGGACCACTAAGCTCTCGGATGGGCTTGAACACGTTTAATTAGATGTATATTACCCTACTGTTAAAAAAAATCTCACCGCACTGACACGGTGGCCAAGCCCGGCGAGTCCGAGTCTCGTCCCCTTACCCCCAGCGCCCAAACAGATCGTTACTTCCTAATCGGGAATTTCACTCGTCACGGTGTAACCTCCGCATATGTGTGACCTTGAGCCTCGCTGTAGGGGAACGAGTTCTAAGAATTTGTGAATAGGTAGAAAGTAAACAAATGGGATCTATTTGCTCTCCCGCTCATAAAATTGCATGGCCCGGCAGGCGTGGAGGAACTCGTCGATCTCACAAGTTTCATATCCGTGCGCGGTCCTGGGCCGGGTCGGTCGGATCGGATCGGTGCCGTTCGTTGGCTGGGAGCTGGGGCCGTTTCGTCACGGACAAAACCCTCCTCCTTTCGGAGTCGGGGACCAGGAACGAGGACGAGGTAAGGGGTGGGAGTCCGGGACCCTGGGAGGTGGCTCCTTCCCTCCATCGTGCATCACACATTACGGACAAAGGGAGGAAATACGGTTGATACGCGGTACCGAAGAGCATTGCGGAAGTTCTTACTCTTCTAATTTAGGTTCCAAGCGAAGCGGCCGGAGATCGCACAAATCGAGGTGGATCAGCTCGAACCCAGATTGCTCAGATCGAGCGTCGATCTCGCCACTTACTATCACCAGATCCCTGACCCCCAGTAGCCGCAGAAACAGGTCGAAAACCTCCATCTACACTGAGCCGGCGGACACCTTTTCATTGAATAAATCGTGAGCCTATCTCGAGTATGAATCTTCAAACGGTTGTTTTGTTTCCTTTTGTCCCCAAGAAAACGATTTGCCCTTCAACGCGAAATCGCAATGTTTTTACATTCAACGGTGTGGTTCCCTGCCCACAGAATACGCACAATGAGATAAAGTAACGGCTTCTCAAGATATAAATCGAAAACGAGGCTAGCACTGGGAACGAAAGGCACCCACCTCGAACAGCTTGGCAACTACAAAAGCGAGAAACGCAATATCTACAACGCACCATCAGCGGCGGAGGGGCCGGGCCAATCAGACGGAGGTAATGGAAGATGCTTTTGACTTGGTCAGATCGGACGACCTAGAGACAATCAAACCGTGTTGGAAGGAGCCTTCAAAACGATACTCACTTCACGTGCCCTCCTCGCCCGGACTCGAGCTCGTATTCGCCCTCGATTGCACGCGGGCTACTGGTGTTCGTCTGAGCGAATATCGAACTCCCGTGGGACTTTTCACCCGTGACGAATTGCACAGTCTCGGTCTTGATGTGAATCTCCTAGGCCAGGATAAGCAGGAGGGTGGTACAAGTGGCACGTGCACATACCCCGCGGTTACCCTTGCTCCCAATGGTCGTGTCTCCGATAGGACGCAGAGATATACCAAGGTCGTTGTGCCCTCTCCCACGAATCGCCTGGCGCACGTTGAGCGTTGCGAGCAACGAGTTGCAATACACTGGAGAGGAATAAGCAAAACTCCATCACGTGACCAGCCGTACGCACATCGACCCATCAAGAAATAGAAAGTGACGTATATGAAAGTGTTGGGTGATGTGGCGGACTGCATCAGAGCAGGTCAGAAATGCAGCGCGCACCTGGACGAATGGCGACTCACCCCAATGAAGGAACCTATGGCACAGAGGCTGGTCAACATCCCCGTCTGAACAGAGAACGCGATCTATGGAGAGAGGGGGGGTGAGAGTCTTCTGCTGTTAGTCCGGGGGACACCTTACAAGCAGATTGATCATCGTATCCGAGCTTGATGGTAGCGGTCAGCCAACGCGGAATCAAGCCGTGAGGGTGGGCTACCTTTGGAGATTGGTTCGGGCTCTGTTCAATAAGATACAGAACACAACCGTGATCAGAACGTCACCCGCGACTGCAATGGCTGTTAATAAGTGGAGGCATCGAGCCCGTCCGAAATAATTGTACCTGCCAGCGCGTTCACAGTCATCGCGAGGGGCTGGATGGGAATTGTAAGCTGAAAGGATCGAAACCCAGGATGAAAATTGTACCCTGAGGTGGGCGGTCGCTGCGAACGTGGGAGCGGGTATTCTGTGATATTCGGTGAGTTTTTGGTGAGTAAAGGCGTCCAAAACCCTACGCTAGCACGGCGTATGCTGTCATTGGTGGGAATCAGCCGTACCGTTCATCCTGGGGGAGAGACGACGTACCGATGGAGGCAACTGTGATTCCAGGGGAGAAGTTGAGGGATGGTTTTCCTAACGTTCGGCAAGCTTACATACCAAACCCCCCCGCGATAAATATGGCCTTTAGAGTGGTGAGAGAAGGGTAGCAACGGGGGGTAAAGAGACACTCACGAGAACCACAATAAGGGGCACATTCTTCTGGCTGACTAACGAGAGGGTGAACAGACTGTCAGGGCGAGTAGACGTGCCCTACTGACATTTCCATATGCGAACCGTAAAGAAACTACGACACGTCAGATTAGAGGGTGCGGAAAACCTGGCAGACTCACGTTTGGACAATCAGGGCGGTGATCGCCTTTGGGATTCCACGCTCAGGGCAGTTCGAGGTACGTGTGACCCCAGAGACGACTCACATTGAATATCACCTCACCCTCAACATGCAGAGTGAGCAGGATAAAACACGGGGAGCGAACGAGAACTAACCGGGAGGCTCCTGTTTCGTCAACCGTGAGTGAGTAAAGGCAGGCACGGCAGACGCGGCTGGGACGTACCAAACAAGTTTTCCCAATTGCTCGGGCGTGTTGTAGCCCGTGATGACGTAGGCGTAAACTGGAACGCAACAGAACATCTGAGATGGGAAGTAGGGACGTAGATCAAGTGGCGGATCTTACCTACGTGACAGATGAGCGCCTGGTGGATCGTGTCGGACGCTAGTGTAGCAACAACCTGTGCGCAGTGAGAATCAGCCACCCAGACCGCAGTTCATCAAAACTTACGACAGCCTTGGTGCCGCGACCATCCTTCTCGCTATAATGCTGAAAATAGTAGAAGACCTGGGCACACGATACTATATAGGTGGCAGATGAGCGAAGTGAGGAGGTCGGGTGTTCAAACGGTTTACCTCCATATAGCCTGACGGGGAGTGGGTGAATCAGTGTGGGAAGAGGTCAAGCGCGCGGTTCAACTCACGTCGTAGCGAAGATCACTCCGATGTAAATGGCGCCGAACCTGAAAAATGTCAGGTGGTTGAGAACAAGAAAGCGAGACACGGCGACGAGAGAAACGTACGTTGCATCCATTGTGTAGAGAGACAGAAGGAAGTGGGACGTCGAACATCCAGCCGTTTTTTCTGGTTCTGTTATAGGTGGTGTAACCGGTGCCAAGATTGTGGGCCTAATCAACTCTCGGCTCGGAAGTGGCCCTGCATGGAAAGACGCCCGACCGCCGTTTGGATTCCCACAAACCGTCGCCAAACGAGAGGACGAAAGCGGACTCAATCCGGTTGCAAAGTACGAAATAAAGGATGAAGACCCTGAGACGCCATGCCATGTCATGTCAAATGCGTTCCCCAAGCCCCTGAATCAAATGTCGACCTCCTCGTCGTGAACTGTTCCGATCGCTGAACTTTCTTGTAACTGATCCTCCCCAGGTGTCATCGGTCTTGCGATCGCGGAGCTGGCCTGAAGGTTCCCCAGAAGATCGACGTATCTCAATCCCATAATCGAGCCCGCTCCCCCCACCTCCGAGTCTTCTGCCGGGAGTTAAGCTCAGACGCGCAAGATTCTTTGGTTCCTCCATAGGCCTCCGTGGCCCAACCTGAGTCGATCGTCCACGGGTGTATCTCCGTGATGGAACGTGTAAGCGGACTTACCGTCACTGCTTTTGACCTGCCACTCTTCCGCCGAAACGGCACTTCAGACGCGATACGTGTACCCGCGATGTCGAAAGATGACGGTGGCGACAGACGTGAAGCATTCGTCGCCTCCGTCCGCACTTCGGATTTACCTGTGCGGGAGAAATTACGTACGTCCCGCCCCACTTTTGTCCCGTCCCTTGTTTGACGACGTGTTTCACAATGAGATCCCAGAAGAGTGTCCGGCAAGCGTGCATCCATAATCTGTCACTCTTCGAGTGATTCCCACGAGTTGAGTTGACCTTCGGACAAAGTTGCGCTACCAGCTCGGCCAACCTCATCCCAAGATGTGGATTGATGAGCTCTACGTTCCTCTGCCCCCAAGCATCGTCGTATCAGCAACCCACAATCCGCGCCGAAGGGCACCCGAACCCCATTCCACCGCAAGCGTAATATCGCGTTTTTTGTTCGCGTAGACGGAGCCGGAACGGTTTTCACGTCAACCCAACCCCTCTCTTCAGACTTCGGTGCCCACTTCTTGGCACCCGACAGCTGTCATACTCGTCGTCGTTGAAGCGTCCCAGCTGGTATCCTTCCGCTGCAACAGCTCCTCCGACAAATTGCTGGCAACCCATTATTCACTAAACCCCGATATATTCTCCAACTCTCCCCCATCGTGGAACACGGGACATCACGGTGTCAAATGCCGTTGGGGATACGCGTCCATGTCAAGTCCCACGCCATCCCTGCAGTTCATTGGTGGGGGTGCTCGCCCGAGGGGCATGTTTTGGAAGTTGCAGTAGGCTTCATGATCTCCTCCGGGCTCGTCGTCGGGTTTTGTCGTACAGAACGAAGTTGTTGCAGTTGAGCTTGATATGCGCCCGCTCCCAAGTCGACACCAGCAGTCGACATTTCTAGTGCATCCCGACAACGAGGGTGTGGTTGAGGTAGTAAGGGAATAGAGGTGCTGACCCAGGGAATCGAACGACGTTTTGGAGCAGATTTCCCGTCTACTGGTAACGCTCGCGTAAGGTCATTATACGAAGTGTGCATTATTGTACTGAAGTATCTACCGGTCTCCAGGTGACCCGGATGCGAGAGCTGGAGAATCACCGGAAGTCCCACAGCTTCTAAAACTGTCAGCGGCCTACGCTGCTGGGGATCATGGACAATATCCGCCCGTCTCCCTCATCTTGATCTCCCTCTGTGGGTTAGCATGAGCGAGCTTCTCAATCTCCGTGTTCAAAGCCCAGCACCACGCATCCCTCTCCAGTTTACTTCTCGTCCTAAACAGCACGACACTCCTCTTCGCAGACAATGTTGGGATCGCGGCGCTGCGGGATGGAACCTTTGCTTTGTGGATCTGAGATGAGGGGCTAGATCCAGTCTCGTCGCCGGCTCCCACGGGGTGAGGGTGGTACCACAACATAAACAACGTATCCTCCTCGGGATCATCGGCCTCCAAACCGTCCGCGTACCGACGTGCCACCGCAGGCGTGTCCGGTTTGAATTGCCCAGAAGGGAGCGTCTGAGCTGCGAAGTAACCCGAACAAACATAGGCGTCGATAAGGTTGATGGGTTTGCGTTTATGATAGTACAATGACATCGTCGGCTTGATTTGATACTGGACCAAGTGTCCGCTCACTAGGACCAGCTGAAGATGCCTGTTTGGAGTGTTAAGAAACGCATGATATGGGTGAAGTCGGGTGAATAGACGTACTGATATTGGCCTCTGAGCCCCTTTCTCGCGAACAACTTCCCACATTTGAGGATCGGCCGACAGTCTTGGTAAAGACACCAGCTGTAGACCGCGGACAGTTCTGGGAGTGAAGATTCTGGGTCCGGAGGATCCTCGGGAGGAAGATTTTGGTCCATGACGTGGACGTGTTTGAGGGGTGTCACGCGAGCACGCCCAGCGCCATGGTGGGCCAGCTCCATTTCTCGTTTGGCGTCCATCTGATGTCGTTTCTTCCAATAAGTTATCAGCGCACGGAGACGGTGAATCCATTCCAAGGCGACGATGCACGAATATGCCTAGAGTCGTGGAAGGGTTGTCGTGGTTATTGGAAGATGCTGAAGAAATAACCCACCTCGAATCTCACAATGTGGCCAGTGACCATGAGCAACTCGAAAGACCTGCGCATGTGCTTTCGGGGCTTATCAGGGGCTGTTGCTGGTCCCTCTTCTCCACCTCTGTCTTCGTCATCGCTCTCCGTCCGTTCAAGTTCCTGCCAAACTCCCATCTCGTCATCGTTATTGGGATCGTCGTGCGTGGGTCTTGGGGTTTGGTGGAACGCTCTCCGTACAGCGAGGATGTTGCGTAGGTCGACGACCCCATGCGCGGTTAGGACCTGTTTCGCACCCCGAGTGACCTCGGCCGCTTTCAGCTCCTTGGGTGAAAGACTTTCCGGGGATGAACCGGGCGGCGGTGGCGGATATGCGTGTTCACGGGACGTCGTGAAGAGATACCCACCGTGGGTAGCAACGTACACCGGTTGCTCGATCTGGGTCGCGGGTTTGATCCTATCGAGATAACCTTCAATATCGAGGGGCTCGTCCAGTCGGGTTCCGTCTTTCAAGTGTAGTTTGTTCGGGTTATGGACCCCGAGGCGAACCTCCAGGTGCGAAGGCTTCCCTCCCTGCGACATCCGTGAGGTCGGCTAAGAAAGGAGTGGGCGTATGCATTTTAACCGACCTGATTCAACGCAAGGCCACATAATACCGCCCAGTCCCTTGGCTGGCCATGTAGATCGTGAAGTTGCCACACCCAATCCAAATTTGCGCCCACTCTCCAAGCCAATTCCATGGATAATCCCTCGTCCATTCGTCGTTGAATGAGCCACTCCCACTCGCGAAGGGACTTTAACGATTTCACGCAGAGTTTGACAACTGTATCACGATCAAAGAGCCCATAGTCCGATAACAATAACGTGTTGAGGTTTGGTAGGTCCAGCTTCAAACGAGAGTCCAAGGCTGGACATCGGATCTCAACGGACTTGGGCAAGCGACCGTCGACATGGCGCCTTGTAGCAAGTCACTCATAACCCCTTAATGGCGAGAGTGGGTAACGCACCACAACTTCCAGATCCAGTCCTGTGCGCGCGAGCGAATTTTGACCTTGAATACGAACACGTTGAGGCCAGATTTACCGGAGTGGAACGGTAAACGATCCTTGGAGACACTGGGGACAGGGGTAGGCGGGCAGACGAAGCAGAATGTCATGTCCACAAACGAGTAGAGAGAGAGCTTCGTTCTGGGACTGCCAAGGGGGACGACGAACGAAAGGTGTTTGTGTTTCGTAACCCACTCCTTGCCGGGAAGACTCTAATGTACGAGAGTTAAGTTGGGGAACATGCGATGGCAATACGATTGTGACATCGACTTGCATAATCCTCATAGAGTTCCAATTGTTCCCTCCTCCAAATAACCATGAACTCCGACCAATCCTCATACTCCAAGTGTCGGGTGATCAGGTTTTGATTCTCATCGAATGCTGTGCCCACGCTTTCAGCGTCTGTGTGAGACACACGGACAAGCATGCGATCTGGGGAGTGTTACTGACACGACACGCGTTATGGGTTCGCGGAAACGCTAACCTCTCATTATAACACCCCCCTCCTCTGGATTAACGTCGGCACATGCGACTTCGACTGCGCCCGCACTGGTTCCAGCTACCTCCTGACCAGACCGGGCAAGGACGCTGGCAGGGGACGTGGGCTCATCTTCAACTACGTTATCATCGTAGTGAACTTTCTTCTTCCCGTTTGGTTGTGAAGGCGTAGGTGGGCGGTCGGCGGTACCGTTCGACTGCGCAATGGAGACCAGGTCCGGAGCCTGTAGGCGATCCATGATACGAGACGAGCTCTGTAAGGAATGCACTGCACCTGTCGCAGGTTGCTCGTCAGGGGGGTCAGCGGGCGCGAGGCGAGAAGGAGGATTCTGTAGCTCCGGTAGAGTTCCTGAAACAAGACCGTTCCTTCGTGTTGGTGAACGGGGAAGGAGTTGGGATGGTGCAGTAACAAAGGTCTCCACAGCAGAAGAACGTTTCCCGGTCTGAATGGAAGTGGTGGGTGCGGACTTTGTTGGAGAAGCTGGAGGGCTAGATATCGGGGAAGTGGTTAGTGGACCTTTGTCGAGGATGTATACGCCGAGGAAGGTGCCAATATCGAAAGAAGTTCCAACCCAACGGTTTTTCGTCCCACTCTCCTTCGCGTTCCGCGACTTCCCCCATTCACTCTGCTTCCAACGTTGGAGCATTTCCTCCCGGACACTCTTCTCCTCCTCTTCTCCCCAATCCTCGTCCTTCCCTCCGTGGCCCTTGAAGAATTCGTAGGCGTGAGTTTTGATGAAGTCACGGACCACGCAGTGATCCTCGTCCCCTTGAGAAGCAACTGAAACCCTAGAGCCGGAGACGAACCATCTGCGCTTCTGGTTTTGTCTGTTGGGAGCTGCCTCCGAGGTCAGAACACTCTCGGGCATGGGGCCGATGAATCGGCGGCGGTGTCTGTGTTCCTCGCTCTTGGGGCCGGGGCCAGGAAATAAGCCTCCACCTTCGTGAAGCTGCGAAGTGGAAGCCATTCAGGTTCGGTGTGAGCGAAGGAGACGGAAGTAGCGGTTCAAGTTTAAGGTGGGACAAGTGGGAGATGACGGAGGGGATCGATCATGTTTCGGTTCGATCCGGTGGGAGAGCTTGCCATACACGATCCGGGGTGGACCAAGTGGAGGCAAAATGGTATCCATAGCTAATACTGTACTACAAAGGGTTTGAATTCTGGAACTTGGTGTGCTACGCTCCAACTTTGACCGCGTGCACCTTTTCAAGCCCATCTGCGTACTGGAATTGATCCGAATTTTCGTACTGATGTGATCAAGGAGAGATAAGGGCCGGAGGAACCAAACCAGCCACGAAACGGTCATCAGCCATAAAAATTATCAGATAACGGGAACCTGGGCATCCAGAAAGAAGACGACACACCTCCCACATATCAATCGCTACCTGACAACTCTCCCGAACCACACGAGGGGAATCGTCCCTCACCAGCCATTCTTTGAGGTGAGGGAGGACCTCTGGAGTTCCGATACCACCAAGAGCCTCGGCCGCTTCGTGCCGGACCATGTCCGACTCTTGCGTGTTCCTCAGGACTTCTACGAGGGCTGGGACCGAATGTGGGGAGAGAAGTTGACCAAATACAAAAGCAATTTCATGTCTGGTCAAGGACTCGCTTGTCAGAGGGAAAATCGGGTACGACGGTGAGATACGAACTTGAATAGGGCGCTGTCATCTGTGAACCCGGATGCCAAGGCGTCTACGGCTTCGTTCGTGCCGATGTTCCTTAGAGCAAACATCGCACGATAGCGCTCGAAGAGTGGTACGGCCGGATCGGTCAAAAAAACTCTAAGGGATTCGATGCTATCCCGAGAAAGGGCTTCCGGGGCCGGTTTGCCTTTTAACAGTCCCGAGGTCGGTGGAGCTGGATCGATCGAAGTGTACACCCTATTCGAGCGGATAAGCGAGAGCGAATGATATGCATGTGAGACACACCTGTCCTCTGGAGTGGGTGTAGTGTTGTGGACCTTTCCTTCTGGTGAGCTGTCCCACTCAATCTTCGCGAGTGCAATTTCACAGGTTTCACGGACGGTGCGGTTCGGATCATTCAGGTATTGGTTAAGTATTTGGATGGAAGACTCCGATGAAATGGCACCCATAGCTTCAGCAGCCTGTGGGACATTAGCTGGGTCCATGAGTGGTGGGAGTGGGGCACACCTCATGCCTGACCATAGGATCTTCGTCTTCGTCCGCCAACACCTCTTGCAAGACGGGCAAAGCGAGCGGATTCTTCATTTGACCCAGACAATAGGCAAGTTCATGCTTAAGCAACGCAGACTCGTCTTTGAAACCTACAGAGGTCGGTCAGACGTGCGAACAAAGTTTCACGGAGGGGAGATTAACCTTTGGCAATTACGGCGATCGCCGCTTCGGATTTGAGCGACTTCAACGTGAAGAGAGCTCTGAATCTGTTATGCAGGGGAACATCTCCCGTGGTGTTGAGAAGTTCTCTCTCCAAAGCGTCGATAGTTTCTTTCGTCGCAACCATTGCACGACTCACCAAGGGTGGCCGAAACTGAAAGCGCGGAACAGCAGATGAAAAGACGATCAAGGAAAGAAATTCTCACGTTCGATTACACCTTCCTCTTTTGGACATACTCCACCTCTGTCGATAGGGATATAAGAGTCACAAGACAAATTGGAGTACGTGGGAACGAGCCATGTGGCCCCCACTTCCCCTTCTGACACTGTAAGTTGCCCCTATCCCCTCTCTTCCACCCGACCCCTCATGTCTGCGTCAAAGTCAAACAAGCCTCCTCCCCCGAGTAAGCTTACCACTCGGCGACTACCACGCGACGTGACGTGCCTGATAACATTCACTCAGACCGCCTTTTGGCTTACAAGCCATCTGTCAGCCCTGACGCCAAACGGGGTCCCGTCCGCTTAAACACCAAGGGACAGGCACCGTCTGGACGAAATGTAGGGAAACTCGCGGATGTGTTGAAAATGCCATTAGACGTCTTCTACGAGGTAACCCGTCGACGCTTGTTGGCGTACATGTCGACTAACTTCCCCGGCGTAGATTGTCTCGCACCTTCGCCCATTGGACATTCTTCAACTCGCACGCGCGTCTTTGAAGCCCCGTGCCAGTTTAATGTCGAGGAACTCGGCCCATGCCTGGATCGCCGCGAGGCGGGCAATCGAAATGCCAGAATGCCCCCCCGACCTTAGCGAGCCACAGTATGCTTCGCTCGTGTTCGAGCATACATGTTCCGTGAGCGGCCATATGCCACACCGACTAAGTTTGTTGCTGATGGGTTTCAGGCTTGTGGTGTTGTAAGGGCGATGAAACACAGCGCTCAACTCAAGGTCCGCTTCTGCGGAAACTGTTGGAAGGAAAAGTCCGTTTGTACGAGTTTTCCCTTGACCACCAATCTCACCCACCACTCAGTGTCTGGACAAACCACGAACTGAAGGCTGGCCTCATGCCGAACAAATGGAACAGCGGCTTCAGTTTAGATTTGCTCCCCTCTGCTAACGATGGTGAGCCCGACTGTGCGGTGTTGTGACGTCTGGCATAGACTTATTATAGATTCCAAAGTTTACTGCATCGTCGGTCGCTCCTTGCGATGCACCTTTTACAAGCCCGAATACGACGCCGTGCTCAAACGGTATGTGGAGTTGAAAAAGGCCGGTCAGCCACCCGCTCTACTCGCCTACGTGAAAGAACGCGGAGAATTTGTCCAACAGAGTTTTGAGGTCAGGATAACCGAGTCCCTTGTTCCTGTTGCGAGATCGCTCACTTACTCTTTTTAAGTTTGGCCGCGATGTGGATGCTTGGTGGAGCCGATATTCGGCGGAGGTCAGCGCTGAGAAGGAGAAAGTCCGAGAGATCAAGGACGAGGACAAAATGGAACGGAAGAATATGTATGCCCCTATATGCCTGTCCGTTTATTTCCTACTCACGGTCGTGTTAGTGTCCACGCTAAGCTTGCCAGAGCCGGATACTCGCCCATCGATTACCCCCGTTGGATTCCGGAATGGGAAAAGACAGTCACGAAACGCGTAAACCTCACCGACAAATGTACTGTGACAGGATCCTCCCCACACATTCCGACTGATCATTCCTATAGATTGGAACTCGACAATGTTCCCAAAGCTGAAAGAGATGATTGAAATGGAGCAGGCTCGAAAGGAGCAGGCCAGGAGAAAGGCGAGACTTCGCGAACGGACCCTCGAATTCGCCAGGATCTACCGCTCCAGGGGCGTTCCCGAAAACGAACCTGAGGATGGACCGTTTATGATGCCCTCTTGGGGTATTTTCGAGGACGACCCCCGGGTTAAGGCCCTGCTCGAGGAAGATGACTGCAAGATCCCGTTCACCGAGGATCGGTACGAACGGATCGAAGATCTGATCGCTGAAGGCGCGGCCAGGTACAACATCCGCGCTCGTCGAGATCTCGCTCGAATGCACGGCGTATCCCTCTTTTTTTGGGGGAGCCAGCAAGATGTCGACGAAAAGATAATACAACCTTTTCTCGCGAGAGCCACCACCGTCTTCCACATGGAGTGCGAGGCTGCACCTGGATGTCTGTCGTACCAAACGATCACCGAGATCCTCCATCTCTCGTTAGTGTATTGGGAACCGGCTATCGGGGAACCGCCGAAATGGAGCTCCCTTCTACTGGGCCTAACGCCCGATATCCTGGCAGGGAAAATCACTCGTGAGCTCTTGCGGATTGTCGGAGCTCAAGAGGACTCGACGTGGGAGCAGATGGAAAGAATTTGTGGCAAGAGGTTGGTTTGCACGTGCCGGAGACCGGGTTTCAGGCAGCCTGTTCATATTACCACCCTCGTGAGTCCGTTTGTCTGGACTCCCTTCGTCTCGGCGGGCGGGACTTTCCAACTCCGTGTTCGCAGATCCAACATATCCGACACGAACGCATGTGGTCGGCGTCATCTGAAGCTGAAAGGTGGAGACATGATGGTTCCGAAAGCGAATCGTTCGTAAACGTCCCCCCCTCCCATCTTCCCGAAACTAACCTCCTGGGTTTTGTTGTAAAGGGACTCCCCAATTGACCACGCCGTCTCACAAATTCATAATTTCGTCAAAATCCTCCCGGAAGGGGAGACTTTCGATGCTTTCATGCGTAGTCAACCTCCTCCGTTGGGTGGGAGCGTTGGAAATCTCGCCAACATCCAAAACCCTCTCGCCACTTTGGTTCAAGTGCTAGGGATCGCTCCTCCCCTCGAGGAACGAAGGTTCATGTGCAGCCATTGTGGGAGCAGTATGACAGATGATTACCTTGTGTGGCATATGAACGCAAAGTACGTGGCTCCTACCCTCCCTCGACCGCGTTATGTGAGAACTTGTTGCCGATGTTGGGTTTAGACATCACAAAATCGCGCGCCCGAGCGATGTGTCGACCTGGACCTTCCCTGCGGGAATGCTTGACATGGGAAGCGATGACGATGGGGATGGCGACGACAATGACTACGGCGAAAGTGACCTGGAAATGGAAAACCTGATCAGATCTCTCCTGCATTGAGACCCATAGGTTGGTACTCTATCTCCTCGCTCGATTTTCTTACTCGACTTCTCTTTACTTTACTCTACCGTGTTCCGTGTTGCCTAGTGTATTCTTACTGTATTACCTGTGGTGTAATGGACGTTCTCGCCGCGCAAAAATTACCTCAGAAGCAAACAATTCGACATAAGGGGCTGGTAGCCGTTTTGCAGTCCATGAAACCGCCCACAACCTCGGCTATCCAACCCAAAATCTAGGAGAAAGATAGGTTGGTCTGAGGAGAAACCATCTTGCGGGTGGGAGCCACCTACTGGTCGTCAAACTCGTTCACCCTTGAGTGCGGAAAGTGGAACGATGTCCACCGCGTGGGGGGAGTAGTAATCCTGTACACCTGTTTGTGGTACTGTCGGGACCTCCAGGCCCAAGTAGGGCTGTCGCTCGGTAGCCACCTCCTTCAAAGAGATGGTAATCCTGCACTGTGAAAAATGTACCAACTTAAATTCAGTCAACTCGGACTGAAATTACAAATTCAGTCAAATTCTGACTGAAAAAAGCTGAAAATTTC
>Ga0307509_10007632_pt1 | contig 14061 bp, 10 predicted proteins | sample 10_EM_MG_FD_202245 | JGI IMG/M metagenome (GOLD analysis project Ga0307509, IMG submission 202245) | Populus trichocarpa ectomycorrhiza microbial communities from riparian zone in the Pacific Northwest, United States - 10_EM | ecosystem: Host-associated > Plants > Roots > Unclassified | place... | reverse complement strand
TTAATTAAATAAATCATAAGTTATTTATACTGTCTAAAAAATACATGAAGTCTTATTCCTAATCAGTTAAAGCAATTAAACTCGTATACTAAACCACGGATTTAATTAAGTTTAATATTTTTTATAGCTTTTTTAAATCTAAAATAGACATTTATAAAATCAAGAATCAAATAAATAACAGGGCAATTGAAAAAAAAAAAACCTAACGTTTCTTGATTAATAATAAAAAATATTAAATTGTTAGATTGGAAAAAAAGGACAAGAAAAACTGATAAAAAATACAATTGTGGTGGATAAAACTAGAAAACAAAAAAAGTTCCACGCGTGTTGGCCTTGAGCAGTCGAAGTGTATGTGCCTCATTGTTATTCTTTTTTTTAAAAAAAATTCTTATAGGACTTGTCATCTGTTTATTTTTTTATTAAAAAAAACATTATGTGACACGTTGCCTGATTTTCTTATATTCCAACAACCTCTAGTCGCCAAAAAGTATGGTTGTGATGTTTTAAATAAAAAAAATTTCATTTTCAACCATATTTTGATAAAAAAAAACCCAAAAACCTTGTAAAACATATCTATTGCATCAAATAACCTAAAAATTAGCTTGAAAACCCACAATCAATTTGAAACCGAAATTCTTTTCAAGTTCACATCTACCAATCTCATGCAAGGTTGTGTTGTTTTATGATTAAAGCAACACAAATACCTAAAATTAGATGAATTAAGTATACAAGATAAAACTATAAAGTTAAAACTTTTTACCTAATAACATGAAATTTTAAATACTTAACCAAATGAGAAGCAAAAAAACAATATAAATGCGATAATTAAAGAGTGAGAGTTTAGAAATATTGCACGAAGATTTATATAGGTTCGGCAAATCGCCCACTCCTCTCCTTGAACTTTCATTCAAAAGTTTTATTATTACATACCAGTCTTTTTAGTGGATAAGACAAAACTATTACATTACTTTTTTACGGGTATAAGATCAAACCTAATCCCTTTGCAAGCTTAAGGTCAAGTTGTTATCCCTGTATTTTTATGGGATAAAGATTGAAAAGCCTTTCATTGATACTTGTTGAAAGAAAAATATTAAACCATTCACAACTTTGTCTCCATGAAACCTTTCAGAGTGTTTAAAATGTTACTTGCATTTTTCACAATATACTCTCTTAGTATCGTTAATTGGATACCAATTAAACTCTTTACGAGGATTTAGTCAATTCACACACAACCTTGTTTTTTGATGATTACAGGTGAAATAAAGGTGTTGTATGTTGTTTTTTAAATGGAGTATGCTTGTATTTTTTTCCTTGAGAGTTCCATGCTTGTTCTGGATAAATAAAAGGCTATTTATAGGTTTTAAAAAAGAAATTAGTCATTAGACACAATTTTCTTCTTGTTGGCAAAATCGGTCAGGCCTTTTTAAAAATCAATCGAATCATTTTGAAGAACCCCGGAGTTTTGAGAAATTTTTAAGAAATGGACTAGTCATTTTGAGAAATGGCAAGACCTGTTTAAGAAACGGTTTGATCGTTTTAGCCACTGCCTTGCAGTCTTCGAAAAGGTGATACCATTTTGGTTATTATCCAAATTTTGTTATATTTTTGTGTTTTGATCTTTGTTTGGATTTTTTTGTTTATTTAGGTTGTGTGAAATTTATAAGGTGTTATAAACAAATTTAGTGCCATTTAACAAAATCCTATCACAAATTCTTGATCACCAAAGTCAATATTATAATTTCTACAAGTTTTTTATCACTAACCTTCGATACTTTCTTTACTTGTTTGATGATTTCTTAAATGTTATAAACTCATGTATGTCATTGCAAGGGTGTATGCAAAGTATAGCATAGATATTTGTATTTATATGGCCTGTTAACATGTCATTATTTAAATCATTCCAGCATAGAATACATTATGATATTAATAGTGTGATATTTATATATCAAAACTATATCAAAATAATGTTTTATTATATCTAATATTTATGTTATTATCAAAACATATAATTAAATCATTATCGTAATTATAAGGCTAATAGGTTAATGAAAAATAACACTTGGGATGAAATTTTCTCCGTTAAAATGAACCTATTGTCATTAAAATCACCATTTTTCATAACCGAAATTGGTGTCATCCGAAATCTTTTTTCTCTACTGGTAGTATCTACCACTTTCTCTCTTCTCTCTCGAACCAAGAAACAAAAACAAGAAAAATGAAGTTTGGAATCTAAAATTAATTTGTATGTAGTTTGAGGGACCAAAATTTTATAATCCAAAAAATTAAAGAGCTAAAGTGAACATTTCACCCCAATTTTAAACACAACTGCCCCTTTTTTATATATTTTTAAGTTTGGTTCCTTTTCTTTTAATATTGTCCTTTCTCAATAAATATGTTTTAATTAACAATTAATTTAGGTTTACAAAGATGTAATTGAAAAAAAATATAGGAATGAAAAAGAAAACATAACAATCCTTGATGACTTGTCTCTTAGTAAACAATGCATAGGTAAATTTTTTTGTTTTTGTGATTGATCGTGTATCTATTAAAATTTTGATTTTTTTAGAATTATTTTTTATATTTTTTATTGTTTTGAAATATTAATATAAAATAAATAAAAAACTATTATTTTAATATATTTTTAAATAAAAATTCTTTAAAAAATAACGGATAATACAATGTAAATCAGCTGCTTATATTTTGTACATTAAAGCATACATGGCGAACTTGATGTCACATTCTTAAAAAAAGAGAAGAAAAAAAGGCTAATTTCCATCACGTGCAGCAATGGAGTCTGTGATGGAACCAGATCCACCCAGACACACGGTGAGACGTACTTCTCATCAACAAACGCAACAAATCCCAGTTTATCGGCCGATACTTGACACCATTTAATTTATTTTTGTCCTCGTAGACTCGAGTAATTTATTTTTAAAATATTACTAAAATATCTTTTATTTAAAAAATATATTATTTTAATATTTTAAAATTTTTTTTTAATACCAACTCATTAAAACAATTTAAAAATTAATTTTAAATAAAAAAATTAAATTTTTCTAAAAACCTTTTCCTCTAAAAAAACAAATAGCTTTTAAATTATAAAAACTGACAGATTTTTTATATGTGTAAAAATTATTTATAAATCAAAATAAATTAACATGAATTTTCAATTTTTAAAACACCAGGAATTAATCTTGTTTATAAAATTTAATTTTAGACAAAAAAGAAAAGTAGATGATTTACAAGATTTAATCTCATCCTAAGGTTATGCTTGGTAGATTATCGAAGGAGGTTAAATTCAAGGCTGCATGGTATATATTTTTTTTTTTAAATATGGGTGAATTATTACGAGAGTAATGATTATCCCTTAAATTAGTGCTCCTTGAAGGGTAAATAAATTTTACACTTCTCCAAGCAAGTTTTGTTTCAAGATACATATTGATTTGATTTGTAATTAACTGTCGCTAATCATTACTAGTAAATAAATTATTTCTCTATTTTTAATGATACTTTACTCTCCAATTTATGAATATCATAAATATTTTTTTTTAAAATAATTTCTTAATCCTTAAAAACTATTAATTTATTCTTAAAATAATTAATTACATAATAAATTGTTTTTATTTTTTTTTAAATTTCATATCAAATATAACCTAACAAATGGAATTTATATGAATCTACCAATAATGTTTGAAATTACTGTAGATATTATTTTTTGAAGTATTTTTTTATTTAAAATTGTATTAGAATTTTATATACACACACACACAATAGGTTTTAATAAATTATGCGTGGGTTATGTATCATTCCCATTTGGAGTTTTTATTTTTGTGGTTGATTTTTTTTAAATTGTTTTTTATTATAAAAATATTAAATTATTAATTTTTAGATTTTTTATTTAGATTTTTGATATGTTGATGGTAAAAATAAAAACTCAAAAACTATTTTAATATATTTTTAATTAATAAGTATTTTTAAAAAAGACTTGAATACAGGGGATGGGCATGGAGGTGCTGCTCGACAAACTTTGCTGGATTTTTACTCAAGACAACAACATCATAATTCATAAGTACAAGTAGAGTATATTTAAATTTTTTAAGTGTTTTTTATATTTTATATTTTTTTTATATTTAAATTATTTTAATATAAAAATGTTAAAAATAAAATTTAAAAAATATTATTTTAATATTTTTTATATGAAAAACACCTCAACTACAGTACAAAACATTACCGTAATCCCATCACCGCGTATGTGCCTTAACACGGCAAACTTTACTACATGTGTAAACACGGCAAAGATTGACATGACGTGGGCCTCTGAGGTTAGAGGAAAATATCATTGCCACGTATGCAACACAATCTCATAGTAGAAACCATCTAAAGATCTCCTCTTCTTCTCCACCAAAACTACAGCCTCTTAATGTTTTTGTAAGCTAAGAAAAAAAAAAAAACCAAAAAAAAAAAAAAAAAGAAGCAACCTGTCAAGGAAATTAGAGATAAAAAAAAAAAAACAAATTGCTGTAGTCTGTTATCGTAGTTGGATAAAAAAATCTCAAAAAAACATTACAGTCACAATAGTACGCATACAGAGAGATCAAATACACCAACACTCAAATCAGCAAAAATCGAACTAAGCAGCTTCGGTTCAGACACAACTACCAGGTATTTTGGTCTTTTTTTTTTGGTTGATGTCATGTTTAGTAAAATATTTATTTTCTGGGTTCTTGGATCTAAGCTAAGTTGTTTGTAGTTTCTTGTTTTCTGCTGTCCTTGATTTTTGCATGCTAAATCATTTCAAGATTTATTTCTTATTTAAGAGTTAACCATGTTCTTGCAGAGCAGTAGATTCAAGTTCTTGTTTGGATTGTAAGATACTGTAGAAGCATATTGGGCGAGAGGTTTAAATTTCGAGGCCAGCAAACTAAGGAAAATCTCTCGTGTTTTTTATTTTCAGTTGATTTTTTTGTTGGGAAATTCTGGGGGATTCAGAGAGTAGTAATCCGAGGGGGATGTTGAATTACGATATATTGATTCTTGATTGGTAGTGGTGGGAAGGGTAAAAAGTTCGCGGTTGGTTTTTGGTATTTTGAAGGGCAGATAACTTTTTAATGGCTAGTTCTTCTTCTGAGAGGTGGATTGATGGTCTTCAATTCTCTTCATTGTTTTGTCCCCCTCCTCAAGATGCCCAGCAAAGAAAGGTCAGTTGAAACATTCTTTCTTATTTTCTGTCTTTTTAACAAATCCTGAGGCATTCTATTTCATTTCTGTGGTAGTTAACAGATTTTGATGTATATTTTAATTATTTACGTTTTTTTTTCCCATTTTTTTTAAGTGTCTTATCAAGCTCATGAAATAGGTGGCAAGACTTGTTATATGTTTGCATCAGCATATTTTCTCTAAGGTGTATAGGGTGCCAAAATTCAGAATAGTTTGATTTAAAGAACCAGTAAATTTCTTCTCGGTAGAATGGAGATATAAAATGGAGCATAGTTTTTAGACTGGTTGTGTTAATTAGAGGATACATTTAGTTCATATTGGTGGATCAATCAACGCCTCCTTTTTCAGTAGTATGTTACATAAAACCCACCCCTTTACTGCAATATCTTTATTAAATGGGGTTTTTAATATTTCAATTTTCCAGTAATCATTATGCATAAATAATTAGGTGTTAGCGAGCAGAAACATGATTTAATATTTTATATTAATTTAATATGATTCTCATATCTAGTACTGGATCAATTCCTTGCTGTCTCTTGGCAGACTTTCAAATGTTGTTGCAGTTTAATGTTTTGACAAGTAGGTATATCATGGAGGGCAATTATATTGCTATTTGTGTCAAGGATATGAGAAACCTGGAAATTGAATCTTAAAAAAAACAAACGAAATGGTGGAAAATGTTGTAGTCCTTTCTAACTTTAAACCTTATGGTTTTCCACTATTTATGGCCATTGTCAACTACATTGTGATCAATTAATGGGATACTCTTTCTTTGTACCCTGGTATTACTATTGAATTAGGTCCTTGTATAGGAAGATGTGAAAATTATGACGTGATCAGGAAATTTGATATGTTTTTGCCCCATATTGAGGACATACTGAGTTATTCACAAGGAAAGGTACTGTCTTCTGAAATGGTGCTAACCGCTAACAGAAGTTAGATTTTTACACAACATTCCTCTGAATTTGGATATTCTAAGCAACGATTGGTTTTTCCCTTCCTGGCAAGTAAAAGTTGTGGGCAAAACAAGCATGCGGCTATGTTCACTCTTCATGATTTTTTACCCTATAAACACTTCCATGTTAGCTTGAAATTCAAGGGACTGTTCAGAACATGGTAGAACTTCAATTTTCTAAATAACTAGAATAAGGAAAAGAAAAATTAGAATTTTATGTTCGATGCGATGTTTCTCTATCTAGAGAACTAAAAAATTAGTTTTCCAAATTAGTTTTCAGAGTTTGACAAATATATTTTTGATGTTTTCCTAGTTTTTCTTTACAATTATCTCACTCTTTTCCAAATTAAAGAAAAACTAAAATAATGAATAATAAAATATTCTTCTTTTATTTAAAAGCATTTTATCAATATAAAACATCAAAATTATTTTTTCATTTTCATATAGGGTAAATGCCATATTTTTTTATTTATTTTAAGTAAAATAAAATAATTTTCTTTGTTCTTTTTGGAGTTAATAAGTAACATGATATTTTTTTAATTTGAAAAAAATAAAAGCAATATTTTAGAGTTAGATTATCAAAAATACAAAAAATTAAATCGAGTATTATAAATTATGGTTTTGGTTTTTAATGGAAAATAGTTATAATACTAACATGTTTTTTATTCTTTTTGAGTGGAAAAATTCTTCTATATTTTCAGTAAATGAACAAATTTTTCAATTTTTCACTGGAAAAGAAAAATGGAAATGGAGGAGAAAATTGAAAATGGAGATGGAAGATGGTTTTCTGTTTACTAAAAAAGCTTCAACTTCGCCAAATCCCTGTTCTCTGTTTGGTAGGAAAGAAAGTAGGGTGGATGGGTAGTGGGGAAATGAGATGCTTCTTCATTTGGTTTGATGGATGAAACCCAAGGAAGGATCCTTCCTAGGCTAGCAGAAATGTAATTTGCAATCTGCTCAATTTGGGAGGGCTAGTTTCCATCCTTTCTTCTCTGCAACCTTCCATTTCACCATTTCTGTACTCCACTCTTTCCATCATCTAGATTTTACGAGAGTTTGTCTTTTAGGACATCAAACAGAAATTACGGAACCAGCGCTTGTTGACAGTCATTAGATGTCACTACTTTTGGACAGTTATAAATTTTGGGTTTGAAGTGAAAACTTCTATTGTCAATTTTGTTTCCCAGTCATCTCATTTGCTCCAATGGTTATAGCATTGGACATGTTCATTTGACTTGGAAAATGACCTATCTGCATCTTATCTTTGTTTTCGAAATTACTCTCATGTACAGTTGCCACTTGTTTGTCTTCTGTTTATGACATTTCTTTCTATTGAGGTTCATTTCCTACAAGAATTGATCCGCATGTTTCTTTATGTTTTTCCTCCTCTGCAGGCACAAATTACTGCTTATGTGGAGTACTTTGGGCAGTGCACATCGGAACAGTTTCCCGATGACATTGCCGAGGTATACCTACTCTTTGAGTCGGTCTTTCTTGTTTGCATGGTATACATACTGAATTCCATATAGACTTTTACTGTCAATGATGTTAATAACATATATTGGTTGTGGATATGGATATGGTTTCGACAGCTGATCCGCAATCGTTATCCATCAAAAGACAAACACCTATTTGATGATGTTTTGGGTAACGATTCTTAGCCAATGCTATTAAATAAAAATAATTAATTGCACTTGTTGAGTATCATTTCAATATGTGGTAGCTGTGGTATTATTGATTTACATATTTTTGTCAATTCCCAGCCATGTTTGTCCTTCATCATCCGGAGCATGGACATGCTGTTGTTCTTCCAATTATTTCATGTATTATAGATGGTACACTAGTTTATGATGGGAGCAGCCCTCCATTTGCTTCTTTCATTTCCCTAGTCTGCCCTAGCAGCGAGGTATGCAAAGCGAAACCATGACCTACCTTTCAAGTTTCTCTCTATATCTATTGTAGAAATTTCTCATTTTTCTCCGTTAAACAAAACAATAATTTCTGGTTCATGTTTCATTTCACAAGTTATGCTTTTGTCTTTAATTTTTCTAATTTGTTTACAGCATGCAATTTCTGTATGGGTTGAAAAGAATTTTCATATTTATGACATGTCTTTTGATACTTCTACAGAATGAATATTCTGAACAATGGGCTCTGGCGTGTGGAGAGATTTTGCGGATTTTAACTCATTACAATCGCCCAATTTACAAGCTGGAAAAACAGAATAGTGAAACAGACAGAAGCAGCAGTGATGGCAATTCTACAAGTATTGAATCAGAAGGGAAATCCTCCACCATACCTCTGGTACAACAAGAGAGGAAACCTTTCAGGCCCCTGTCTCCCTGGATCACTGACATATTGCTTGCTGCACCTCTGGGTATCAGAAGTGACTACTTTCGTTGGTGAGTGCAATATTTTATTTGGTCTAATTGTTGTGTTTTGGTTAGGAAGTAATCAACATGATAGGAAATGTAAAGATACAGTATGATTTCTTTACATTTTAATTCTAAAACTGGACTGAATTGCATGTTTTAAATTTTAGCGGGATAATCTTCAGTCCTATTTCCCCTGCTCAGTGCTTTGCAACTCCTCGGTCCTGATCTAGAAAGGTTCAAGTTATTTGGCATCGGAAATAATCTCTGTAATGGTGCCCATTCCTCCATTTTTCCCCCTAATAAACATAAAAAAATGTCCTAGATCAGAATGGACATGATGATGTATATCTAAAGAAATTTAATTTAATCACAGGAGAACACTGAAAGTAGAGAGTCACTTACTCCCTTCACAAAAAAAAAAAAAATGGGACAAAATTTTTCATGGTTTGTGCAACAACTAAAATATTGAATATCTTGAACTGCACTCTTCTTTTACTGGTTTAAAACTATAGATAACAAAAACTGCGAACTCCTTGAATAGATGGTTGGATGGAAATTTTTTGTCCCTCAAACATAATATAGAAGAATGAGGCTGGTTTGGAAAAGATCCTTTCACCATCCCATATAGGATGTGCACTAGAATGATCTTGGATTTATATGGATGGCCAAAGTTTTAAACCTGTGAGGCACCTTCTATGGGATAAAACTGTATGCCACATGGCAGAAGCAGACAATACCTCATAGGGACTGAGCCAAGACTGTCACATGTGGTATTGAAGCCGCTCTGGGATTCTATCATATGGTGATCTGCACATGGAAGTGCAGATCCAATGATGACAACGATCGAAATCCAGAGCAGGAAGTCAGTCACAATCCGCCCCAGGGGGGGAGTCTATCACCTGTTGCATTGGCACTGTTAACTTCTCAATGTTGCATAGACACTGTTTGTAATGAATTCGTAGTGAACTTGTCATGGAATGCAATGAATCATATTTATTTCTTATCAACTTCTAGTTATGGGGATTCCCTTAACCTCAAATGTCATCATGCATTTTCAGGTGCAGTGGTGTTATGGGTAAATATGCTGCTGGAGAGCTCAAGCCACCAACAACCAGTAAGTTAATTTTTTTTTCTAGAAATATAGCATGTGAAAATTTGGCCTTTTGCTCTAGTAGCATCTAATCAAGAAGTACATACTATGGTTTGTTTCATTTTTTAATAATCTGGGGTGCCTCCTGCATGATGAGGTGAAATCTCAATGTTAAGGAGATTTACTAGAAAAGGTGCAAAGGTTACAGACGAGCTCTGGTTTTCTTGATAGGGATTTTACTAGAAAAGTTTGTAGTATTGTACAGGTTGTTAAGCTACTGAATGGCAAACATCTCATTTAAGGAACAGGTGGATTCTAAAAGTAAGCACCTAAACTTGGATGAAGAGAATGTTGAAGATCATTTATTTATTCATTTGAAATTGACGGGCATGCGTTACATGTAAAATGCATGCCGATCTATTCATTTTTGCAATGGTGAAGATGAATATGAGATAGTGGAAGACATGATCGGTGTCTAAAGAGAAATAGTGCAAGGCAATTCTGATTTTTTTTTCTTATGTAGGACTTGAGACGCGCACAATGATATTTCCATCTCTGGAACATATGTAGAAAAGTGAAACGCACATGTCATTTTCCTGTTTTGCATTCTACTGACTCTTTTTTTTTCCACCAAAATGATTAATGTTTTACTTTGATAGCATTGTCCTTTTTTTTTATGGTTATTTCCACCATTGTCTCTAAGATTCTCAGTGTTGATGAAGTATGTTCAGCTCAAATTGTCAACAAAACAATCAGCAATGCTTTAAAAGTTTTACTGAAGGCAGAGAAATGACTGTCTTTGCACTGTTTCTGTTGTCAGAATTCCCTTTAAAGTGAAGATCTAGCTTACAACATCTATTAACATAATCCTTGATTGTAGTGGTAGGCACAAGTTGTTGCTTCCTTGGAACATTGATTTCCTAATGATTCCATTGGGGTTGTAAGTATTAACATATAATATAGCGGGGAGCTATTATGAGGATAATTTAAGTTTTATTACATAATCTACAAGGATAACATGGCAGTCTACGCACTAAGACAAATATCACTATCCACTGATTTTCTTTTTTATCGTGTTAGCTTCTTCTCGCGGGTCAGGAAAGCATCCTCAGCTGGTGCCATCAACTCCAAGGTGGGCTGTGGCAAATGGTGCTGGGGTTATATTAAGTGTGTGCGATGAGGAAGTTGCTCGTTATGAGACTGCTACATTAACTGCGGTAGCTGTTCCTGCACTTCTACTCCCTCCTCCAACAACAGCTTTGGATGAGCATTTAGTTGCTGGGTTACCTGCTCTTGAGCCATATGCATGTTTATTTCACCGGTAACTTTCTGAAACTAAATGCTTATAAAAAAAACTTTCTGAATCTACATGCGTATTTGATTAACTTCTTGTTTGTGGTTATTGAATCATCTAGGGACTCAAATAAATGACATGCTTTTTTAATTGTGGGGACACAGTTCTTTGTGCGCCTTTTCCAGCCCTCATGTATTTTTATTGAATTATCTTTATCAATGTTTTTTAGCATGCAGAAAAACTGTATAAACAAAGGTGTAGTCTAGCATATAATTGACCATAGAGGTCTTAAAGACAGCAGGACACAAGTCCTCTGTCTACAAGTGTGACAATCCCAGTTTTAGTAGGTTGAAGCATTCTACTTATTAGTGGTTGTTAAATGTGTTCTATTCTGGGTAGGTATTACGCCATTGCAACTCCAAGTGCCACTCAACGACTTCTTCTTGGACTTCTTGAAGCACCGCCATCATGGGCTCCCGACGCTCTTGATGCTGCTGTACAACTTGTGGAACTCCTTCGAGCTGCTGAAGATCATGCATCTGGCATAAGGGTAAATTGCATAGTTTTGATTGCTGACATTTAATTGTACATTGACAAGCATCACTCCTGATCTTGTTCTGGAGTGTGTATACCTTCTTTATTACAGTAATTCACCTTGGCAACCAACTGTGCTTTCTGTTGATTTCTTATTACCTAGTTGATGTTCTCTTTGCTAGTCTCCATATGATCTTGTCAAGAGATGAAGAAGATACTGATTTTATCATTACAGTGACTACATGCACGGAATATTTAGTGTTTTTTTTTATTATTATAAAAGAAGAATGTATTAGTAAGAGAGTGAAGAGTAAATACAGCGAGGCATACAAGTCATTCTCCCATAGAATGCAAAAGAGAACCTAAATTAAAAATCAGCTTTTCTGTCCTTTGTACTTAGCTTCTGCAAAGCCATGAAAGATAGCTGTTCCCCCTTTCTGGAGTCTTCTGAAATAACTTGTCAATGGAAACAAAACATGTACACATTGTAATTCAAAAGTCCTATTTTTTTATTCACCTGTTTCTCTGTTTGTGATATCTTCACTTATTTCCATCAGAAGGAAGCTTTCTCAATCCCAAAAGAAGTGGGAGTTACTCAAGACATAGTATTTGTAATTGATTAATTTCTTTGGTCAATCTATGGTTATCTATTTTCCTATAGCCTTCTATTTCATTCTTAATTTATGTGTTCATTTGTGCAGCTTCCCCGGAATTGGATGCACTTGCATTTCTTGCGTGCAATAGGGACTGCAATGTCCATGAGAGCAGGTATAGCAGCTGATGCTGCTGCAGCTTTACTTTTCCGCATCCTCTCGCAGCCTGCATTGCTTTTTCCGCCACTAAGGCAAGTGGAAGGGGTGGAAGTTCAACATGAACCTTTGGTTGGTTATCTTTCAAGCTACAGGAAGCAGGTAATATAAATGTTAGTTGTTGATGTCAGTTTGACATGTTGTGACTCAAGCTATGAAAAAGGTCTTAATTTTATGCTTTATTTCATTTTAAACATGGTAACAGATAGAAGTGCCTGCAGCTGAAGCGACTATTGAAGCAACTGCCCAGGGAATTGCATCAATGCTATGTGCCCATGGACCTGAGGTTGAATGGAGAATTTGTACCATTTGGGAAGCTGCTTACGGTCTGATTCCTTTAAGTTCCTCAGCAGTTGATCTTCCTGAAATCATAGTTGCAACACCATTGCAACCTCCAATATTGTCATGGAATCTGTATATACCTCTCCTTAAGGTCCTGGAATATCTTCCTCGTGGAAGTCCTTCTGAAGCATGCCTAATGAAGATATTTGTTGCCACAGTGGAAGCAATTCTTCAGAGAACATTTCCACCAGAGTCTTCTAGAGCACAGACCCGAAAAACAAGATATCTTTCTAGCTTATGGCCTGCCTCCAAAAACCTTGCTGTGGCAGAGCTTCGTACAATGGTCCACTCTCTCTTTCTAGAATCATGTGCCTCTGTAGAGCTTGCATCAAGGCTACTATTTGTTGTGTTAACTGTGTGTGCCAGCCATGAAGCTCGTTCCAATGGCAGCAAGAGACCAAGAGGTGAAGAAAACAATCCTCCTGATGATGGCACAGAGGACTCACAATCGACATCTGAAACGCCAAGAAACATCAAATCTAGAAGGACGAAGAAACAAGGTCCAGTTGCAGCATTTGATTCTTATGTTCTGGCTGCTGTATGTGCTCTGGCTTGTGAGCTTCAAATGTTCCCCTTTGTTTCCAGGGGGAGTAATCATTCAACTTCTAAGCATGCACAGACTGTAGCCAAGCCTGCAAAACTAAATGGATCTGTTAGTGAGTTCCAAACTAGTCTCGACTCTGCAAGCCATCATACTCACAGAATTTTAGCTATTTTGGAGGCACTTTTTTCTCTGAAACCATCTTCTATTGGAACATCTTGGAGTTATAGTTCAACTGAGATAGTAGCTGCAGCTATGGTTGCTGCTCATGTTTCTGAACTATTTAGACGTTCAAAGGCTTGCATGCATGCGCTCTCTGTTCTGATGCGATGCAAGTGGGATAATGAAATTTACACTAGGGCATCCTCACTATATAACCTCATTGATATTCACAGTAAGGCTGTTGCATCCATAGTTAACAAGGCTGAGCCATTAGGAGCACACTTGCATACACCAGTTTGGAAAGATTCTCTTATGTGTTTTGATGGTAACAAGCAAAATAGAAGTGCAAGCACAGTCTGCTTTAATTCAGGGCAATCATCTGTCCTTCAATACGAAGAATTAGTTCATTCAGAAACTAAACTTAAATGTGAGAGAGCATCACATTCAGAAGAAGGCTCTGGAAGCACCTCGGGGAAAGGTATTGCGGGATTCCCCTTTGATGCTTCAGATTTGGCCAATTTCTTAACAATGGACAGGCATATTGGATTTAATTGCAGTGCACAAGTTCTATTAAGATCAGTGCTTCCAGAGAAGCAAGAGTTATGTTTCTCTGTTGTTTCTCTGTTGTGGCACAAGCTAATTGCATCACCTGAAACTCAACCTTGTGCAGAAAGCACTTCTGCTCAACAAGGATGGAGACAGGTAGTATTCCATGTTCTAATCACTTTTCCTTTAAATTGAA
>Ga0307509_10007631_pt1 | contig 14064 bp, 10 predicted proteins | sample 10_EM_MG_FD_202245 | JGI IMG/M metagenome (GOLD analysis project Ga0307509, IMG submission 202245) | Populus trichocarpa ectomycorrhiza microbial communities from riparian zone in the Pacific Northwest, United States - 10_EM | ecosystem: Host-associated > Plants > Roots > Unclassified | place... | reverse complement strand
GCCTACAACGCCTCCTATATCGTTGAAATCATCCACTATGTGTTCAAAAGGACCAGCACCTGGCTCGTAGGCCTGTCAGACAAGCTGGAGAGTTCCCTCGGCGGCGGCCCCTCTTCCAACAGCCTGGACGACCTGCGCCGCGATATCGACAGTTCCCCCGAAGGCGATGCCTCCGAAAAGAACATGCTTAAAGGCATCATCAAATTCGGCAATATTACCGTCCGTCAAATCATGCGCACCCGCCTCGATGTGAGCGGGGTTAATTACAATATGGGTTTCCACGATCTGCTCCGGCGCGTGGAAGAACTCCACTATTCGCGCCTCCCGGTATACAAGGATAGCCTCGACGAGGTGGTGGGCATTATTAATACCCGCGACCTGATCCTTTACCTGAATGAAGGCCCCGATTTCGACTGGCGGCAGCTCTTGCGCCCGCCTTATTTCGTGCACGAACAAAAAATGATCGAAGACCTGCTCGAAGAGTTTAAAAGCAGGCGCATACATTTTGCCGTGGTAGTCGACGAGTTCGGCGGCACCAGCGGCATCGTTACCCTGGAAGACATCCTCGAAGAGATCATCGGCGATATCAAAGATGAGTTCGACGACGAGGAAAGCGGCAACGGCAAGCTCGACGACGACAACTATGTATTCGAAGGAAAGACCATGATAAACGATGCCTGCAAGATGATGGGACTGCCCCCCGATACCTTTGATTCGGTAAGAGGGGAAAGCGATTCACTGGCGGGCCTGGTGCTGGAACTGGCCGGTGAATTTCCCCAAATAAGCGATACCGTAAACAGCGGTGATTTTGAATTTACCGTACTCGAACTGGACCGTAACCGGATTAAGAAAGTAAAAATAACCATCAAGCCCCACACAAAAGGATAGCAAGATTTATGCGGACGATTTCCCTGAAAGCAATATCCATTACGGTTACAGCAATGATAGCAACGGCCTGTATGCTGTCGTGCAACAATACCTATGTTCCCAAACCCCGCGGTTATTTTAAGATTGAGTTCCCCCCGCACAGCTACCAGGTATTTGATAAACAAGGGTTCCCTTACCGCTTTGAATACCCTTCCTATGCGTCCATCGTGCAGGACAGCAGCTTTTTTGAAGACCAGCCCGAAAATCCCTATTGGATCAACATCGACTTCCCCCAATTCCACGGAAAAATATACATCAGCTATATACAGATTGGCGGCAAAAGCCGGTTCAAGGTGCGCAATGCAAAAGGCCAGTACATTGATTCCATTGGCGTTAATACCTTCGACCGCCTGCTCGGCAGTTCCTACAGCCTCACGTATAAACACACGGCCAAAGCATCCTCCATCGAAGACAGCTCATTTACCACGCCGCTGGGCACCCGTGGCATCTATTTTAAGATCGGTGGCAATGCGGCAACCGCCAACCAGTTTCTCGTAACCGATTCGGTAAGGCATTTTCTCCGCGGCGCCCTCTATTTCGATGCCACACCCAATGAAGACTCGCTGGCTATTGTAAACCGTTTCCTGCAGGAGGATATGAAGCATATGATCAATACGCTTACCTGGAGGGGCGAACCATCCGTTACAGCATCTTCCCCTGTCAGTTCGCCGGCACGGCCGTTGTCGCCGCAACCGCCGTATCCACCACAACAGGCCGCTTCCTCAAAGACCCCCTCGAAAAAGAACTAAAGCTGACCTTTTTAAAGATGGGTTCCTCAACCGTTTTCTTCGGTTGCTTCACATAACGGGCTTCAACGGTTGGAGCATCCTGTTTTTTCATAACAGGCATTACTGTCAATGCCGTTGTATCCGGTGCAATGTATTTTTCCTCCAAAGCCGCCCTTGAATAAAGCTTCAGGTTGAGTTTTTTGTGCACCAGTTTCGGTGGCGGGCTTTTCAATAATAATGAATTCATGGCGCTCATTGTTTCAGGCTGGGCGACAGCAACAGCAGGCGCTTTTTCAGGAGTGGCCGGCACAATTTCATCGCCATACATCCGCTGCAATTGCTTTTTATCGGTTTTGAGGTAATCCACAAAGCCATACACGATGGCCCCTGTTACCAGGCAAACGCCGATGATAATTATCTTTTTCATGTTTTATGTTTAAGTGAGAAAAGTAGCCAGGTATGATTTCGCCTTCCTGAAAATGATCCATTCTGCCGCCAGCATATTGCCTATCACGCTTATCCAGAGCGATATTTCATAATTGTGCAGGTGGTCCACATCCGCCAGGTAAAACAGGATATGGTATACCCGGAAGGTCACGGCCGTCATGGCCATGCTATACGAGCGTATCATCCATTGCTTGTGCGCCAGCACATTCCGCCGCATAATGGTTTGCCAGCCTTTGGCCGTGGTAAAAAACCAGTACACCGCCATAAACAAAAACAAGGCCCTTTCCCAAAAGCTGCCCTTGGCGAAGAACGACATATAAAGCCCCGTTGGCGCCCCTGCCAGCAATACCACCAGCACATATACCTTGCCGCTCCACACATGGATAGCCCTTCTTTTTTTGAGTATCCACGACGAAAACTGTACCAGCGCCGTTGTGATGCACAGCATTCCCGCAGCGATATGAATGTAAAAACTGCCTTTGTAAATGGAATGCGCAAAGAGCATTGCCCGTTCCTGTATAAAACTGAATTGGGGACTGAAAGAAAAATAGGGAAGCGTATTACGCACCAGCAACAGGCTGAAAAACAATACCGGCAGCCAGAACAAAAGCAGGAAGAAATAGCGGACCGACTGCTGCAGCGTAACCCGGCGGCTGTTGACTGGCATAGAGGCTGGTTTGCTATTGTGACGCCGCCCCGGGAGGGAATGCATACAAATATTTGTTAGATCATTGTTAAAGCCTTTTTGCCCCGATATGGCGTATCTTTACCCCCCGCTAAATTGAGTCAATGATAGCAATAGAAAACGTTTTGGTAAGTGATGAAGTAGTGAAGGAGCAGTTCGTTTGCGATTTAAGCAAATGCAAAGGCGGCTGCTGCGAAGACGGTGACGCAGGCGCGCCCCTGACCAAAGAGGAACTCACCGAGGTCAATTCGGCATACGAAATCGTAAAACCCTATATGACCAAAGAAGGCATCGCGCTGACAGAACGCAACGGCCGCTATGAGTACGACCGCGAGTTTGGCTGGGTAACCCCCACCATAGAAGGCAAGATGTGCGCCTATGGGTTCCGCGATAAAAAAGGCGTTATCAAATGCGCCTTCGAACAGGCGTATTACGATGGTAAAACTACGTGGAAAAAACCCATCAGCTGTCACCTCTACCCCATCAAGATAAAACCGACCAAAGAATACGATCTCATGAACTATGAGCCCCGCGACGGCCTTTGCAGCCCCGCCTGCTCCCTGGGCCAAAAACTGAAAGTGCCCACCTATGTTTTTTTAAAAGAAGCCATCATCCGCAAATACGGCGAAGATTTTTACGGTGTGCTCGACCAGGTAGCTGCCCAGTATTACACAGATAAAAAACCGGTTTAATAAAAAGCTATGTCAGAATCCGCTTCTTCCTTCAACGCCCGCAGCACGGTCCGGGCGGCCGATTTGGACCACCGGCGTAAAATAAATTTCAATATCGGCCGCTACAATGCCGTCGTGCCTGCCGGCAAGGAGCAGTTTGCCGATCTCAATACCGCCCGCGAACGCGCCAAGAACATCAAATGGAGGGCCATCGAATCGCTCGACACACAGCTGGAAGATTTTGAAGCGGCATTCACCAAACGCGGCGGCAAAGTAATCTGGGCCGAAGACACCCAACAGGCGCTGGCGGAAATAAAAAAGATTTGCATCGAAAAGAACTGCAAAACCATCGTCAAGAGCAAGAGCATGGTCACCGAAGAGATCAAGCTCAACCATTTCCTCGAAGAGCAGGGCATCGAAAGCGTGGAAACCGATCTCGGCGAATACATCCAGCAGCTCGACGGCGAACCGCCCTATCACATCGTTACCCCTGCCATGCACAAAAGCAAGGAAGACGTAGCCAAATTGTTTTACGAAAAGCTGCACACCAAACCCAATCTCACGCCGCAGGAGCTCACGCTGGTAGCGCGTGAAAAGCTGCGTGCCAAATATGTGCAGGCCGAAATAGGCATTACCGGCGCCAATTTCATCATTGCCGACTCGGGGGCCGTCGCCGTTAGTGAAAACGAAGGCAATGCCCGGCTCAGCTGCGCCTTTCCCAAAACGCACATCGTGGTGGTGGGCATCGAAAAAATAATTCCTTCTCTAACCGACCTGGGCCTGTTCTGGCCCCTGCTCGCTACCTATGGCACGGGCCAGCGGGTAACGGTGTACAATACCATTGTTGCCGGTCCGCGTCAGCCCAACGAGGCAGATGGCCCGGAAGACATGTATGTAATACTGCTCGACAACGGTCGTACCTCCGTGCTCGCCAATGAAAAAAGCCGTGAAAGCCTTTATTGTATCCGCTGCGGCGCCTGCCTCAATGCCTGCCCCGTATACAAAAACATCGGCGGTCATGCCTATGGCACTACCTACAGCGGCCCCATTGGCGCCGTTCTTACGCCGCAGCTGAAAGAACTGGGCGAGTGGAAGCACCTCAGCTATGCCTCCTCGCTTTGCGGCAACTGCACCGAAGTGTGCGCGGTTAAAATAAACCTGCACGAGCTGCTCCTCGAAAACCGCCACGAGGCCGTGGAAGAAGGTGATACCACCTGGAGCGAAAGGGTGGCCTGGAAAGTATGGAAAAAAGCCAGCCTCAACCGTTCGATGATGAACATGGGTAGCCGAAATATAAAAAACTGGGCGGTCAACAAAATGTTCAAGGCATGGACGGCCCACCGCGGCGAGCTCGACTTTGCCCCCAAAACCTTTAATGAGCAATGGAAAGAGAAGAATAGTCAGAAGTGAGTTGTGAGTTGACAACTCACAACTCACCCGTTTCCCCCTATATTTGCGCATAGTGCTGCTACTTTACGCTCATACCACAACTACCCGCCTACGCTACATTGTTGATTTTATCAGCAGCAGCTTGTTTAATGAGCCGATTACCATTACGAACGACAAGGAGCAGTTCACCCGCTATGAAGGCCCCCGGCTCAATTATTCCGACACCGATTTTTCGGAAGAAGAGTTTTTTATACAGGCCAATACCCTGCTTTTTGAAGATACCATCAGTGCCCGGCCCATAGAATGCTTTGAGCTCAACTACGCCAAAGCGTTTTTCGCTGCCCGCGGCGATTGTCCTTTCGATATACTGGCGGCTTCTTTTTACCTGCTCAGCCGCTACGAAGAATACCTGCCCCACGAAAAAGACGAATACGGCCGGTATGCGCATACCAACTCGCTGGCATTCCGGGAAGGGTTTTTACACCTGCCGATGGTAAACATCTGGCTCAACGATTTTAAAAAAGCCCTGCAGCAAAAATTTCCCGAACTGCTGTTCAGGCGTTCTCAGTTCCATTTTGTTCCTTCCTACGATATCGATATGGCATGGTCGTACCGCCACAAGGGATGGGCGCGCAATGCCGGCGGCTTCCTGCGTTCCCTGCAAAACGGGCAGTGGGCGCAGCTCAAAGAACGGTGGCGGGTGCTGCGTAAAAAACAAAAAGATCCGTTCGATTCCTACGAGTGGCTCGATGCCCTGCACCTGTATTGCAAGGTAAAACCGGTCTATTTTTTCCTGGTAGCCGGAGAGCAAAAAGGCTATGATAAAAATATCCCTACTTCTTCCAAAGCCTTCCGTGAACTGATAGAATATTACAGTGAGGTATATAAAACCGGTCTTCATCCTTCCTGGCAAAGCAGTATGGCCGCAGATGTCACGACCCTGCAGGAAGAAAAAGAATGGCTCGAAGTAATTGCAGAGCGGCCCATAGCACACAGCCGTCAGCATTATATAAAAATGGAGCTGCCCGGCACTTATCGCCGGCTCCTCCAATGCGGCCTGCTCAAAGACTATTCCATGGGCTATGGATCCATCAATGGTTTCCGCGCCTCGATCGCGTCCAGCTTTTACTGGTTCGACCTGCAAAAGAACGAAGCTACCCCGCTCCGGTTGTTTCCCTTTTGTTATATGGACGCCAACTCCTTTTATGAGCAAAAGCACAGCCCGCAGCAGGCCTACGAAGAACTCACCCACTACTACAATACCATCAAAAAGCTAAACGGCCTGATGGTCACCATCTGGCACAACCACTTTCTCGGCACCGACCCCCAGTTTGCCGGCTGGAAAGAAATGTACGAACTGTTTATGCGGGAGAACGTGTATTGGGACGCGTATAGTTAATGTTTGAAATGTCGCATACCTGTAATCACCATCGCCAGGTTATGCTGCTTGCAATATTCAATTGAATCTTTATCACGTATGGAACCGCCGGGTTGAATAAATGCAGTAATGCCCGCCTCATCACCCAACTGCACACAGTCATTAAAAGGAAAGAACGCATCGCTGGCCATTACCGCGCCTTTCAAATCGAAGCTGAACTGCTTTGATTTGTCGAGGGCATGGCGCAAAGCATCCACACGGCTGGTTTGCCCGCATCCCTTACCGATTAATTGTTTGTTTTTTACCAGCGCAATGGCATTGCTTTTCAGGTGCTTGCACACCAGGTTGGCGAATATAAGGTCGGCTTTCTCGGCTTCTGTGCTCTTGCGGCCACCGCTTTCTTCCCAGGTGGTATAATTGCCTTCGTCGGTTTGCTGCACCAGCACACCGTTCAGCAATGATTTGTATTGCTGCTTTTTTTGCAGTGGGGCTTTCAGTTGCAGCAGGATGCGGTTCTTTTTCGAACGCAGCACCGCCAGTGCATCTTCATTAAAGGAAGGCGCTACCAGCACTTCAAAGAAAATTTCATTGATGGCTTCCGCAGTGGCAAGATCAATCGCGCCATTGCTCACCAATACGCCGCCGAAAGCGCTTTCCGGGTCGCCGGACAGTGCGGCATCCCAGGCTGCTTTAACGGTGGGCCTTGCGGCAATGCCACACACATTGGTGTGCTTGATGATGGCAAAAGTAATATCGCCCCCGGTGGTGGAACCAAATTCCCCGATCAGGTCAACAGCCGCTTCTGTATCCACCAGGTTGTTATAAGAAAGTTCTTTTCCGTTCAGCTGGTTGAAAATGGCATCCGTATTCCCGTAAAACACACCTGCCTGGTGCGGGTTCTCACCATAGCGCATGGTTTTGGGATGTGGTATGGATTCAAGGAAATAAGGAGCGTCGGAAGGATTGAAATATTTGGCAATGGCCACATCGTAATGCGCCACGATTTCGAATGCTTTGGCGGCAAATGCCTTGCGCTGTTCCAGCGTGGTTTCGCCTTTTTGATCTTTCAGCAATTGCGCCAGCACCGCGTAATCTTTTTTGGCGGCCAGCACCACCACGTCTTTAAAGTTCTTGGCCGCGCCGCGTATCATGGAAGGGCCGCCGATATCTATTTTTTCAATGATGGCTCTCTCTTCTGTGGTGGAAGCCACGGTTTCTTCAAAAGGATACAGGTCAACCACCACCAGGTCAAGTTCCGGTATCTTGTATTGCTGCATCTCCTGCACATCGGTTTCATTGTCCCTGCGACCCAGGATGCCACCGAATACGGAAGGATGCAGGGTCTTTACCCGCCCGCCCAGTATGGAAGGGTAAGTGGTCAGGTTTTCTACCGGCACCACCGGAATGCCGAGTTTTTCTATAAACGATTGGGTACCACCGGTGCTGTAAATAGTAATGCCCAGTTGCTGCAGTTGCTGTACAAGCACTTCCAGGCCGTCTTTGTAAAACACGGAAATGAGTGCCGATTGAATTTTCTTGTTCATGAGGCCGCAAAGGTAACTTACGACAGGTTTACAACAAAATGGGAAATCATCCTTATTACCCCAAAACCCAGCAGGCTGCACAGCGCTGCCAGCAGGCCGGTATTGCTTTTTATCATCAGCCAGCAGGCAATACCTGTTATGGCCGCATACAGCAACAGCAGCTGTAATGTATTTATTTGCAACCCGTTCCACGAGGCCAATGGCATACGCTCCATATGATTAATAAAACGGTTCATCCCCCGTATGCAAGCCTGCAGCACCATGCCCGCAGGCGCTGCCAACCGGTGGGCAAATGGAAGCAGGGCCAATGCGCAGAGTATGATTTCTTCCAGCACGATTAATGTCGACAAGGGCACCGCGATGCAATTGGTAATAAGAAAATAATTGGGAAAGCGGTGAAAGTAATAAATGCTCAGCGGCACCGTAAGCACCTGCGCCGCCAGCGTCAGGGCATTCAGTTTCCAGATGCCATCGAGCAGCTTGTTTTGAAAAAAGAGCAGGTTGTAAATGGGCTTCATAAAAACAACAATGCTCAGCACCGCCATATAAGAAAGCTGGAATCCCACATCCCAACACCAGAACGGGTCTATGCAAAGCAGGATAAAAGCCGATGCCGCCAGTGTATTGAACACGGATGTTTTGGTGAAAAACTGTTCTCCCACCACCATACAGCTGAACATAAGCGCCGAACGTAATACCGAAGGCCCGCCGCCTGCCAGCAAGGCAAACAGCCACAGACCTGTTAAGATGATAATCACCTTCAGCCATCGCAGCTTTTTTGCGTTCAGCATTCCTCCAATCGTCAATGGTTTTATTAGTAAGCTCAGCAGCCAGTAAATCAATCCCACATGCAGCCCGGAAATAGCGATGATATGTACCACCCCGGTATTGGTATACGATTGCAGCAGGGTTTTATCCAAATCATCTTTATATCCTATCAGCAACGCTTCCGCCAGTCCTGCTTCTTCCTGCCCGGGGATATACCGCCGTAGTATACCGGTCACCTTTTCGCGTGTATTCAGTAACCATCGCTTAAACCGGTGAATGTTTTTACCCGGCAGCACCACACATTCACCCGGTTTTAAATAAACTTGTTGGTAAATGCCCTGCATGGCGGCATAGCGCCGGTAGTCAAACCCGCCGGGAACGCCTGCATTACGGATGGGCTGCAATGGTTGATTGAAAACAAGCTGGTCGCCATAACCCAATCGCCTGAACGTTGAATCCTTTTTAAGATACAGGATAACCGTGCCGGTTACAACATGCGTGGCATGTGCATCGCTGACCTGTTGCACGGATGCAATCACTTTAAAACTGTTTTCTTTTTCCGACAAAGGCGCTTCCGGTACAACCCATACAGTATCACCCGTATGATAGTACTTAGAAAGATGGTAAGGCCCGTGCGCAGCATTACGGTACCAGCAAAGCAAGGCGCCCAGCGCAAAAAACAAGGTGGTAATAAAAACACCATTCACCCATACAAAACGAAACTGCCGGTAAGAAAAGCGACCATTAAAAACGATGAGCCCCCCAATACAAAACAGCAATAAGCCCCACCACAGCGCCAAAGGCGGATCGCAGTACCATTCCAACACAATCCCTCCTATAAGAGGAATGATCAGCCGCAGGAAAGGCGCCTGCCGCCAGGTATAGAGTGGATAAGGGTGCATTCAGGAATTTTACCACGATTGGGCGATGCTATACGCAACACGCTGCACGTGCTCCCCAAGTTAATAAATCTTTACCTTTTCCATTTACCACATTAATTCCCTCTTAATGCCGCCTGTATAAAAACTGCGCACCGTATCTTTAAACTTTCAATATAGTAACATGAAAATCATCGTCGTTCTTTTCACCACCCTCTTATCACTTCCTGGTTTCAGCCAAACCGTTCAGCAGCTGGAAGCCGGCCGGGTGCATCTTCCCAATGGCTGGTCGCTTACCCCCGTAGGCAAAAGCCTGCCCCTCGGCGATTTACCCCTCAATATTGCGGTATCCTCCTCCGGCAGATACGCTGCCGTTACCAACAACGGCCAGAGCGTGCAAAGCCTGCAATTGATAGACACAAAAAAGGAAATCATACTCGACAGCGTTGTCATCCCCCAAAGCTGGTTCGGCCTCCAATTCAGCGCCGACGAAAAATGGCTCTATGCCTCCGGCGGTAATGACAACTGGATACTTCAATACGCCGTTCTAAAAAATAAGCTGGTATTAAAAGACAGCATTCCCCTCGGTAAGAAATGGCCCGAAAAGATCTCTCCTGCCGGCATCGATATCGACGATAAGAAAAAACGGCTCTATGTGGTTACCAAAGACAACAATTCCCTTTACATCATAGACCTTGCCACCAAATCTGTATCGAAAAAGATACCATTGGAAGCAGAAGGCTATGCCTGCCAACTATCACCCGATAAAAAAGAGCTGTACATCAGTTGCTGGGGCTGCGATAAACTGCTGGTGTTTAATACCGATACCAATGATAATTCTGTTTCGGTCATCGATGTTCTCCAGCGTAAAGTGGTTGAAACACTCAACGCGGCATTATACCCCAATTCGCCCAGCGGTTCCACCAGCAACGGCCTTGCATTAAGCGCCGATGAAAAGACGCTGTACATCGCCAATGCCGATAATAACTGCCTGGCAGTATTCGATGTGAGTAAACCCGGCAGCAGCAGGAGCAAAGGTTTTATTCCCGTTGGCTGGTATCCCACCAATGTAAAAGTAATCGGCAAAAAAATATTCGTCGCCAACGGCAAAGGCTTTTCTTCCAAAGCCAATCCCAATGGTCCTAAGCCTGTTCGCAGGCAGGAAGATGTGGTGTACCAGGGCGGCGACCGCGGCCGGCCGAAAGAAGTGCAATACATCGCCGGCCTGTTTAAAGGCACCATGAGCATATTCAGCGAGCCAACAGAGCAGGAGCTGAGCGGCTACTCCGAAGTGGTATACCGCAATACGCCCTACAGCAAAGAAGGCGAACTGCTCGCCAAAGGCGAAGCCGGCAATCCCATACCCATGAAGGTGGGCGAAGCATCACCCATTAAGCATGTGTTTTATGTTATCAAGGAAAACCGCACCTACGACCAGGTGCTCGGCGATATGAAAGAAGGCAATGGCGATGCCAGCCTGGTATTATTCGGCGAAAAGATAACGCCCAACCAGCACAAGCTGGCTCGCGAGTTTGTATTGCTCGATAACTTTTATGTAGACGGCGAAGTGAGTGCCGACGGCCACAACTGGACCATGGGCGGCTATGCCACCGATTACCTCGAAAAAACCTGGCCTACCAGCTATGGCGGCCGCGGCGGCACCTATTCGGCCGAAGGCGGCAAGGAAATCGCCAACAACAAAGGCGGTTTTATATGGGACCATTGCCAGCGGGCCGGTGTAAGCTATCGCACTTATGGTGAATTTGCCGATGATTATAAACCCAATATCCCTTCCTTAAAAGATCATCTTTGCCCTTACTACAGGGGTTGGGATTTGGCTACCCGTGATACCGTTCGTTTTTTCCAGTGGAAAAAGGAATTCGATTCGCTGCTGGCAGTCAATGCCGTTCCGCAATTCAATTCCGTTCGCTTCGGTAATGATCATACCGAAGGATTGCGAAAAGGAAGGCCCACGCCCTTCGCCCATGTGGCCGACAACGATTTGGCCGTTGGCATGTTTATCGAATACCTCAGCAAAAGCCCTATCTGGAAAGAAAGCGTGGTATTTATTGTAGAAGACGATGCGCAGAACGGCGCCGATCATGTAGACGCACACCGCAGTCCCTCCTATATCGCCGGCGGCCTGGTGAAAAGAGGATTTGTAGATCATACCATGTATTCCACTACATCTTTATTGAGAACGATGGAATTGATTCTCGGCCTTCCTCCTATGACGCAATACGATGCCGCCGCCACATCGCTCTGGCGATGCTTTAATGCCACGCCCGATTCAACCGCTTTTCAATCGGTACCGGCACAGGTGAATTTGAACGACAGGAATACGGCCTCCAATGTTTGGCAGCAGCGCTCCGAGAAATTCAACTTTGCAAAAGAAGATGCGGCGCCCGATTTGGAATTCAGCATGGTATTATGGCATGCCATAAAAGGCGACAATGTTCCTTTTCCCGGTCCCAAAAGAGCGGCCTTTGTGAAGTTGAAAGCAGAAGGGGATGACGACGACGACTAAACGTATGCCATACCTTTAAGGTACGGCATACGTATTCAACTCAAAGACTAGAATTTAAGCGGCAGTTTTTCCAGGTAGGCCACCTGGCCGATATGATAGATATTATGCTGTATCAACCCGTTCAGCAGGAACCGGTAATTGTATTTGCGTCCTTTTACAACCTGCTCCAATAAAGTATCATCTTTCAGGTGCAATTCATCCACCAGCATGCGGTGGGTGGCTTTCAGTTGTGCGATACCGGTTTCCCATCCATGTTCACCGGGATGAATAACACGCCAGTCGGTTTCTTCCTGCTCAAAATATTGCGGTTCTTTTTCCGGGTTCCCGCGTACGCTTTCCAGGGTGAACTGCGCCCAATTGATCATATGGTACAGCAGTTCGGTCATCGAATAGCTGTTATCGCCCGGCTTTTTATATACATCGCCCGGATTGGCCTTTTCGAGCAGCTCATATACCGCCCGCCCATACCAGGGTTCGCCGCTTAAGGTATCCTGCAGGTTGCGTATGATGGATTGTAGTTCTGTGTTCATACCTAAATATACAAAAAACGTATGCCATACCTTTAAGATATGGCATACGTTTTTTTCGTTGTAATATGAGAAATTATTTACTCAAATACATGCTCCTGTCCTTATACAGCTGCCTGAAATAAGGGTCCCTCAAATCCTTGATAAACCGGATGGCCTCGCCCGTGCTCTTCATTTCAGGGCCGAGTTCCTTGTTCACCCCGGGAAATTTATTAAAGCTGAACACCGGTTCCTTGATGGCAAAACCTTTCAGCTTTTTCTCGAAGGTGAAATCCTTCAGCATATAATCGCCAATCATGATTTTGGTCGCCACGTTCAGGTAAGGTATCTGGTAAGCCTTGGCGATAAACGGCGTGGTGCGCGAAGCGCGTGGATTGGCCTCAATCACAAACACCTTGCTGTCTTTAATGGCAAACTGGATATTGATAAGCCCTTTGATATGCAGCGCGCGAGCGATCTTCTCGGCGTATTCCTTCATCGTTTCCACCACCAGCGGTGTAAGGTTGAATTGGGGCAATACCGCGTTGCTGTCGCCGCTGTGAATACCAGCCGGCTCAATATGCTCCATCACGCCCATTACATGAAAATCGGTGCCGTCAAAGATAGCATCTATCTCTGCTTCCTGGCAGCGGTCGAGGAAATGGTCGATCAGGATCTTATTGCCGGGAATATGTTTGAGCAGGCTCACCACGGCACTTTCCACTTCATCGTCGTTGATCACAATCCGCATACGCTGTCCGCCCAACACATAGCTGGGGCGCACCAGCACGGGATAGCCTACCCGGTTGGCCACTTCAATCGCTTCATCCACTGCCCAGGCGGTGCCGTAATCGGGATAGGGGATGCTCAGTTCTTTCAGCATATCGCTGAAACGACCGCGGTCTTCGGCAATGTCCATGCTGTCAAACGAGGTGCCGATGATCTTAACCCCTTTTGCCGTCAGGCGTTCTGCCAGCTTCAGTGCGGTTTGGCCGCCCAGTTGCACAATTACCCCCTCGGGTTTTTCATGCTCGATGATTTCCCAGAGATGTTCCCAGTATACCGGTTCAAAATAAAGTTTATCGGCAATATCGAAATCGGTGGATACGGTTTCGGGGTTACAGTTCACCATGATGGCCTCGTAGCCGCATTCTTTAATGGCCAGCAGCCCATGCACGCAGCAATAGTCGAATTCGATGCCCTGGCCGATGCGGTTGGGACCTGAGCCCAGCACGATGATCTTTTTCTTATCCCCCCGCTTGCTTTCGTTCAGCCCGTTCTTTTCAAACGTGCTGTAGAAATAAGGTGTTTTGGCTTCAAACTCTGCCGAGCAGGTATCCACCATTTTAAATACACGGGTGATGCCCGCAGCCTTTCTTTTTTCGTATACCGCGTCTTCCGTGCCGTTGTTCATGATATGCGCTATCTGGTCGTCGCTGAAGCCGTGGCGTTTGGCTTTTTCCAGCAGGTCCAGCGGCAGGGTGTCGAGCTTATACAGCGCCAGTTCCTTTTCAATGTCGCAAATCAGCTTTATCTGGTTCAGGAACCAGCGGTCGATGCCGTTGGTGGCTTTAGAAATAGTGCCCACCGATATACCCGCCATCAGGGCATCCTTG
>Ga0307509_10007630_pt1 | contig 14064 bp, 14 predicted proteins | sample 10_EM_MG_FD_202245 | JGI IMG/M metagenome (GOLD analysis project Ga0307509, IMG submission 202245) | Populus trichocarpa ectomycorrhiza microbial communities from riparian zone in the Pacific Northwest, United States - 10_EM | ecosystem: Host-associated > Plants > Roots > Unclassified | place... | reverse complement strand
GGATCAGTCCGGAGGCCGCCTGTTGGCGTTCCCCGTCGAGGCCGGGGGAACCGAGCCGATTCGCGCCTTGCCGGATTCGCAATCAGCGTTTAACCCGTTTCCATGGGAAAGACACTGTTTCGCGAACAGTGAACAATTTCAGTGATTTCCCAGTACGCGTTTCCCAATTTTGTTCTCATCCTATTGCTCGTCGTCTCAAGAAATAGGCCCCTGAAGGGGCCCTGGATTCCGCCGATCACTTCACTCGCCGTATTTTTGAACGTCGCCTACCGGCGCGCTCTTGCCGCTTCTGCGCGATCGCCTCGTTCCATTTCGCGACCACCTGCCGGTTAAGCGCGGTCTGTGCGGCGTGCTTCGCATAGTAGGCTGCCTGATCATCGCTTTTGTGCCCGGTAACGCTCTTGATGCCTTGGGTGCCGACCAACAAGGCGGCGACTTCGCTGGCCGCGTTCTTGCGCAGCCCGTGCATCGATGGCCCGCGCATGGGCCTTTCCTTCGAGCCCTTCTGCCGGAGCCCGACCTTCACCATGAAATCGCGGATCGCGCAGCTCAAGGAGTTAGCGCTCGCCCATCGCCTGCCGCGCTCGTTTAGGAGGACGAACTCCTCAGGGCTGTCGGAGTCCAGGAACCGTTTCTCCAATGCCTCGCGCAGCGGCTCAGGACAGAGGTGATAGTTCGGAGCAAGATCGGTGCCGTCCGATGTCTTCTCTGGACGGACCCACAGCCCTTGCCCGTCGAAGTCCTTGATCTGCATCCTGACACAATCGCCGCCGCGCTGCGCGCTGAAATGGAGGAGAAGCTTTGCCAACTTCAAGCGCTCCGGCGCGAGCTGCATGAACTTGTCCTGCAGATCGTCCGACCATGGCTGGTGGGGCGTCTTAACCTTGTAACGGTTCGCAGCGCCGATCGTCGGATTGTGAAGTCTGCCAAGGCCGAACTCCTTGTGCTTCTTGCAGGCGTCCCAGACGTTCGAAATCATCGCCACCTGAAACCGCGCGTTCGATGACGACATCTCGGTTGCGATCATGTCGCTATAGACATCAACGGCGCTGACATCGAGATCGCGCAAGCGCGTGGTGCCCAGCTTTTCGTTCAGGATGCCGAGCCACCTGTCATACTTCTTTTTGCTGGTCGGCTTTTTCGACCTGTAGTCCGCAGATTCTTTGTACACATCGATGCCACGGCCGACTGTGTCGCCGATGAAACGGACATTGCTGGTGTTGATGCTCTTGCGTTCGGGCAATTTCGGCGCCGTGGCGGCGAGCTTCTGGCGGGCTTTGAGGCAATCATCGTATGCGCGCCGAAATTCCGGAGAGCTTCGATCGAGCGGCAGCGGCACCAACGCGCCATCCGCCATCCGGAAATAGAGATAGGGCTTGCCCTTGATTGTTCGGGGGTAGAGGTACTTACTCCGATCGACCTCTTTGCCGTCGCTCATCCTGCAGCTCCCGCAATCGCTTGTGCACTGTGTTTTCGGTCGGCTCGCTGTCGCCGTGCTTCAATTGCTCAAACGCGTCATCAAGGTCGTGGCGATCCCATAGCGCCATGCCCTTGACCTTAATCGGCGTCGGCATGGTGCCGTCCTCAACCAGCCGGAAAAACGTCGCCCGGCTCACAGAGAGATAGCACGCCGCCTGCTCGGCGCGCATTGCGCGGGGAGGGTAGAATGGTCCGAACCCGGTTGGCTTACTCATGATATCCACAATTTGTACCGCTTTCGCTATTTTCCCTGCCGCCGCGCCGCCCATGATCGCAATCATCGCGCCGGCAATTCCTTTCCTGGCCGGGGCGCGACGCATGCGCGACGGGGAGCGCGACGGGCGGCGCATAGAGCAGCTCCGGCCGGCCGCGATGGTGCCAGTCCCACACGAACCAGGCATGGTTGAACGAGGGGTTGCCCGTGGTCCCTTCGAACCATCGGATGCGCTTCGTCAGTTCGATCTTGCGGCTGAAGATCCGGCAGGCGCCAAACAGGTGCTGCCTGGTCGAGGCGCTGCCGTAGTCGATCCGCAGCAGCATGGCGACGAATCCGTCGACCGGCTCCATCGATCGCGTGCTCGACGAAGTGCCGCGACGTCGCATAGGGCGGGTTTGTTATGATGCCCGCGACGCCGTGCGGCGCGGTGTCGATCTTGAGGAAGTCCACGCCGCCGTTTGCGATGTCGCTGGCGTTGACGACGTGGCCCGCCGCGACCAGCGCGCGCACCATTGCGCCAGCGCCGCAGCAGGGCTCCCACACATGAAGGCGCCTCGGCAAGTGCGGCATCAGCGCGTCGACGACCCAGCTCGGAGTCGTGTAGAGGTCGAGCCCTTCGCGCTTGTAGCCGCTGTATCTCTGGCTCATTCCCGCACCATGATGAAGGGTCGTTTCCTGCGCTTGTCGTCCTCGCCCTCGACCACGATCAGCGCGCCGGCAGCGAGCCAAGTCTTGACCATGGCCAGGATTCTTGCCCGGTCTGCTTTGTCGTCGGCATTGAGGCCGAGCGCCTCGGCGACGGCATAGCCGACCCAGTCCCTGGCCTGGCTGCTCTCGCGCCATCGCCCGGCGCGGATCGCGGCGGCGACCTTGTCAAAGTCATCAGAACTGACGCCGGCCAGCGCATCGGGCCATTGCCATTGCCGCGGCACGCCGATCAGGTCGCTCTCGCCTGGCGGTGCGTTGCAGAGGTCGACGCTTTCGAGCTTGAACCAATCGGACTTGTCGGCCGGCGGCACCTTGTTGGCCTTGTCGCTGTACGTCCGAAAATAGAAGCGATGGTTGCTGACGCGCGCTCTGTCGGCCTCGTCTTTCGTCATGCGGTTCAGGACGCGCACATTGCGGCAGCCATCGATGAAGGCGCCGCCGCCGCGGCTGCTCTCGGCCGTGATCTCGCCGTCGCCCTTTCTTGTGTGGTGCACCAGGTCGATGCCACAGTCGGCCTGCACGGCGACGTCCTTCCACGCCTTCACCACGACGTCCATTTCGCTGTTGTTGTTCTCGACCACGCGATGGCAGGACACGAACGGGTCGATGATCAGGACGTCGATCGAGCGGCTCTTGATCTCCTCGACCAGCGCGTCGATGACTGGCTCCAGGATGGTGGCGCCGCTGCGCGTCGTCGCCGCGATCACCAGCGGGGTCTCATCGCCGCAATTGACGGAAAGCCGATCGCCGATGTCGTCCTGGTCGAGGCCGTAAAGCTTTGCCGTCGCCGCGATCTGGCGATCGATCTCCTCGCGCGGCTCCTCCAGATTCCAGATCCAGACGCGCAGCCGCCGCGGCGGCAGGATGCCGAGCAGCGGCTTGCCGCTCACCTCGGCCAGCGCCTCGACGATCGTCAGCGCCGACTTGCCGATGCCGCCAGGCGCGACCGTAGCAGCGACCAGCTTGCGCATCAGCCGCCGCCCATAGAGCCATTGCCTGGGCGCGACGCTTTCCGGCGCCTTCCAGGTGTAGGGCTCGGCGGTGATGTTGACCGTGGTGGTGGATTCGCCGGCCGCCGGCGCCTCGGCCGTCGGATCATAGAGCGGCGCGGCAATGCATTCGGCCTCCAGCTCGGCCTGCCTGTGCGTCTTGAGCCAGTCCGAGACATCGCCCTTCGGCGGCAGGTCGGGCAGCAGAACGATGCGGATGCTTTTGGCGATGCCGTGCAGGGCCTGCGCCGCGGCTATGGCGCGTTTCAGGCCGGCGGCGTCGTTGTCCTGCAGAACGAAAACATCGCGACCACGGAGCGGCTCTGCCAGCTCTGGCGTCCATTTATCCGCGGCATCGCCCGAGATCGTGGTCGATGTCAGGCCGATCGATGTGAGCCGATCGGCATCGGCCTCGCCCTCGGTGAAGAACACGCTCGCGTCGGGATATTGCAGCAGCTCCGGCAGCCGATAGAGCACCTCGGGTGTGTCGCCGCGGTCCCAGAACCAGCCGCCGCCTGGTCGTGGCCGGCGCTGCACGAAGGACTTAGGCTCGCGGCGCACCACCTGATAGAGCAGCACGCCGTCGGCCGTGACGTAGTCATAGGTGGCGACGATCTTTGGCTCCGGCTTCGCCTTCGCTCTGGCCTCGATGCGGCGAATCGTCTCCTCCACGCGACCGTTTGTTGTCCTGGCTTTCGGCTCCCATGGCGACAGGCCGAGACGCTCGCGGACAAAGTCTTTTGCCGCGAGCACCTCGGCGTCGCCGCTGCCGTTGAACAAGTGCACCACGAATCCGTCGGGCGTGCCGTCGGCGATCTTGATCGCCATGCCGTCATCGCCTGGCGAATGGCCTGGCGTCGGCGCGCGCACTTCGCGGCCGACGACCTTGCCGTTAACTGCGCCCGCGATCTCGGCCAGGGTCAGCATGGGTGCCTCAGAAGGGGATGGCGTCGTCCATGTCGCTCTTCGCCGCCGGCTTCGGTGCCGACTTTGCGACAGCAGCCGTCGCGGCTGCTGTCGCTGCCGACACTGCCGGGCTGATCGGATGCAGCTTCATGGCCGGCGTGGCCTTGCCCTTCATCGTGACTTCGCCTTCCACCTGCTCGATTTCCTTGCCGATGAAGTTGGTGCCGTCACCATCGCCGTTGGCCTCGATCAGCGTTCTGATCGCGGTCTTGTTGAGCGAGACCGTGTATCCGTTCGAGAGCGTCGCGATGGGCCGTTCAAACTCGTCCATGCCGATCTCGGTGATGGTTGCCCGCATCGGTCCCTCCTTGAGGTTATCGAGGGTGGCGAACCGGGTTGCGGCATAGTCAGACATTTTCATTTGCATTCTCCTTTTGCTTGCCGGCGCCCTTTCCTGTGGACCGCGTGCGCCTAGCGCCACTTGGCGCGCGCGGTTCGAAATTCCATTGGCTGCTCGCGACGACGCCGAGCTTGTCGGCGCTGCGGATCGCCAGCCTGTTGGTGACCTCAAGCCGGAGCTGCGCGCTGCTGAACTCGCCGAGCAGCATCGCGAGCGGCGCAAGCGCGACCGCGATCTGTGCGTCGCCCTCGGTCGTGGCGTCGACGAGGTCGGAATTCTCGGGCTGCCTCGCCAAGTACAAAAAGACTTGGCCGGGTGCGTGCCATTCGATCGCGAGCAGCGGCGCCTCGCCATCCATCGCAGCCATCAACCGCGCCAGGCTGTCGGCTAAATCCTGGCGCCGAAAGGTCGCGGCATCGCCGGTTGCCGCCGGCAGCACGCTGGTCAAGTCGGGGTACCGCACGTCGATCAATTTCGACACCAGGGTAAAGCCTGGTCCGCTGACCTCGACCAGGCGGCGATTCCGGCGCAGCGTCAGCATGCCGGTGTTGCGCCTGGTCAGCTTCTCGATCGCGAGCACGGACCTGGTCGGAATGACCAGGTGCCTGTCGGTGGTGAACTCGGGCGCCGCGATCGTGGTGCGCAGCAGCCGCACACCGTCAGTCGCCGTGCTGCTCAAACAGTCGGCTTCACTCAGCAGGCAGATGCCGTTCAAGTAGTAGCGCGACGCTTCGCGGCCTGCAGCCGCTATCGGTTCGAGCAGGTGCCGCAGGTCCTGCGCGGTGATCGCGATGCTGGCGACCTCGTCGTCGAGCACCAGCGCGGCCGGCGGATTCGACAGTACCAGCAGCCGATATTTGCCGTCGCCGCAGGTGATGCCGGCGCTGGTGTCGGTCGCCGACAAGGTCATGTCGCCGCTGGCGTGGCCGGCGATGCCGGCGATGCGATCGGCATTGAGCACGACCTCGCCCTCGGCCTCGATCGACGCCGGCACCTCCATCGACACCGACATCGTCGCGTCGTTGCCGGTGATGATAGCGACGGATTCGCGCGCAGCGAGGCGCACCATGCGCGCCTTGCCGGCTGCAGCCGTAGCGCTCGCCAAAGCCGCGCCGAGATCGGCGGATTGCAGGGTCAGGTACATGACCGCTGCACCTCGAAGATGGTGACCCCGCAGCCGCGACAGACCAGGCGCGGCAGATCGATCTCGACGTCGATAGGCCGCGCGATCGTGGTGCAGCTCGGGCACTCGATCGGTGCTAGGAGGAGAGTTCTGCCGCCAGACAAGCGCAGCGGCAGGTTGACAACAGGCACGGGTGCGTTATGTCGGCGTGACACGGCAAGTGTCTCCTTTCCATTTTCCGCGGTGGTGCGCGGATGGTGACATCGATCAGCACCCGGCCGTGGCCGGCGCGGGTGCTGGTCGCCCTTCTCAGGCAGCGTTTTGGTTTTCGGATTTGGACTGCCGGCGGCGGCGCTCGGCCTCGATGCCGGCGCGCAGGAGCTCGTTGATAGCGTCGCTCAGCGTCGGGACTCGACGGTGACTCTTTCGGTAGTCTTCGACATCTTCACGCAGACCCTTATTGACGCGGGTCGCGATGAAGATCCGCTCGGGATCATGTGCCATCGTGAGCATCCCTGTTGTTCGGAAACAGAGATGCGCCGATGGCTGCGCCAAGTCGATTCCCCAAACTGCAGACTCAAAACGTCCACTTTTTCCGCTGGGTGACCACAAAGGATGCCGGCTCACCCAGCGGCGGCAACGTGGATGCGAACTTGGCTTTGATCTCGTCGCGGTGCTTCCACCATTTGCGGATCTTCTTGTCGATCGCCTTCACCCTTTTCTCGAACCGGCGGTCGTCCTCGGCGATGCCCTGGTTTATGGCCAGCTCGCGGGCCTTCTTTCTTATGTTGGGCTTCGGCGTCATGGCCGCGAGCTCGCAGATCACGCCGAACTTGGTCAGGTTCTTCTGCTCTTCCTTGGTCGGCTCGCGGGTGTAGTTCGAGAACACCTGGCGGGCTGTCTCGATGCCGTAGTAATGCAGGAACCACTGGAAATGTGAGAGCAGCGCCAGCTCTCTTTGGCGAAACTCCTCCGCCATGGTCGGGGCGCGTCGTCGAGGCCCGCGCGGTTTCGGGTCGTCATCATCCCAATTGGGGCGCGAACGCACGAGCATGGGCACCTCCGACGGCTTGGTTTTGCCCCACCTGGTGCTCCACCCCACCAAGTCCGAAAACCTGCTCCACCCCACCTCCACCCCCTAAGTAGGGGGGTGGTGGTGGGGCGGGATCAGTAGCACACCTGCCCTACCTGTGCCCCACCTGAAAACGGTCAGGTGGAGCAGCAGTCAGAGGCTAGACATTGGCTTGGTCAGGGGCTCACCAATCTGTGCGGCTGCCTGCGATTGTGATAGGTCTCGGCCATGCCAGTTCTGCGAAACACGCGTTGGGAAGCCTTCGCCGTCCACATCGCTCAAAGGCCAAAGACGCAGTGGTCAATCGGGCGATGCTATGCGCAAAGCGGGTTCAAGGCGCGGAACCATTCGGCCGATCAACTGGGATCGCAATTGTTGAAAAACGTTGAGATCAAAGCGCGGATTGTGGAGCTGCGCGCGCCAACGGCGCGGAAAGCGGGCTATACGCTCGACACTCTCGTCGCTCGCATCGAGGCCGCCATCGCCGCCGCGCAGGCCGACGGCGCGCATTCGGCAGTTGCGGCAAACCACAACTTGATCCTGAAAATCATCGAGCTGGTCGAGGAGCGGAACGCGACTGAGGCAGTGGTCGGTGGCGGCGCGATGACGTCGGCCGAGATCCTGCAGCACATCGTCGATGAGCTGGGCCCGCATGACGTGATCGAGATCTGTGGCCAGTTCATCGAGGTCGCGCGGAATCGCTTGGCCGAGCAGGCGATCGTCGTCAGCTAGACCTCAGGGCTTTTGATCATGCGATCGAGGGTTCGACCTTCACCTTTGCCCCCTCAATCTGTACTGTTTCCTCAGGGAAGAAGTACAAATCAGGGCTAAGCCAATGGCACGCAAGGGAAAACGGGTTGAAGCGGTCGGCTACATGCGCACCTCGTCCTCGGCCAACATCGGGCGGGACAAGGATTCCGACAAGCGCCAGCGTGCCGCAATCGAGGCCTTCGCCAAGTCGAACGGCTATGAGATCGTGGGTTGGTTCTACGATGCCGCCGTGAAGGGCGCAGACGCGATCACAGAGCGTTCCGGCTTTTCGGCCATGCTTGAGCGCATCGCGGGCAATGGCGTCGGTAGCATCATCTGCGAGGCGCCTGACCGCTTCGCAAGAGACCTGGCCGTGCAGCTCGCCGGCCACGACTATCTGAAAAAGCTTGGCGTCGAGCTGATCCCGGCCAGCGCGCCGGACTTCTTCACTGAGGACACGCCGACGGCTGTGCTCGTCCGGCAGGTTTTGGGTGCGATCGGCCAATTTGAAAAATCCAACCTGGTCGCCAAGCTCAAGGTGGCGCGTGACCGCAAGCGGCAGGCGACCGGCAAGTGCGGCGGGCGCAAGTCGTACGCTGAGGCGAAGCCCGAGCTGGTCGAGGCGGCTCGCGAGCTGAGTGGCCAGCGTCCGCGCCTGTCGCTGCGCAAGATCTCGGCCGCACTTGCCGGGCGCGGATTCACCGCGGCGAGCGGCGCGAGCTTTTCGGCGTCGGCCGTGAAATCGATGATTTCCACGTGACGGGCGCGATCTCGACCCCCTCCAGTCTGGGAGGGGAGCCGTTAACCGGGGAGGGGGGCCGCAGGCAGGGCGATCGATGAGAAAAATGGGTCCCATCCCTTCACCTCCCCTTCCACATTTCCAGAAATCTACATGGCCGACGACGACCTCGAAAACGACCATCCGGACCCTGATCGAGCGCAAGCGCGACCTGCCCGAGGACAGCGTCGAGCGGCGCTTCGTCGACCGCCAGCTCGCAGGCCTGCGCTACATCCGCGAAGAGGCCGGTGGTATCATCGAGGACCTCGACCCGTTCGGCTGGCACGAGACGTGCCGGAGCGCGCGGTGATCATGAGACACCCGGCGACAGTCGCAGGACACCCGTGCCCAGCGGCCTGAATGGCTACCATCGGAAAAGGTCAGTCGTGCACTGTCGTCGGGCCCCGCATTTGGCCGCCAGGGTCTCGCGCCGTTCGGCCTCCCCTGACACGGGGCAGGTCGGTAGTCTCTCTGCGGTCTTCCTATTGAGTCGATCATCGCTTGCGGGGGGTGACCAGGCTCATCTCATCGACTTCGCACACCTCTTCGCCGGTACCGGAGGCGATCGGCGGCGTTGTTCGCCTTGTGGGCTTCGAGCCATTGTCGCAGTCGAATGATGGTGCCGCGGCCGATGCGGTTCATTTATCGTCCTAAAGGACAATGCCGGCCGTGATCGCCTTCGGCTTCGGCGTTGTGATCTGGGCGGGGGTTTCTTTCACTCCGTCTCGACGATGATGCGCTTGTCGACGCCCTCGATCTTCTGAATAATAGGAAGAGCCATGCACGGTATGACGCGCGGCCCTGGGCGCGGCATGCGCTTGAAGAAGCCGAAGCATAAACTGCCGCTCCTCGTCGGTGAGGGTGATGCGCTCAGTCATGGCGCGGCCCTGTCAAATTTGCCGGAGGCAGAGAGCGTCCATGTCGGCAGCGGCGGCAGCGACGCTATGAGCGGCAGCAGCGCTGGCGCCACGAGCACTCCAGCCGGCGGCAAGACGAAGCGGGTGACCTTGCCTTGCTTAGCTTCCCTATTGACGACGGGTTCGGCTATCGCCGGGCCCGTCACGGGCTTGGTCCCCTCACGCGGCAACTTGACCTCTATTTTTTTCGCGGGAGCCTCGACTTCCTTCATCGCGGGAGCCTCCTTGAACGCTGTCGGATCATCGACCTCGAAACCGATATCAACCTTCGATGCCTCAGATCCGGTCAACCACACGAGCGAACTGGGAGGCGGCGAGGTGATGTACACAATGACGGAAGACGGCTCGCCGAGCTTGTTCAGGTAGGCACCGGTCAAAGCATTGCCGACACTGCTGACCTCGCGGTTCGGACCAGCATCATATGCGGCATGAAAGCCGACACGGCCCTGCATATTACCGCGGCCAGCCGGCGAGCCACGCCAGGGCGCAGGCAGAAGCACACGTCATCAGGCTGGGGACGAACGTCACAAGCTTGCGTGCCCTGATCTGCTCGCCAATATCGATCCCAACGGCAAGAGCCCCGCCGGGACTGTTGAAGGCAACGATCGAAGGCTGGGGCGCAGAGGCAAGCTTGGTGCGGAAGGTATTCTGATCGCCAAACTCAAACTTGGCGGAAACGGTGATGACCGCCTTGAAGGGCTTGTCCTTGAGCGGGACCATCTCGATGGTAGCGGCATCGGCCGACGCCGCGACGGGCAGGAGGAGCATAACTGCAATTGTCGTTTTCATGATGCCTCGCGCAGCCTTGCCGCCGCGCGATCACCGTCCGGAACACCTCCGCAGCCCATGGTTACCCCGGCCGACGGCAATGAGATGCGGATCATGATGCTTTGCCGCCGAGATCCGCCGGAATGTCGCCCCATTGCGGCAAGCATCGCAACCAATCTGTGCGAGCAGCGCGGTCCGACCACGACCGCGCGCGCGGCATGATCGCGCCGTCGGCGTAGCTAACCGACAGCGAACGCATCCAGCGACCCAAGGTAGGACAAGTTCAGCGCAGATCGCGCGCGGCTGACCGAATTTCTCAACATGAAGCGGGCGCGACTGCGATGAGCTGGTCGCGCCAGTTCGATGATCCGGTTACGCTGCTCGAAACCTGCAAGATGAACAACGTCGATCGCAAGCCTGGCTCGCTGACGTGCTGGCCCGGCTTCCAGATCATCCCGCCAACAAAGTCGCAGACCTGCTTCCCTGGAATTGGAAGGCGAACCAACAGTCCAAGGCCGCTGTTGCCGCCTGAGTGCTTTGCGGCAGACGATCGCTCTTGCCTGGGGTGTTGGTCGGATGCGTACCAAGCTTCTGCACTTTTGATTGACGGCGCCGCCGGCCCGCGGCGGGCCGGGTGCCGTCTCGGGGATTCCTCAATGTGCGTTGTGAGGTTTGAAGGCGTTCTGTTCAACAGCCCTGACGCGGGTCAGGTCAAAGCGGTGACTTCGACGGGCTCGTCACGAGCCGGAGTGATTGTTCCGGCGCGCAGCAACGGGGTCACGTCACCAACGGGCAGAGGTTTGGCGAAATAATATCCTTGAACGATTTGGCAACCCCAGGCTTTCAGCAGTGCGAGTTGCGCGGCGGTTTCGACACCCTCGACAACCACTTCGATCTTGAGCTCGCGGGCCAGGCCGAGGGCGGCCCTTACAATCGCATCGCTTCCAGCGACTTTGCCAATGTCCGCAGTGAAACTCTGGGCGATTTTGATCCGATCGACGGGATACCGGCGCAGGTAGTCGAGCGAGGAGTAACCGCTGCCGAAATCGTCAATCGCGATACGGTGACCGCTGCCGCGCAGCCTGAGCAATACGTCGTTATGTTCGCGCGACACGTCCATGAGGACGCTTTCGGTCAGTTCCAGTTCGAGAAGCCGTGCCGGTAGACCAGTCTCCGCCAATTGTGCCGCGATATTCCTTTCCAGGTCGAGCGGCGACTTGAATTGTACACCGGACAGATTGACCGCAACCTGCGGCGGCGCGATACCGGCGTCGAGCCATATTTTGGCTTGGCGGCAGGCCTCGCGAATGACCCAGCGGCCGAGAGACACGATGAGACCGCTCCTTTCGGCCTCCGGGATAAATTTACCGGGGCCAATCGAACCCAGCACCGGATGATTCCAGCGCACCAGCGCTTCCAGCCCCACAATGCGCCCGGTATCGATATCGACCTGAGGCTGGTACATGAGGAAGAACTGGTCCGCGGCGATAGCCTCGCGAAGTTCATTGCCTAAGCCGACTCGCGCGCGGACCTCGGTATCCATGGCATCCGTGAAAAAACGATACGCTCCGCCTCCTTCCGACTTCGCGCGATACAGTGCGACATCCGCATGGGAAAGCAGGATCTCGGCGTCTGGCGCATCCGACCCATAAACCGCGATGCCGACGCTCACACCGGAATGGATTTCATTACCCTGTATCGAAAAGGGCTCGCTCACCGCGCTCAATATCCTGTCTGCAGCTTTGCTGGCAGCAACGGCAACCTCCTGTATCGTGATCGGCTTACCGACAGCACGCAGAATTCTCTCCGCGACGGGGACTACGCCGGCGGATTCCCCGATGTCTGTCAGGATCACCGCAAATTCATCGCCACCAAACCGAGCGATCGTGTCAACCGCGCGAACGCTCGCCCGAAGTCGCTTCGCGACCGCCTGCAGCAAGAGATCGCCGGCCGGATGGCCGAGCGTATCGTTCACATCCTTGAAATGATCGAGATCGAGATAGAGAACTGCAAAGCCCTCGGCGTCCTGCCGCGCCCGGGCGATCGCTTGATCGAGCGCCTCAACGAAGACCCGACGGTTCATAAGCCCGGTGAGTGGATCGTAGCTGGTCATTTGGGCGATTTTCTCGCTCGTCCGTTTGCGCTCGGTAACGTCGCGGAGTACGGCAAGCCCTACAGGGCCCGCTGCAAATGACGCAACACGAAGAGAAATCTCCACCCAGAAGAGACTTCCATCCTTCCGCTTGGCTTGCCACTCGAAATGTTGCGGTCCACTCGACCGCGCCTTTGTAAACCACTCGAGGGCGGCTGACTTGGTATAAGGCGGGACGCCGGATGAAAGCTGCGCGATATCGCGGTCAACGAGCTCCCCGGACATGTACCCGAACATGTCGTTGCCGGGCTGGTTGACGGCGATGAACTTCCCTGTCTCCGGATCCGAGGCGAATATTGCATCGTTGACGGAATCGAAGATGGTTGAGAGATGGTCCGCCAAAGCGCGAGCTTCCGAGGCGAGAAGATTCTCCCGTTGCCGATGCCGACCGGCATATAGAACGAAGCCGGCCGCAAGAAAAGACAATACCACGCCGGCGGCAAATGCCGCCAGCGCTTGCGGCCTCCAAAGCCCCGGCGTGGGCCTCAGTGCAGGAACCAATACCGCTGTCCACGATTGATGATCAATGGTCAACATGCCGGTCAAACAAGATTTGGCTTCAACGTCCTTGAGGCCAAGCGGCAGAGCCGGAATGTTCGCCTTGCGAGAGGTATGGACATAGATCGGAAGTTCGTTGTCCGAAGCGCCGACTCGATAAACATAGACATGGAAACCGGTAGGTGATGTGAGTCTCTTCAGAATCCCCTCGATCATTTCGCCAAACCGGAATGCAGCTAGCGCCCAGCCGACAAGATTTTGTCGCCGCTCGTCGATCGAGTTGGGCCTTGGTCCATTGCCATAAATTGGCTTCACCGCAATGACCCCCCGCTCTGTCCTTTCGCTCAGAAGCGTTAGAACTCCCGAGACGACGAGTTCGCCACTATCTCGCGCCTGGTCGAGGACAGCCCGCCTCGCCGGATCTGAACGGAGATCGGCTCCGACGAGTACCTGATCGGCCGTTCGTGGCAGCGCATAGAGTATCGGGTAATACTCGGTCTGATCGGCTTGCGCGGCGCGCGGCCTAGGAGCCGATGGCTCAGCAATTTGAAAGTCGCCCAGTTCGCGACGGGCGGCCGCTTCAAACATCGGTCGATTCGCCCTAAGGACACGCCGCACCCACGCAAAGTTGGAAATACCCTTATATTCCAGAAGCAGCGGCGACGCGTATTGATCCAGCCGGTCACGGTCGATCGCGCCGCCAGCACCCTCGATGAAGCCGGAGTAGATGCGTATCACATCGTCGAAGTCGGTGAAGCCCTCCTGCAAGAGAAGGAGTTGATTTCTGGCCGCGCCCTGAAACTCTGCTTCTGCTTTTTGATTTTGCAATTCTGCCGTAGAAATCCACGCGATAGCAGAAACTGCCAAACCGACAGCGGCCACGAGCAACGTCGGCCTGACGCTACCGCACAGCCAAGCGAACACCGGAGCTGGACTTGCGGTGCCGGGACGAGCCTCGTTGTGTCTCAGATCTCGAAATACTTTCATACTTCGCCTCAGCGAGGCTCCTCGTCGTTCGTCCCGGAGCCGGTCGTTCTTCGTTGACCGAATTCACGCCCTTCGGCCGTTCCGGCCGACATGAGCGCCAAACACTCGTCAGCTTGGTAACTGGGAGTCTGACGAAAAACCCCGCACACGAGACAAATATCAGGTCAGCGCTAACGCCGCGGCTTGGCGCCGATCTTCGCCGGGATCAATCCGTCCGCCACGCAAGAGTCGCTCGGCGGCATCGGCAGGTACCGGCGCGCTATAATAGAAGCCCTGCACCGTGGTCGCTGGGGAGGTGGCCGTGAGAAATGACCACTGAG
>Ga0307509_10007629_pt1 | contig 14065 bp, 13 predicted proteins | sample 10_EM_MG_FD_202245 | JGI IMG/M metagenome (GOLD analysis project Ga0307509, IMG submission 202245) | Populus trichocarpa ectomycorrhiza microbial communities from riparian zone in the Pacific Northwest, United States - 10_EM | ecosystem: Host-associated > Plants > Roots > Unclassified | place... | reverse complement strand
GAGCGCTGGGAGTTCAGGGTCTTCGGCGCCACCGCCGACGGCGACAAGCACTGCTGGAACCACGACGAGTTCACGGCGCTGCCCTACGACTCGGTCGTGGCCGACCTGCACTGCGTCACGAAGTTCAGCATGCTGGGCGCCGAATGGGGCGGCATCCCCGCCCGCACGATCCTGGAGACCGCCCCGCCGTCACCCGCCGTCACCCATGTCATGGTCTGGGCGGAATACGGCTTCAGCGCCAACCTCCGGCTCGCCGACTTCGCCGCCGACGGCACCATCTTCGCCACCCACAAGGACGGCGAACTCCTCACCGCCGAACACGGTTTCCCGCTCCGCCTGGTCGTCCCCCACCTGTACGCCTGGAAGGGCCCGAAGTGGGTCCGGGGCGTCGAGTACATGACGGCCGACCGGCGCGGCTTCTGGGAGGAACGCGGGTACCACAACGTCGGTGACCCGTGGAAGGAACAGCGGTACTCGTACCAGGAAGGCCCCGGCGAGGGTCCCGAACTGTGACTAAGAGGCCCTGAGCTTCTTCAGCCGCTCCACGTCCGTTGCGTGCCCTTCCTTGCCGCCGGGCGTCTCGATGATCAGGGGTACGCCCTCGGTCGCCGGGTGGGTCATCAGCGCGCGGAACGGATCCTCGCCGATGTGCCCGGAACCGATGTTCTCGTGGCGGTCCTTGTGGGCGCCGACGACGTCCTTGGAGTCGTTGGCATGGATCAGTTTCAGCCGCCCCTCGCCGACCGTGTCCACCAGCAGGTCGAGCGTCTGGTGCATCCCGCTCGGACCGGTCAGGTCGTGCCCGGCGGCGAAGATGTGGCACGTGTCCAGGCACACGCCCAGCTTCGGATGGGCGTCCAGCGCCTCGAAGTACGGCCCGAAGTCCCAGGTCCGCGAACACAGCGAGGAACCCTGACCGGCCGTCGACTCCAGCAGCAGGAACGGATCGTCGTCATGGGTGAGTTCGTCGAGCAGCGGCAGCAGATGCTCGCGCACCTGGGCCAGCGCCACCGCCCGTTCCCGCCCACCCGTCGCACTCCCGGTGTGCACGACCACACCGAGCGCGCCGATCTCCCGTCCCCGCCGCAGCGAGTGCCGTAGCGACTCAACGGACTTTTCTACGGTGGCCTCGGTGTGCGAGCCGAAGTTGATCAGGTACGGCGCGTGCACGTACGCCGGGATGGACTCGGCCTCGCACACCGCGCGGAACTCCTCGTCCTGGCGCGGGTTCCCGGCCGGTGTCGCCCAGCCGCGCGGGTTGGCGACGAAGACCTGCACGGTCTCGGCGGCCAGCTCACGGGCGTAGGACAGCCCCACCGAGTGGAGACCGCCGGCCACCGGGACATGGCCGCCGACGGGGTTGCGGGAAGGGATGCGGGAGGGGGACGCGCTGCTCACCCGACCAGGGTGTCACGCGCGCGTGCCGCCCCCGTCACCGGATGGTGATCGTGATCGTCGACCCCTTGGGGGCCTGCTCGCCCGCGTCCACGGACTGTTTCTTCACGGTGTCGCCGAACAGGCCGAGCAGCCCGCGGTCCTCCTCGACCTTGAAGCCGGACTGCTCCAGGAGCTTCGTCGCGGCGTCGACACTCGCGCCGACCACGCTCGGGACCTCGACCATCTCCGGACCCTTGGACAGGGTCAGCGTCACCGTGTCGCCCGCGGCGGCCTGGCTGTCGCCGGCCGGGGTCTGCTGGGCGACCTGGCCCGCGTCGTACTCCGAGGTGACCTGGGTGTCCGACACCTTCACCGTGAGACCGGCCTCCTGGAGGTCCGACTTCGCGTTGTCCAGGTCCTCACCGGTGACGTCCGGCACGTCGACCGCGCTGCCCTTGCTGACGGTCAGGGCTATCGCGGAGCCCGCGTGGCGCTCGGTGCCCGCCTCGGGGTCCGTGCTGATCACGAAGCCCTTTGGGACGTCGTCGCTGAACTCCCTGGGGACCATGCCGGCCGCCAGCCCGTCCGTCTTGAGCAGGGCCCGCGCCTTGCCCAGGGCGTAGCCCTCCAGATCGGGCACCTTCACGGTCTCCGGCCCGTCCGAGATGGTCAGGGCCACCGAGTCGTTGTCCCGGATGCGGGCGCCGGCCACCGGGTCGGTGCTGATGACCGTGCCCCGCTTCACGGTGTCGCTGTAGGCGTGCTTGACCGACTTGACGTCGAGGCCGGCCTCCTTCAGCCGCTCCTTCGCCTGTACCTCGGTCTTCGCCAGCAGTGGCGGGACCTTGGTGAACTGGCCGGAGTTGATGTACCAGACGCCCGTCCCGACCCCGATGATCAGCAGTACGGCGGCGATGATCGCCAGCAGCCCGCGCCGGGGCCGCCGCGCGTCGCGCCGCCGGGGCGGCAGCGGCGGCCCGCTCTCGAACCGGCTGGTCCGGTTGTACGGGTCCCCTGCCTCGTCGTCCTCGTTGACCGGCAGCGGACGCGGCACGGTCAGCGAGCGCGGGATCACACTCGTACGGTTCTCGGAATCGGGATGTTCCGAGGTCAGCGCCTGCGGCGGCACCGCGTCCAACTGCTCGTCGCTCAGCCCCGCCCGCGCTTCGCGGACAAGACCGAACAGCGAGACCGCGTCGTAAGGCCGGATGTCCGGCGTGCGCGCGGTGGCCGTGGCGACCAGCTCGTCCAGCTCGTACGCCAGCCCGGGGACGACGGCCGAGGGCGGCGGGACGTCCTCGTGCAGGTGCTTGTAGAGCACGATCGCCGGGGAGTCCCCGTCGTGCGGCTTCTGGCCGGTGAGCATCTCGTACAGGACGACACCGCACGCGTACACGTCGACCCGGGGGGACGCCGTGCCGCCCTCGATCTGCTCCGGCGCGAGATACGAGACCGTGCCGAGCACGTTCTCCGTGGTGCTGGTGACCGTGTCCACGGACCGGACCAGCCCGAAGTCCGCGACCTTGACCCGGCCGTCGTCCCCTATGAGCACGTTCTCCGGCTTCATGTCCCGGTGCACGAACCCGGCCCGGTGCGCGGCACCGAGCGCGGCCAGCACCGGCTCCAGGATGTCCAGCGCGGCCCGCGGCTGCAGCGCCCCGCGCTCGCGCAGCACGTCCCGCAGGGTGCAGCCGGCGATGTACTCCATCGCCAGATAGACGTACGCCCCCTGGGCGCCCTGGTCGAAGACCTGCACCACGTTCGGGTGCGCCAGCCGCGCCACCGACTTGGCCTCGCGGATGAACCGGTCGACGAAGGAGGCGTCGGCCGCCAGCGTCGGGTGCATCACCTTGAGCGCGAGAACCCGGTCCAGGCGGGTGTCCACGGCCCGGTAGACCGTGGCCATCCCGCCGACGGCGATCCGCGCGTCGACGCGATAGCGGCCGTCGAGCAACTGCCCGACGAGAGGGTCATGAAGGGTCGTATCCACGCAGGTGAGTGTACGAGCCGAGGCTGACAGCACCGCGTTTTCGGCCAGGATCGGGGCTTTACTGCAGCGGACCTGTGACGGATCGCACGCACGGGCGGCCGCACCCGCAGCCGCCGATGTCGAGGAAGCCCCACAGGAGAGGTTCGCTTTTCGGCCGACTGGAAACGGGTGGTGCCTGGGTGGGAGACGGAACGGGGGTGCAGCCCGGGGTGCCTAAAAAGCGGGCCGTTCAGGATCCAGCGCGGCGAGGCCCTCCGCAGGAGACGACGCCGAGGCGAAGTGCCTACGGGGGATACGCCCCGCCCGGAAGGCCAACCTCCCCGCCTCCACAGCCGCCCGCATGCCGGAGGCCATGAGTACCGGTTCCTGTGCCCGCGTCACCGCCGAGGCGAGCATCACACCCGCGCACCCCAGCTCCATCGCGAACGCTGCGTCGGACGCCGTACCGGCCCCCGCGTCCAGAATCACCGGCACGCGCGCGTGCTCGGTGATCAGCTGGAAGTTGTGCGGGTTGCGGATCCCGAGCCCGGAACCGATCGGCGACCCCAGCGGCATGATCGCCGCGCACCCGACGTCCTCCAGTTTCCGCGCCAGCACGGGATCGTCGTTCGTGTACGGCAGCACCGTGAACCCGTCGTCGACCAGGGTCTCGGCGGCGTCGAGCAGTTCGATGGGATCAGGGAGCAACGTGCGCTCGTCCGCGATCACCTCGAGTTTGACCAGCGCCGTCCCGAGCGCCTCCCGCGCCAGCCGCGCCGTCAGCACCGCCTCGCCCGCCGTGAAGCAGCCCGCGGTGTTGGGCAGCACCCGGATGCCGAGCCGCTCAAGGACGGACAGCACCGAACCGTGCACGGAAGCGTTCACGCGCCGCATCGCGACGGTCGTGAGCTCCGTTCCGGAGGCCACCAGCGCGCGCTCCAGGACGTCGAGGCTGGGCGCGCCCCCGGTGCCCATGATCAGCCGGGACGTGAAGGACGTAGCCCCGATGAAGAAGGGGTCGAAGGGGTCGTCGGCCATGGGTCAGCCTCCTTGGACGGCGGTGAGGACCTCGACGCGGTCCCCCTCGGAGAGGGAGGTCGAGGGCCACTCCGCGCGCGGGACGACGGTTTCGTTGAGGGCGGCGGCCACCCCGGAGGGCGACGGGGCCAGGGTGAGTACGAGGGTGTCGAGAGCCGTGCCGGGCGCGATCACCCGGGGCTCCCCGTTGACGGAGACGTTCATGCGGGCTGCTCCACGAGTGCCGTGCGTTCCGCGCGGGCGAACCGCTTCGGGGTGAACGGGCGTGCCTCGTCCGGGAGTTCACCGGTGCTCAGGGCGTGCGCGAGGGCGTCGCCGGTGACCGGCGTGAGCAGCACGCCGTTGCGGTAGTGCCCGGTGGCCAGCAGCAGTCCGGGCAGGTCGGTCGGGCCGAGCAGCGGCGCGTTGTCGGGGGAGCCGGGGCGCAGTCCGGCCCGGGTCTCGGTGAGCGGCAGTTCGGTGATCCCGGGGACCAACTCGTGGGCGTCGCGCAGCAGTTCGTAGACACCGCCGGCGGTCACCGTGGTGTCCCAGCCCAGCTCCTCGCTGGTCGCGCCGACGACCAGCTCGCCGTTCTCTCGCGGCACCAGATAGACGTGGCTGCCGCGCACCACGGCCCGCACGGTCCGGCTCAGGAACGGCGCGTACCGCTCCGGCACGGTCAGCCGCAGCACCTGCCCCTTCACGGGCCGTACGGGCGGCAGGACGTCGTCCGGGACCCCGGCCAGCCGCCCGCTGAGGCTGCCGCCCGCGAGCACCACCTGGTCCGCGCCCAGCACGTCACCCTCGCGCGTGACGACCCCCGTGGCGCGGTCCTGTCCGACCGTGAGCCGCTCGGCCCACGTGCGGTGGAAGGCGACCCCGGCGCGCTCGCACGCGGCCACCAGCGCCCGCGTCAGCCTCCGCGGGTCGATCTGGTGGTCCCCGTCGACCCGGAGCCCCCCGCGCACGCCCGGTGCGAGCATCGGCTCCAGGCGCCGGCACTCGCGCCCGGACAGCCACTCGGAGTCCAGCCCCGACCGGTGCTGCAGGGCGTGCAGTTCACGGAGGTGGGCGCGGTCGTCGGCGTCCAGGGCGACGGCGAGGGTGCCGCAGCGCCGGTGGCCGAGGCCGAGGCCGGTGAGGTCGGTCAGCTCGGCAACGAAGTCCGGATAGCGCTGCGCCGAGGCCAGGTTGAGGGCGAGCAGGGTCTGTTCGCCGTAGTGCAGTTCCGTGACGGCGGCCAGCATCCCGGCGGCCACCTGGGCGGCCCCGCCGCCCGGCTCGGGGTCCACGACGGCGGTCGCGAACCCGCGTTGGGCCGCGCGCCAGGCCGTGACCAGGCCGATGATTCCGCCCCCGACGACGAGGACGTCTGACGTACGTGTAGGCATGGGCGTCCAGCCCCTCCCTTCGCCGGCATGACCCGGATCAGGTTCGTACGGTCGGAGGCCGCCAGCCTCCCTCTCAGCCCGGTGCGTCCGGACTCCCGCGAGTGCTTGTACTTTGGCCAGCCTAGCCCGTACCCCATGTCCCAGTAAGGGAGCCTCCGTCCATGGCCCGCTCGCTCGACGGTCTCGTCCTCGCTCCGGTCGCGGATCAGGCACCGGGTCAGGTCGGCACCCGCACCCGGTTCGCGTACCACGAGAAGGACGGCGAGATCTGGGCCGAGTACGAGGGCGGCGACGTCGTCCGCGGGCATCTCGTCGGCACGCGCGCGGGGGACCGCCTCGACTTCCGGTACGTACAACTGAAGACGGACGGGACGACGTCCTCCGGGCACTGCGTGTCCGAAGTGGTCGAGTTGTCCGACGGCCGTGTCCGTCTCGACGAGACCTGGGAGTGGGAGTCGCAGTCGGGGAGCGGGACGAGTGTTGTGGAACAGGTCCCTGAACGCGCCCCCTGACTGATGATTTGTCCGGTGTCTATGGTGATCGCAGGTGTCTATGGTGATCGGATGAGCGAGCAGACACGGGGACAGGGCGCGGGGGCAGGGCGGCGCGTGGTCGTCGTCGGCGCGGGCATGGCCGGAGTGCAGACCGCGGTCGCCCTGCGCGAACAGGGCTTCACCGGCACCGTCACCCTTCTGGGCGCCGAACCCCATCAGCCGTACGACCGGCCGCCGCTGTCCAAGGCCGTCCTGCTCGGCAAGGCCGAGGGCTCCGCCTTCGACGTCGACTTCGAGGCACTCGGCATCGAACTCCGGCTCGGGCGCGAGGTGTCGGGGCTGCGCTCCGGAGACCACGAACTGGACACCGCCGAGGGCCCGGTGCCCTACGACGTGCTCGTCCTGGCCACCGGCGCCGAACCGATCCGACTGCCGGGCGCCGACGGCATCCCCGGGGTGCATCTGCTGCGCACCCTGGACGACGCCGAGCGGCTGCGGCCGGTGCTCGCGCGGCAGCACGACATCGTGGTCGTCGGCGCGGGCTGGATCGGCGCGGAGTTCGCCACGGCCGCGCGCGAGGCGGGCTGCGCGGTGACCGTCGTGGAGGCCGCCGACCGGCCGCTCGCCGGCGCGCTGCCGGCCGAGGTCGCCGCTCCGATGGCCGCCTGGTACGCGGACGCAGGAGCCGTGCTGCGCACGCACACGCGCGTGGAGCGCGTCGAGCCCGGCGCGGTGGTCCTCGACGACGGCACCCGGCTGCCCGCCGGGGCCGTCGTGGTCGGCATCGGCGCCCGCCCCGCCACCGGCTGGCTCGCGGACTCCGGCATCGAGCTGGGCGCCCACCGCGAGGTCGTGGCCGACGACCGGCTGCGCACCTCGGTGCCGGACGTGTACGCGGTCGGCGACTGCGCCTCCTTCCCTTCGGGAAGGTATGGCGAGCGCCTTCTCGTCCACCACTGGGACAACGCCCTCCAGGGCCCGCGCACAGTCGCCGCGAACATCGTCGGCCAGACCCCGGCGGTCTACGACCCGGTGCCGTACTTCTGGTCCGAGCAGTTCGGCCGCTTCGTCCAGTACGTCGGCCATCACGCGTCCGCCGACACGACCCTGTGGCGCGGCGACCCGGCCACCCCGGCCTGGACCGTCTGCTGGCTGCGCGGGGACCGCCTGGTGGCCCTTCTCGCGGTCGGCCGGCCCCGTGACCTGGCCCAGGGCCGCCGCCTGATCGAGTCGGGCACCCCGATGAATCCCGGGCCGCTGGCGGACCCTTCTCTCCTGATGAAGGACGCTATCGCCTAGTTCGTGACCCCGAGTCGGACCGGCCCGGCTTCCGACTGTCAGTCCGGGATGGCACGCTGTTTACGTGACCGAGATTGACGCAAAGATCGATGCTCTCGTCCCCGCCTGGCTCACGCTGCCCGACATCGCAGAGATGCTCGATGTCGAGGTGACACGCGTGCGGCAGCTGGTCAAGGAGGGCCAAGTCATCGCCGTACGCCGTGGTGAGAACCGCGCGCTGCACGTCCCCGCCGCCTTCATCGACGGGGCCGAGCAGAAGGTCGTCAAGGGCCTCACCGGGACCCTGACGCTCCTGAGGGACGACGGCTTCTCCGACGAAGAGATGCTGGAATGGCTCTTCACCCCCGACCCCAGCCTGCCCGGCACCCCCGCGCAGGCCCTGAGCGAGAATCGCGGCACGGAGGTGAAGCGCCGCGCCCAGGCGCTCGCCGTCTGACCCGGGCGACCGACCGACCCGGACGACCGACCGGTGTACGGGCCGCGGCACGCTCGCCCGCGGCCCGTACGGGCACCACCACGCAGAGCGACGACGAACGACAACGGGGGACACCGTCATGCCCGACACCGACACCGCAGCCGCCGTACGCGCGGAACTCGCCGACGCCCGGGTCTACCTCTGCACGGACGCCCGCAGACGTCAGGGCGACCTCGCCGAGTTCCTGGACGCGGTCCTGGCCGGCGGGGTCGACATCGTGCAGCTGCGCGACAAGGGCATGGAGGCCGCCGAGGAGCTGGAGCACCTCCAGGTGTTCGCCGACGCCTGCGCCCGGCACGGCAGACTGCTCGCGGTCAACGACCGCGCGGACGTCGCCCACGCCGCCGGCGCCGACGTACTGCACCTGGGGCAGGGCGACCTCCCGGTCCCCGCGGCCCGCGCGATCCTCGGCGACGAGGTCCTGATCGGCCGGTCCACGCACGCGGAGGCGGAGGTCGCCGCAGCCGCCGTCCAGGAGGGCGTGGACTACTTCTGCACCGGCCCGTGCTGGCCGACCCCCACCAAGCCGGGACGCCACGCCCCGGGCCTCGACCTGGTCCGGTACGCGGCCGCCCTGGGCACCGACCGCCCCTGGTTCGCCATCGGCGGCATCGACCTCGGCAACGTCGACGAGGTGCTCGAAGCGGGCGCCCGCCGGGTCGTCGTCGTACGGGCGATCACGGAGGCCGACGACCCGGGCGCGGCGGCGGCCGAGTTCGCGAAGCGGCTCCGGCAGCCCTGAGAGCGGTCAGGGTGTCGCGCTGTTGTCCGGTGGGTGGACAACAGGACGACAAATCAGGCAAATTTCCGGTTCCGGTTGGGTGACCGCCGTCCCCTGACTAACCTGCGGGTATGGCCTTCGGAATCGCATCCACCAGGACCGATCGCGCACGGACGGTGCGCGACATGCTCGCGACCGGCAAGAACACGTACTCGTTCGAGTTCTCCGCGCCGAAGACCCCCAAGGGTGAGCGAAGCCTGTGGAGCGCGCTGCGGAGGGTCGAGGCGGTCGCCCCCGACTTCGTCTCCGTGACCTACGGCGCCGGCGGTTCGACCCGCGCGGGCACCGTCAAGGAGACCGAGCAGATCGTCGCCGACACCACGCTCACCCCGGTCGCCCACCTCACCGCGGTCGACCACTCCGTCGCCGAACTGCGCAACATCATCGGCCAGTACGCCGACGCCGGGATCCGCAACATCCTCGCCGTGCGCGGCGACCCGCCCGGCGACCCCATGGCCGACTGGGTGGCGCACCCGCAAGGCCTGACGTTCGCGGCCGAACTGGTCCGGCTCATCAAGGAGTCGGGCGATTTCTGCGTCGGCGTCGCCGCCTTCCCGGAGCTGCACCCGCGCTCCCCGGACTGGGACACGGACGTGCGGCACTTCGTCGACAAGTGCCGGGCCGGCGCCGACTACGCGATCACCCAGATGTTCTTCCGCCCGGAGTCCTATCTTCGCCTGCGCGACCGCGTCGGCGCGGCAGGCTGTGCCACACCGGTCATCCCCGAGGTCATGCCGGTGACCAGCGTGCGGATGCTGGAACGGTTGCCGCAGCTCAGCAACGCCGTCATCCCGGACGCTCTGAAAGAGCGAATCCTCACAGCCAAAGACGATCCGGCGGCTGTACGCTCGATCGGAATCGACTTCGCCACGGAGTTCTGCGCCCGGCTGCTGGCCGAGGGAGTGCCCGGACTGCACTTCATCACGCTCAACAACTCCACGGCGACGCTGGAAATCTACGAGAACCTGGGCCTGCACCACCCACCGCGGGCCTAGACCGGCCGCCCGGACATACGACACACTGCGTAGCGGCCACTGGGAGAGGGGCGTACATGGGCTGGACGGTCCTCTACATCGCGTTCGGCATCGTCGCACTGTGGTTGCTCGGCGAGGTGCTGCTGCAGTACAAGGCGCGACTGCGCTGGCGACTGCTCGCCTTCGTCGGCTTCCTGGGCGTCGTGCTCGGCGTACTGATGCCCTCCGTAGTCGTGATCGGACTGGGCGCGGTGGCCTTCGCCATCGGCCAGACCTACGTCACCCTGTCGTTCCGCCGCGGCTTCGAAGCCGGCTGGGCGGTCTCCGGGCGACCGGGCGCCGGCGGCTTCATGCGCCGCGGCGGCGAACCGGACGAGCAGGACCTGGGCCTCGATGCCTCCGGCCTCGACTCGACCGGCGCCCAGCCCGCCTTCCAGGAGTACGGCCAGAACAAGTCCGACTTCGGCCAGAACGACGACTACGACCGCGACGACGTCTTCACCCCGAACCGGCCGCTCGACCCCACAGCCGCCGAGACCACCTCGGTCTACGAGCCGCAGCCCCTGCCGGACGACACCGGCTCCTACGGCGTCTACAGCGCTACCGCCTACGCGAACGCCGCCGACCCGAACTACGCGGGCACGGACCAGGCCTACGCGGCAGCGGCGGCCGGCCAGACCCAGGACCAGGCGTACGCGGCGGCCGACCAGCAGCAGTACGGCTACGACAACAACTACTCGGGCTACGACCAGCAGCAGTACGGCTACGACACGACCGGCCAGCAGCAGTACGCGGCCTACTCCGACCCGTACATCGGCACCCAGACCTACGGCGGCGCCACGTACGACACGGGCTACGACGGCCAGCAGCAGTATCCCCAGCAGGGCTACACGCAGGACCAGTACGGCAACGGCGGCTATGTCGCCGAGACCCCGGCCGGCGGGGTGTGGGTCCCGCAGCAGCGCAACGACGAGACCTACGGTGGCGAACTCCCGCCGGATCAGCAGTACTACCAGGGCGACGGCCAGCAGCAACAGCAGCAGCCGCAGTCGGGCCCCGGCTATGACGAGCAGTACCGTTTCTGAAGCCTACTGAGACCCTCTGAACTGCGGTCCCTCCACGATCAGTCCGGCAACCAGCGCCCCCGACATACCGGCATGCGCGAGCCCACCACCGGGGTGGGACCAGCCGCCGACCCGGTAGAGACCGGGCAGGCGCGTGGTGTTCGCGGGGTGCAGGAAACGGCCCCGGCCGGCGGCGAGCGACGGGGCGGGCACAGCACCGAAGTGGGCACCCGTCTCGTTCTCCGTGTGATCGGGGGTGCGCACCTCGTGCCAGAGCAGGCGCTCCCGCAGACCCGGTACGGCGGACTCGGCGGCCTTGAGGAGGAAGTCGGTGTACCTCCGGACCGTGCCCTCTTCCCCCCAGTCGGCCTCGCTCGACAGTACGGCGGACACCACCGCCGACTCGTGCTCGCCGTCCGGCCGCAGCGCGGGGTCGTCGGGGCGCAGCACCGTCACCGTGGGGCAGCGGGGCTCGTCTCCACCCGGGGAGGCCAGGAAGTCCAACTCGGCCTCGCGGTCCGGGGCGTGGACCACCGTCCGGTGGACGGCTCCGGCCTCGCGCGCACCGCGCAGGGCCAACAGGAGTGCCAACCGCACCGGTCGGGGCGATTCGGGGTCGGCCCGCACATCACTGTCCCCGTCCAGCGGACGATCCGTCAGGGCCCGCAGCCGCGCGGGGTCCACATCCGCCACGACATGGTCCGCGTCGACCACAGTCCCTCCCCCAGAGCCAAAAGCCTGGGAGGTGCCCCCAGCCAGCTCGACTCCCGCCGCCCGCCCGTCCTTCTCCAGGACCCGGGTGACCTCGGCCCCGAAGACGAACTCGACCTTCCGCGCCAGACACCGCTCGTACACCGCACGCGCCAACTCCCGTATGCCGCCCCGCACATACCAGGTACCGAAGGCGTGCTCCATGTAGGGCAGCACGGCCGCGCTGGCCGGAGCGGACCGGGGGGGGAGGCCGTACGCGAGGGCGTGGCTCTCCAGGAGGGCCGTCAGACGGTCGTCGCGCAGCTCCCAGGCGCCGATCTCGGAAAGGGTGCTCGCACGGCGGGTGCGCAGCAGCTTCTTGTGCGGGACCGCCGGATAGGGCTCCTGCTCGGCCAGCACCGACCAGTTGGGCCACAGGGGTTCCTCCAGGAGGGGCCTGCGGGTGCGGTCCCAGGCCTCGCGGGCCCGGATCAGGAAGTCGCCCCAGCGCTGTCCCGCACCGGCGCCCAGCGCCTCGTCCAGGGCCGTGACGACGCCCGCGCGGGAGGCGTTCGGCAGCGACACCTCCGTGCCGTCCGCGAAGACGTGCAGCGACGACGGGTCGACCTGGACCAGCTCGACCAGGTCCTCCAGCGGCTCCTTGCCGGTCTTGATGAACAGGTCGCGGTAGACCGCGGGCACGGGAAGCAGCCCCGGGCCGGTGTCGAAGGAGAAGCCGTCCCGCTCGAAGCGGCGCACCGCACCGCCGTACGTCTCCGTACGCTCGTACACCGCCACCCGGTGGCCCGCGACGGCCAGCCGGGCAGCGGCCGCCATCGCGCCCATGCCGGCGCCGATCACCGCAATCCGTGCCATGCCTGCGACTTTATCGGCCGCCACTGACAGTCCGGTCACGGGCCGTCACCACGGCGGCCGGTCCGGTGGCCCTCCCACCTGCGAGGCCAGCCGTTTCTCCTCCCGGAGCTGGGCCCGGCGGCGCAGGAACCGGCGGATCCGCGAGACCAGGAAGAACAGGACCGTCAGCCCGGCCACCAGCAGCACGGCCGCGATGATCGCCGCCGCCTGCGGCTGGAACATCGCGAACGAGACGATTCCGCCGACCCCGAGATCCTCCGCGAGGCTCATGACCACATTGCTGAACGGCTCCGGCGAGGTGTTGATCGCCATCCGTGTCCCGGCCTTGACCGTGTGGCTGGCCAGTGCGGTCGAACCGCCGATCAGTCCCGCCGCCACATCGTTCAACGATCCGCTGTGCCCGGCGAGCACCGCGCCGACCCAGGCCCCCGCGGCCGGCCGGATCAGGGTGTGCACGGAGTCCCACATGGAGTCGACGTAGGGGATCTTGTCGGCGACCGCCTCGCACAGGAACAGCACGGCCGCTGTGACGAGGACCTCAGGACGTTGCAGCGACTCGGGGACGGCGTCGCTCACCCCGGTCGCGCCGAAGACACCGAGCAGCAGCACCACCGCGTAGGCGTTGATGCCGCTGGCCCAGCCGCTGGTGAAGACCAGGGGGAGTACGGACACGGGGGCGATAGTAACCACTCGGCAACAGGGCGTCCTGGGCCTGAGTGCGCAGGGCTGAGTATGCGTACCTAGGGAGTGAGTTGAGTACGCGCGCGGATGGGGTGCGACCTGCGCGAACGAGAGAGTGGAGACACGGAAAGGGGCGCGGCTCCGGTACCGCCGACACGGGGCGGCGGAACGGGGCCCGCGCCCTTGGCCGCTCCTTCCGCCGGAACATCGGCGGAAGCGAGGCACGGGGGAACCCAGGGGGACTGACCGACGGGGGTTCCAACAGGGGGAACGTACGGGGGAAGCACAAGGGAGCGCCGGTTCGGGGCGGCCCGCGGGGGACGCGGCCACAACGGACCGGCGCTTCTGTGCGTGCGCTCAGTGCCCCCCGCTCACCCGCCCCTGGAGCAGCCGGGACAGCGCCGAGTGGACGTCGTCCAGAGAGCGCTCCGGCTGGAACGACTGCCAGTCCAGGGCGGCCACCAGAACCATCCCGACCAGCGCCGCCGCGGTCAGCCGGACATCGATCTCGGGGCTGAACTCGCCGTTGTCCACGCCCGCGTGCAGCACGTCCTCGATGGCCGCGTTCACCTGCTGGCGCACCACCATGAGCGTGGACTGCCAGGCACGGTTGGTGCGCCACAGCTCGGCCACGTAGAGCTGGGTGAAGGACGGGTAGCGGGCGATGAAGCCGAGGCCCGCGCGGATCATCGCGTCCAGGGCGTCCACCTTGCTGCCGCCGTCCCGCGCGGTCTGCTCGGCGGCCTCCCTCAGAGAGGCGGTGAGGAGGCCCACACCGTGTCGCAGCAGTTCCTCGAAGAGGACGGACTTGCTCGCGAAGTTGTAGTAGACGGTGCCCTTCGCGACCCCGGCACGCTCGGCGATCTCGTCCACCGTGGTGGCCGAGAAGCCCTGTTCGGCGATGAGCGTGACGGCCGCCTCGTAGAGCTTCTGCCGGGTGGCCTCGCGGCGCGTGCTGCCGCCCGACGGGGTGC
>Ga0307509_10007628_pt1 | contig 14065 bp, 13 predicted proteins | sample 10_EM_MG_FD_202245 | JGI IMG/M metagenome (GOLD analysis project Ga0307509, IMG submission 202245) | Populus trichocarpa ectomycorrhiza microbial communities from riparian zone in the Pacific Northwest, United States - 10_EM | ecosystem: Host-associated > Plants > Roots > Unclassified | place... | reverse complement strand
AGCGCATAGCTCCCTACTTCACCCTTGTCAAGGCCTTTAGGCAATTCATCGTCTGGTCAACTTTCCACCTGTTTGTCTTCCGGTATATCAATAGGTCACACATACGCACGGGAGGGTGATTTCAGCACGCGCGACACACCATCCAAACTAAACGGGTCCTGCGAAATCAGCCCAACACCTGTCTTTCCGCGAAAACTTTGCGAATGGGGGTGTACCATAATATCCGGCGACTTCACAATTTCATCTGGACACTTGGCGCCAAGATTTCCGGAAACTTTTGACTTTGTCAAGTACAGTGCTTCTCACCCTTGACCGGTGTGGGATGGGGCACTTGTATAGGGTAGTTTTAGCAGTCAGGAGGGCGTTCGAGTACGCACTAGAACCCTATGTTTGTAGATAGCTTGGCGTGCAGAATTCTCTGCACATAAGCCTCTCGTCCCTTCCTTAGTTTAGACAAGCGCAGCAACAACACACTTTCTCCACGGTAATTGGTTCTTCACTTCCACTCTATTGGACTTAGCTTCCTGTGCGCTTCACTATCGGTTTATCGACTACGTTACACCGTAGCTATACCAGGTCAAGTCCATATCGCCAATCTCCCGGTATAGTGAGAAGGTCACGAACACATTTTACCTTCACAAGCAGTCTCGGTCAGACCACCATCCAAGTCAAGGGAATACGCGAGAACACCCCACACCGGTCACCCCTTATTTTAACGAACAGGAAGTGTGTTAGCCAAACATTAAACCTTCCTCAATCGAGTCTTCCTCATGATCGGTCCCGTTAGAAGTGAACGGCTAAACCTTATCAATTCCCTACTCGAACGTAGCTTAAGTAATAGTTTCCACAGAGAACGTAACCAACGATACCTAGGTAACAACAATGCGAAGCCTATCACAACACAATTCCCTTCACGACCTGGTAGTCACATGTATCTAACCTCCCCGCCGCTAGTAGATCATTAATGCTCGGTCTTGCAGCCCATGCTGTTGTTGCTTTGCTGGAGTCCGGAGGCTTCAGTTCATGCACCCCCGATAAGGAAGACTTGGGGGAGTGCTCTGCCAGGCAATTCCTCAGCCAGTCTTGGCACAGCTTGGCATTGAAGATCAGTACGAATCAGCTACAATACCGGTAGTACGGTACTCGTACTGGCACCACCAATATTTGCCAAGCCCAGCCGCGCTGAGCACCCAGAATCCAAAACCTACCGTAGGCCGTTTTTCTTTTCTCTCTCAAGACCCGCTAACTACCGATACCGAAGCGAGTTGGGTTTCCTCCTTCTTTCCCACCCCCCCATCTCACATTCTCCAACCTCCAGCTTAGGGTAGAGCTGGCTTTCTTTTCCCCTTTTCCTTTCCTGTCCGATTAATTGCCGGAATGGTATCCAGGGAGATGGAGAGGGTGTCTATTGGGCTAATTCTGTTGGCGAGTTTTGGTTAGTAGTCTCCTCGCTTTCTGCCTTCGTGTTTGTAGCCCCGTCCTTCACTTCATTGCTCCCTTCGCCGCTACCCACGCCCCCGTTGAAGCTCCCGCCCCCACGCATTCCCTCACTGATCCCAACTATACTGCCGGGTACATTATCGCACAAACCCTGAGCGCCCATCGCCAGACTCACTATCGGCACTAGGATGCTGTCCGCACCACCAACAGCAGAACTTCCCACCTCCCCACCTATTCCGGCATTCGCCTTCTCCGCATCTGCAAGCTTCTTTGCACTAACAGATCGTTATCCTCCTTCCTCGTTCCGGCTCCGTAGCCTCCCCCCTCCAGAGCAGAAGAGATAAACAAAACCAAAACTCACAGCCGATGCTTCCTCCTCTCTGCTCTTGTCGCCCTAGGTGGGTACTTTGACGGTCGCCTAGTTCTCGGGCAGGGCTTGAATCCTCAAACTCCTTCCGGCGCTGGATAATCCTCTGGGCCTCACTCTTTGATATACTGATTTCCTCACAGATAGCACGGTAGCACTTCCGTGTGGTGTGCTTTTCGATTACTTTAACAGGCTCGACGAGCGTTACCTCGCGACGTTTTCCCATTGTGGGGGCTTTAGGCATCTTATTTTTTTCAAGAATAGTTTGGGTACGCGGGTTGATGAGAGTCGGGGGAAAGAGAAGCCAGAGGAAGTGTCAGGGTGATCGGGATGGAAGATTGATGATGTTTCCCTGTCGTGCTGTCCTGCACGTCCTGTTAGTTCTAACTAGAATTGGCACTTGTTGCTAGGTTTTGGGAATAAGTTATGGTACAGGGTAGATGGGGAGTAAGTTAAGTTACGGTACAGGACATCTAATGTGGGATGTTAATCGGGGGAGCTGGCCACCATCGCTACTCCCCCAGAGATTTCCTCACCAGCCCCGTCTGATTGAAGTGCCGCTTTTTTTCTTTCTACCTTTGGTGTGCTACCGTTAGGATCCATGTTCTCCGGGAGAGGGTCCGGTTGTTAGCGGTGGGAGGAGTGGAGTGGAAGGCCCGGAGAATTTCCGGGATTTGGCAGGTTTCCCTGGTGGCTGTTTTGGGTTTCGTTGTTGGCTTGCAGAGCGCCGAGTTCCCTTGCTGCCATTGGCCCTATGGGGATGGCCCTGGGGTGGCGACGGAATATATGGACCATGGCGGAACAACGCCTAAACTAACACCTCGAAGGGGCCACCTCCGAAACTTGATAAGGGTCAACGATAAGGTATAGTCCCAGGCTCTAGAATTCTGAGATAGGGGAAAAAGAGGTAGTAGCCATCCAAAATTCCAAAGTCACTGAGGTTTCGCAGAAACATATCTTGTAGCAAACAGTGCGAGAGTGAAACAACATGATGAGTCTAGATTGTGTCTGAGCTCAACACCAGTCCTTTTTAACTACCATGAGTGACGTCGTACGGTCGCCATACTCTAGGTCGCATAAAGATCGCCTCTTTTCCCCATATCAATTTGTCACTGTTAGTGGTTCAACTTTATTCTTTCTCTTCGCTCTTGGTTCCTTCTCTTTCGTTGTACCAGATCCCCTACTCATACAATCTGACTCGTACTCTGCCTCTCCTATCGTTATTTAACCACATCTTCCCATGGTCGGAAACCCGAGATCCCCCGTTTCATTCCCCGGCCCCTCAATCGCGGACCTACCTGTACAGCACCTAATACGTCGAAAACTATTGAGTGACTTAGAAGCTCCGGTCTCCATGCTCAAGTTATTGGAGAGGTGGGCTGGTGGGTGTCCACTAAGCAGGACAACATACTGTTCGTTCGGCACCTCATTTACAGTAACCAGTCCGTATTGTAGGCATAACATGATTTTTATATAGTCGGCGATGGTCCCAGAAATCCAGGTGCTATCTTACACTAGCTTTCCTCTATCTAAATAAGATTCTATGCGCAGGTCATATATAGTTTAGGGAAAGGATGAAAAAGACTGAGCAATATGGAAAAGGAAAGAAAAGGAAAAGTGCAGGCAACAATTCACGGGCGGAGAAAAGTTAAATAATGGGATGAAAACTGCAAGTTTACACTGGATCTTCTCACAACAACACAATAATCCTCTCCTCCATGTTATAGACCATGTTCTATCATACATTGTAAAAAGAAATCCATAAATCCTCACTCGACAATGAAAACGAATCCTAGGCGGGGAGAGGGGGGGTTCATGAGGGTATGATGTATATGTGCCTCACGTGATTTCCTGCGTCTGTGAAGGGTGGTGTCTAAGGACAGTCGCCATGGGAGACATACCCTGAAAGGAGAGGGCAGTAGCTATTTCCACGAGGAGGTGACTTAAATCGTACTAGGGATTGCCGCCATGCGAGAGCGTAGCAGCGCTGCCACACTCTCATGGCCATTTTCGGTAGCGTGCGAGAGCGGTGTATGGCCCCAAGGATCTGGGTTATCAGGAATAACCTCTTCCCGTTGGAGGAGTATTTTCACCACTCCCTCATGTCCAGACGAAGCGGCATACGTGAGCGGTGTGCAGCTGTAATTATCGGGCTTGTCGGGATTGATCTCTTCCCTTTCGAGTAGTATTTTCACCACTCCCTCATGCCCAGACGAAGCGGCATGCGTGAGGGGTGTCCAGCCGTAATTATCGGGCTTGTCGGGGTTGATCTCTCCCCTTTCGAGTAGTATTTTCACCACTCCCTCATGTCCAGACGAAGCAGCATGCGTGAGGGGTGTCCAGCCGTAATTATCGGGCTTGTCGGGATTGATCTCTTCCCTTTCGAGTAGTATTTTCACGACTCCCTCATGTCCATACGAAGCGGCATACGAGAGCGGTGTCCGGCCATAATCGTTTGGCTTGTCGGGATTGGCCTCTTCCCGTTCGAGTAGTATTTTCACCACTCCCTCATGTCCAGAGGAAGCGGCATGCGAGAGCGGTGTCTTGCCGACAATATCGGGCTTGTCGGAGTTGACCCCTTCCCACCCGAGTAGAATTTTCACCACTTCCTCATGCCCATTGCAAGCAGCCCATGCAAGTGGCGTGAAGCCAGAAAAGTCTCCTCCGTCGATATCATAAAGTCCCATCTGTATCAAGCCAGCTACAACTTCCATAATTCCGAAGAACGATGCGCAGTGCAACCCACTAAATGGAGAACAAGTAGGGTAGTTTGGAAGATACAAACCCTGTACTCGCGCTAAAAGCAATTTGGTCGATATCTCACTGTAATGCCCCTTTAAGAGCTCCAGGGCAAGTGAGTATGCGCAGTCGGAGAGCTCCCTTTTCGCATGGACACCCCAGTACACGGAGCAATATTCCAGGAAGGGTGTATCCCGGGTATCAGGAGAAGGATTGGTCGAAAGGGCTTTCACCTGTTGTGAACTCAGATAGGTCAAACAGATTTCCGCCATTTCCGAGTGAGATCTACTGAATAGATCAGGATGAGCGGAAAGATACTCCTGGAGAGTAAAGTGAATCAATCGCACAGTTGATGCCTCCTTATCTACAACAATAAGTCCTTGACAGCATCCAACCAATGTCGACATTGAGGGGATGTTGTGAGTATTGAAGTCCGTGGAGCCTAGCTCGACTGCGAGGGCGTAGCAGAGCTCATCCACCCTCAACGGCTGTTCTGCATGATTGATCCACATCAACGCCGCCATCCCGAGTCTCGATTTATCCCCATCTTGCGCCTTTATCCGTGCAATTGTCGCACCATAAACGTCTCCCAACCCCGACCCATCCGTCATTTTGCTTAGCCTTTCCTGTCTTCGATGGATTGTTGATTCATGTAATATTGCCTCGATATTTAAGGAAACCAACAGAAACCTAAATATGTATTAGCTGACGTTGTGAGGTCGGATTCCAAGTGTCATTGCCCTACATACATTTCTGATACACTCTGGGGAATCTTCTCCAAAATATCAGCTACCAGACTCTCATCCATGGCATCTGGAGTTTCATCCTCGCCCAACCTTACACGAAGGTATCTGATGATATCCTCTTTGTTAGGACACAGAGATACACATATCACTTTCTCGCCAAGACGCCTTTCAACCTCACCCCGAATATGTGGCCTCCCAGTGATGAATATTCGTGTGCTCGGGGACTTCTCGAGAATTTGTTTCAGTGAATCTAGGATCTTGACTCGATGGACCGCCGCACATTCGTCCAAAGCGTCTATGCACACAAATGCGCGCCGTGAGGATGTGATGACCTGCAGCATCTTCACAATATCAAGAAGTTGCGGCCCCCGTCCACCTATTGCATTTTTCTGCTGTTGAAAAGCCCACGATATATCCTCCGGAATCGCCTCCATTCCGCTAACTATCTGCTTCAGCAAGGAACCCAGCATAGCTGTGGCAGACTGATCCCTCCGCGCCGCAAAATCAAAGTAAAAACACGTAACGGTAGTGTTTTGACCTATTTCCTGATCGCACAGCCTGTCCACTACCAGCGAACTAACATGGCGACATGTTAGCACTTAAGTCACTCTCTTTCTTCCCTCCCCAAAAATAATCTCCATTACCTGATGAATGTCTTCCCGGCCCCCGGATCTCCATAACCAAACAACACCGTCTTGTCACCTCTGCCTTCCCCACTCTCATCATGCCAGCTGCTAAATTCTTTGGTTCGCATGAGCCATTCCCCGATGTTGTCGACGCGGCGCTCTTGGATATCCCGATGCCGTAGCCTAGGCTCGAGGTGTGATAGCCAGGTTAGGAGCTGAGACCGATCATCGGCAACAGTGCAGTTGTTCCATACATGATTAAAAGAATTCGTGTTATTAAAGGAGTTAACGTGATATTGAGACATTTCCGCTATCGCAGAAGGGTTATTGAATATGCTCGGTTGAAGAATTTCTGGGAGCTGAATAAAAGCGGGGGTCTTCAGCCTCTTACATAATTTAGACCCCGGGCTTCCCCCCAAGCCACCCAAATGTTGCAAACCAATATCGCCTTGATGCCTGCCTTATATTTTTGCCCTCTAATAGACTCTACTGTTTAATAAGGAATACAGATTACCGTACTTGTGCTAAAGTCCGAGTCAGATAACCTTGTACTTGCTGTAGGAATTAAGCAGCCCAGTAGTATTTGGGCCAGTTCTTTTCAATCTCACAGCCGCCGCTCCTTCCCAATTGATATCTCCTTCCTTCCTTCCTTCCTTCCTTCCTGCCCCCTCTTAGGCTAGAGCCTCCCCCTAGGGTATCCTTCCATGTGACATATAGGGAAACTAGTAATCCTACCATATTTGTTATCTCGTGTGGTACAAAAGTCCGCGGAAGTTTGACCGAGCCAACTCCCTAACCACAGCGCCAGATTGCGCTTTCACCCAATTTCTGTCGCAGAGAGGGATACCCATTATACTTCTGATTTATGCTTTCAGTTATTGTTTTGGTTCCGCAGGTAGGGGTAGCTCACCTGGGTATCATTACAGTTGGATTCCGAGATTGCGGCTGAAGACTGATAGGAGATGCCCCTACCTTCGGGTTTTCTGTAACCTAAGCTAAAGGTGTCGGTTCGTTAGCCCGGTCACTCTTTAGACAACTTGGCCTACCCCTCCCCTACTTACTGGTTTTTGACCCCTTGAAATATTCTAAGTGAAGGATATCCACTCCTGTTCCTATACCCGTCGTAATATACTAGTATAAGGCCGCCACTACCACCCTTGACCACGTCTATGAGTTTCCTTCATACCCCGCCAATATCCCATTCCAGGAATCCCAAATTCGAAAGATCGCGGGAGCCATATGGGGTGGGACCGATGTAGGCCCTGACCTGTGGCTCAATGTATCATTAAATATGGAATAGCAGCTGAATTCACAAAAGCCGTTTAACTACAGGAATGCAATAGCATAAATTTATTTCCGCAGTTTCCCAGGGGCGAACCCCTGGAGATGTGGGCTTCTATGAGAAGGCATCTCTGTATCTATATACCGGGCTGTAAGGGGCAAGGGTTAATACCGCTCTTGCTAGGGAGGCCATGAGACCTCTGGGGGTGACGATAGATAACCAAAACTGGTCCGCATTGACCTTTCCACTCACTCATACTGTATAGTCCCAGGCTATAGCAGTCCGAGAGAGAGGAAAAAGAGAGAGTAGGCATCCAAAATTTTAAAGTCACCGAGGTTTCGTAGAAACCTATCTTGGAGCAACAGTGCGAGAGTGAAACAACATGCTAAGGTCAAATTGTATCTGAGCTCAACACCAATCCTTTTTAGCTGCAATGTGTGACGTCGTACGGTCGCCATAGCCTAGGTCGCATAAACATCGCCTCTTTTCCCCATATCAATTTGTCACTGTTAGTGATTCAACTTTATTCTTTCTCTTCGCTCTTGGTTCCTTCTCTTTTGTTTTGCAAGTCCCCTACTCATACAATCTCACTCGTACTCTTCTTCTCTGCTCTCCAATCGTTATTTGGCCACATTTTCCCATGGTCGGAACCCCGAGATCCACCGTTTCATTCCTTGGCCCCTGGATCGCGGACCTACCTGTACAGCAACTCTTGCGTGGGAAACCATTGAGTGACGTAGAAGCTCCGTTCTCCATGCTTAAGTTTTTAGAGCGGTGGGCTGGTAGGTGTCCACTAAGCAGGACAACATACTGTTCATTAATCCACCTCATTTACCGTAACCGGTCCGGATTGTAGGTATAATATGATTTTTATATTGTCAACAATGGCCTCGGAACCCAGGTGCTGTCTTGCGTTGGTTTTCCTCTATCTAAATAGGACTCTATACGCAGGTCATCTATAGTCTAGGGAAGGAGGAAGGAATGAAAAAGACAGCGCAAGATGGAAAAGGAAAGAAAAGGAAAAGTGCTGGCAAGAATTCGGAGGCAGAGACAAGTTCAATAATAGGAAGAAAGTTACAAGCTTGGACTGGATCTTGTCACACAATCACACCCCCCCCCCGTTACAGACCATACTTTACGATACATTGTAAATAGAAACTCATAAATCCTCACTCGACAATAAAAAAGCGAATCCCGGGCGGTGAGGGTGGTGGGGGTTCAGGAGGGAATGATGTAAATATGCCTTTCCATCTCATGGGATTTCCTTCTTCTATGAAGGGTGGTGTCTAAGGACAGCCGCCATGGGAGACATACTGTGAAAGGAGAGGGCAGCGGCTATTTCCACGAGGCGGTGGCTTAAATCGTACTGGGGATTGCGGCTTTGCGAGAGCGTAGCAGCGCTGCCACCCTCTCATGGCCGTTCTTAGTAGCCATCGAGAGCGGCGTTCTACCGGTATGATCTGACTTGTCGGGATTGACCTCTTCCTGTTCGAGTAGTATTTTCAGAACTCCCTCACGTCCAAGCTCAGCGGCATACGAGAGCGGTGTCCGACCGTCCTCGTCTGACATGTCGGGATTGACCTCTTCCCGTTCGAGTAGTATTTTCACCACTCCCTCATGTCCAGACAAAGCGGCATACGAGAGCGGTGTCCGGCCCCATTTGTTTGGCTTGTCGGGATTGACCTCTTCCTGTTCGAGTAGTATTTTCACCACTCCCGCAGATCCAGCCCAAGCGACATACATGAGCGGTGTCCAGCCGTTATTTCCGAGCTTGTCGGGATTGACCTCTCCCCGTTCGAGTAGTATTTTCACCACTCGCGCATGTCCAGAATCAGCGGCATGCGTGAGCGGTGTCCAGCCACATTTGTCTGGCTTGTCGGGATTGACCTCTTCCCGTTCGAGTAGCATTTTCACCACTCCCTCATATCCAAACTCAGCGGCATACGTGAGCGGTGTCCAGCCGTCATTATCGGGCTTGTCGGGATCGACCTCTTCCTGTTCGAGTAGTATTTTCACCACTCCCTCATGTCCAGACTCAGCGGCATACGTGAGCGGTGTCCAGCCACATTTATCTAGCTTGTCGGGATTGACCTCTTCCCGTTCGAGTAGCATTTTCACCACTCGCGCATGTCCAGACTCAGCGGCATGCGTGAGCGGTGTCCAGCCACATTTGTCTGGCTTGTCGGGATTGACCTCTTCCCGTTCGAGTAGCATTTTCACCACTCCCTCATGTCCAGAGGAAGCGGCATGCGTGAGCGGTGTCCAGCCGTCATTATCGGGCTTGTCGGGATCGACCTCTTCCTGTTCGAGTAGTATTTTCACCACTCCCGCATGTCCAGACGAAGCGGCATACGTGAGCGGTGTCCGGCCGTAATCACAGGGCTTGTCGGGATTGACCTCTTCCCGTTAGAGTAGTATTTTCACAACTCCCTCATGTCCAGACGAAGCGGCATGCGTGAGCGGTGTCCGGCCGCTATTATCGGGCTTGTCAGGATTGACCTCTTCCCTCCCTAGTAGAATTTTCACCACCTCTTCATGCCCATCATGAGAAGCCCATACAAGTGGCGTGCACCCATAAAAATCTCCTCCGTCGATATCATAACATCCCATCTGTATCAAACAGGCTACAACTTGGATAATTCCGAAGAACGATGCGCAGTGTAGCCCGCTAAACGGAGAGTAAGAACTGTACTTTCGAGGATCTAAACCCTCTACTCGCGCGAAAAGAAATTGGGTCGATATATGACCATAATCCCCCCTTAAGAGCTCCAGGGCAAGTGATCTCCCGCTGGCAGAGATCTCCTTCTTGGCGTGAACTCCCCAGTGCACAGAGCAGTATTCCAGAAAGGGCATGTTCCGGGTGTCAGGAGAAGGATTAGTCGAAAGGGCTTTCACCTGCTTTGAACTCAGATAGGTCAAACAGATTTCCGCCATCGCCGAGTGAGGTCTACCGAATAGCTCGGGGTGAGCGGAAAGATACTCCTGGAGAGTAAAGTGGATCAATCGCACAGTGGATGCCTCCTTATCTACATCAATAAGTCCTTGGCAGCAGCTAACCAATGTCGATGTCGAAGGAACGTTGCGAGCATTGAAGTACCTAGAGCCTAGCTCGACTGCGAGGGCGTGGCGGAGCTCATCCACCCTCAACGGCCGTTCTGCATGATTGATCCACATCAATGCCGCCATCCCGAGTCTCGATTTATTCCCAACTTGTGCTTTTATCCGTGCGATCGTCGCACCATAAACATCTCCCAATCTCGACCCATCCGTCATTTTGCTTAACTTTTCCTGTCTTCGATGGATTGTTAATTCGTGTAATATTACCTCGATATTTAAGGAAACCAATAGAAACCTAGATATCTATTAGCGAATGATGTGGGGTAGGATTCCAAGTGTCATTGCCCCGCATACATTTCTGATACATTCCCGGGAATCTTCTCCAAAATATCTGTTATCAGACTCTCATCCATGGCATCCGGAGTTTCATCCTCCCCCAGCCTCACACGAAGATATCTGATAATGTCCTCTTTTTTAGGACATAGAGATACACTTATTACTTGTCCGCCAAGACGCCTTTCAACCTCACCCCGAATATGAGGCCTTCCAGCGATGAATATTCGTGTGCGCGGGGACTTCTCGAGAATTTGTCTCAGTGAATCAAGGATCTTGACTCGATGGACCGCCGCACATTCGTCAAGGGCGTCTGTACACACAAATGTGCGCTGTGTGGATGTGATTGTCTGTAACATCTTCACAATATCAATGAGTTGTGGTCCTCGTCCACCAATGGCTTTTTTCTGCTCTTGAAAGGCCTGTGATATATCCTCTGGGATTGTTTCCATTCCGCTAACTAGCTGCTTCAACAAAGAACCCAGCATAGCTGTGGTAGACTGATCCTTCCGCGCCGCAAAGTCAAAGTAAAAACACGTAACAGTAGTGTTTTGTCCTCTAGCCCGATGGCACAACCTGTCCACTACCAGTGAACTAACATCGCGGCATGTTAGCACCAGCTCTCTTTCTTCCCTCCCCAAGAATGAATCTTCGTTACCTGATGAATGTCTTCCCGGACCCCGGATCTCCATAACCAAACAAGACCGCCTTGTCACCTTCACCTTCCCCACTCTCGTCATGCCAGTTTCTGAATTCTTCGGTTTGCATGAGCCATTCCCCAATGTTTTCTACCCGACTCTCTTGAATATCCCGATGCCGTAGCCTAGGATCGAGGGGTGATAGCCAGGTTAGGAGCTGAGACCGATCATCGGTAACAGTATAATTGTGCGACACATTAAAAGAGTTCGTGTTAAAGGAGTTAGCGTTATTGAGACATTTCCGCTATCGTGGAGGAGTTATCGAATATCCTAGGTTGAAGAATTTCTGTGAGCTGAAAAGCGGGGGTCTTCAGCCTCTTAGATCGACGAGGGCCACTCAAGCCACCCAAATGTGGCAAACTAATATCGCCTTGATGCCTGCCTTCTGTTTTTGCCCCCCACTAGACTCTAGTAAGAAGAAATCTAAACATACCGTACTTATTCTAAAGTCCGAGTCGCATAATCTTATACAAGTTATAATTAAGCAGCCCAGTAGTAACGTAAATCACCGGTTTCCGGGACAACACGGTGTACGGGAACAGCATTTAAACTATGAAAGGAGAAAACAGATTTGATTGGAACTTTGCAAGAAAAAATCATAAAAGTATTCTGAAACCAGCCTGAAAAAGAGGAAATATAAGAGAGGAGGCCATAGGAGGGGGAGAATTATGGGAAGAAAACTAGATGTTTAAACAAATTAGTTATGCCTAAAGGAGTAAGATGAATGGATGAGGGAAACAAACTAAAAAAAAAAGAGCAGAAAAAGCAAAAACCTAGTTGAACGGAGTTTCATATGGAGTGGGCGATCGGACATATGGGTGCGGGCCATAAGGGGCCTCAAGGGGGTATCAGAAGAGCGGCGGCGGCGAGAACTATGGGTATTTTGCCGAGGATTTCCCAACGAATCAGAAGCCACTTTGAGAGTTTCCTCAGAAGGAGAAATTGGAGAAATTGCAATAACTTGTGGAGTTAAAGCAAGCTGAATGTGTTGAGTCTGAAGTTGGGGTGAGAGTTCTGGGTGAGGGGTACTCAGCAGTGTGGTTGGGCTTGTATTTTTTTACTTCGGTTGCCGTGGCCTTTTGGGACAACTGTCAAGCTCCTGCGGGACTTTTCGCAAGGCAATAAGCTCCTTGCCTGTCAGAAGACGGGCCTTAGAGAGCTGTTTCCTGTCTGCCCGAGTGTTGTAGGTTGTTTTCTGCTGTAGGCCATCACAGACCTTTTCTCTGATCTCTTGCTCAGCCATCGAGAATAGAGCTTCATGGCTAAAAGATTTCAGGATTCCATTAATTCTTTTAACTAAAGCACCATTATCGATAAAGTGGTTTGCTGCATGGAGTTGACTGCGTATGTCTTGTGAGCTTTTGGGTGTGCAGAAGGTCTCTGAAGCGAGAATAGGGTTTGTTGGAAAAGGGTTACGGTTGTCATTCCCCGGCTTCAGCTTGGTGTATACCCGCTGATGATTAAATGGCATGATACCAGTAGTGGCAAAGGCCTGCTCGATGTTGCACTTGTTAATCCCTATGATTCGAGCATTTTGGAGTAGGGGAATAAAAAGTGACTTCTTATTCCCTCCTCACTATCCTGGCTGTACTTGGCAACCTACCGGCCATTTGTAACGAAGGCACTCTGTAGGATGACGGATTCTGAGATTGCGACTGCACCGAAGACTCAAAGTAGAAGTAAAGATAAAAATAAAGATAAAAATAATTCAAAGTAGAATCAAGGGGTAAAAACTTAATATCGTGAAGCCTGAAAGCTTCACTCAATAAGTTCTCTTGAGGTGTTACGGGGTAGCTAACACTGTAGGATTCCGAGCTAACTAGGCCAAGGATATTCGAGACAACGGATTAATAGTCAGGAAGGCTCGTTGGTAATTGATTGATAAAGGTAAAGTAATAAAGTGTAGTCAAATATCAAAGAGTTAGAATATAACTCGTTAACTTGTTAAATTGTTAAGGTCTCTTCTCCGTTGCTTGATGATTCTTCAACCACCGGGGGAGAGGCCTACTATTTATACTAATGTTCATGCTACTTCAACTTCTCTAGTTAAGAAGTATCTTCTTAACAATTTAGTGCGTCAGAACATAGTGCGAACACTGTTTGACCCTGAGAACTTGCCCAGCTCAACTCAGAGAATCTCCCGAACTGCTATTTAATCTGAGGGTGTCCCCACTCCACCAGTAGACAGTCTTCGATCTCTTCGTCATGATAGACTATAAATGAATATGCGGCCCAAATGCCTACATACCAATAGTAGTATGGAATATAGAGTGATCAGTTCCGATATCCAGCTATCAAAGCATTATGCAGCTAATCGCATATGCAACTAGAAAATAAGAGGAGTAGTAATCTCTAAACATCGTTCCAATGAGTTAAACATATCTTGAAACGTGCTCTCATTCAGTATTCCGAGTCGTCTTCCAGATGCCTCTGTGAAGCTCATAACTCAGGGAGCTTGGGTTCGGATATGTGGTCATCCTATGAAGCCATATACCTCGCTCTTAATTATTAGGTAAGCTATTCCCGCTAGGGTAATATTAGCTCCCTCCTCATAAGGGTTTTGTCCTCAAATCCCTTATATAATAATACATGTGAAGTAATACATAATAAACAATTAGTACTCTACAAGGTAGGGTGAAAAACCTTCCATGTTTGCTTGGCCACGAGAGGAAAACCTTTCCATGTAATACTACTTAGCCCAATCTTGGCATATCTGGATTTTCTCTATGAAAATCTTCTACTAATTCCTGTGCTCGTTCTAAGTGCTCAGGTGGTTC